>Ga0182015_10003162_pt1 | contig 18802 bp, 8 predicted proteins | sample 712P3MmetaG_FD_120478 | JGI IMG/M metagenome (GOLD analysis project Ga0182015, IMG submission 120478) | Permafrost microbial communities from Stordalen Mire, Sweden - 712P3M metaG | ecosystem: Environmental > Terrestrial > Soil > Wetlands > Permafrost | place: Sweden: Stordalen | collected...
CAAAGGCTTTGCTTGGGAATTCCGCTACTACGTACGCAAACGCGGAAAACGACTCCTCAAGACGCAGACCTTCGACGGAGCCGTCTATAAAACGGAAAAGGCTCTGCGGCAGCATCTCGAAAGCTTCGTTTTAAAACTGAATGAGAATACGGAATATGCCCGCTCAGCAGAAGTGACCTTCAATGCTCTGCTTGACCGATACATCGAAGAAGAAATGCCCGCGCGCCGCTCGACGCAGGGCTCGTATCGCTCAATCATCAAGAACCACCTTCGTCCGCAATGGGGCACGCGGGTCATCTCGGGAATTAAGCCTGCCGAACTGCACACCTGGCTACAGGATCTTGCTTTGGCTCCGATCACCAAAGGCCATTTGCGCAGCATGATGCACAAGCTCTTCGACTTGGCCACCCTCTGGGAATACCTTCCGCTTGAGCGTCGCAACCCCATCGAGATCGTCAAAATTAAGGATGTAACCAAACGACAGAAAGAGTCCGTGGTTTTGGCGCCGGAACAATTCCGCGACGTGATTCGCCGCCTGCCAGCCCATGTCAACATGGTCTCAATCACCATGGCTTGCCTCGGCCTGCGCGTGAGCGAAGCTCTCGGCCTCCAGTGGCAGGACATCGACTGGCAGCAAAAGACGGTCACGATACGGCGGAGCGCATACCGTGGAGCGATCGACGAAGCGAAGACGTTTTCTTCAAAAGCGAAGCTGCCTTTGGCGTCGATCCTAGAGGGGCTGTTATTAGACTGGAAAGGAAACTCCAAGTCTGCGTGGCTGTTCGCCAATCCAGTTACGGAGATGCCTTACATGTCACCCAGTTTGCAACAGCGATGGATTCGTCCTGCCGGAGAGGCGATGGGCATAGAGGGCCTGGGTTTTCATTCCCTCCGCCATTCGTATCGCTCCTGGCTTGATGCCACGGGAGCAGCACCGGGGGTGACCAAGGACCTAATGCGACACTCTGCGATTGCTACGACGTTCAATGTGTACGGTAAGGCCCTCTCCCCGGAGAAGCGAGAGGCGAACAAGCGTGTTGTTGAATTGCTACTGGTGGCGAACGTACTTGTGCCCGGCTGACGAGAGATACGGCTCAGCACGCGATTTCGCAAATACGCTGGCCTTTCTGAAGTGGCCGCTCTACTTGAAGAGATACTTGCGGAAGAGAAAGAGGCGGACAGGAAATTAACCTCGATCTCGAAGCAAGTGAACGCAACGGCTAAGCAAGCGACTTGAGATCATTCACTACTTAGTTTGCGAGTATCGCAACCAATCCGTTATGGAGTTCGTGTCAGATTACTCAGGACTTGAACTGGAATGGTGAGCAAAGCCTACTGCTGGGCAAGCAGCAACCTCTAGCGGCTCCACTTGCTAGATTGCTTCAGCTAGACCTCTTCATCCCGTGACCTGACCCCTGGTGCGCTTGCAGTTGAGTTGAAATGGCGCCGAGGATGGTCGCGGTGGTAAACGTTCTGCGATCATCGGCAAAAAGAGTGCTCGCCTTGAACAGCGGATCGTCGAAGTCGATGGCTCGCGGATTGGTGAGGCGTAAAATTGGCTCGACCGGCCAGCTTCCGTCCGCTAGTTGAAGTCGCAGCAGCTCTGCCATGGCGGCCTCCACCTTGCGCGTCTCGCCTCCGCCAAGTAATTCCACTTCCAACGCTAGGCCTCGATCGAAACAGCTGCCATCGTTAACAACATCAGTGCAACCTACTGATAGCTGAGGAGCCCCGCTGTACGTTCGGCCCAGCACTAGCAATTCACGCGCCAGATAATTGCGCGACGACCACCAATAGCTGTCGGCAGCGTGGGCTCCGTGAATATGCTCTCGCAGGCTATTTTCCGCCCGCTGCAGGATCACGTGTTGTGGATGAAGAACGTGGCTCATGGCCTGCATCGCTACCGCGGTCACCTCCGCATGGCCGCGTCCCCAACCACAGCGCGAACCGCATATTTGGTAAGTGGCAAAATGACCATCTACGAGCTGAAACTTTGCCAAGGCAGCATAGTCGTTTAACGTCACTTCTGCGCCGGTGCGAGACAGAAACAGAATCACCTGGGCAGTGGTGTCGGCATCTGGATCGCAGCGCTGGTTGTAAGACCAGCCTCCCGGCCGGCGTGATGTGGAAAGAAAACGAGCCGCTCTTCGCAGACATTCATCCAAAAGCAAGTCGGGCCAGCGGCGCTGCGCTTGCCACACTCGATCAGCGACATAAGCCGTGGTCCACGATTCTGCGCGTCCAGGCATAAGGTGAAAGTCGCGCCACGCCCCGTCTTGGTCCTGGGCTAGTCCAAGGAACTGACTGGCGAGCTGTGCGGCACGCTCTGCAGCGACCCAGGTTCGCGCAATCACGCTTGCAATCATGACGCACGGACGCGGTCGGCCATGACCGATGGTCTGCTTTGTAGAAGACGAGCCAGCGCTACGCCACTCAGGTTGACGCTCAACTCGACCCGGGCATTGCCGAGAAAGGATAGTGAGAAAACGCCATGGTCCGGAAGCTCAGCCTCAGGCAGACCAGCAACCAACTGGCAGTAAAAAGATCGCTCTTTCGCGGACGGATGCATCCACTGCAACAAGCGCTGGCGCGCACGAGCAGCGCCGCCAATCGCGCCGGTCCTTACAAAGAGCGCTATGCTCGGGATCGATGTCTTGCCCGCCCCGACCGCAATGCTGTAGCCGAAACAGATCCAACGCAGGGCCGAAGCGAGCGGCATGGCGCACACATGCTCGATTCCCTGCACCATAGCGTCGCGCTCTTCGTCACTGGCAAGCATGCCAAGCAGACAAGGGAGTTGCTCCTGCGAGAGCTGATGCTGGCGAAAATAGTATTCAGTCGTTCCGCTTTGCGGCGTGTAGCCCATCATCACCGCGATGGAGGAACGCTGTGGAGGGCTGATCCAGCATTGGATCGTTCGCTGCGCTTCGAAAGGGATTTCGAGATAGTACTTAACACTTTCTTGATTGCCGGTCTCCCTTACCCCGAGGCGCGCTCCCCACCGCAGCGCGTGATCCTGCTGCATCACGGACCATCGTTGTAGCGTATCCTCGTCGGGACGCGGATGGCCCAGACGAGCGGCCAGTTTGCACGCCGCACCGATTCGCTGGTGATTCGGGACCTCCGGTACCGCGACGTCAACCGTATAGCGCAGCGCGTTGCCGGCGCTCGAAAATGTGAACTCCAGCGGACTACCATCCGCCGTCAATCCGCTAAAGCGCCATGCGACACTCTGCCACCTTGAATTGGCAAAAGTCTCGCAACACTGAAACAAGGAGGATGCCAGGCGCTCAGCTGCCTGGCTGCCGCTCGCAGTCGTAATCGCCCGGCCCACAGCCACGATGGCGCTTTCCATCAGCTCCCTGAAGCCACGACCAGCAGCGGATCAGTCGCGGTGATGTAGCTACCCTGCTGTTGTTGATTCGCCGTGGTGATGAAGGTGAATCGATACTGGTAGCTGTTGATGGCAGGATCGATCAGCGGAATACGCACTGTAGGAGGAGTCGTCGTTCCGGCTTGAATTTGCACGGTTGTCTGGAACGAATACTTGTCCGCAATGTCCTGATAAGACAGTTCGACGATGGCGACCGAGTAGGCAGTGGGGTTAAATGCGGGCTGCAAGGTGAGGTTGATCGCGCTGCCGAATGGATCGCTCACGATGATCGCACTCGCTGTGGAACTGACTTGAGGAGTGCTGATCAGCGTGCCGTCCTTCAGATAGCAATTGGTCGCGTAGCTGTAAGTGTTCAGGTTCTTATCGGCCAGGCGAAGCTTCCAGATTTGCGGCGCACTTCCCGGCCGCACGATGATGGTGGTCGAAGTTTGCCACCCACTGGCCGCCGTGTATTGCAACGGGACCTCGATGCGATCGACCAGGGTGGGGTCGATGCGATCGGCAGATACAGATACCTGAAGGAATCCGAGGAAGTCATAGGGGTCAAGATTCAGAACCCGATTTTCGGTCGTCATCGTAGGCAGCGGATACTCTGTCAGTTCGCCCACCCAGCCGGATTCCGGATCGAACTTATAGTCCGCGGTGTAATTGAATTGCGTGCTCTGGATCAGTCCTTCAAAGACATCCCATGTTTGAGTGGTCTGCGTAGTCGGATCAAAGGAGAACTCGCCGTGCTTCACCCCGGCCGCACTGGAAGGCTCCCCGTAATCGAGAGCCACGTGCGCGACCAGTAACCCAATGCCGGCAAAGTCTTGTGGCGGGTTAATCGTGACCACAAATTTATTGAAAAAGGGATCAGTTCCGTCGACCTTCAGGAAGTGCTTGCTCTGATCGAGACCTTGCAGCATAAGCCCAAAGTAACCCTGGGGCGAGTAGGTACGTTGCACCGCGCTCATCTGGTTGAACTCGTACTCGACGGTCTTCAACTCGTCCTGACTGACGAACTTCAGCTTGAGTGATGCTCCGAAAGGCGAGGCTGCCTGTGAAGCGGCGGCAGCGGTTCCGGGCAGGGACTTCACGGCACTGGAGCTGCCTCCACTTGCCGGTGCGCTTGGGCTGGCAGGCGCGGATGGAAGGGTTGGCGTCGCAGGCGGCGCGGCTGTTTTTTGCCCGGTACCGCCCGACACTACCCCCGCGGCGCCGGAAGCGATTGTGCTCGCACCCGAAGCGACTGAGGCTACGCCGGTAGCGACCGTGGCGGCGCCGGATGTAAGCGTCGCGCCGCCGGATGCACCGCCGGCGGAAGACATGCCATTGCTTGGTTGGGACGGACTCGTCATACCGCTCGAACTTCCGCCCGACCCCATCCCGGTGGTTGTCTTCGGGGGTGGTGTCGGCGCTGGTGTCGGGGTCGGTTTCGTCATGCCGGTTCCGGCGCCTGTTGATAGGTTGAGGGATTGTGCGTCCGCAGCTTGCTCGGTAGTGGGAGACAGACTGGGCGTAAACCATTGCGCCATGATTTGATCTTTGAACAAGTTCAGCGCCCAGGTTTCACGGTCCGTGCCGCTTGTGTCGGTGGTCAGGTTGACCACCTCAATCTGAATGGTGCCATCCTGCCGTAGCTTCTCAAAGGTCGCGTCAATCCCCACTTGCGCATAGAACTGCACTGTCAGGTCTACACTGAACGATTGATAAACTCGCTTGAGATCGGCAGTGATTTTTACATCCAGCGCCGGCTGCACGCCTGTGAACGTCATGTTGTAGATGCCGCCCACGGGCGTCATGCCATCCTGAAAAGCCTGTTCCAGAATGGTCGCTCCTTCTTCACTGAGCGTCAGCGCAAACAACGCATCGTTGTTACCGAATAACTCGGGGTTGGATGCACCGAGAATGGTCTGCACGGCTTGACCGGCGCCCCCGCCCGCTGCCGCTGTGCCTCCGCTGCCTTGCAGATTAAGTGCGACAATCTGCACCGTGCCTTGATCAAAGGTCACCGGCGATAGCAGCGGGTTGGCGACATTCGGAAACTGCGAACGGATCTTGCCCATAATCGCTTCCTGGTTGTCAGGGCTCAGCGCCAGGGATAGAGTTACATTCAAAAATCCAGTGCCTTGAATGCCGGCTGAGGCCACATCCGGGGCATACTCAATGAGCAGAAATTGGGGGTCGGTGCTGCCGGCCATCGTCTCCAGGCCCACCGGACCGGGCAGATACCAGAATTGACTAGCGTCGGCGTGATCAGGGAACACCGTGATGCCATTCACCAAAAACGAATTGCTGGAAAAAAGAAGCATAGCTCCCTCCGAAGTCTGCCGGCTGTTCGCGTTAATTTGAGTCGAGTTGGCTGAGCGGTATAACAACGGTGTTGCCACTCACAGCCGTCCACGGAATACTCTTTGTTTGCCCGTTGCTGAGTGGAATGCTGGCGCTATATTGTGCGCTGATCTGTTCATTCAGGTAGTCGTAGGCGAACGTGCGCGTGTCGCCCTTGCTATTGAGTACCAGCGACTGCGTAATATTGATAGAGTTGGCCGGATCCACATAACGAAGTTGCACATCGATCTCAGTAACGTTTTTCACCGAAAAGTCGATCGCCTCTGACTGCACCACGATGATCTGGTGACCCTTCATACCGTTTTGAAGAATAAGGTAAGCGTCTGAAGTGACGGAGCCGGGAACGGTCCACACCTGCCCATTCTGTTGGATCAGGTGCGCTTCATAGTAGATGAACGTCTGCGATGCATCCTGCCGCTCCACTTCGAATGCGGGGGTCGACGGCGCGCTCTGGGTAAGGGTGTAAGTTTGCTGCGTGACCGGGCTTTGCTTACTTGGGTAGGCGAGAAACAGCAGAGCCTCCGAGAAAACCGTCCAATCCAGCGCGGCGAGCACGGTCAGCACAATCTTCGCGGGGAACGGGTCAGAGACGTTGATGGTGGCATCGCTGGAACTGATCCACGCCGTCGTGCTGGTGCCACCGGTTGCCAGCGTAAAAGTAAGCCGGTAGAGAAAGGTGCGTAGCGTTGGGTTGCGAAGGAAAATCGGCCAGTCTACCTCCTGATTCTGATTGGTCAATATCGCGCTCGGCCGCTCGTTGATCTCGTTAGCCGCGTCGACATATTGGCATTCCACCTCGACGCTGGGATAGCGGTCCCATGGCAAACCGAATGCTCGCACGGGTATCACAGTCACATCGTAAAGGTTCTCCGGGTTCTGGCCGCGGGGCTCGATATCTATGTTGCCCGGGGCAGAGAGCGTCCCGCTCGTCAACTGCCCTGGGCGCTGCGTCGTGTCCACGCCGGCAAAGTTCACGGTGTAGCTGTAGGAGACTGGCATCGACATTTGGCCGTTGACCAGCAGGCTGGTCCAGTCCGCACTCGCCTGAGGAGCAGCGGCGGTCAGCGTCACTGCCTTCACGATGTTGTTGTAGGTCAAGTTCACGTTGATCGAGGCAATCGAGTCTCCCTGAAAGTCCGCGTGCGTCGTAACCGTTACTTGGCGACGCTGGAAAAAAGGATTGTCCAGGTCGACGCGAACAATAAATTGATCCAGGGTGATGCCGCTCTGGGTGAGTGTATTGAGCAGACCTGACAGATGACCCTGGGGATAGATGGTCCGTTGCACGGTGGTGCGTTCCGACACATCAAAGTTCAGCGACTTCGCGTCGGTGCGCGACAGGTCGGTACTCTTGTAAGAAAAGCAGGCTGCTCCCGCGGCCCCGCCGGTCATCGCCATGTCGCTGATACTTTGGAAAGCCTGCATCCCCTGAGACCAGTCATTGGGCTTGTTCGGGTCGGGCGGAGGAATACTTGACTGAAAGAAGTTTGTCGTGATCAGCTCATAACATTCAGCGACCGCCCGGTCACGATCCGAACTTGCCGCCGTACCCAGATCTGCATCGGTTGTGAAAGTCGAGACATCAATCGTGATGATCTGGCTCTCAATCAGCTTTTCGACCGTATTCTGAATCTGGCTGGAGAAGAATAGAAATCCTCCGCTGTACTCCTTGTCCAGATAAGTCTGCACGCGATTCCAGTCGGCACTGATGCGAACGTTAAACGCGGGCCGCAGACCCAGAAAGTCGAGTGAATAGATCACCCCAACTGGCGCCATCTCTCCACTCATAGCCTGCTCCAGAATCGTGGCGCCATTCTGATCGAGCTGTACTGAGAAGGTGGCCTGATTGTCGCCGTAAAGCGCCGGCTTGGTCGCGTTCTGAATCTTGATTACGAACTGCGGTTGCGCAGTAGTCGCCGGCGCAACCGCGGTCATGACTGCGGCTCCTGTGTTCGATGGGCTGGACGAGGCACTGGATGACGATCCCGTTGGGGCAGGAGTGACGCTCTGCGCCCCCAGAATCACCAGGTTCACGGTGCCGTCCACAAACATTACCGGGGAGAGCCGGACCTGGCCGGTCAGGTTCATCTGTTGCTGAATCTGTTGCGTCACCACGTTGAGAGCGTCGGGGCCAATCCCCAGGTTCACATCGAAATTGAGGAAGCCGCCCGTGCCCGCGGAGCCGGTGTACTCAATCAGTTGCAGTTGCGGAAGCGAGGCCCCCTTCGGCCCCGCCACCATGGTGAACTCAGGCATCATCGGCAGAAAGTAGTACTGCAAAGGGTCGGCGTCGTCCGGGAAAACGGAGACGCCGTTGATGACGAAATACGGCGGATTCAAAAAGAGCATGGTGCTACCTCCTTGAGCGAAAGTGTCAGCCTTATGCCGTAACCGGAGTCGGCATCATAAGAATAAGGTCCGTGGCGCTGCTGGTTACAGGTGGCTGCTGCAGTTGCGTTGGCGGACTGCCGGCCATGAAATAGGTGGCCTGGTAGGTGTAGGCGGTCTTCGTCTTGTCTTTAACGTAAAAGGTCCACGACGGCGGGGTAGCACCAGTCGGTTTCAGCACGATCTCCTGGTTGAGCGCTATGTTGTTGGCCGGATCGGCGTAGGAGAAGTTCACTTGCACCAGCGCCACCTTGGTGAAATCCAGCAACGTCGCGTCCGCCGTCACCGTGATGATTTCCTGGTTGGGCGGCCCAAACGTGATCAGACTGCTGGTTGACGTGGTATCGGGAATGTCCTCGGTAGTGTTGTTCATATGCGAGACGACCCCGGAATAGTGCACTACCCCCTGGCTGCCGGCAATGACCGGGAAGGACCAGTCGTGGCTGCGGTTCCCGCTGGTGAAGGTGTAATCGGTGGTCTGCTGATAGTTATTAGCGGCATCGACGTAGGTCATCTTCAGGAAGATGTTGTTGACGTCGTTGGTGAAGTCGCCTTCCGAAATAAAGCTCACGGTTTGTTGGCTGAACGGGCTGGCGATGAACAACTGCTGCGTACTGTCAGACTGCGACGGACGCACCAGTTGGGTGCCATCGGCCATAACATAGGTCACCTGATACGTATATTGCTTGTCGAACGGCTTCATGATCACCACCACCAGCGAAGCGTTAGTGTTGGCGGAATTAAATGAGAACTGGCGGTTGATGGCGGCTCCCGTTGCGTCGGGATCGGGGTATTGCATCGCGACTAGTACAGTCGGCGTCTTGGTAAAGTCGATGTTAGTGACCGTGACATTGACATACAGAATGCCCATAGAACCAACGTCGATGGTTAACACCGGGTTGTTCGTGGTCTGCAGCGCCTGCTTATAGGGCGCGCTCTGGTCCAGATAGTTCACATTGAAGGAGTACTTGTAGTTCAGATTTCCGTTCACCGTATTCGAATCGAATTTATAGACGTCGTTGGGGCTAGTGAAGTGAAATCCGCCGGTTGTGGCCGGGATTGGTGGTTTCTGTGTGACGCCCTGGTCATAGATTAGGTTCACATCCACGCTCTGAATAGAGAACCTGGTGAAGTCGCAATCGACGTTGACGCTCGAGTGAAGCTGCTTGAAAAATGGATCGTCCGCATCAATCGTGACTTGGTAGGCGCTGAAATTGGGGATATTCGCCAGCGTGCCCTGCTGGGTGGTGTTCATGAGAATACTGTCTTTCTGGTTGTAGGTTTCATCGAAGCTGAAGGCGGAAAAGCTGGATTCGTTGCGGGTCACGTGGTCCATGCCATCGGAGCCACGGTCACTGCCTAGGTCGCTGCCCGTATTTTGTCCCGTCACCCCGCCAGTGGAGGTGCTACTGCCGGAGGAGCCATTACCCGATCCAGTGGAGGACGTGCCTTGCGTTCCGCTGTCGCCAGAACCGTCTGTGGATGACCCGCTCTGCGCGGAGCCGCCGCTGGCGCCGAGGGCGTTCTGCACGGCGACATTCAGTTGTTGCCAACCCCAATTCGTCAGGCTCGTTTGCAGCGTGCTCGAACTTGGGTCATTTGGATCTAAGCCCGAGAAGTCAAATGTGACGCCTCCTGAATTTGAACTCATGAAGGATTCCCGCATGGACTCGCTTTCCGTGTTGGGGCCGCTGTCCCAGGTCGAGCCGCTTTTCTGAATACTCTGGTTGAAGCTGGCAAATTTATCGGCGTTGAACCAGACTCGGCCGGTAATGTTTGGCAACGCAGCCATAAAGCTCAGGTTGTAAGCAATTTGCACAATACCACCTGACACCTGCTGAGAGGTCGCATTCGCTGGCGGGGTCATCGCCGCTTCCACCACCGCCGCGCCTTCGGGAGAAAGCTCCGCCGTGAAGGAGCAGATCATTGAGCCGGAAAGGGATGGCTTTCCGGCACTCTCAATTTTCGTGACCAGCGCTCCGCCGCTATCGAGGAGGGTCAGCGTAGCCGTAGGCGAAGCCGCCGTGGGCGCAGCCCCCGCAGCCGCCGACCCCGTGGTTGGGATGAAGGGGGGCAGCCCAATCCTTGCGGTGGCGGAACCTTTGCCGGCGGCGTTTAGTTGCTTATTGAGTTGAGCTTGAATTGTGCTCAGCGTATCGGGCGGGATGACAAACACTGAGTCGAAGATCAGGAATCCGCCTCCTACGCTGCCATCCGGCCGGTCCACGGGCATCAAGTACTTGATGAATTTGAGGCTGTAATCGTTCGTGGCCGGGTCGACACGAAAGCTGGGACAGTTAGGCATGACATAGAAAACTGTGGGATCGCTGTCGTCTCCGTAGACCGTGAGGCCCGCGATCAGTTGGCTAGGGCTTAGTTTGAGCATGATGTTCTCCTCGTTAGTGGGTGAGACTCGGAACCTGACTTAGGGCGACCTCGCTGGATGACGAGCCTCCCGCTAAGGTAGCGTTGGTAAGAGCGGGGGTAACGGTGCTCTCCGCGTCAAGCGACAAAACAACGTCGGGCAAACATGGTACGGACCACGGCGCTGCGGCACTACCTGTAGCCGCAGCAACCCGGAAGCAATATCCCGGACGAAACGGAGAGGTGGCAACATAACCCCAGGTGGCGCTGGGTTCATCTGCCGTGAGCGCCACCTTCCCCGGAATCGCCTGCGCATCCGCTGCTTGCAACTCGGGAACTAACTCGATGAACAACGGCGGCGCGCCCGCACCCAGGTTGCATTGCACCGTAATGATGTGCGGCCCATAACCGGCAAACGAATTCACATCCAATTCAATTCGCCCGGGTCCCGTTGCAGGCAACAGGACCGTGCTGCTGCCGTCGAGTGGCACGGCTTGCAACGCTATGGAAACGCCGGTCGCGACCGCGGGAGCCGCTACTGAAACTTCCGCTTCGCCGCCGCTGCCGGCTAACAGGCTGAAGGGTTGCTGCACCTGGTGCTCGCCGACCTGATACTTCAAGAATCCATTGATCGTGGCCAGATTCAGAAGCTGCGAGCTTGCGATGACATGCGCAAAGGTTAACGGGAAGTCGCCGGCGTCCACCTGCAGCCAGGTCTCAGTGTGAGTTTGCGGAGCGGAATCATATTCCTGGACAAACTCTCCAGCCGCAATCACGGCAAAACATTCGACCGTGTACTGCAGTGGCTCGGCGGCCGCCAGCATCAGATCCACATAACCTGCACTGGCGGCGCTCCCTGGCACGGAAGAGGCAAAACTTACCACGTCGTTAGGCGGGGTGATAGTTCCAGTCTCGCTGATAGCGAACGGCCGCATGGGCGGATTGGGCGGCATTTGCAGCCGCACTCCAGCCGCTGCTATACCCGCTCTGCTTGGGGGCAGGCTTGCCGTCACGTACGTGCGCTGGCAACCGAGACTCAACGCGGGTATCGATATCTGTTGCACGACGCTGGCCAGCACGGCAGGATTGTTCAGCCCGCGCACGCTGCCGATTGGATCCAGCGTATAGATCCAGGGCCGCATCACCACTGTAGGCTCACTCAAATCCCATCGCGTGAGAGAAGTGTCGATGTTGTTGAGCGGCATGAACTGAACAAACGCAGGATCTGTGATTCCTGGCGAAGGGGTCAACACGGCATACGCCGCGATGACGCGGTCGGTCATAATTTGCGCCAGGGTCGCCTCACTGCCGCCGGGGACCGCCGTCAACGTCACCGGATATTTCGCCAGGGGCGCCATGAAGAAAGAGAGGACATCGGCGACCGCCATCGACCGGTCAGGATGACTAGCGAGAAGCGCTGTCAACAGAGCGGCCGGATCGAATTGCGCAAACACCTGGAGCCGGGGTGCAACCCCGGAAACGGCAGCCTCAACACGCGCGCCCAACAGTAGTGAACTTTGCCCTTGTAAGGCGCCTTTGATCAGTTCGCCTGCATCCGGCGACATGCGCATGGTCCAACTTGCCAGGTCGCTGCTCCACAATCCCAATGGGGATGGAACCAGCATGTCGCCTGGCAATGACACAGTAGTTGTCGTGGCGTAAAGACGGCCAAATCCACTATCCATCATGACCGGCTTCACCGTAGCCGAGGGAGTGATCGTCCTCGCCAGGCATAAGGCCGTGTCCAATGAAGAGTCGCCGGTCAACGAAAGTTCGAGCACTGCATATTGACCGCTGGCGCTTATATCGCCAAGGTACTGTACGAATTCAAGCCTGAACTTTGGACTGCCATCGGCATTGGCAGCCAGTTGTAATTGCTGTGGAACCACGCTGAAACTTCCGCTGCCAAACGGTGCGATCAGGGTCGCCTGCGGAAAGGCGGCCATGGCGGCAAAGTCGGGAAGTCCAGTCGGGTCAGTTATCGCGTTAGGCATGGGTCAGCTGCTTATGGTCACAAACAAGTCATCAACATTTGTTGTTTGCGACACACCTTTCTGCGTGCCTTGGGCTGTGATCGTGTCTACACGGTAGGTGTAGTTGGAGCCGTCTCCCTGCCCCAGTATGTAATTGGCGATGTCGACATTCAGGCCGACAGTCTGCGTGTACAGCCCGCCCGATGCTGTCATCGATGGTTCAAACGTAACTGTTTGTCCGTCTTGAAAAACCACTTGCACCGCCAGCATGGGAGCGCCGCCAGAGGAAGAGGAGGACGACGCGCTGGTTGCGGTCGCGGCCGGTGACGGGAACACCTCCGCCGGCAGCTGCACCGTGATCTGTTTCTGAACCGGCGCCACCGTTTGGTTCTGCACGATCGCTTGCCAGATGGCCTGACTATCCGGATTCACCGTAACCTGCGTCAGATCAAACTGAACAGTATAGGACGTGCCGGGCGGCGGAGCCGTGGCCGGTTGTAGCACCAGGGTTATTGCGGAGGGCGGCGTGGCAACGGCGGCAACGGACGAAATATTGCCGGCGCTTGATCCGTTTGCAGGCGCCGTGCTGGACGCGGACCCTGCGGAACTGGCGGGTCGAACTGGTTGCAGGGTTACCGGCAGGGTTGGCGAAGTGCTGCTAACACTGAACGGCATCGCCGTCGTCCCCAGCAGCAACGTCAGAGGCAGCGCATTTACCTGGATGGGGCTCTCAATCGCGTTGGTTAAAGCTACGGTCACCTGGTTCACGGAGGAATCACAGCTCACAGTGGTGCCGAAGATATCGCCGGTAAAGTCGGACGCTCTTCCGGAAAATGGCACAGCTTCTGTGTCCTGGCCCACGGTGACGTTGACCTTCCCGGATAGCAGCATCTCGATCTGCGAAAAAATGGCCTCGTACAGCTGTTGAAATTGAGACAAACCTAACGTTATCGAACCCTGAATCCCATTCGCGGTATCGATGGTTGCATTGGCCACCGGGACCGGAGCGTTGCTGCCCGAACCGTCGCTTGACGGCAAGTTCAGCAGCAATTGAGTAGTGGTGGCTGGCAGAATGGACATGCTGGATACGGCGTGCGTGAAAGTGGCAGGCAGTGCAGCCTGGGCTGCGGCGATACGGCCGGCGTCCCACACCGGTAAAGCGAGGAAGGTAAATGTAATACTCATAGTTGCGGGATCGCTCCCGCTGGTGGTGATGCTCATGGCTGGAGTGTGCGGACTGGTCGTCAGGCGCGCGATCTTGTAAGCATCCGGCAAAAAATAAACCTGTCCAGGCTGCAACGGATCCTGCCAATACGGAAAAGATTTCGTTCCGCCGGCAGGATAAGGCACCGTGGCCGAGTTCAATGGAGGCGGGCTTCCACCACTTGTCTGTGGAAGGTTGGCAAATACGTTTTGGTCAAGATTCTTGTCGAAGTAGAAGGGAATGGAAGTGTCAATGGCAACCGCCGATTGCCGGTAAAGTTGTTGCGGCGCCGGTTGACCGGGTTGTGGCGCAGCCGGGGGTACGGGGACCGCCAAAGAAGGAGACCGGCGCAGAATTAACACCGGACTCAGCGACTGGTCGGTCATAGCCGTATAGATGGAATCCCGTTGCGCGGGATCAGAGATCGGCATGCTCAAAGTGATGGATGTGCTGTCTGCCACAGCGCTGGCGAAGTCCCATGTTCCCGTTCTGTCGGGCAAAGTAGCTTGCAGAAAATAGCGTGTAGCCGGCATCTCCGCCTTCCGATTGGAAATCGAGGTCATGGGGGTGACGTTTTTCAGATTTACTGTCAGCAGCCAGCCAGAGCTCGAGACCGCGAGCGAAACATTGAAGTTGGTCTGGTTGCCGCTGCCGGTGTAAGCCACCGCGTAGGCCGGCAAATAGTGCTGTTGGCCGCCGGCCTGCGGCTCATCGAACAAGGTTTGATCGTTCGGTGTTGCAGTGGGAGAAATCAGCACTGGCAAATTAAATGCACTCCGCGGCCGCGGCAGTGAGGGGAAGAAGAAGAAACCGAACATGGGGTTTCGGAAGACGAGGTTTCTCTCGCCCAACTCCGCAGGGGCAACACTGGCGGCTGTTGGAACCGATGGCGATGCGCCAGTGGCTGCATGCACCGTCGCCGGCATGTTAAACATTGCCGGATGGATCATCATCATGTGCGGGGTTGTAGCCATAGATTCACCCATGGTGGAGTAGTCCAAATTAGTTAGGCAGCAGCCGGCACCGTGCCGAGCGATTGCGGTTGACGCGAGGCGTTGGCCTTGAGCAGCAGGTTGTATACGAAATGGCCATCTTGCAAAGACTTATCGGGCGATTGGGGAGCAACCGCCAAAGCCCGCTCGACCCTGCAAAATGATTTGCATCGGGGATTCCCTAGTTCCAGCTGTCCGTTGTGGCTGACTTAGGTCAGTTCGTTTTGGGAGGCCCAAAAAATGCAGTCATAATCGCGTATCAGCCGACTGAAGTCAACAAATAAAAATTCCGCAAGAATTTCGTCAAAACGGTTCGAGCACTAAAAGGACCAGAAGTAAAACTCCATCTGCAGATACATGTTGTCGCATACTGCCCGGTTAGTGCGCCCGCGTGCGGCTCCTGCTTCTTCGGTCCGCAAATCCAAGGCAGACGAAGTGCCAGTCGTGAGAAACTCTTTAGTCCCATGATCTATGCCCGACAGTTATGGATGGATCGCTCAAGCTAACTGTCATCTGACTTAATAGTGGGCGCCACCCGGAAAACGTTTCAAACAAAATGCGCTGAGCGTCGCTATGCCCTCCTCTCTCTGTTCAACAACGGGTTTGCGAGCCCGCGAAAACTGAAAATCTTCGATTGCGCCCTTGCTGTTGCCACCAGCGCCCTGGCCAATCCGCGACTGTCACAGATGCCCTGATTGTCAGGCCGGGTGAGCCATACTGCCTGATCACAGGCGTCCATAACCTGATGGGCGGGCGCTCGCACTCAACCGTTCCAAAAGATGGTGCCAGCGCGAAGCCCCGCAGCTGGAACCGGCGGGATGAGTTACAAAACTGTGAAGTGGCTAACAATCATGGCTACCTGTGGAAATCACTCGGCTGGCCTGTGCTATAGTTCCGCGTCGAAGAAAAATTGGGCTCCGCGTTTGGAACACTCTTCGAGCGAGTTGTGCAGCAGGAAATCGCCCCGGCACCGGCCCTTGCCCCTTAAGAAGAATTCGCAGCTCCAGCGCAGCGATAGGTCCCGCCTATCCCAAGCGATCCGTCTACGGCCAAGGTTGACCTGGCCCAGCCTAAGCGGAGAAAGGATAACATCCAGCGCCTCGACGCCGGGCGCAATTGCGGCAGTGGATACCGGCGCTTTGGATTTCTGCTGTATAAGACTGTGGATCCAGATCAAACGCAATGTGAACCGCAAACGGAACGTCGTGCTTCCTCGCCAGGGAGTAGATGACAGCTCTGAGAAGAAGCCTCACCTGATGTGACATCGCCCAGAACCACGCAATCGCGCCACGTTGCTCTCAGAGCGTTCGCTGGCAAGTGAGTGGGCGTTTAAAGGCACGAGCCGAAACCTCGTTCGCAGCTCGGTATTTTGACTTCGCTCAACGTTTTGGCCACTTACCATGTTTGAGGAAATAACTCAGGGCTTTGGCCTCTGTGTCTCTGCCGCGATGGAGTACTCTGATGCCAGAGACTTCTGCGTCGAGGATCGCCAGATTTTCCATTACGTTTCTGTGGAAGGGCCCAGCTTCCCATTTTCAGAAAACGGCCAGTCGGTCTCGTCTGAAGCGGTGATAGTGCGCCAACAGATCTCTACTCCAATCCGATTCGGCATCTCCAGCTCCAAGCTTCCTCCTCCCCACGGGTCGAGCCTTATCGTCGCTCATCTTTCAGCAGTTGCCGGTGCCGTCTGCTTCGCATCCCATTGGGCGCGATCGTGACCCGACCGGAATTGCGGGAGACGAAGATTTCTCGGCCAAGCACGCTCGATGAGTGCATCGGCGGAGATAACCAAGGTACGAATGGTCAGCACCGCGTGAAAAGCACTTAGAGATCTTCGTATTCAGCTTCCGATTGTAACCTCATGCTGGAGCCGTCAGCATAGAAGATGATTAGACGTCGTACAGGAATGCCAAGAAGAGAGCGGGCCAACATGACCCGTTCCAGTTCGCGTAAATCGGGGGCAGAGATTGCCTCGACAGCAACACGGGCCCTCTCGAAGTCAGCGTTCACCCCCAACGAAATCACTCTGCGATACACCTCGGCTGATGGCCAGAGGGCCTTAGGCAGTGCTTGCAGCCTGGTGGATTTATCGTCTTGATCAAACAGAGAAACGGCTAGCCCGAAGCCGGTTTGGACAACGGCTGCTGCCGCTTGCCGATCTCCTAAGCGGAGGTACAAGTCGGCAATATTTGTGAGATAGTGCGGGCAATGCTTCGGAGGAAGCTGCGGGAGGAGATCCAACTCAGCTGTGAGAACAGAGAGTGCGGCTGGTTTGTCCAGGTAGTAGGTGCAGCGCTCGGCGACTTTATTGAGGACATCGATGCGAGGGAATTCGTCTATGTATTGGCACAAGCCTCCGTTCGGACCACCGCAAGTGGTTGGGATTGGACGGGAGAGCGGTATCGTGCCGATCGACGCGAGGATGTGAGGAACGTCGGACGGGCATGTATTGTCTTCTCCAAGTAGGTCGCCTTCCGGCGAGTTGGGAGAGGCAAAGGCGACGGTTGCTCCGTTTACACCGAGCCCTTGCTCGAGGTTGAGCGGAATCGTAAATTCGATCCCCTCATCGAGGGCTGTAACGTGTGAGGAGTGTGCACCTTTTTCAGTTGCGAAAGAGTTCCTCCCGTAAGGGATTCGAGGACCGACACCTAGACTGTCGTTGTATGCGTAAAAAAAGGTGTCATCGAACGAGGGAAGACCGCCGGGAAAACGATTAAGGTATCCCCGGACCGAAGGATGAGCGGCAAGGAGTTTGGCAGCACGAGAAGGGTCTAGTTTTAGGAAGGCTGGGGCGACAGCGAATAGCTCCGGATCAATGTAAGAATTGTACGAGATGCTGTTTTTGCCGGAACCAGTACCGGCGGACCCGAGAGGTTGTTGTTTGTCCTTTTCAGCAGCGCGGGCAAGAATAATATCGATTGCGGCAAGAATGCTTTTGGGAGGTAGACTCTGCCAGTATCGGGCTACTAGCCTCGATGCGGTCCAGATGCGTGAATTTTCGGGAGCCTGGATTTTGTAGGCTGCGAGAGCCAGGTTGAAGATACGAACGCGCTCGGCCGCACTGGATTTCGAAACCGCTGCGAGGAGATGAACTGTGGCTCGCTCCGAGAAACTTCCCGCCGCGGAGGCCTGTTCGAACGCTTTTGTCGCTTGCGCGCGATCACCTTGCAAGAGTGAGAAGTGAATTGCCCCGCGGTACAGCTGGTTCTGAGTTTCAGGGTCGGCTTCTGCTATTACGTCTAATAGAGCGGCAGGAGAGAGCGGCAAAAGGTCCAAAAGGATATCGTGCTCGACCACCTTGCGAAGCGGGAGCGAATCGATAAGGTGGGCAGCTGCAAATGCCTGGCGGTCAAGATCGACTGCATGGGCAACATCGATATCGAGCCACGCACCCGCAGCTCGATAGAGGAGAAAAGCCCGGGTCGCCGGATCAGCTGCAGAGGCTGCCGCTTCGGCGTGAAGCAGAAGAGGACGGGCGAGAGCGACGCGCCCGAGGAGCGTGAGGGGGGCTTGAGGGTGAGTGGGGAGCGAGGCAAAAAGGAAGACAGCGAACGTCGTTACTGATCTCGCAATGAACATATGAGCTTTCTCGCAGTTGAAAAGACAGCAAAAGTAACTTTGCCAACTTCAATATTGTATTCACAAGCGAAATAGCGGCATACCGGATGATTCGAAGACCAGACGAAAACGCTTAAGGTCGAAACCCTCGACGGCTGAGCCCCAAGGTGGCACAACAGGCTAATCTCGACCATCGAACAGCGGCGAGACCTCAGATCGACTGCTTCAATTCGTCGATTGGCTACAACAGGGCAATGCACTCATCGAGCGGGAATCAGGCACCCTTCTGAGTTCCGGTCGGATTGTCGCCAACTCGGAAGTGACGGCGTTTTGGAGCTACTTCCTGGTTTGCGGTTATTCGACCGGAACGCGGAAGTCGAGCACCGGTCGGTCGATGAGTCCATTGGCGATAATGCACCTCACCGAGACAAGACGGTTTATCGGCTTTCAAGGACTGTCTCAACTGATTGCAATTTCATTTCCCGGCTCGATGATTTGCGAGATAACTCCATGCCGGTCCGCTGCTTCGAGGAACGTTCGTTCAACATCTGGCAATTCGACGTAGATAGGCGGGTTGTGAAACGCCCCGTAGTGC
>Ga0182015_10003163_pt1 | contig 18798 bp, 14 predicted proteins | sample 712P3MmetaG_FD_120478 | JGI IMG/M metagenome (GOLD analysis project Ga0182015, IMG submission 120478) | Permafrost microbial communities from Stordalen Mire, Sweden - 712P3M metaG | ecosystem: Environmental > Terrestrial > Soil > Wetlands > Permafrost | place: Sweden: Stordalen | collected...
AATTTAGCAATTGAGCAGTTCGCGATCGGCATCGTTCGCCAATTTCTCAATTACTAAATTTTTCAATTACTCCATGGCAGCTCTCGTCTTTTGCGGAACGCCTCGCTTCGCCGTTCCTACGTTGGAAGCGCTGGTTCACGCGGGCTTCACGGTGCGCCTGGTAGTCACGCAGCCGGACAAGCCTAGCGGACGCGGCCTTGCGCTTAGGCTGTCTCCGGTAAAGCAGTCAGCACTCGCGCTCAATTTGCCGGTCACGCAGCCGGAGAGCATTAAGAACAACAGCGAATTCCGATCGCAGCTTGCCTCCATCAATCCCGACGCAATTATCGTCGTTGGGTATGGGCGCATCATTCCTCAATGGATGATTGATTTGCCGCGTCTTGGCAATATTAACCTGCATGCATCTCTGCTCCCGAAGTACCGAGGCGCGGCGCCGATTCAGTGGGCGATCGCCCGCGGCGAAACTATTACCGGGGTTACAACCATGCGCATCGACGCTGGCCTCGATACCGGCGATATTTTGCTGCAGCGGGAAATGCCAATTGGCGCAACCGATACGGCTGAGACTCTTGCACCCGCGCTGGCTGCGGCCGGCGCGGATCTTATCGTCGAAACCTTGCGCGCACTGCAGGCAGGCAGAATCGAAGCCCGTCCGCAAGATGATTCGCAAGCGAGCCTCGCGCCTATTATGAAAAAAGAAGATGGCCGAATCGACTTTCAACTTTCCGCGCCAGAGATTCGCAATCGCATGCGCGGGTTTCAGCCCTGGCCTGGCGTCTTCACTTCTTTTCGAGGGAAGAATTTGCATCTGTGGGACGCGGCGTTGTCGGAGCGTTCGCTCGTTCCCGGAGAACTCTTGGCAGAGGACAATCGTTTGTTGATCGGATGTGCAGAAGGTGCGCTGGAAGTTCTGGAAGTACAGTTGGAAGGCAAGAAACGCATGGCCGCGCGTGACTTCATGCATGGTTATCGACCACAAACCGGTGAGAAGTTAGGTTCTTAAAGCCAGGACCCGATGCCTATCTCTCCCGCTCGCATCGCCGCTTTCGACATACTGCTTCGCGTAGAGCGGGAAGACTCCTACGCTTCAGAGCTGCTGCATGCTTCCCATTACGCGAAATTATCAGTCGGCGACCATGGCCTCGCAACTCAGTTGGTAATGGGGGTTCTGCGCTGGCGATCGTTACTGGACAAACAGATCGCAGAACATTCCTCGCAGAAGCTTTTGCGTTTAGATCCGGAAGTACTAACATCGCTTCGCCTCGCCGCTTACCAACTGCTGTTCTTGGATCGTGTGCCAGAGCGTGCCGCCGTACACGAAAGCGTGGAGTTAGTGAAGCGCGCGAAGAAGCGCTCGGCTGTTCCGTTTGCTAATGCGGTGCTGCGGAAATTTTCCGAGGTTGCGCGAGAGCACGATACCGCTTCCGCGATCAGCAAAAGCAACACTTCGAAAGAATTGGCGGCCGCATCGGCGCATCCATTTTGGTTGGTTGAACGGTGGGTTAAAGAATTTGGCTTCGATACTGCCAAGCAAATCTGCGCTTATGACCAGCGAATCCCAGAAACCGTCATCAGAATCGCGGATGCCGCCATTCTTGATGAACTCAAGCGCGAGAAGGTCGAGTTGGCTCCAGGCCGTTTGCTGACTTCGTCGTATCGCGTAACTGCTGGTGATATTGCGCACACCCATGCGTTTCGCGAGAATCGGCTGCCAATCCAGGATGAAGCGTCGCAGCTGGTTTCGTTACTCGTGGGCCGGGGATCAAACATCCTCGACTGTTGCGCCGCTCCCGGTGGAAAGACACGAACACTGGCTGAGCGCAATCCTCATGCGCGTATCGTGGCGATGGAATTACATCCGCACCGTGCGCGCATGTTACGCCGTCTTGTCGACGCGAATAATGTTCATGTAATTGTTGCCGACGCTCGCAATCTCCCGACCAGCGCGCTCTTCGATTGCATCCTGGCCGACGTTCCCTGCTCGGGCACCGGCACGCTGGCGCGCAATCCCGAGATTAAGTGGCGCCTAAAGTTAGAGGACCTCGGGGATCTTCAAACCCGCCAACTGGGCATTTTACTTTCTGTCATGCAGCGCGTCTCACCGGGTGGAAGGCTTGTTTATTCGACGTGCTCGCTGGAGAAAGAGGAAAACTCTGCCGTGGTGGAAAAGGCGATGTCGCTTGACCATTCGTTCCACATTGTCGATTGCGGGAGCGAACTTGAGAAACTCCGCGCAGAAGGCGAACTTCGATGGGAAGATATTAATTCGTTAACTGATGGTCCTTATCTGCGAACAATTCCCGGTACGCATCCCGGCGACGGTTTCTTCGCCGCAATTCTGGAAAAACAGTAGCCACGGATTTTCACGGATACAGACGGAGAAAAACCGGTCTCATGATCCGTGTTGTTCCGTGCAAATCTGTGGCTAAGTCCTTCAACGTACTTCCAGGTCAATCGCTGCGCCCACTACGATCTTCGCTCCTGGCGCGGGATTCTGCGAGACAACGATGCTGGCTGGAGTCGGCTGGGGAGGAGGTGCGGGCACCGCGGTCGGCGTCGCATCAGAAAACGTTGATCCGGCCCGCGGCGATGCAATAGATGGCGCAATGCTGACATTTCCCAAGCGAAATCCTGCGTCCTGCAAAACCAGCGTCACGCCGCCCAAGGCCTGACCGGTGAAGTTGGGCATGAGAAAGGCTTGCGGCGGCGCCGGCGCGTTAGTGAGCAAGCTGATTTTGGGGGCGGCAATGCCGCTGGCATTTGGCGGCGGACTTTGACCCAGCACCTGATCCGTAGGTGTTCCACGCATCGCAATCTGTGCGATTGCGCCGACATCCAATCCCCGGCGAAGAATGTTGATCTCAGCGGCGCGGTGGCTTTCTCCCAGCACGTTGGGAATGTCCACTCTCTGCGGACCCAAACTGGATGCGACTCGGATCTGCCAGCCGCGCCGGACCTGCGTCCCCGAGACAGGGACTTGCGAAAGAATTCTGCCTTCCGGAACATTGGAGCTGTAGTACTGGCGTTCGACTTCCATCTGAAAACCGGCAGCGTCGGCACTTTTCCGCGCTTCAGCCGGAGTCTTGCCTACCAGGTCGGGCACTGCGATTTCGCTTCCATGAATTGCGAAGCGCATCGCGGTCAATGCCGATACCAGCGCCACCACCAGCAGAACCAGCGCCAGCAAAATGAATCGGAAAAAGGACTTCATTCTGTGCGTCTGATTATAGTCGCGCTTATTGGGAAGGCTTGAACTATCCACGGGGCTTGTTTATCAGCTAGGCGTCGCCATCTATACTGTTGCAATGTCCAGCGAGATGGATTTGCTCGCGCCCCTGCTGCGCTACTGGGGCTACGATTCGTTTCGCCCCTTACAAGAGCAAATAGTGCGCAGCCTGGTCGCGGCTCGCGACACTTGCGTCGTAATGCCCACCGGAGGCGGCAAGTCGCTGTGCTACCAGTTGCCCGCATTAGTGTTGGGACGAACGGCGGTCGTAATCTCGCCGTTGATTGCGTTGATGCAGGACCAAGCCGCCCAGCTCGCGCAAATGGGAATTCCCGCCGCGGTACTCAATAGCTCGCTCAGCAATGAACAACAGTCTTTAGTGATGCGGAAAGCGCGCGATGGCGAATACCGTCTGGTCTACCTCTCGCCCGAACGGCTGGCGCGGGCGGATACGATCGCTTGGTTGCAGCAGGTCCCCATCGCATTTTTCGCCATTGACGAGGCTCATTGCATATCGGAGTGGGGACACGAATTCCGGCCCGAATACCGCCAATTGAGCAGTCTGCGGGTTCATTTTCCTGACCATCCGATTGCGGCCTTCACCGCAAGTGCAACCCGACGGGTTCGTCACGACATTCTCAACCAACTGCAATTGCGTGACCCGGCGAAGTACATTGCCAGCTTTCATCGAGCGAATCTGCGGTATGTCGTGAAAGAATGCGAATCGCGTTCGCAGTCGCGCCTGCTTCTTAGCATTCTGCAAAACCATTCGGACGCGAACGTGATCGTCTACGCACCGACCATCATTCGCGTCGAACAGACTGTGGATTTCCTGGAGGAGCACGGCATTCCAGCCATTGCTTATCACGGAAAGATGGATGCGGACCTGCGCCGCCGCAATCAGGAAAGCTGGATGGCGGACGAAGTGCGGGTGCTGGTGGGAACGATTGCGTTCGGCTTGGGCATTAACAAAGCTTCGGTGCGCGCGGTCATCCATCTGTCGCTGCCGAAATCAATTGAACAGTATTACCAGGAAGCGGGGCGTGCCGGACGCGACGGACTTCCAGCAGATTGCATTTTGCTCTGGCAAAAACGCGATGCTGGGCTACTGGCTCACTTCATCGAACAGGTCGAGGACCCGGCAGAGAAAGAGCGTGCCTGGCAGCGCTATCACACGATTCGCAGGTTCGTTGAATCGAACGCCTGCCGCCATCGGCAGATTTGTTTGCATTTTGGCGAAACGCCGAAGTGGGCACAGTGCAGCGCGTGCGATATATGTATCGGCACGCCCGAGTGGTTGTCAGAATCTGTGCAAGCAAAAGCGGCCAAGTCCTCAGTGACTGCCGTAGGAAAAAACTTTACGCGGCCGTTGGTCCAGGCAGAACCACCGGCTGCAGCGGATTTCGATCCGGAACTGCGCGAGTATCTTCGGCAATGGCGCAGCGCGGTGGCGAAGCAGGAGAATGTTGCCGCCTTCGTCGTCATGCATGACACTTCTCTGGCAGACATTTGCCGCAAGCGGCCCGCATCGTTGGCAGAGATTCGAGGCATCTCCGGATTCGGCGAACGCAAGACTGAGCGTTACGGCCAGCAGATTCTCAATGCGCTGGAACAGTTTCGCAATGGAGCACGAGCTGCTGTTTTGACTGGGAAGAAATCCAAGCCTGCGGACGATACTATTCGACTGCTGGCAGAAGGTCGTTCCTTCGAGGAAATTGCCGCCATTCGCGGTCGTCAACTCAGGTCAGTGATCGATCTAGTGGCTACGCTGGTGGAAAAAGGCGAGCTGCGATTTCAGAGCAATTGGATTGACGACAGCAAGCGGGCAAGCATCGAGGAAGCCTGCTCCCGTCTGGGCATGGAACGGATGAAGCCCATCAAAGAGGCCCTGCTGCCCGAAATTACCTATGAGGAAATACGGCTGGTAGCGGCACAACTGCGCCAGCAGCAAGGAAAAATCGCCTAGCTTCACCAAACGGAATCCTCAGTTATCATATAGCTGTTCCGGCCCCGAGGGAGAGACTGGCTATGAGCGCTCCTACAATTCCCGCAGAAAAAACTCGCCTCACGCGCGAAGAGATCAATCGCAAGCAGAAGGAATACATATTTCCTTCGGTCACGAATTATTTCGCCGATCCGCTGCCAATTGATCACGGCCTCATGCAGCATGTCTGGGACGTCGAGGGGAAAAAGTATCTCGACTTCTTCGGCGGCATCGTGACCATCAGCGTGGGCCACTGTAATCCGCGCGTCATCTCGCGCACCAAAGCTCAGATCGGCCGGTTGCAGCACGTCTCTACGTGTTTTCCCAATGAGCCGATGGTGACCCTCGCGGAAAAGCTGGCGCAGATTACGCCCGGCACGCTGAAAAAATCCTTCTTCACTAACAGCGGAACTGAAGCCAATGAGACGGCGATCCAATCGGCGCGCATGCACACCGGAAATTTCGAAGTGATCGCGCTGCGCCATGGCTACAGCGGACGGTCATCTCTGGCGCGCGGGCTGAATGGTATGAGCACATGGCGGCGGGGCACAATCGAAGTTGGCATCGTTCATGCCATGAACCCGTACTGTTACCGTTGCCCGCTGGGATTGAAATATCCCGATTGCGGAGTCGCGTGTGCGAAAGATATCGAAAATACGATTCAGTTTTCGACATCCGGCCGCATCGCGGCATTCTTGGCTGAGCCCATTCAGGGCGTTGCCGGTTTTGTCACGCCGCCGAAAGAATATTTCAAGATGGCTTTCAGCATCGTGAAGCAATATGGCGGCGACTTCATCGCCGACGAGGTGCAAACCGGATGGGGGCGCACCGGCCGCAAATGGTTTGGCATTGAACATTGGGAGGTTGAGCCGGACATCATTACGGCAGCCAAAGGCATGGGAAACGGCGTGCCTATTGGATTGACCATCGCGAAACCCGAGATCGCGGATTCGCTGCAGGGGCTGACAATTTCGACCTTCGGAGGAAATCCCGTAACCTGCGCCACGGCAAAAGCGGTAATCGACGTGATCGAAGAAGACGATCTACGAAACAACGCCGCAGAAGTTGGCGCGTATTTTCGCAATAAGCTAGAGGAACTGCAGGAGAAGTATCCGCTGATCGGCGACGTTCGCGGAATGGGTCTGATGCAAGCCCTTGAATTGGTTGAAGACCGCGCAACCAAGCAGCCTTCGCCAGCGGGCACAATTACTCTGATGGAAGAAGCTCGCAAACGCGGCCTGTTGCTCGGCAAAGGCGGGTTCTACGGCAACGTAATCCGCATGTCGCCCCCGCTGAATATTTCGAAGGCCGACGTGGACGAGGCAGTGCGGATTTTGGACGAGAGCTTCGCGGCGGCGAACGTGTAGCGCCGGCATCTTGCCGGCTATCTCGAGGGCATCTCACCCTCGCAGGTGGCGGCAAGATGCCGCCACGACAGCCGCCGAGACGGCGGTGCTACGTTTTTAGTGCGATTCTTCCGCTGCGGGCGCGGTGTCCATTGTGTCGACGTGTACCGGCCTTGGCGGCAGGTCGGGCAATGGCTGAAACTCTCCTGGATCTTTACCGGCCAGGGCAACTTTCATGAAATCCATCCAGATGGGAAGTGCGGCGCGGGCTCCGCTTTCTTTCGCGCCAAGCGATTTCTTCTCGTCGTAACCAAGCCACACGCCAGTCGTAATCGACGGCGAGAATCCAATGAACCAGGCATCAGTGAAATCGTTCGTCGTGCCGGTTTTGCCGGCGAGCGGATACTTCATGCTGGCGGCGGCAATTCCAGTTCCGTGCAAGACAACCTCTCGCAGCATGTAGGTCATGATGCGCGCGGTGCGAGCGCTGATCGCGTCTTTCACGTCGGGAAAATCCTCTTCCAGCACGCGGCCTTCGTAGTCTTCCACCTTGGTGATGTAGCGCGGCAGGATGCGGACGCCGTCGTTGGGGAAAACGCTGAATGCGGAAGTCTGCTCGAACAAAGTGACTTCGGCGGCGCCTAGCGCGACGGGCAAGTAGGCTGGGATGTTGGACGTAATCCCAAAGCGATGTGCGTAGTCGATCACGGTTTTTATTCCGATGTGGTCGGCAACCTTCAACGCCGGAATGTTGCGTGATTGTGCCAGCGCCCTCCGCAACGTGATCGTACCTTCAAACTTTTCGTCATAGTTATGCGGAGTGTAAGGGCCCGACTCGGTCTGAAAAGTGATTGGCGCATCTACAATCGTGTCGTCCGGCCGTGCGCCTTGATCGATGGCGGCCGTGTAGACGTAGGGTTTGAACGACGATCCCACTTGCCGGAGCGCCTGTGTGGCGCGATTAAACTTGGAGAGTTCGAAGTCGCGTCCTCCCACCATTGCTTTAATCTCGCCGGTGGCATTGTCAATTGCGATCAATGCGCCTTGTGCACCGGAATCCTGCTCGAGACTCACTCGCGCTTTGCCGTCGCCGCTGAGGCTGGCGATTTTCACGTAAATCACATCACCAGGCTTCAATATGTCTTGCAATTTGTGTTGCGTCCACGCGGCATCAGCCTGTGTGAGATTTCCGCTAAAGCGTCCTAACTTGAATACCGCCGACCCGGGCGTGACCGACATAACTAAAGCGTGAATGTATCCATTGACCTCAGGCTCTTCGTCCCAATCCGAATGCTGATAATCGAGGGTTTCGTTTCCCGCTAACACATTTTGCAGATGCCCTTTCCAACCATGGCGTCGTTCATAAGCCGCCAGACCGTCGAGCACCGCTGAGTTCGCGGCTCTCTGCAGATCCATGTCGAGCGAGGTGTAAACTCGCAGGCCGCCTTCGTGGACCTGGTCGCTGCCGTATTTGTTCTCCAGATAACGGCGAATCTCCTCGACAAAATACGGCGCCAGCGAATTGGGATCGTGCTGGAGGTGTAAGGTGATGGGCTGGTTGCGCGCCTCAACGGCCTGGCGCGCCGTGATTTTGCCATCCTCCAACATGCTATTAATCACGAGATTGCGCCGGCGAGTGGCGCGGTCAGGGTGATTGATCGGTGAATAAAGTCCCGGAGCCTTGGGTAATCCGGCAAGCAGGGCCGCTTCGTCGAGCGTGAGCTGCTTCGCCGGTTTTCCAAAATAATATTCTGAGGCAGCTTCGAAACCATATACGCCGTGTCCCAGAAAAATCTGATTGGCATACAGCGTGAAGATTTGTTCCTTGGTGAATCGCCGCTCGATTTGGATAGCCAGCAAGGCTTCTTCAATCTTGCGATGGAAAGACCGGTCGGGCGAGAGAAACAGATTGCGCGCCAGTTGCATGGTGAGAGTCGATGCGCCTTGTACCCTCCCGCCGGACTCAATGTCCCGATAAGCCGCGCCAGCAATTCGCCACACATTGATGCCCCAGTGACGATAAAAATCCTTGTCCTCAATAGAAATCAGGGCATCGCGCAACACCTGCGGATAATCGCTGTAAGCAGCCACCACGCGTCTCTGCAGCGCGAACGAGCCGATGATGCGGCCTTGCCCGTCGTAAAGTTCGGTGATGGAGCTGGGACGATAATGCTCCAACTGCTCGACCTGGGGAAGGTCAGTGGAATAAACCAGTAACAGTCCGGCGGTCGCGCCGACGATCGCAGCTATTAACACCAGCAAGCCAAACACAACGCGGCCTACCAGTTTCCGTCTGGCAACGTCCGCCGGCGGAAGTTCTTGATAAGTAACCTTCATGGGGAGAGAGCCAGAATAGCATGGGCAGCTTCATCGGATTTCACCACAGAGGCACAGAGGCACAGAGAAGAAAAAAGCTTTTCTGTGCCTCTGTGCCTCTGTGGTGCGCTCTTAGAAAGAGCAGGGTTTCAAGGGAATAGCTGCAGGAATTTTTTCCATGACACTAATGCCGTGGCGTTGTGAACTTCAAGCGCGGCCACACCTTCCTGCACCGCCGTGGGATCGTGTAGCAATGCGACGGCTTTGTTGGCAATGTCAGAGGCGTCGTCGGTGGCGGCCTGCCAGTTTCGCGGCGCCCATGCAATTGCGTCGGAGACCACCGACGCCACGCCCTGCGCGATCCCGTCGGCTGTCACCATGTTGAAGCCTTCGGTATACGACGGCTGCAGCAACAGGTCCATGGAGCCTACCGTGTCCAGGAATTGCGGCCACGATTGCCAGTTGCGCTCCACCACCTTGGCTCGCGGAACGTTTAAGTACATCTGCTGAATTGCGGCGAAGATGGTCTGTCCACCGCCTTCGCGCCGCCCGCCGGAGATCCAGAACTCCAAGTCGGACACGCGCAGCCGTTGTCCCACTTCGAGCGCGGCGGCCGCTGCCGTAAGCACGTTCTTGTAGGGACGTATGGCGCAGAAGCATCCGAGGCGCAGCGTCCCACGCTGCCACATCGGTCGCGGCCGCGCGGGGCCCAGAGGATACATGTTCGGGAGCAATGTCATGGCTGTCGAGTAAGTGGCCTGCCACCAACTCTGAAAGCGCTGTGAGTTGCCGGCAACGTGGAAGTTGGGAGAGCCCTGCCCAAGTTCCGCGCCCTGACGCAGAAGTTCAATGGCACGCGGATCAGCCTGCAGGAATCCGATGTTGCTGTGGCTGACTACGGCAATTTCCAGGTCTGGATTCTGCATCGCCAGACTTGCCAGATTTGCGGTCGCAATCCAAGGAGCGCTGATAACGAGATGCGAGAGCGGGATGTGATGTGCCATGGTACGTGCCTGCTGCTCGGTTTTCATCAGAGTTTGCAGGTCTTGGTAAGAATTAATCGGCCAGATTTCGACGATATATCCGGCTGCTCGCAGTGCTTTCGCGTTCTGCGTAGCACTGACTCCCAGCCCGATATGGCTTACGTTCTGAGCTGCTGCGAAGTTCTTATAGGCAATCGCCAGCCGCGGCGTGTGATGCTGCACTCTTAGCATGAGGACCTTTTTGGCCGTGCGGCATACTTCTCCCGCACGCGTTTATAGGGATGGGCGCGGAGATTTCCCGCGGTTGCCGATCCTGAGTTTTGCAAATGTTGTTAAGGGATTACGGAGAGAGGTTTGATCTGATTTCTTACTCTACTTCTAGTGTGGCATATTCGAAGGGGTAAACCCGCCAAATTTTTGCAATGGAATCAGTGGATTGCGGGGAAATCGGGGTTTTAGGGGGCTTGACAAGATTTCGGCAAAAGTGGACAAGGGACAGCCGAGGGCTGTCCCCACGTGGATTATCTAGCTTGTCCGGCTCTTCAAGACCTCGATTGCCTTCTGCATCTGCTGGTCGGGCTGCTGAGGTTGAGCCTTTTTCACTGCGTCGTCGGCTGGCGTGGTGTTTTCGTCCTCATCCGGCACCGGTCCGTCATCCTCGGTGTCAGCTACCAGGACGTTAGGAGTTATGGCTGTGTCCTGAATCGCTTTACCGCTCGGTGTGTAGTATTTTGCGATGGAAAGGATCAGAGCCGATCCGTTGGGCAACTCCATGGTTTTCTGAATCGAACCATCGCCGAAGGTCTTATCGCCTACCACGTCGCCACGCGCGTTTTCGAGAATGGCTGCAGCCACAATCTCGGCTGGTCCCGCCGTGCCTTTGTTGACCAGAACGACTAGCGGCAGATTGGTAATGTCTTTGGAAGGATCCGCATTAAACGCTTCGCGCGGATATTTCTGGCCCTGAAGATAGGTGATCGTGCCGTGATTCAGAAAAAGATTCGCCGTTGCGATGCCTTCGGACTCGTCGCCCTCGGCCGAGTTCCGCAAATCCAAAATCAGTTTCTTTGCCCCTGACTTCTGCAGCGCTTTGATCTTATTGGCAATTTCCTGCGATTTGCCCTTGGTGAATGCATCGACGCGAATTTCGGCAATTCCGTCCTCGACCATCTTGTCAGTCACCGGTGGAATGGCAACGATATCGCGGGTGATGACGACCTTCTGCGGCTCCGCGCGGCGGGCCCGCACCAGGGAAACGGTCACGTTTGAACCCGGCTGTCCCGAAAGCAGGCTGCGAACTTCTCCAACCGACATTTCCCGAGTGCTTTTGTTCTCGATGGCTTCAATAATGTCAGTGTCCTGAAGCCCTGCTTTGTCCGCGGGGCCGCCAGGAATAACCGAAATTACCGACGCGTAGCCGAAACGTTTGGAGATAGCTGCTCCAATGTCGCCCTTGGCTTCGGTTTGATGAGACTTGTATTCCGCGTATTCCGATGGGCTCAGGTAACTGGAATTCGCATCCAGAGACTCAAGCAGTCCGTGCAGCGCACCCGCGGTCACAACCGGGATGTTGGGCTCCTCGACGTACTCGCTGCGCACGCGCGACAGCACCTCGCTGTACACCTGGAGCTGGCGGTAGGCGCCATCGTTGCTTGAGGCGCGAACCCCATCCATTCCACCAACCACCATGAACATCAGCACTACTGCGGATAACGCGAGAACTACAGCCTTGGTTTTTATCGACATCGGATTCTTTTTCTCGGAAAGGAAGTCACTTCCTAAAGAAGTGTTGCCATTATATCTGGTTTGATGCCGAATTCTGGGATTTTGCTTCCGTAAAATGTGCCCGTCAGTAACCACCTCGCGAAGGAAGCATGCGAGCGTTTTTCTTGCTCAGAAACAAGGACTTAACTCCCGTTACGCCGCCGATCAATGCGGATCGGGAGTGACCGCGGCCGGGTCTGGCAGGGTTGAATTCTCTCCCGCAGCGCGCGCACTGGAGCGATTTACGCCGGTAACTTGGTAGTCGCTGTAATCAATAGTCAGGACCGCTTTGCCGCCCATACGAACCTCGGTTTCGGAAGTATTGTGGGCGGGCAGCCAGAAGCCTCCGATTTTGGCCCAGCGATATTCGATTTGGGTGTGGCTAACCCAATATGAAGGATTCTTGGCGGGTTCGCCTTGCATCCGGGCTACGGCAAAGTCCTTGGCGTCAACCCACAGTTTTCCGCGGTAAAGATATTTGCTCTTACCTTTGGGACTAACCGACAGTACGTAGAAATCTCCCTGCGGGGTATGTTCAGTTCCGGCCAAAGCGAAATCGTAATTCCTGGGGCTGATTTCCAGCTCTTTCCGGTTCTGCTCTTCCTGCGCTTCCTGTTCGCTGCTCAGCAACTTCAACAGCACATGATTGATCAGAATTTTAGAGCCGCTTTCAGAAATGACTTTGAAATCCTTGTGGTCGGGGGCGTTGTAAGTCGCTTCCACCTGTAACCCAGCGTCATGGCTGCCGAAGATGCCGCGATAATCCAGGTGGTAAATCCGCTTGCCCCGGTATCCGCGCAGGCTTTGCGAACGTTCGGCATTCGCCGCCATCAGTTTTTGCACGATTACGTCGGTAGAAAGTTGGGGAGGCGAGTGCACATCCGCCTCAGCCAAGCTGACGGTAGCTATTAGCGTGAGCAGAAACACGCCAGCATGCGAGGGAAAATCAAAGCTGCGCCGCTGCAGGTTTGATGATCGGAGCACTTCCGAGGAGTAAAGAGAAATCCGCAATCAATTTTCAATCTACCACAGTCCTTTGGGGATATAAGTCACGGAAGGACGAGAGTCTTTCGGGACTGAAAATCAAAGACTTAAAGGATGATAAACGGGCGACTCCGTTCATCCAGCAACCCCCAATTCACCGCACTGCCGCCAATTGCGTGCGCAGTTTGTGGGTTGCGCGAAACAACGTGTTCTTAATAGTGCCTTCGCTGGTGTTAAGAATCCCCGCGACCGTTCGCAGGCGCAAGCCATGGTAATGCTTCAGTTCGAACACTACTCGCTCGCGCGGGGAAAGTCTTTGCATGGCCCGAACGATGCATACACGCAACTCCCGGCTCGCCATGTTGCGCTCCGGACTCGCGCCCGCCCGCTGGTCGGGAATTCGGTCGAGGAGTTGTTCTTCCTCGCCATCGGATGAGATCACCGTGGTCACGTCCCGATGACGCGAAGAGCGCTTCCGCAGGTGATCAAGGCACAGATTGGTCACGATGCGGTATATCCAGGTATAGAAAGAGCATTCAAAGCGGAAGCTGCCGATATTGATGTAGGCGCGGAGAAATGCCTCCTGGTAAATGTCGCGCGCGTCCTCTTGTGATCCGGTGAGATGAATTGCCAGACGGAGCACGGGACGATCATATTGCCGCACCAGTTCTTCGAAGGCGGCGGTGTCGCCCAACTGAGCGCCCCGGATGAGATGAGTGTCATCTACGCGAGCCGCGCCGATTTCTTCTGAATGATGGCATCGAAGCTGTAGAGCTTTTTCCACGGTTCTCTCCCCAAGCTTTAACCAACGAACTTGTAACCCGAGCCATGCACGGTCAGAATGAATCGAGGTTCCTCCGGCTTGGGCTCCACTTTCTGCCGGAGGCGAACAATGTGCGCATCCACCGTACGCGTGGTGGGAAAGCGATCATATCCCCAGACATCTTCGAGCAGCCGGTCGCGGGTCAAAGTCTCTCCCGGATGAATGAGAAAATACTTCAACAGTTCGAACTCTTTCGACGAAAAATCCAACGCATGACCCTTGCGCGAAACCTGGCAACTGCGCAAATTCACTTCAATCTCGCCGAAGGAATATTTTTCGTCCGTCCTGGGCGCGGTGCGTGCTCGGCGCAACACCGCTTTCACTCGCGCCAGCAGCTCACGAATCGAAAATGGCTTAGTGACGTAGTCGTCGGCGCCCAATTCAAGGCCGACGACTTTATCCACTTCCTGACCGCGGGCAGTCAGCATGATGATGGGTATCGATGGCCTTTTGGACTTGAGCTGCTTGCATACGTCCAGCCCGCTCATGCGCGGCATCATGACATCGAGAATGACGAGGTCAGGGGACTCAGCGATCGCGCGCTCCAGGCCCGCCACACCGTCCCCTGCGGTGATGACCTGATGTCCTTCAAACTCGAAGTTATCGCGCAACCCCGCCACCATGTTGGGCTCGTCTTCGACGATAAGGATTTTGGCCATGCTTTGAGTCTCCGCCTCTTACGCCAATGCCGGTTTGGCAATGTTTGCCTGCGCTGCTACTGGCAGATTGATGGTGAACTTGCTGCCGCGACCGGGCACACTATCTACCACAACATCTCCACCATGCGCTCGAACAATGTGACGAACTAATGCCAGCCCCAAACCACTGCCCTTGGTGTTGTGAACCAAAGGATCGCCCACGCGATAGAACTTGTCGAAAATCTTCTGCTGCTCACCCGGGGGAATTCCGATGCCATGGTCCACCACCTCGAGCTTCACCGAGCCGTTGTCGCGAAAAAGATTGACCCCGATATATTTCTGGTCATGCGAATACTTGAGGGCGTTATTGACAAGGTTTAACAGCGAACGCGCCATGGCCTCGCGATCCACGCTGAGTGGGGGAACATCTTCAGCAATCTTTTCCTCGAAAGCAAACCCGCTCTGCTCGATCTGATAGCGATAAGATTCGAGCGTGTTTCGCACCAGTTCGCGCATATCCGTTTGGCGGAAGTCGTACTCTTTGCGGCCAGCTTCGATCCGGGAAAAATCCAGAATGTTATTGATCAGCGCGCTGAGCCGTTCGCTCTCCTTGCGGATAATGCTGTAATACTCCTGATACTTGTCCGGAGATTTCAGCCGTCCCATCTCCAATGTTTCCGCATACAGCCGGATCAGCGAGAGCGGCGTCCGCAACTCATGGGAAACGTTGGATACGAAATCAGACTTGAGCCGCGCCAGAGCCATTTCGCGCGAAATGTTTCGATGCGTCATCACAATGCCGCCGGTCAGAAGCAGCGAGATGGCGCCCAGAATAAGAAAGCTGGTGTGGACAAAATGCTGGCCCATAGCGGCCAGCGTGGTTCCCGGCAACTTGATGGCGAGTGTCAACCCGGGGAACGCGCCTTCGAGGTTGCGCTCCACTTCAGGTTCACCTCCGTCCCATCCTACCGAAGCAGCCAAAGGGGTCGATTCGTGCCTGGGATGGACCATCAGCACAACATGGTTCCTCTCGCCTTTTTCTTCCTGGTGGCTTAAGAGTGTCTCCAGCATTTCCGGAAAGAATCGGTCACTCAAGTACTCTGCATCAAACACAATCCCGCCAATCGCCTTGTGTCCTCCCGAACTGTCCTTTGCCAAGAAAATAGCGGCGGATTGATACAAGTGTTTTTCGCCTCGTGGAGCCCAGTTTTCAAAAAAGGAATAAGTCTTGCCATGGTTTGACATCTCCTCCATATTCTTGACTTCATCCTTGTATTCCACCTGCATCCATCCGCTGGTCATGCTGGAAAAATCTTCAGCCTCCGCCCGAAACATAGGTTCCTTAAGCCGCGATGGCTGGGAGCGGAACGTCAATCCCCTCCCCGGCTCGTAAATAAAGATGTGGGCAACGTAAGGGTGAGTGGAGAGAATTCTGTCCATCGTTTCCACACACGCCTCGCCGGCACCGGGGAATTCGCTGCGCACATCGTCAGCGAGGTCGTAGGCTTTTTCGTTGATGTGCTTCTCGGAAATCGCGAGCACCTGGTTGAAATCGCGCTGGAAGGCAGCTTCCACGCCCCGATCACGCTGGATCGCATTCAAATGCACCGCGCTCAGGATGACCAGAGCGGCGGCGGGCAACACGACGGCGAGTTCCAAGGTCAGCATCAACCGGGTTCGCTCGTTCCATCGCCGCTTCGATTTCATCGTGGTCTCCTGATCCGGGTTAAGACGGTGGATCAGCCCGGATTCAAACATAGTTGAACCCTGCACAGTGATGTGTCAATGCGGGGTAAAAACAAGTAAAAAGTTGTGAACTCGTTGATTTTCCAGACACCGGGGCAGAGCTTTAGGTAAGGTTCAGAATTTTAGGGTAGCCGGAAATTGACGGTCACGTAGGTCTGGGCTTCGACTGCGACGCCGTTGCGAAGATACGGCTTGTAGCGCCATTGCTTCACGGCCTCAACTGCGGCTCGGCCAAGCAATAGGGAACCGTCGACTAGCTTAAGGTCGCGGATACTTCCGTCCTTGCCGATCCACGCCTGCAGGATCACAGCACCTTCAACCCCGGCTTTTAACGCTTGCTCGGGATAGCTGGGCGCGACTTTTTGCAGGAGCAATGCCTGGGAAAGATCCTCTGCCAGGTTTACCGGTTCCACCTGGCTGAGCAGCGCAGGTGGTCGTTTGAGACTAACCGTTTGCAGTGTTGAAGTCTCGGGTTGTGGCCGGAACAAGCTCTCCGGAATCGAAACTCGCGCGGCCTCGACCGGTGGACGAGCTTGATCTGAGCTGGCATCAGCCGGCACGGTTTCAGAGGGAGGGACTACAGTTTCGTCGGTCAGGAAAATCGTTGAAATGGCAGGCACGCGCGCTCGGTATTTACCGCCTGCGGGAGTTCGCGCAGCAGCTTGCGTCGGCTGAGAGGGCTCGGCGGCGACATCAATCGCAGGTGGCCGCGCTTTCCCCAATCGCGTTGCTTGCTGGTAGGCAGTAGCCACGCTGGCAAATACACTCTGAACCCGCAACGGCGAACCATAAATAGAGCCAGCAGCCGCAACAAAAACCACACCGAGCAGGACCGACGCGATAAGTCTCTTACGAGTATATCGTTTGCCTGTTCCGGAACCTTGTTCGCCAGAATTCCGAGCCGCAAGGAAACGGAACAAGCCGCGGTCCAAGGTGGCGAAGGTGAGATGCAATGGCGTATCAGCCCGGCTGCCGGCGGGGATGCGCGATGGGGAGGGCATAACCGGCTCTGCAGCGATTGGTGCAGGATTTTGCTCGGACTCTGCTGACGCTTTCTCAATTTTCTCGGCAGCCGTTATCGTGGGAGCCGGTCTTTGAACAAAATCGCCTCTGGCAACCCATGCTCGCATGCAAGCTAGAAATCGGTCATTGCTAAGCACGGAGTATTTCACCTGATCCGAAATCAGCGGCTTGGTCAAGACCAGATCAGGACCATCTTGCGTGTCGCCTCTTAGAGTTCCGGCGGTGAGCGCCAGCGTGAAGGCTGCTTTATTCAACTTCAATTCGCGTGAGTTCTTGAGTAGAAATGCCGCTTCCGGCCCACTATCGCAGTCGGCGACAATTACGTCAAAGCTGCGGCTGGTAAGCCATTCGACGGCGGCAAAAATGTCGGAACAGTATTCGATCTCAAGTTCCAGCTCTTTGAAAGCCTGGACCAGCGGGCGCGAGCTTTCTTGGTCCACAGAGAACAACAGTGAGACTGGCATCAACTATCAGGCTAGTTTCAGGGCCGGAAAACGACAAGTTACGAACTACCACTATTGTGCTATATCAAACGTCGGGTAACCACCGAGACCATTACCTGTACTACTGGACCGGGCCACCAGCGCGGCATTTGACGGCTTTTGAAGAGTGAGGCAAACAAGCATTGCCATTGCCTTTGCTGGACGCATAGAATCCTCTGTTAACATTGGTGAACTTCAGCACGGCGCTGATCCAAAGAGGCTGATTGAAGAAAGTTATTGCGATGTATCCGGGGTCGTTCGATCCACCGACTAACGGGCACCTAGATTTGATCGCGCGTGGCAGCAAGATATTTGACGAACTGATTGTGGCGATCCTGCGCAATGCGGAAAAGGATCCCTTGTTCAATCTGTCCGAGCGCCTACTGATGCTCGAAGCAATGACCGAAGATTTCAAGAATGTTCGCGTGGATACTTTCGACGGACTCATGGTCGATTATGCCGCCAAAGTCAATGCCAGCGCCGTGCTGCGCGGCATTCGCGCTATCAGCGATTACGAGTACGAACTGCAAATGGCTTTGATGAACCGCAAATTGCAGCCAGACCTTGAAACGGTTTTCATGATGCCGGCGGAACAGTATTCTTATTTGAGCTCCCGCCTGGTGCGGGAGATCGCTCAATTGGGCGGATCGGTCAAAGGTTTAGTTCCGGAAATGGTTGAACAACGTTTGAAAAACAAGCTTGACCCAGCGATTAAGCTGGCAAATGCCAGAAAACCGAAATCAAGGAAACGAGTATGACCGCAGTTACCGAAGCGACTCTCGCGTTAAAACTCACCGATCGAATCAACCGCATCGAACCCTCCGCCACGATGGCCGTGGTGGCTGAAGCCGACAAACTGCGCCAGCAGGGAATTGACGTGGTGGATTTCGGAGCGGGTGAACCGCACTTCGCCACGCCGCAGCACATCAAGGATGCGGGCATAGCGGCCATTCAGGGCAACTTCACAAAATACACCGCGGTCAGCGGAACGACTGAACTGCGCGATGCCATTGCCCATCGTCATGCGGTTGATTTCGACTCGGATTACCGCCGCGAAGAAGTGATTGCTTCAACCGGAGGCAAGCAGGCGCTGTTTAACGCTGTGCAGGTCCTGGTCGATCACGGGGATGAAGTGATTTTGCCGGTTCCTTACTGGGTTTCGTTCAAAGACATTGTGCGCTACGCTGGCGGAAACTGCGTATTGCTCGAAACTGACGAAGCTCAGGGCTTTCGCGTGACCGCGAAAATGATCGAGCGCCTGATCACTCCACGCACGAAGCTAATCATCTTGAACTCACCCTCGAATCCTTCCGGAGCGGTGATGTCACCGGAAGATCTCACCGAAGTGATGCGTCTGGCCCACGAGCGCGGAATCTGGGTGATTTCCGACGAATGCTATGTGTATCTGAATTACACGGCAAAACGTTTTTCCGTAGGAGCGTTGCGCGAGTTCCGCGAGCGCATGGTGATTATCGGTTCTCTC
>Ga0182015_10003166_pt1 | contig 18789 bp, 13 predicted proteins | sample 712P3MmetaG_FD_120478 | JGI IMG/M metagenome (GOLD analysis project Ga0182015, IMG submission 120478) | Permafrost microbial communities from Stordalen Mire, Sweden - 712P3M metaG | ecosystem: Environmental > Terrestrial > Soil > Wetlands > Permafrost | place: Sweden: Stordalen | collected...
CAGCAGCGCCGCGGAGAAGTCAGCGGTGGCCTACGCGCTGCGCAAGGGCGTCGTGCTCGTGGCGCCCGCCGGCGATGACGGCCAGGGGGCCGGCGTCGTGAACTACCCGGCCGCCTACCCGGGCGTCATCTCCGTCGGCGCCTTCGACAAGAACTTCACCAAGGCCCCGTTCTCCAGCCACGAGCCGTACGTGACGCTGACCGCGGCAGGTGACGGCGTCACCGCGGAGAGCCCGTCCGGCTACACCACGATCAGCAGCACCAGCGCGGCCAGCGCGGTCGTCACCGGCATTGTCGCGATGATCAGGTCGGAATTCCCCTCGCTGTCCCCCGCGCAGGTGACGAAGGCACTCACCAGCAGTACCAAGTTCCGGCGGCCAGGAGGCCGGCTGATCGGGTCGGGCTTCGGAACCGCGGACGCGGCGGCCGCGCTGCGGGCCGCCGCGGCGATGGCCGAGCCGCACGGTCACCGGGCCGGCGCCGGGGCCGCTGCGCGCACCGCCCCGGTGACCCCGGCAGTGCGTACGGCCAAGCCGAACCTGATACCCAAGCTGCGCAGGTACGGTGTCATCTCGCTGGCGCTGCTGCTGATCCTGCTGCTGCCGATCACGGTGTTCGCGCTCATCCGGCGGCGCCGGGACCGCGCCGAGGAACCGGAATCCGGGTGGCCCGACGAGCCGGTGACAACGCAGTTCGCGATCGTCGGGGCCGGCGTCGCGGAACAGCCGGAATTCCTTCCGTCGCCGCCGGCACGCCGCCAGCCAGTCCACTGGCAGGACGCCCCTGCCGCCCCGGCCGGCGTCGGCGCGGCATCCGGGCCGGCCCAGTTCGCCGGCGCGGCTAACTTCACCGGCTCGCGTACGTTCACCGGCTCCAGCGGCGGCATGGCCGCGCCCGGCAGCCATCCCGACTCCGGCGGCCCCGCGCCGGCCGCGCCGCTGGCGGGCCCGGCCGGGCGGCCAGGCGCGCAGGCCGGCCCGCGTGACCGGGCAGCGCTGGCGCCGGCGCCGAGGGCCTCCAGCAGCCGCGCCCGGGTGTCCGGCAATCCGCCGTGGGAGCCGGCCAGCAAGCCCGACAGCGAGCTTCCCTGGGCGGCCGTCCCCGCGCCGTCGTCGAGCCCGTTCGGCGCCGCCCCGCCACGGCTGGTGCCGCCGGCCGGGTCGCTGTGGGATGTGGCCGTGGCCGGGCACGCCGCGGCCGGGCCTGCCGCAACCGGGCACATTGCGGCCGGGCACGCCGCAACCGGCCACGCAGCACCCGCCGACCGGACGCCGGCGCTAGGGCCGGCCGCACCGCCGGCCCCCGCCCCCGGGCCGGGCACCGGGGACGTCTGGGAAGCCAGCAGGCCAGGTGCCGCGGACCCGCAGCCGGCCAGTGACTCGATGTACGTGTGGAACCCGGCCGAGACGACCGAGACCTTCCCCGCCGTCGCCAGGGATGACGAGGCCTGACCAGCCGCCGCCAGTTTTCTTGCGCCAGTTTTAGCGAGCTAGTTCTTTTTTCGCGCGCTAGTTCTTCTTGTGCCCGTTCGCCGCGGCCAGTTCATCCTTGCGGACGGACGCGTACACGGGCACGTACTCCTGGCCGGACAGCGCCCGGATGGACTGCATCACCTCGTCCGTGACCGCCCGCCGCTGCCGGGCGCCGGTGCCACGGGCGATCTGGGCCTCGAAGGTCAGCGGCGCACCGATCCTGACCTTGATCCGGCTGACCCGCGGGATCTTGCTGCCCGGCGGCAGGACCCGGTCGGTGCCGATCATGGCAACCGGGATCACCGGCAGGCCGGAGCTGAGCGCGAGCCAGCCGATGCCGGTCCGGCCGCGGTAGAGGCGCCCGTCCGGCGACCGGGTGCCCTCCGGGTAGATGCCGAACAGCGCGCCGCCCCGCAGCAGGCCGAGCGCGGATTCCAGCATGTCCTGCGCCGCCCGGGCGCCGGCCCGGTCCACCGACAGCTGCTTGGTTGCCCGCAGGTAGGTGCCGGTGATCCGGTCGACCAGCCGCGTGCCGGTGAAGTACTCGGACTTCGCGGCGAACGTGACCGGCCGGCTGACCATCAGCGGCAGGAAGATCGAGTCGACGATCGACAGGTGATTGGAGGCCAGGATGGCGCCGCCGGATGCCGGAATGTGCTCGAGGCCGGTGACCTCCGGACGCCAGAGCAGGTGCAGGATCGGACCCGCGAGGACCCTCGACACCTGGTACTGCACGTGACCTCCCGTGTGATCGGCAGCAGCCAGGTCAAAGAGTAACCCCCCGTTCCAGATCAGGACACAGCGTCATAACGCAGCCCTCGTGGCCAGCCCCGCGGCAGGAGCCCGGATAGGCTAGCTGACGGCCGCCCGGGACAGGCCGGCCTTCGCGGGCCGCCCGGGCAGGGCCAGATGACAGCGGGCAGGCCCGCGCGGCGGGCAGCTTCACTGGCCCGGGACGGCAGCCCACTCTTCGCTGGCGGGATGACTTTCATGGCAGTGCCTTCGGCAGCCTCCGGGCGACTGGCCGTCGCGCGCCGGGCCGGCCGCGGCGCCGGCGCGCTGCTGCGGCGGCATTGGCTGCTGGCGGTGCTGCTGGCGGCGGGCCTGATCCTGCGCATCCTGGCGCAGGCCGCCTACCGTCCCGCGCTGATCTTCAGCGACTCGATCAGGTACCTGCAGCGGTCCGGCGGCAACGACCCCTTGGGCTACCGCGTCCTGCTGAAGCCAGTCCTGCTGGTGGGCAACCTGGACATGGTCGCCGCGGTGCAGCACCTGCTCGGCCTGGGGATGGCCGTCGCCCTGTACATCCTGCTGCTGCGCCGGGGCGCTCCCCGCCCGCTGGCCGCCCTGGCCACGGCGCCCGTTCTGCTCGATGCCTACCAGGTCCAGATAGAGCAGAGCATCATGTCCGATGTCCTGTTCGAGACGCTCATCGTGGCCGGGCTGGTCATCCTGCTCTGGGACCGTGCGCCCAGGCCCTGGATGGTCGCGGCCGGCGGATTCGCGCTCGGCTCCAGCGCCACCGTCCGGGAGGTCGGCCAGATCCTCATCCTGCCTGCGGCGCTCTACCTGCTCGTGGCGGTCCGGGGATGGCGGCGCGGGCTCCGGCAGGCAGCGGTGCTCTGCGCCGCCTTCCTGCTGCCGATCCTGGCCTACTGCACGACGTCCTATGCAGTCACCGGCCATTTCCAGCTGGCCAACCAGGGAACCAACGAGCTCTACGGCCGGGTCGTGCTGGCCGCTGACTGTCATGCGGTGCAGCTCCCGGCCGACGAGCGGCCGCTGTGCCCGACGCGCCAGTACGCCCTGCAGCTCGGCATCGACAACCTCGTGCACAGCCCGAAGTCGCCGTTGCGGGACTTCAGGCCGCCGGGACCGGGTACCTCTGCCATCGCCGCCGACTTCACCCAGCGCGTGTTCTGGCAGGATCCGGCCGGCGTCGTCGCCGCGATCGGGCGGGACGCGCTGAGGCTGTTCGCCCTGACCAGGGTCACCAGCCCAGGCGGCACCCCCATCGCGCGCTGGCAGTTCCAGACCGCCTACCCCACCTACCAGCACGTGAGCCTGCGGACGGTCAGGGCAGCCGGGCAGCGCTTCGGCGGCGGCGGCCCGGCGGTATCCAGGCCGCTCGCCGCCTTCCTGCGCGCCTACCAGCTCGACGGCGGCTACACCCCGGGGCCGTTGCTCGCCCTGGCCGCTCTCGCCGGGCTGGCCGGCAGCGCCGGCGTCCTGCGCAGGCGCCGCCTCCGCGATCCCGATCCCGCCGCCGACTCCGGCGCCGACTCCGGAGACGACCGCGGTCCCGGTCCCGGAGATGACCGCGATCATGATCTCGGAGATCCGGCCGCGTCTGCTGCCGCCCGGGATGCCCGGCGCGACCTGTCGGCTGCCTGCCTGCTGTGCTTCGCCGTCGCCGTCACGCTGCTGCTCACCTCGGACGCGTTCGAATTCAGCTGGCGCTACCAGCTCCCCGCGCTGATCACGCTGCCGCCTGCCGGTGCGCTAGGCATCCTCGCCGTCATCGGCGCCAGGGCCGGCCGGCGCCGCGGCCGCGCCGGGCACGAGGTCACCGCGGAGCCCGCCCGGTCTGCCCTGCCCGGCAGCAGTCCCGTTAGCTGACGCCTGCGCGCCGGATGGCCCGGCAGGCGCCTCGTCGTCACGGCTCGCCGCGCCGGCCACGATGGCGATGGCGAGCGGCAGGATGAACGGCAGCGTGGCGCCGGGCACGCCGACGCCGGAGTCCTCGGCGAACCAGCCGAGGACCGCCATGAGCCAGATCGTGGCGAGGCTGACCTTCAGCAGCGGCACCGTCTGCCAGGCCCGGGTCAGCGCCCCGGCGCCGAACCGGCCAGGCCGCAGGAGCAGCAGCCCGAGCCCGGCCACGATCACCGGGATCAGCAGGTTGTACGGAGTGGTGGTGAGCGAGGCGATGTTGGTGTTTATCTTGCGCTGCAGTGTCCCGCCGGCCCCGCCATGCAGCGCCTGCCCGGCGAAAGCGCCGATGTCGGAGTGGCCGGTCACCGGCACGAAGTAGTTGACCAGCGCGAACGCGGCGAAGAGCCCGACCCCGCTGAGGATCACGAGCACGCCGCGCCGCGCACTGAGCCGTATGTTGGCAACGGCCATGATCAGCAGCACGAAACCGGGAACCATCGCGATCGTGCCGCCGACCTTGGCGCCGAACCCCGGCCAGCCCGAGGCGATCACGGCGAACAGCGCCACCGCTGACACGACGAGCACGGCCCGCCCCCGCGGTCCGCCCGGCCGGCTGCTGGCGGGCGCCTGGCCCGCGTCCGGCGACGGGCGCACCGCGGAGCGCAGCGCCATCGCGCCGAGCCAGGCGGCGCACAGTATCCCGGCCGCGCCGTAGATCCCGATCGTGTTGTTGTCCTCGCCGTAGAACCTGCCGCCCAGCAGCACCGCCAGGCCGAACGGGGTGCTGAGCTCCAGCCGCGACCCGGTCATCACGTCCAGCCCGATGGTCAGCAGGGTCACCGCGGCGACCAGCCCGGGCGGGCCCATCGGGTCTCGCCGCCAGGGCCCGGCCAGCGCCACGACGGCGATCACGATGGCCCAGGCCGCAGCGAGCGAGTACAGCAGCACCGCCGGGTGCGGCAGCAGCCACCACGGCACCAGGCTGGCCAGGAACGTGCCCGCCGGAACCGAGCCGGCCACGACTCCGGCCACCCTGGCGGCAGCCCGCCGGCGCCGCCGGCGATCCGCGCCGTGGCCCCGGAATGCCACGGCGATCACGCCGAAAACGGCCAGCTCGATCACCACGAAGATGGCGAAGAACCAGCCCCACGTGCCGCGGTAGACCTGAGCGGCGGTGTCCTGGCCGATCAGGGCGCGGATCTCGGCGGCCAGGCTGCCCCGGTCCGCCCGGTACACCGGCGAGCCGACCGTCCCGGCCGGAACGGGCTGGCCGCGCCAGCGCAGCACGGCCGGGGTGAGGTCAGTGAGCTGGCTCAGGCCGGGCTCGCGGGTGGAGGCGGTGTCGAGCAGCCCGGCGGCGTATCCGGGGCCTTCGACGATGATCAGCCGCAGGTGCGGTGCGGTGTCGTCGCCCGGCGCGAAAACCGCCGTGATCGCCCCGGCTGGCAGGTCCGCGACGATCCGGCCCAGCGCCTGGTCATCCAGCCTGACCGCGGCCGCGCGCACCGCGGCGGCGCCGGGTCCTGAGGGCGCCGGGATCGCGCCGAGGCTCACCACCGTCAGCGGGCACCTGGTGAAGGAGGAGCGGCCGGCCGCTGCTGCCGATGGCAGGTAGCTGGCCACCTGCCCGGCCGGCCCGGCCAGCGCAAGCGCGGCGCCCGGCCCGATCGCGGTGGCGCACCGGCCTTTCCCGGCCGCGGAGCTGAGCAGTCCCCAGTCCGGGCTGTAGTGGAACTGCCTGTTGTAACGGATCAGTGAGGGCATGGACGGCACGTCGGCCGGGACCGGGCTGCCCGCAGGCCCCGAGGCCGCTGGCCGCGCACTGGTGACCCTGGGCTGGGGGCACGGACCCGTGCCCTGGTGCGGCACCGCGGCCCGGGCACCCGCGTTCAGCGTGAGCCAGCCATCCGCCGGGCAGGTGCGGGACTCGATCGTGTGCACCACGAGCGAGCCCACCGAGCCCTGCCCGGCGAGCCGCCACAGCGCGGGCGTCCCGGCCTGGGATACATCGGTCCAGCGCAGGCCCGGGATCCCCACCAGAACCACCGGATGCGGCGGCGGGGCGGTCGCGCGGGTGCTCGCCACGGCCGCTGCCTGCGCTGGCAACGCCGCGCCCAGGGCTGCGCCGAGCAGCACCAGTCCGGCCAGCAGCTTCTTCATCACGTCAGCCGCGCGACCCGAGCACCGGCGACCCTGGCGCCGATGACGACCCTGGCACTGGCGACCCTGACGCAAGCGACTCTGACGCAGGCGACCCCGGCAAAGGCAACCCTGGCGTGGGCGACCCGGATTCCGGTGACCATGCCGCCGGCGACCGGGACTCCGGCGAGGCGCTGCTCGCACCCAGGCTCGACACCTGCAGCCATGTCCACAGGCCGGCCGGGTAGATGTAGTAGCCGAACCGGCTGGCCGGCGCCAGGGTGAACATCGCGATCATGCCGATGATGAGCCACCAGGTGGCGGAACGGCAGTTCCTGGGCGGCCGGATGATCAGGTACAACGCCAGGGCGACGCCGCTGAACGCGAGCAGGCCAACGGCGATCAGGCGCCCAGCGTGCCCGGTCTGCGCCAGCAGGTAGCCGGGCAGCGGGCTCGCCGCGCCGGACTTCACGTGGGTAAGCCCGAGCGGGAACAAGATGGTGTTCTCCACCAGCGCGGCCGGCGCCACGGCGAACACGGGTCCTACCAGGACGGCGAACACCGCCAGCGCGGTGAACGCGAGCCTGGCGGCCGCGCGCAGGCCATCCCGGGCGGCGACCCACACGACGGCCACGATGAGGACCGGCCATGCCGTCGCCTTCATGGCGGCCGCGACGCCAAGGGTCAGCCCGGCCAGGATCAGGCCCGGCTGCCGCCCTGGCCGCCAGACCAGCGCGAGGCCCAGGCACATCAGGCCGAGCACCGGCAGATCGTCCCCGCCTACCGCCAGCGGGAAGGCGACCAGCGGCGTCGCCGTCACCAGGCCCGTCCAGCGCCAGATGTCCGCTGCCCCGGCGCTGGACAGGGCCAGCGCGAACGCCCCGGCGAAGGTGACGCCGAGCCAGAGCCGGGGATCGGTGAGGATGCCGCCGCCCAGCACCGTGCGGGCCATTCCGTACAGCGCCATCACCGGCAAGTACGGGTTGAAGACGTCCGGATTCCGGGTGGCGGCGAGGACCGCCGTGCTGTGATACGGGGTGCCGTGGTGGATGAGCGACCAGGCCGAGCGGATGATCACCTTGATCTCCCGCTGGCTCTCGCCGTGCGCGGCCATCCAGGTGAGCGGCACGATCAGGCCCCCGGCGAAGCCGAGCAGCACGCTCACATCCAGCCCGCGGCGCTTCCAGGCGGCAGCCACGGCGGCGAGCAGGTAGGCGGGCGCGGCCATGATCGCCCACTGCCGGTGCACCCCGATGCCGCTGAACAGCGCAACCGCCCCGGCGTACACCGCGGACGCGGCGAAAATGGCTACCAGCCAGCTGCGGCCGATCGCGGCAACTGATCCTGGCGCCGCCTCTGATCCTGGCGCCGCCTCGCCGGAGGGCTTATTGCAACCTTTGCGCAGCGGCCTCAAAGCGAGCAGGGACGCTCACATCCTCCACTTGACGAGTCCGAGCCGGTTCCTCGCGGCACCCCGGCGCGGTGGACGCTTCCCCGGCTGGACCGCGCTTCCGGCCTGCGCAGGCCAGGCGGCCCGGAGGTACGAACGCCGGAGGTGCGAACGCGGCGCGGAGTGCGAACGACCAAGGTTACTGCATGGCCGGCCAGCGCCGGGCGCGGTTCCCGGCCCGTGACCAGGGCCGGCCGCCCGGCCCTGGCGGGGGTATCCGTCAGCCTCGCTCGCGCCCGGCTTGCCTGACGGGTTTCCCCGGGCATGATGGGAATGTCCTCATAGCCGGGAAACGAGGGTGATGACCGAAATCTGGCAGAGCGCGAGGCAGGCTGACGTCGGCCATTTCGCCTCCGCTGTGCTGCTTGCCCCGCTGCTGCTGGTGCAGGCCAGGCAGGCAGTCCGCCGGACGCCGCGGCTGCCGACCGCGTCCGGTCCCGCGCACGGGACGGTCGGCCAGGGGGATCCCCGGCGGCGCCTCCTGGTGATCGGCGAATCCACGGCCGCCGGCGTGGGCGCTGACCGGCACACCCGCGCCCTGCCCGGTTTCCTCGCCGCGGAACTGAGCGGCCGGCTGGGCGGCACGGTGACCTGGCTGGTGCGGGGTAAGAGCGGCGCGACCGTGCGTAAGGTGCTCGCCGAGCTAGTCCCGGCCGGCCAGGAACCTTTCGACATCGCCGTCCTGACCGTCGGGATCAACGACTTGTTTGACCGGCGGGCACCACGGCCGTGGGCCGGCGACCTGACGAGCCTCATCGGGGCGCTGGGCGGTGCGCACGGACGCACCCGCGTCATCGTCTCCGGGATGCCGCCGGTGCACCGGGTACCCGCGATACCGCAGCCGCTCCGGTTCGTGCTCGGCCGCCGGGCCAGGGCCATGGACCGGGTCATGCGCCAGGTCTCCGCCGATTGCGGCGCCACCTACGTGCCCATCGACGGGGCCATCACCCGAGACGCCGGGCTCTTTGCGCCGGACGGTTTCCATCCCTCGGAGGCCGGCTATCGCGCGTGGGCACAGGTGCTGGCAAGCGCGGTAAATGCCCTAGCACCCGGTCGGCGGCCAGGTGCCGTCACGTGCAGATGCCCTGACTCGCCTTCCTGGCCTTGAAGTGCGAGGACGGCTGCGGGTTCGGCGCGCTCCCGCTAGTGACGGCCTGCGCCGTCGTGCCGTAGTTGCCGCCGAGGAGCAGGGTCAGCGCCGGGCCGTGGCCGACGCGCTGGAACGCCGCCCCGGTGACCATCGCACCGAGCCGGCTGGCCTGGCGCCCGTGGCCGGCCCGGTACTTGATCACGGTCTGCGTCGGGAGCGATGTGACGTCGAGTGACCGGGTGACGGTGAAGCCGTCCTGCTGCAGGATCGAGGCGACGCTGGCGGCGAGGCCGAACTGCCCGGTCCCGTTGAGCACGGCGACCCGTACGTCGCGCGCTGGCAGCCGCGGCGGCCGGTGCGGCCTGAGCAGCGCCTTGCTGATCGGAACATCGTCGCGGAACGCCTGGAAGATGCGGCTGTCCAGCGGCTGCGTCCACATCACGTTGGCCAGGTCCAGCGGATCGACCAGGGAGCGCGGGTAGGTCGGCAGCGTGAAGAAGGTGATCTTGCTTGGCGGCAGGCCCTTCAGGCTGTTGCCCAGCTTGTAGAGGCCGGCGATGCCGCCGAGCTGGCTGTCGATCGTGATGGACTTGGTCGCCGCGTCCAGGAACCGGTACATCGCCACCGGGTTGAGCAGTTCGCTCTTCGCCCGGTTGACCAACGAGGCCATGAATGCCTGCTGGCGGCCGATGCGCTCCAGGTCGCTGCCGTTGCCGAGGGTGTAGCGGGCGCGGACGTAGCCCAGCGCCTGGGTGCCGGTCAGCATGTGATGGCCTGCGGTCAGGCGCAGCCCGGATAGCGGGTCGTCAATGGCCTGGGTATTACATTCCGGCACGCCGCCGAGGGCGTTGACCATGTCCTTGAAGCCGGCGAAGTTGATGGCCACGAAATGATCGATGTGGATGCCGGTGTCGTGCTCGATGGTCTTGATGGTGCAGGCGACGCCGAGGTCGGTGTGGTTCCCGTAGAGGTTGCCGATGGCGAATGCCTCGTTGATCTTGAAGATCTGGGGCGAGGAGCGCTGGCCGTTGCCCATCACGCAGGACGGGATGTTGACCCAGGAGTCGCGCGGGATCGACATCACCTCGGCCGACTGCCGGTTAGCCGGGATGTGGGCGATGATCAGGGTGTCTGACTGGTCGGTGGTGAGTTCCTGGCTGTTGCCATACCGGCTGCTCTGGCCGTGCCGGCTGTCGGATCCGATGACGACGATGTTCTCCGCTTGCGGGTGGTGGTCGGGGGGCTGTTTGCCGACCAGCCCGTTGATGTTGACCTGGTGAATATTGCCGTTCAGATGACGGTAGGCGGCGTAGACGCCGATCGTGGCGGTCACCAGCCCGCCAGTCAGGATGACGGCCATCCAGGCGGCGATCATGGCTATCCGGCTATGCCGCGATCGCCTGCGGGGGCGCTGGCCGCGGCGCATGGCAGCGCTCGGGCCGGGGGACGCGGCAGTGGGCAGACCGCCCGGCTCGCGCGGCTGCGGCTCGCCTGTCCCTGATTCGTCCATCCTCTGCCGGACATACCCCAAATCGTGCCAGCATCACCCGTAAAGATCATCTATTGACATGGCCATGACCCGGCCATGACCCGGCCAAAAATCGTGGTCTCCGCCCGGACTGGTCAGGAGGAGCTGTCCCAGGCTGGGGAGGCGCCCGGCGGAAGCGGGACGGCGAAGGCATTCAGCAGGAACGAGATAAGGGTGTAGTACCCGCACAGCGACACCAGCTCCACCATTCCGGCGTCACCGAGGAGCCGCTGGGCCTTGTCGTAGGCATCCTGGTCAAGCTGGCCGGTCTCGGCGAGCTGCCTGGCGGCGGCGTAGACCGTCCGCTCGTCGTCGGCTTCGAAGGGCGGCTCCTCGCCGTTGCCGATGGCGTCGACGATCGCGCTGGCCACGCCGTGCTCACGGGCCATCCGGGCATGCGCCCACCACTCGAACTCGGCCTTCCAGCGCGCGCCGACCGTGATGATGGCGATCTCGGAAAGCCGTCGCTCGATCGAGGTGCCGAACCGCAGCTGCCGGCCCAGCGAGCTCAGGTGGCGGCCGGTCTCCGGCGCGTGCACGAAGGCGTTGAACGGCCCGGTCAGCCCGCCGGAGGCATTAACGAGCTGGCCTGCCCGCGAGCCGACGACGCCGTCCCACACCGCCTGTCCGTCGGCATCGAGGTCGTCATGGCGCAGGTAAGGAAGCCGGCTCATGCCAGCACAGTATCCCGGCACGCCGTCAGCTGACCTTGGCGTATCGATGCCAGTGAGCCCGTGCACGGGACCGCCGATTCCGCCGCCTATCCGGTGAAGGGCACGAATGCATCTCATTGTGCCGCCAGATAAGAGATGATTTCGCTGAGTAATTCGACTTCGGATGCAACGGGAACGGCGGGCGTCACGTCATGGACGAGTCATCCAGCGTGAATGTGCCCGCCAGCGACGCGGAGCTTCTCAACACGATCCGGTCGGGCGGCACGGGGGCTCCCGCGCTCCTGCGGGGACGCCACGCGGCGGCGGGCCGGGCCCTGGCCGGTCAGCTCGTCAGCGGGCGGGCGGCGGCGGATGACGTCGCGGCCGGCGCGTTCGCGCAGGTACTCGATGCCATCCGGCGCGGCGGCGGACCGACTGACGCGTTCCGCCCGTACCTGCTGACCGCGGTACGGCGGGCGGCGGGCGGCAGCCGGGGCAGTGCCAATGCGGAGATTCCGACTGACGAGCAGCGGATCTCCGACCCCGGGCAGCCGTTCGCCCCGGCGGCGGCCGGCCGGGAAGCCGCGCCCCTCGTCACGGCTTTCCTGTCGCTGCCAGAACGCTGGCGCGCAGTCTTGTGGCACACCGAGATCGAGCGGGCCCCGCCGTCGCAGGTCGCGCCGCTGCTCGGGCTGCCCGCGGCCGGCGTGACGGAGCTTGCGGGCCGGGCCGCCGGCGGCCGTCGGCGGGCGTACCGCCAGCTGCAGGCGGCCGATGCCAGCCGCGTGCACGCCGGCCTCGCCGATATTGGCGCCGCGCTGCGCGGCACCGTCGCGCCGGTGGTCCTGGGTGACGCAGCGGCCGCCTACCTGGCCAGCGCAGCCGGCCCCGCCACCTCGCCAGGCTCACCCACTTCCCCGGGCTCACTCACCTCGCCCGGCTCTTCTCACTTGTCCGGCTCTCCCCGCTCTCCCGGTGCTGGACGGGCCGCCCTGAGGAACGCCGCCGCCGGGACCGCTGTTGTGCTGCTCCCCGGCAAGCTGCGCAGTTCCTCCCGGCGGCAGCATGCGCTGGCTGCGGGGGCACTGCTGACGACATTCGGCGTCGCGGCGTACGTGCTGACCCCGGCCCCGGCCGCCGTGCTCGTGACGGCAGCCGGCCAGCCCACGGCAGCCGGCCATCGCGCGGTCTCCGGCCACCGCACGGCGGCGATAGCGCTCGGGCCGCTGGTACTGCCCGCGTCGGCGCAGGCTCCAGCCCGCCGGCCGGTCAATCCGCCCGCAGCCAGCCACCGGGACAGCTCATCGCGCCAGTCATCAGAGGCCGCCGCTCCCGCCGTAGCGCCCGCGCCCGGCGCGGACTGGACCGGCGGCTTCATCGCCGCCGACTCACGGCGGGCCGGCCATCCCGGCTGGCGCGCAGCCAGCTGGCGCGAGACCAGCGGACAGCAGGCGACCCGGCAGTGGCCCGCCTGGCACGCGCGCCCATGGCAGCCGCCCGCCTGGCAGGGTGCCCAGTGGCATGTGTCCTCATGGCACCGCGCATCATGGCACATGCCCGCATGGCCGGGTCAGGGCACGCACTGACAAGGCTGCCCCGGGCACGGGCACGGCTGAGACCCGCGGCTCAACCGTCTGGCACCCGAGCCTCGTGGGATGATCTGGTGGTGCGGACCTGGCATGTGATTGCCTTCTCCACCGTGGCCCTGGTCGCCGCGGCGTGCACATCCACGACCACGACCGCCAAGCCGTCGGGCTACTCAGTCCCCCTGCGACGCATCGTCGCCGACGCGAACGTCCGGAACCAGGACAACCCTTCTTATCGCCTGGCCGCACCTGGCACGAAAGTCCCGATGTCCGAGGCCACCGCAGCGCGCGCCGTCATCAGCGAGTGCAACGAAGGCGGCGGCACGCGAGTGCTTGTTGCCGGACTCGTTATCGGACCTGTGACCTCTGGGTCGTCGATTTACTGGGCAATCTTCGTGGATCCGCCGGGCAAGCACATCGCCCCGTCGACTGAGCCGGTTCGCAAGCCCGTGGTTCTCAACTGGATCGGGGCGTTCGTGTCGGTAAAGACGACACAGCAGCCGTTCTGCGACTTCGGTCGCGCTGCCAACCTTCCGCCGCTTCCTGTATTTGGCTCGTGAGAATGCGAATGCAGGATCGCCCGGTATCCCGGAAACACGCATCAGCCCAGCAGCCAAGACGCGTAGAAGATGCCGAGGCCGAGCGCCACGCAGAGGCCAGAGATCAGCCAGAACCTGATCACGATCGTCGTCTCCGCCCAGCCGAGCATTTCGAAGTGGTGCTGCAGCGGCGCCATCTTGAACACCCGGCGCCTGGTCATCTTGTAGAAGCCGATCTGGATCACGTCAGACATCGTGATGGTCACGAACAGCCCGCCCAAAATGATCAGCAGCAGCTGCGTCTTGGTGCAGATGGCAAGTCCAGCCAGCACTCCGCCCAGGGCCAGTGACCCGGTGTCGCCCATGAAGATCTTGGCCGGTGGCGCGTTCCACCACAAGAAGCCGAAGCAAGCCCCGAGCACCGCGGCGGCCACGACCGCCAGGTCGAGCGGATCACGGACCGCGTAGTTCTGCGGTGCCAGGAAAAGCGTAACGTCGTTGCGCTCTTGCCAGATGCCGATTATCACGTATGCCGCCAGCACCAGCACGGTCGCGCCGGCTGCCAGCCCATCCAGCCCGTCGGTCAGGTTCACCGCATTGGAGGTACCGACGACCATGATGACTGCCCAGATCACGAACGGCAGCGTGCCGATAGCCGGGCCGAAGTCCCGCAGGAACGATAGGTGCGCGTCAGCGGGCGTCAGGTCGAATTTGTCAGGATGCTGCAGTACCTCCACCGCGAACACGGCAGCGATGACGACCTGGCCGACCACTTTCGCGCTGCCGCGCAGCCCGAGGCTGGTCTGTCGGAAGATCTTGAGAAGATCGTCGATGAACCCGACTATGCCCAGGCCCGTCATCATCAGCAGCACCAGGACCCCGGAGGCCGTAATCGGATCGTCGGTGACCGCGTGCCCGACCACGTAGCCGATCAGCGACGCGATCACGAAGACCGCACCGCCCATTGTCGGCGTGCCCCGCTTGGTCTGGTGCGACTGGGGGCCCTCCACCCTGATCGGCTGGCCGTAGCCTTTCCGCTGCAGCAGCCTGATGAGCAGTGGCGTTCCGAATAGCGCGACGACCAGCGCCACCGCACCAGCGACGATGATCGTCTTCAACGGCGCGCTCCCTCGTCGCCAGCCCAGCCACCAGTGACGCTCGCGGGCTGCCGCTTGCCTACGACATGAGTTTTACAGTGGGCCTGACGTCGAGCCGGTGAGCGGAGTCGAACCGCTGACCTGCCGTTTACAAGCTTGCGGAGCGCCACAGGTCCGAGCGTCGTTGTCCTGCTGAGGCAGCTTGTCACGATGCGCCGCCGTACTGAGCCTAGGCTGCACTATTGGCTGCACTGTCGTCGTATCCCCCGTGCTGGCCGCTCTACTGGCACGAAGCTGCCACGGCGCAGTTCGTGTCGGCGGCCGCACTCTGCGCCCGGCCGAGGCCGCGGGTATGGCGAGTGTGCTCCCGGAGAGACCGTGAGTGACCGGGTTTCGCCGGTCGTTCTGGCACGGAAGTGGCATGACCAAGCGGGCGTGTCGCACTCAGGGCCGGGGCGGCGCCTATTGATTGAGTATCGCGTCGATGAGTGCCACGCGGGTGGTGAGCCCCCGGCGCTGGCTCACGGCACGCTGCAAGTCCAGCGGGGGTACCCGCAGCTGCCAGCCTTCCCACGTCACGGTCTCAAGCCGGGACGCGGCGATGGGCCCGAAGTCGGACGGCAAGGGTGAGTCGACGCCAGCCTTGGGAGCACCGATCCATTCGAGCCGGGCAGTCAGGAAAGCGCGGCCCCAGTAGTCGCTGATCGAGCCGCTGCTGTCGCAGACGACCGGCTCGATGAGCGCGTCGGCGAAGATCATGCCCAGGCTGAGGGCGCTATCGTCGGAACACACAAGATCGACGTCGCCTGGCTCGATTCTCGCGCCGCGCACTGCCAGGGCCGTGCTGCCGGCCAGCCACCAGTCTGACTCTCGTCCGCTGGTGCGTCGGCAGAGCTCGTGCAGGGTCTCGCACCATGGGACGGGCTGCAGCCGGGCTGCCTGCCGCAGCATCAGTTCGGCGCAGTTGGCGAAGTTCTGCCAGCAGATGTCCAGTCCCGGGGTGTCTGCCGGGTAGCCGCGCCGCCACTCGTCGCCGTTCCGCTGATAGTCCATCAGGACGCGCTCGGCTGGTACCGCCAGCTCGGGCACTACGCCGCTGATGGCAAACCAGGTCGTGTCGGCATCGGTCCACCGCCGCATTGTCATGGCTGCCATGGCTCTAGCGTGGCAGCTGCCACCGACAGTGGTCAGTCACGCTAATGGCGGACTTTCCGACCATGGGCCGACTCGGCGGCTCGAAGAGCGGGTCGCGCTGGCGCGCTCCCCGGCGAGCTGACGCTCGGTCCTGACCATGATCATTGGTAATGCAATGGTCTGTTCAGGTTGAAGATTTAGATCGAGGATGACATCAGGCAGCAGGATCGCGCCGACAGCAAGATCATCAATGGTTCGACAGGGCCATCGGCATGACAACAGCTGTGTTCACCCACTGGGACGACGCTCGCCGTCAGTTGCGCGAGGTTCCCGCCTTGTCGCGGCGGCGGGTGCGCCGATCGGCCCGCTTCGCTGGCCGCCGGAGCTTGGTGCGGGACGGCGCCTGGCCGTTCCCGGTGCTCCCTGATGGCTCTGTCGCGGTATCGCCACCGCCATCCCCAGGCGCCGCGGCAACGCTCGCGTCCTCCGGCGCGGCGGCGCCGCCTTCGATCCGCAACTGCGGGACGATCCGGTCGAGCCAGCGCGGCATCCACCAGGCGTGGGCACCGAGCAGGCTCATGACCGATGGCACCAGCACCATCCGTACCAAAGACGCGTCGATCAGCACCGCGAACGCCATGCCGATCGCGAGCATCTTCACGGTCGGGTCTGTGTTCAGCACGAAGCTGGTGAAGACCACCACCATGATTGCGGCCGCGGTGGTGATGACCTTGGCGGTGGCGCCGATGCCGATCGCCACGGCGCGGTGCGCGTCCCCGGTGCTGATCCAGGCCTCATGGATCCGGGACAGCAGGAACACCTCGTAGTCCATGGACAGGCCGAACACGATGCAGAAGACCAGCATCGGCACGTAGGCGGGGATCGGCACCGTGGTGTGCAGGCCGATCAGGCTCGCTCCCCAGCCCCACTGGAAGATCGCGACGATGACCCCGTACGCGGCGCCAATCGACAAGATGTTCAGCACGGCAGCCTTGGTGGGGATCACCACCGACCGGAACGAGGCGGTGAGCAGGATGAACGCGATGAAGATCACCGCGAGGATCACCCACACGAGATGGCTGGCGATCTGGTTGGTGAAATCGACGTTCCCGGCCACGGTCCCGGTCACGTAGCTGCTGACGTGCTGGGCGGGCAGCACGTGGTCACGCAGGGTCGTTACCAAGTTGGTGGTGGCGGTGGCCTGCGGCCGGGTGGTGGGGATGACGTTCAGGACCGCCGTGTTCCCGGCTGAGTTGACCGACGGAGGGCTTACCGAGGCCACGCCCGCGGTCTTCGCGAGGTCCGTCCGCATGGTGGTGAGCAGCGAACTGGTGGCCTGGGAGGACTCAGCGGGCAATTTCACGACCACGCTGAGCGGCCCGTTCACACCGACCCCGAACCCCTGGCTGAGGAGATCGTAGGCTTGGCGGTCGCTGTCAGATGTGGGGTTGGTGCCGTTGTCGGGCTGGCCGATGTTCATAGCGAACAACGGGATCGCCAGCACGCACAGGAGCGCCACGCTCAGCACCGCCCACGGCCAGGGGCGTTCGCTGACCTTCCGCCCCCAGCGGGCGAACGCGCTCCGCTCGTGCGCCTCCGCCGTGACGGCGGCGGTGGCCGCCGCCTGCTCCTGGGCGGTGACGCCCTCCTTCTTCGCTGTCAGGCGCGACTTGAGAGCGCGCACCTTCACACCGAAGATCCCCATCCGCGCGGGCACCAGGGTCAGCACCACCAGCATGGTCACCGCGACGACGACCGCGGCGGCCAGGCCGAGCGACCCGACGAACGCGACCCCGGACAGGTAGAGGCCGAGGATGGACACGACCACGGTGCTCCCGGCCACCACCACGGCGGCACCGGAACTGGCGGTGGCCAGCCGCGCGGAGCTGACGGGATCCATGCCCGTGTCCATTTGCTCCCGGTGCCTAGCCATCAGGAACAGCCCGTAGTCCACCGCCACTCCCAGCCCGAGCAGGGTGGCGATGGTGGGCGCGGTGGTGGGGAAGGTGGTGGCGGAGGCGAGCAGGCCCAGCAGCGACAGGCCCACTCCCACGCTGAAGATCGCCGACAGCAGCGGGATGGCCGCCGCGATGAACGACCCGAACATGAGAATCAGCAGCAGCAGCGCGCAGACCAGCCCGATGACCTCGGATTTCGTGTCGCTGGTGGTCTGCCCGATCTGCCCCGCCCCGCCGCCGTAGGCGACCGACAGGCCCGCCTTCCGCGCCGGGGCCACCGCCGCATTGAGCTTGTTCAGGTACGAGGTGTCGAGGGAGGAGGGGTTGACGCTCCACGACACGCTCGAGTAGGCGATCGTGCCGTCCTTCGACACCGCGCCCGACTTGGTCGAGGCGAACGGGCTCACGGCCTTGAGGATGTGCGGCAGCTTCCCGACGGCGGAGACGGACTGGTTGACGGCCGATTCGTCGGCGGCCAGCGTGCCATGGCGGGCGTGGAACACGATCTGCCCGCCATAGCCACCCTGCGACGGGTAGCTGGCGTTGAGGACGTTGAGCCCGTCCTGTGAGCCGCTGCCAGGCACCGTGTAGTTGTTGACGTAGGAGCCGCCCCACAGGTGGCTCGCGCCGACCACCACACCCAGGATGATCACCCATCCGATGAGGATCAGCCAGTGCCGTCGCGCGGCGAAGCCGCCCAGCCCTTCGAGCAAACGGTTCACAGTCCCGCTCCCCTTGCCGCTACGACTTGTTGCCCTTGACCTTGTTGTGGTGGCCCTTGTTCACGACCGGCTTGCCGCTGTTGGGCACCGGCTTGTGGAGCCGGCCCACCCCGATGAAGTTGTCCAGCACCCGGTTGAAGCTCGTCCCGCCGGATAGCCACACGCCCGGCCCGCCGTTACCGCTGATGATGTTGACGGGCCGCCCGCCGGTGTTCCCGATGGAGTTCCGACGTGCGTGGCCGCTGATGAGCACCCCGCCCTTGCCGTTGCCCAGCGCCAGGGTGCCGCCCACATTGGTGCCGATCACCGTCCTGAACACGCTGTTGCCGTGTGCGGAGCCGGTGATTACCAGCCCGTAACCGTCGTTGCCGGAGAACGTGTTCTGCGGGGATCACCGACAGCCGGTGGCCGCCGATCGTGTTGTGGTGCGCGGAGTCATCGAGCAGCACACCGTCACCGCCGTTGGGCAGGACGGTGTCACCCTTGGTCGTCAGTCCCACGATGTTGGGGTCGATGGTTACCCCGTGGGCGTGACCGCCCACCTCGATGCCGTTCCCGGTGTTGCCGGAGAACACGTTGGTCCGCGCCACGATGTGGCCGCCGGTGGCGGTGATGAGCAGGCCGTCGCGGCCGTTCGGCGCCGCCCCCTTGAACGCCAGCAGCCCGCCGAAGGTGTTGAAGGTGATGAAGTGGCTCGCCTTCCCAGCCACGTCGATGCCGTTGAGCTTGTTGAACCCGGTCACGTTGCCGAGCGGGATGACCCCGCC
>Ga0182015_10003167_pt1 | contig 18789 bp, 21 predicted proteins | sample 712P3MmetaG_FD_120478 | JGI IMG/M metagenome (GOLD analysis project Ga0182015, IMG submission 120478) | Permafrost microbial communities from Stordalen Mire, Sweden - 712P3M metaG | ecosystem: Environmental > Terrestrial > Soil > Wetlands > Permafrost | place: Sweden: Stordalen | collected...
CGCAACCGTGCCTGCCAGGACGAGCACGTAGATGAGCACCACCCATTCGACACTCGCGATGGATGCGTGTAGGTTGGTACGGATGAACGGGAGCGCCGTGGCCACGATGCTTGCGTCGAGCTGTCCCATGAAGGCGCCGACGCAGACGGTCGCCACCGCGAGCCAGGGAGCAGAGTGGAGCGCTCTGATGCGTGCCGGACGCCGAGGTTCGGTGAGGATCCGCGGGGTGCCGCGTCGCGGCGCCTCGGGGTCAGACACGGACGCTCACGCCTCGCTGCTCACCGTGCTCCGGGGCGATCGCCATGACCACATCATCCAGCACAGCCGCCCGATGAGCCGGGTTCGGCTGCACTTGTCTCCACCCAGTGACGGAACGATGGTCCCCGAGATCGAAATGATTCCGCGGTCGATACTGCGATGACGCACCTATCCCCGCGCCCTGGAGGCCGCATCCGTTGACCCAGCAGCGCATCCTTCTCGCTGACGACGAACCGCGCCTGCTGCACGTCGTCGGGCTGTACCTCAGCATGGAAGGATTCGAGGTCAGAGAGGCTTCGGACGGCAGCGAGGCGATTGCGATGCTCGACACCGAGCAGTTCGACCTGGCGATCCTCGACGTGATGATGCCGGGCGTCGACGGCATCGAGGTCTGCCGCCACATTCGCTCGCAGCCTGCGACGCAATCGATGCCGGTGCTCGTGTTCACGTCGCTGTCCTCGGACAAGGACGTCGAGCGTGCACGGCTTGCCGGCGCCAACCACTTGATCACCAAGCCGTTCAGCCTGCCGGGACTCGGAGCGGTGGTCCGCTCCTGCTTCGAGGACGCGCCCGCACTGGCCGGTTGAGCCGCTTTCGCTCAGCCGGCCGCGACCAGACCGCCTCAGGCTGCTGAGCTCAGGCGATCGCCCGGGTGAACCGGCGCGCTCCGATGAGGACACCAACGACGGCCAGCGCCGCCATGATCGCGAGCCCCTCGAAAACGGCCTGGTCGAACCCCTTCCCGTTGAAGAGATCGCGCGCTGCGTTCACCGCGTAGGAGAGTGGATTCGCCTTGGCGATGTCCTGCAACCACTGCGGTGCCAGGTCGAGCGGGAGCAGCACGCCGCTGAGCAGCAACAGTGGCAGCGAGAGCGTGAAGATCAGTGGCGCGTACGAGTCCTCGCTCTTCAATGCGAGCGCCGCAGCGTAGGCGAGTGACGACATCCCGAGCCCGATCAGCGCAACCAGTCCGAGCATGACGATGATGCCGACAACCGTCGGCTTGAGTCCGAAGGGAATGGCGAGCAGCAGCAGGATCAGCGACTGCACCATCATCGTGACGATGTCGCGGAGCGCGCGGCCGAGCAGCAGCGCGAAACGGCTGACGGGCGTCACGCGGAATCGCTCGATGACCCCGGCGCGAAGCTCGGCGATCAGGCCGAATCCCACGCCGCTTGCACCGAAGAGTCCGAGCTGGATGAGCAATCCTGGAACGAACACGTTGTATGCGCCGCCTGCAGGAAAGCCCGAGAGGTGGACCAGCGATTTCAGCAGTGGCGCGAAGAGCACCAGGTACAGCAGCGGTTGAATGACTCCGATCGCGACCCACGCCGGGTTGCGCAGGAACACCATCAGATAGCGTTGAAACATGAGCCAGGTGTCTTTGAGAAACTTCATCGCGATTCCCTCCTATGCCGCTTCGCGCAGCGAGCGTCCGGTCTGACGCAGGAACACGTCGTCGAGGCTCGGTCGGGTCAGTGAAAGCGATGCGAGCGGTATGCCCGCGGAGTCGAGCGCGCGAATGATCTGGGGCATCGCGGTTTCCCCGCGATCGACGTAGAGGCGCACGAGGCTGTCAGCGCTGGTCGCCTCGCGAACGAACGACTGTCCCTTGAGCAGTTGGAGGACGCGGTCGCTGGCGTTGTCGGTGCCGACGATGACAACATCGCCCGCGACCTGACGCTTCAGCTCATCGGGAGTGCCAAGGGCCACGATCTTGCCGTGGTCGATGATGCCGATGCGATCGGAGAGCGCGTCCGCCTCCTCGAGGTAATGGGTCGTCAGGAAGACGGTGGTACCGGTGTCGCGCAGGCGGCGTACCTCGTCCCACATCCGTGCCCTGCTCTGTGGATCGAGGCCCGTGGTGGGCTCGTCGAGAAAGAGGAGCTGGGGCAGGTGCATCAGGCCGATGCCAATGTCGAGACGGCGTTTCTGACCGCCGGAGTACGTCTTGGTTGGGCGGTCCGCGCAGTCCGCGAGCTCGAGGGACTCGATGAGCTCGGCGGCGCGCGCCACCGCGTGCTGCTTGCTCATGCCGTAGAGGCGCCCCTGCATGACCAGTTCGACCCGTCCCGGAACCTCGGGCGCGCTGCTGCCTTCCTGGCTGACGTACCCGATCACGTATCGCACCTTGGCCGGCTCACGGCGCAGGTCAAACCCCGCGACCGTGGCCTCGCCGCTGGTTGGAGGCAGGAGCGTTGACAGCATGCGCAGCGTCGTCGTCTTGCCGGCGCCGTTGGGCCCGAGGAAGCCGAAGATCTCGCCCTTCTTGACGTCGAGGTCGACGCCGGCGACTGCGTCCACCGGTCCCTTTCGCGACTTGAACGTTTTGCGCAGATCGTGGGTCTCGATCATGGTGTCTCCTCCCTGTGGGTTGATGCGGGCTCACGCCGCTCCCGCTGGGGCAGCTTGGTGGGGTGGGTTTCCCGGAGGCGGTTGCGACGCTCCGCGTCGGCCGCGTGCATCGCCTCGAAATGCGCTCGGATCAGCGCTTCGTTCCAGATGAGCGCGCCCGACTGCATGTCCGCGATGATCGAGCGGATCCACTCGATCTCGGCCGACGCGAGCGCCATGGCGTGTTCCAGTTCGAGCAGGACGAGCCGGGGAAGCCCGAGGTCGTCCTGGGCCATGCTGAGCGTCGACGCGAGCGCTGAGACTCGGGCGTGGAGGGCGACCACGCGAGTCGCCAGCGCTCCCTCTGCCCGCTCCTGGGTGATGTACCCGAGCAGGCCGACCGCAACCTGGAACACCGGCGTCTCGTCGACCGGCGTGGCGAGCAGATCAGCGAGCCAGTTTTCGAGCTCCTCGCTGCCCTCGGGGGTGATCCGGTAGACGGTCCGCTCCGGTCTCCGGCCATCGCGGCTCACCTCGAGGGGCTCGATGTAGCCGGCCGCCTCGAGCTCGTCGATGGCCCGGTAGAGCGTGCGCGTCTTGCCCACGGCGTATGCCTTGTGGCGCTCCCTGAGCAGGCGCTGGATCTCGTACGGATGGCACGGCTGCTCGCTGAGCAGGCTGAGCGTGGTCAGCGCCACCATGTCCTTAGGTTGAGTGCGGATTTCCATATTGCGTTGCGCATTATAGCACGACGCAAGCTTCCGGCGCCTCAGTCCTCGGGGTGCCGGGCCACCTCGTGGTGCTCCTGCAGATACTCGCGAATCGCGATCAGTGCCGCGATGCCGTCGCCCACCGCAGAGCCGAGTTGCTTGGTGGACCCGCGGCGGACGTCGCCGGCGGCGAAGACGCCAGGCATCGACGTCCTGAACCCGCCCTTGTCGTCGACAAAGCCACGCGCATCGAGGTCGACGCTGCCGCGGAGGAACGCGGTGTTGGGATCGAGGCCGATGAACACGAACGCCGCGCGAGGGGTGACCACCTGTTCCTCGCCGGTGGCGCGGTCCCGGATGCGCACCGACTCGAGGTGGCCCTTTCCGGCGAATTCGACGACCTCGGTGTTGCGATGCACGACGAAGCGCGGGTCGTTGTTGATCTTGTCCTGGAGGAGCCGCGACGCCGTGAGCTCAGGATCTCGCTGCACGATGCGGATGCGCTCGGCGAACCGAGTCAGAAAGAGCCCTTCCTCGAGCGCCGAGTTTCCGCCACCAATGACTAGAAGCTCTTCGGCTCCGCGATAGAATGGGCCGTCGCACGTGGCGCAGAAATGGACGCCGGCGCCGATGAGGTCGTCCTCGCCGAGGACGCCGAGGCGCCGGTAGGAGGATCCCGTCGCAATCAACGCTGCGTGGGTCTCGATCTCCTGTCCGCTCGCCAGGCGCAGGCAGATGTCGCCAGCCTCGGAACCCTCCGCGGCGATGTGCTCGACGCTCACCGCGCTGAGCAGCTCCACCTCATAGCGACGCGCCTGCGCGATGAAACGCTCGGCGAGATCCGCACCGCCCACGCCCTCTGGAAAGCCCGGATAGTTGTCGATGCGCTCGGTGACGCCCGCCTGCCCGCCGAGACCGCTGCGCTCGATCACCACCGCATCGATGCCTTCTCGCGCCGCGTAGATCGCCGCCGCGAGGCCGGCGGGTCCGCCGCCGATGATCGCCAGGTCGTAGCATTCCTGCTTGGCGTCAAGGGTCAGCCCGAGCTTCCGTGCCAGCTCCTCGTTGGTCGGTTCGACGAGCACCTCGGTGCCGTCGAAGACGATCGTCGGGATCGAGCGGCCGCCGTGCTGCAACTCCTCGACGTGCTGGAGCGCGCTCGCGTCCTGGTCGATGTCGACCCAGTCGTATGCGACACGCTGTTCCGCGAGAAATCGCTTGGCTCGCTTGCAGTCCGGGCACCACGGCGCGCCGTAGACGGTGATCTGTGGCATCAGGTCAGCTTGGTCAGATCTGTGCTGATCCCGACCAGGGTGCCGAGGAAGCGATCGACGATGTCGCCCTTGGCGTCGATGATGATCACCGTCGGTGGATCGAGCACGTTGTACTCGGAGATGATCACCTCGCTGGTGTCGTTGACGCTCGGGTACGGCACCTTGAAGTCGCGTTCATATGCGGCGCCGTTGGCGGTGGAGTCCTGCTCGTCCACGCCGAGGAAGATCACGCCTTTGGGCATCCACTGCTTCGCGAGCGTGTTGAGCCCCGGCTGTTCAGCATTGCACGGGCTGCACCACGAACCCCAGAAGTCCAGGACGACGACGTGCCCCTTGGTCGACGACCAGTCGAACTGCGGACCGGCCAAGGTTGGTGCGCTGATCGGCGTCGCGGGACCGACCGGGCCATTGCCGTTGATCGGCACCGAGCCGAGATCCTGTTGCAGCCCGCATCCGGCAAGCATCAGCGCTGCCACGATCCCGGTCGCAAGCACCCCTGTCCTCACGGCGTGACCGCCAGGTCCTCGAGCACCAGCTCTGCCAGGTTCTGGTCACCTTCGACAACAACACGCGAGCGGGCACCGGGGTCGTCCGCACGGCCGCAGGTGAGCACGGTCAGGGTGGGCAGGTCGAGCCGGAGCGTCGACGCGGGCTTGTCGGGAATCGTCGTCCCAGCCCGGCCCTTCTCACCGTCAAAGGTGATCGACCGCAGCGCCCCACCCGGGCCCGTGACATCGAAGACGAGGGCGGTACCGGACGGAGGTGCGATGCGCTCCTGGAGCTCGTATCCAGCGCCGATGAGCATCCGCTCGCGGCTGTGCGCCGCCGCGATCCCGTCGAGGCCACCGGTGTGGCTCAGGGCGCGGCGAAGGTCCTGTTCGTGGCTCCAGAGATCGAAGACGCGGATGGTGAGCATCGAGCGGACCTTGGACTCGCCGAACAGGCCGCGGCCCATCTCGTCGAGCTGCGAATCCTCGAGGCCCTCGAGACGCGCCAACCGTTGCGAGGTGACGTCGCGATACTCCGCGAGGAGGTCGGCCAGGGATACGCTCCGGCGGGTGTCGACGCCGATCTCCATGAAGGCCCCCGGGTCATTGCGGATGTAGGGGAGCCCCTCCGGCACGGTGTGCTCCACCCTCATCCGGCCGATGAGGATGCTTTCGATGTCGGTGATGTGGGCGACGTGGTCGCGCACCGTCCAGCCCGGGCACCCGGTGGGCACCAGGGCCCGCTCATCGTCGAGCGACTCGGCGAGCGTGCTGACGTTCGAGAAGATCTCCGCGTAGGCGGCGCGGAAGCCATCGGCCGTCGTGATAATCCCGCTCTCCATCGACGTGCAGCCTAGCGCGTCGCCACAATCAATCGCGATGCCAGAGGGTGCAGACGCCGGCAGCGCCGCCGGCATGAGCGCGGTCAATTCGTCGGGGTTTCCGGCTCCGGCGGGCCTGTATGCCGTCCCGGTGGTGCTCGCACCGCTGTCGGGGCGTCTCCATGTCCTCCTCGTGCAACGGGCTGAGGCGCCCTTCGCGGGGAAGTGGGTGCTCCCGGGCGGATTCATGAGCCCGAGCGAGCGGCCGGAGGAGACGGCCCAGCGCAAGCTCACCGAGAAGACAGGGGTCGGCGCTGTGTACCTCGAGCAGTTGGAGACCTACGGGGATCCGCAGCGCGACCCGCGCGGCTGGATACCGACAGTTGCGTACCTCGCCCTCATCGACGCCGCGGTGCTCCGAGCCGAGGAGCGGGGTGCACGTTGGGAACCCGTCGACGCGCTGCCGCCCCTGGGCTTCGATCACCAGCAGATCGTCGTCGATGCCGTCGAGCGCCTGCGCGGCAAGCTCTGGTGGTCGAACATCGCTGTGGGTCTGCTTCCCGAGCGCTTCACCATGCCGCAGGCGCGGCGGGTGTTCGAAGCGATCAGCGGCGTGACGTACGAACCGTCGAACTTCCGGCGTGAGCTGGAGCAGTCGGGTCTCGTGCGAGCCACCGGCACGCTCGCCAAAGGAGGACCCGGACGTCCCGCTGCGATGTACGAATTCGTCGAGCGCCAGCCGGCGTGGAGCCTTCGGCGTTCGCGACCGCCGGCGATGTTGCGACATCGCGTCTGATCCGCGACCGCCGACCTTCACTCAACTGCTCGCGCATGGGTCACGATACCGCGCGATTGGGCGCCCACCTCCAGCACCCACGCGAGGAGACTTGACATGACCGACCAGCCAGTCCCGCCGGCTCCGCTCCCGGCACCAGTCCAGATCCCAAGGGTCGAAGAGCTCTTCCAGCACATACCCCATCCGCGCATCGCTGAGCGCAAACACGACAGGCCGGTCAAGGTCAAGGACGAGAGCGTTGGAGTCAACGGCAAGGTGGCGCTGATCATCACCGCAGTGGTGGGGACGATGTGGGCCGCATACATCTTCGCGCTCATCGCCCTGATCTCACTGCCGTCGGCGATCCAAAGCGGCAACGCAACCATCCTCGTCGCATGGATCAGCTCGAACTTCATCCAGTTGGTCTTGCTGCCCATCATCATCGTGGGACAGAACATCCAGGGCAAGGCAGCCGATAAGCGTTCCGAGCAGACCTACAAGGACGCCGAGGCGATCCTCAGCGAATGCCTGCAGCTCCAGTCGCATCTCCAGGCCCAGGACACGGTGCTCGACGATGTCGTCGCCCACGTCAAGCAGCATCACGAGGAGTTGCAACGGCTCTCAGCGAGAGTTGGCCCGGCAAACGCTCCTGGGACCGCATAGAGTAGTAGCCGGACGGCATCACGCGTCTCTCTGGCACTGGGCGGCGCATCGTGCGTCTCGCGGGTGTGCCGGTCACCTAGCGTCGGCGTGTGCTGCATGTTCACACCGGCGCGCTCGCGCCACTGTGAGCGTGTTGACGTGCGCACTCGGTCCCGATGCTGCGGGAACAGTGCTGATGCGGCTGCTGAGACGGGCAAGTCGAAACATCGATGCGGCCATCTACGAGGTCGGTCCATCGTATCGATGGGCGCTGATCCGCGCGGCTGAGCGCGGCGTGCGCGTGCGCCTCGTGCTCGACGCGCATGTCTCCGACGGCAACGCATCCACCGCACGCGCTTTGACGGCCGCCGGCGCCGAGTGCCGCGTTGCCGGGGTGGGGGCTGATGCCGCCCATGGCAAGCTGCTGATCGTTGACGGGACCGTCGCAGTCGGCAGCGGGAATCTCATCTGGCGGGACGCGCCGCGGGATCCGCATCTGCGTCTGCCTCCCTATGGCCCGCCATTGGCCGGGACACGGGAGTGGTGGGCTACCGCCTCCAGCTCCCGCCGGCTCCGTCGGTCGTCGGCGGATGTCTTCGAAGCCCACTGGACCACGGCGACGGCGCCTCCCCAGCGTTGGGCGGACGTGCCTGACGTGACCGAGCCCGAGGTGAGCGCTCCGCTGCCCCAGGTTCCCCCGAGGCGCATCTGCATTTCATCGCGACGCGTAGCCCTGGTCATTGGCGGAGCAGCAATCGAACAGACACTTGGCGAGATGGTGTCGGCCGCTCGCCGGCATGTCCTCGTGACGGTTCCCTATGTACGTCCCGAGGCTCCAGCAGTTCGAGCGGTGCTTGACCGGATGGCCCAGGCACGCTCGCGAGGCGTGGAGTGTGCGCTTCTACTCGGTGCGATCCCCGCTCCAGGCGATGCCGAACGCCTGGCGGCGCTGCCATTCGAGGTGCGCCGCATGGACCCGGCACGATCGACTTCCGGGCATGCCAAGGGGATCGTGGCTGATGGCGCCGCGTTGGTCTCCTCGGCGAACTGGAGCGCTGCCGGTCTGGGCGGCAACTGGGAGGCCGCGCTGCGCATCGACCATGCGGGTGCGGCCGCCTACTACGAGGCGGCGTGGCGTCGCGACTGGGCCACGGCACTCGCACTCGACGTTTGACCCCGAAAGGGCTCGTCTATTCTCTTGGGATGCCCGATGTCGAGCCCTCGGCCGGTGCCGAGCCCGATCCGGCCGCGTCCGGCCCCACCTCGCTGACGCTCCCGGCGGTGCCCCTTCGGGACAACGTCGTCTTCCCCTCGCAACTGGCTCCGCTCGCGGCGGGCCGTCCACGCTCGGTCGCGGCACTCGAGGCCGCCGTCAACGGCGACGGGCGCGTCGTCCTGGCCATCCAGCGCGACGCCGAACGCGACGACGCCTCGATCGAGGACGTCCATGCCATCGCCGTGATCGCCCACGTCGGCGCATTCCGGCGCCTTCCAGGCGGAGGCGCTCACGCGCTCGTCGAGGGCAAGGAACGCGTCCGCATCGATGCCTTCGACGCCTCCGGCGACGCCTGGATCGCGACGGTCACGCCGCTCCCGCCCGACCCTGTCGAGGGCACCGAGGTCGACGCCCTGTTCGGATCGGTCCGAAGCCTCTTCGCGGAATACGTCAACGCCGGCGCCCAGGTCGGAGCGGACACCGCCGTCGCCATGGCACGCGCATCGCAACCTGAGCTCATCGCCGACATTGCCAGCACGTGCCCCGACTTCGGATTCGACGATCGCGTCGCCCTCCTCCAGGAGACCGACACACTCCTCCGGCTGCGCAAGCTCATCCCACTGCTCGCCCGCGAAGTCGAGGTCGCCCAGCTGCGCAGCAAGATCCACGAAGACGTCCAGAAGACGATCAATAACTCGCAACGCGAGCACATTCTCCGCGAGCAACTGCGAGCAATCCGCAAGGAACTCTCCGAGCTCGACGACGCCGGCGAAGACGACGAAGACCTCAGCGCTCGCGTCGAGAAAGCCGGCATGCCCGACAACGTCAAACAACGCGTCCTCAAGGAAGTCCACCGCCTGGAACAGATCCCCAGCGCCAGCCCGGAAATGGGAATGGTCCGAACCTGGGTCGACTGGCTCCTGGACCTTCCATGGATCGATCCACCCGCAGAGACGCTCGACATCGAACGTGCCGCCGCCATCCTCGACGAAGACCACTACGGCCTCACAAAAGTCAAAGACCGCGTCCTCGAATGGCTCGCCGTCCGCGACCGAATCCGCGTGAAAGGCATCGCCGAGGAAGCAGCAGCGGAGACAGCGACAGCCGACGCCGAAGCTGGTGCCGCTGTCGAGGCGGCCAGAGTGGCAGCAGAGTCGGCGCACGAATCCTCAAGCGAGACAGCGAACTCCAGAGCCGATACTGCGAGCGAATCCGCGCCCGCGCAATCGGAACCGGTAGATCCCGGAGAGCCAGAGAACGCGGAAACGAACGCCCCACATGTGGCCTCCCAGGAGGCGGGTGGCGGAGCGGGGGGCAGCGCCGATCTGCCGCCCCGCGCCGCGCAGGACGTTCCCAGAACACCTAGCGATGGGGAGTCAGACGGGGCAGCGGAGCGGCGAGGGGTCCCCGCTCCGACAGGACCCGCCGCACTCGCGCCCGCCACAAAAAGGCGGACGCTACAAACGCCGATCCTCTGCTTCGTAGGCCCCCCTGGTGTCGGCAAGACGTCCCTTGGCCGCAGCATCGCAAGAGCGTTGGACCGCAAGTTCGTGCGCATGAGCCTCGGTGGCATCCGCGACGAGGCTGAGATTCGAGGTCACCGCCGCACGTACATCGGGGCACTTCCTGGTCGCATCATCCAGTCGATGCGCACGGCCGGGACGCGCAACGCCGTGATCATGCTCGACGAGATCGACAAGGTGGGCGCGGACTTCCGCGGTGATCCTTCGGCGGCGTTGCTCGAGGTGCTGGATCCCGAACAGAACTGGGAGTTCAGCGACCACTATCTTGAGGTTCCGTATGACCTTTCGCAGGTGCTGTTCATCACGACGGCGAACATCGTCGACACGATCAGCCCGCCGCTTCGTGATCGGATGGAGATCATCCGCATAACCGGATACACCGAGCAGGAAAAGGTGCAGATCGCCGAGCGTCATCTCGTGCCGCGTCAGCTCGATCAGCATTCTCTGGACGTGGGTGAGCTGGAGATTCCTCACGAAACCATCGTCGCGATGCTGCATGGATACACGCGCGAAGCCGGTGTGCGCCAGCTCGATCGCACCATCGCGGAAGTCGCGCGCAAGGTTCCCCGCAAGCTCGCGGCCGGGGCGGTACCGCCAGTTGTGATAACGCCCGAGGATCTGTCGGACCTGCTTGGTCCGCGGCGCCATGACTACGGCGAGGCACACGAGCAGGACGAGATTGGTGCCGTGACCGGCGTGGTGGTGAGCGAGGTCGGCGGCGACATCGTGACCGTCGAGGCTCTCGCGATCGAAACCAAGCCGGACCTGGTGCTGACCGGTCAGCTCGGCAGCGTCATGGAGGAATCCGCTCGAGCCGCGTTGTCGTGGGCGAAGGTGCACGCCGTCGAATACGGTGCGCCTCGAGATTTCTTCGACACGCACGCGATCCACCTGCATGTGCCGGCAGGCGCAATCCCCAAGGACGGACCGTCGGCAGGCGTGACGATAGCGACGGCGATGGTGTCGGTGGCATCGGGTCGCCGCGTGCGTCGCGATCTCGCGATGACCGGCGAGATCACCCTGCGCGGCAAGGTGCTTCCGATCGGCGGCGTCAAGGACAAGTTGCTCGCCGCGCACCGTTCCGGTTTGACGACGTTCATCCTGCCGGCCAGGAACATGCGCGATCTGTACGAGATCGACAAGGAGATCCTCGATGCCGTCGAGGTGGTCCCGGTCGACAATGTGGGCGAGGTGCTCGTCCGAGCGCTCGTCGAATCGGACGTACCACGCCGGCGCGAACGCCACGGTGCGGGGTTCGTGCTCCCGATCACCGCATCCGACGTGCTGGGCCCGATCAACGCCAACCCCGCGTAGCGCGCAGCCGTGACCGACACGCTGCGCGACCTCGTCGAGCTGGCAATCGTGGTCGACCCGATGTTCGACCAGAACTGCTACGTGCTACGCCGTCGCGACACCAACGACGCGCTGGTCGTCGATCCCGGGTTGCAACATCCACAGACCATTGCGGTGCTGGAGCAGCGCGGGCTGCGCTGCGATCGCATCCTGCTCACGCACGGCCATCCGGACCATGTCAGCGGAGTCCCTGCTGTGAAGGCCGCGTTCGGCTGCGAGGCCGCAATCCATCCTGATGATCGCGAACAGCTCGAGGCTGTTCACTATCTTCCCGGCGTTCCGGATGATCTGCCCGACGTCATCTGCGAGCAGGATTTGACCGACGGCGAGGTGCTTTCCTGGCAGGGGCTCGGCATCGAAGTCGTGCACACGCCGGGGCACACCAGGGGCTCGGTCTGCTTCCGCATTGGTCCCGACCTGCTGTCCGGGGACACGCTCTTCAACCGGGGTATCGGGCGCTTCGATCTCCCCGGAGGATCGCGGTCCGCACTCATCTTTTCGATCGAGCAGCGCATCTACACGCTGCCTCCCGAAACCGTCGTCTACCCCGGCCACGGGCAGCGGACGACGGTGGAGGAGGAGATGCGCGAGAACCCCTTTGTGGTGCACCCGCGATACCGCTGATCCAGGGATCCTGTGCTACGGTGCCTGGGAGGGGCGTTTGAAGAATGAGCTTGGTGATGCGTACAACACTGGCGATCGGCGCGTGCGTCGTGGTTACCGTTACCGCTGGATGCGGTGGCGCCAGCAGCACTGCATCGTCTGATCCCGCATCGGCATCGCCAACGCCGAGCGCCTCCGGTACGGCGACGGCCTGCGCGAATCCGCAACTCAGCGCGGCAAGCTCACCGGTGACGCAACTCGCGCTCACCGTCAGCGATCTACCGCCTGGCGGCCCGTCACTCGAACAGATCAGTGATGGCGAGATGAACAACACGGCGAATAGCGATCAACGCGGATTTGCCAACATCAGCAACACGTATCGCATCGAGGATGACGTCGTGCTCGACCCGTCGGCGCTGGCCGCAACCGCCGACTACCCGCAGTTGCGCGACGCAACCAAGACGCAGTTTGCGACAGTCACGAGTGCAACGTCGCCCGCCGCGCTTGGATGCGTTGCGGATGAGTTCATTGGCAAGAACCGAACCTCGTACAGTCAGGTGGGGATCGCGTTCCAGGAGGGCGACGTGATCGCCGTTGTGCTCGTCGTCAACTCCGCCGCGCCCGTGGATCCCGCCTTCGCGGAGGCGGTCGCGCAGGCGCAGGATCAGAAGATCGCCAGCGCAACGACCTGAGGTCAGTCCGTCCGCCCGAGTCGCTCCAGCAGCTCGTACACGATCGCTCCGGTGACACCCCAGATGATCCGGCCTGAAGCCTCGTAATAGTGGATACGCCGGGGCAGACCGTCACGTTCGATCTCGCGAACCGTGTGCGGCGCCAGCATGAGTTCCGCGATGTCGACCCGGAACCACTCGGCAATCTCGTAATCGTCCGGCTTGAACTCGATTGGCGCGCGCTGCAGACCGACGACGGGGGTCAGCCAGCGCCCGGACACCACAGTCGAGAACGGCGTGAGCACACCAAGGATCTCGACGCTCGCAGGCTCGATTCCCAACTCCTCGCTCGCCTCGCGCAGAGCCGTCGCCACCACGTCGGCGTCGGTCGTCTCGGCACCGCCGCCAGGGAATGCGATCTGCCCCGGATGCTGGCGAAGCTCCTCGGAGCGAAGCACGAAGAGGAGCGGCACGCCGGGCGTCGTGGGATCGCAGAGGAGCAGCACGGAGGCCGGCCGCAGGCCATCCGGCGCGCTCGGCAGTGCGGCCGGGTCACGCGCCGCGAGACGCAGCCGATCGACGATATCGGGAGCGGCGGTCATTGCGCGGATCTCCATGCCGTACGCTTGAGTTGATGAGCATCGACGCACCACGTGAGACCAAGCCGCGCCGGCGTTGCGCGAAATGCGGCGGCGACATGCGTTTCTCGCATCGCGAGTACGCCGGCAAGGGTATGTCCGCCGCGGTGCTGCGATGCCTCAGCTGTGGTGACGTGATACGCGACGCGGCGCGCGAAGCTGCTCAGGTGACGCAGCGCCATACCTCGAAACGGCATCGCGACCTCGATGCCGGCCCCCTGGCGAACCCCGTCCTCGATCCCGACATCGCGGCTCGGTTGCTCGAATCCACTCGCGACTCCGGCTGACTCAGCGTCCCGCGGCCGCAGCCGTCCGCTCCGCCGGGACGAAGCGCTCGAACCACTGCAGGATGTCGTCGTTGACGCGGTCGTGGTCGACATCAACGGAAATCCCGTGACCGCTGCGAGGAAGGAGCTCAAGTCGCACGGCCTCGCTCCCGATCAGTCGCCGCGCGATCTCTCGACCGCAACGCGGATCGATGGATCGATCCCGCTCGCCGTGTATGACCAGCACCGGAGCTCGGATCGCCGCGAGCTCGTTGCGCACCACCGCGCACAGCTTTCGCAGCTCGTCGATGCTTCTGGTCGGTCGGATGCCATAGCTGTACAGCTCCTCGACCGCATCGGGAAGCCAGAGGTCGACATCGTCGCCGGCGCGGTGCCAGCGCACCACGCGCTTGATCACCGGGAGCAGCGGCGGCAGCGGTCCGCTCAACCAGACCGGTGCCGCAAGCGCCGCGACCGCCCGAACGCGCAGGTCGTGTGCCGCGAGGTGGAGCGCCAGGGTGCCACCCATCGACTGACCGGCAACCACGACGTCACGGCATTCGGCGGCAAGCTCGTCGAATGCCGCCGCGACGGCACCCGACCAGTCCCGCCATCGGGTTCGCTCGAGGTCCTCCGGCTTCGTCCCGTGCCCGGGGAGCATCGGTGCATAGCATCGGAATCCACGGGCAGCGAGCGCCTCCCCAAGACGGCGTAGCTCGGGCGGCGTCCCGGCGAAGCCGTGGATGAGCAGCGCACCGTGCGGTCCGTCGCCGAGGTGCCACGGGCGGATGACCTCCGGGTCAAAGGGCGCGAGGGTGCGGGCGGTCATGCTTCGAGTATATGGATCGCGCTGCTGAGCCTCGGTGCTACCGTCGCCCGCGATGGGCGCGGAGGTGATGCGGCAGGCACTCGAGACGGTGGTCTCCGGTCGCTCGCTCGACGTCCCGACCGCGCGAGCGGTGATGGACACCATGATGGAGGGCGAGGCATCGCCAGTCCTCGTTGCAGCCCTGGTGGCCGCGCTGCGTACCAAGGGCGAGTCGGTGGATGAGCTTGCCGGCATGGTGGAATCGATGCGAGCGCATGCCACGCAGGTGAAACTGCCGATCGAGGCGGTCGATACGTGCGGCACGGGCGGTGACGGAGCAGGAACCTTCAACATCTCGACCGCCGCAGCGCTGGTGGCCGCGGGCGCCGGGTGTCCGGTGGCAAAGCACGGCAATCGTGCAGCGTCCTCGCGATGCGGCAGCGCCGACGTGCTCGAAGCACTCGGGGTGGTGATCTCCCTTTCGCCGGAAGGCGTTCGACGTTGTGTGGAAGAGGCGGGCATCGGGTTCCTCTTCGCACCCGCGTTTCACCCCGCGCTGCGCCATGTCGGTCACGTTCGCAGTGAGCTCGGCATTCGAACGGTGTTCAACGTCCTCGGTCCACTCGCGAATCCGGCTCGCGTCCGGCACCAGTTGCTGGGTGTGGCGAATGAGCGGCTCACGCCGATGATGGCCGAGGTGCTGCATCGACTGGGACACGTCCACGCGATCGTGTTCACCGGTCCTGACGGCGTCGACGAGCTCGGTGTCGCCGGTGCCGCACGCTGTTACGAGGTCACTGCCGAGGGCGTGCGCGACTTCGTCATCGATCCGCGCGACGTGGGGCTCGAGGCGGCGCCATTGGATGCGGTTCGCGGCGGAGACGCCGATACCAACGCCGGCACCATTCTTTCGGTTCTGAACGGCGAGCACGGGCCGTGTCGCGACGTCGTGGTGCTGAACGCCGCCGCCGTCCTGCTCGCTGCGGATCACGTCACGAACTTGCTGGACGGAGTCGCGGTGGCCGCCGCATCGATCGACACCGGCGCCGCTCGGCGCTCGCTCGAGCAACTGGCTCGCGTGTCCCACGAGGTGGCCGCGTGAGCCGCGCGTCCGCGCTGCTCAGCCTACAGCAGATCGACGACCGCATCGCGGCGATTACCTCGGAGATCGCCACGGCGGAAGCATCGCTACGCGGCGATCCCGAGCTCGGTCGTCTGCGCAGGACCGAAGCCGCCGCACAGGAGGAACATCGCGCGCTCGGGACGAACGCCAGGCTGGCCGAGCTTGAAGCGGCATCGCTGCAGAGCCGGATTCGCGAGTTGGACCGGCGCCTCTATGGAGGCACGGTGCGCAACCCGGCCGAGCTCATGGAGATGCAGCGTGAGCTGGAGGTGATGCGCGTCAGGTTATCCACCGCGGAGGACGATGCGCTCGAACGCATGGAGCAGGTGGATCAATCGCTCGCGAGCCTGCAGAGTGCTTCAGCCCTTGTGGCAGCACGCGAATCGCAGCGCAATGACTCGATGGAGCCGCTCCGCGAGCGCCTGACAACGTTGACGGCGGAGAAGGAGCTCCTGAGTGCCGAGCGTGACGCCCTGCGAGCGGACATCGATCCAGGCGACCTCTCGCTCTACGCGCGCATCGCCGCTCACCGCCGTCCCGCGGTGACCGGGCTGGCCGGCGAATTCTGCGCCGGATGCCATATGCCGGTGTCGAATGAGGAACGCCGAGCGGTGCGCACCGGGACAGGACTGACGCAATGCGCGAACTGCGACCGGATCCTCGCGCCATGAATGCGACAGTGATTGCCTACACCGATGGGGCCTGCTCAGGAAACCCCGGCGCCGGCGCATGGGCGTACCGGGTCGAATGGCCGGATGGCGGCGTCGACGAAGCGGCGGGCGGAGAGCCCGCGACGACCAACAACCGCGAGGAGCTGAAAGCGGTCCGCGAAGCGCTGCGACGCATTCGCGCCCGCATCGGCGACGATCCGTCGTGGCGGATCGTGGTGCGCACGGACAGCCTCGGTGTCATCAACTGGCTGACCGGGGCGTGGAAGCGCAAGAAGAACCTCGACCTCTTCCCGACCATCGACCCCCTCATCGATCCGCGTGTGCGGTTCGAGCACGTGCGTGGCCACAGTGGGATTCCCGGGAACGAACGCGTCGACACGCTGGCGGTGGAGGAGACCCAACGCATCATGGCCGGCATAGCCGGCGGAGGCACTGAGCGGTGACGTATTCGATCGTGGCGCGAGACCCGGAGACGGGAGACCTCGGCGTAGCCGTGCAATCGCATTGGTTCTCGGTTGGGTCGGTGGTGACGTGGGCGGAACCCGGGGTCGGAGCGATCGCCACGCAGTCCTTTGCCGAGCCGGCATACGGCCCGCGCGGACTCGCGCTGATGCGCCTCGGAGTCGACCCGGTGACAGCGCTCGCGGCGCTGACCAGCGCGGACGCCGAGCAGAGCCGCCGCCAGGTGGCATTCGTCGACGTCAGCGGACGGGTCGCCGTGCACACCGGAGACCAGTGCATCGAGGCCGCCGGACACGTGACCGGCGACGGCGTGTCCTGTCAGGCGAACATGATGCGCGGGCCGGATGTCTGGCCCGCGATGCTCGAGGCGTATCACGCGACGACCGGCGACCTGGCCGAACGCCTGATGGCTGCCCTCGAGGCGGCCGAGGCCGCGGGCGGTGATGTTCGCGGCCGCCAGTCGGCCGCGATGCTCATCGTCAAAGCAACCGGTTCTAGCCAACCATGGCAGGATCGTGTGGTCGATCTGCGCGTCGACGACGCTCCGGATCCTCTCACAGAACTGCGCCGGTTGCTGTCGGTGCATCGCGGTTACGCGCACATGGAAGTCGCCGAGCAGCGCGAGGTCGCCGGAGACATGACGGGGAGCCTCGACGCGTACGAGGAGGCGCGCCGGCTGCTTGCCGGCAATGACGAGGCGACCTTCTGGGCAGCGATTCTCATGGCCGACGCCGGCAGGGTTGAGGAGGGAAAGGCGATGCTCGCCGACATCGTCACGCGTGAATCGGGATGGAGCGACTTGCTCCGCCGCCTGCCCGCCGCCGATCTTCTCCGCAATGGCGAGGCAACCGTCACCAGCCTGCTGGGATCGTGAAGAGAGTGCAAGCCGGCCGATAAGCCGGGTTCTGTCCTCGCCCGCGGCAGGCAAGGGACGGTCATCCATCTGGGACGCCGGTTACCCGGCGCCTCGAGCGGCCCACCTGAGACACGGGGAGCGAGCAACTCCTGAGCGCCGAAGCGCTCGGTCTCTGTTTGGCCTTGCTCCGGGCGGGGTTTACCTGGCCGGCCGGTCACCCGGCCGCCGGTGGGCTCTTACCCCACCATTTCACCGTTGCCCCGGACAGGTCCGGGGCTGTGTCATTTCTGTGGCACTCTCCTTCGGGTCACCCCGACTGGGCGTTATCCAGCGCCCTGCTCTGCGGAGCCCGGACTTTCCTCGGACGCATTCGTCCGCGACCGTCTGGCCGGCTTGCCCCTCGAGTCTATCCTCTGGGGCTGCTCGCCAACGTGATCCACACCAAGGAGATCGAGCCTCTCATGACCAGACGTCTGCTCCTGCACGCCGGTGGTGACGGAAGGTCCGCCCGGCTGTCGGTGATCGACCATCTTCGCGGTGCGCGCCGCGCCGTGATGATCCCGTACGCGCAGAGCGACCATGACTATGCGACCGCCCGCTTCCAGGAATGGCTTGCGCCGCAGGGAGTCGAGATCAGCGGAGTGCACACGGCGGACGATCCCGCTGCCGCCATCGGCGAGGCCGAGGCCATCTTTGTCACCGGCGGCAACAGCTTTCGCCTCGTGACCGCGCTCCACCGTTTGTCGCTGATCGACGCCGTGAGGTCGGCGGTGGATCGGGGGATTCCGTATTACGGCGCCAGCGCGGGTGCCAACGTCGCCTGCCCGACGATCCGGACGACCAACGACATGCCGATCGTGCAGCCACCCAGCTTCACCGCTTTCAACCTGGTCCCGTTCCAGATCAATCCGCACTACATCGATCCGCCGCCGCCGGAAGCCCGGATCGGCGAGACGCGCGAGGAACGCCTCCTGCAGTTCCTCGAGGAGAACGACGTGGTGGTGGTGGCCCTCCGCGAGCAGGGCTGGCTGGAGGTAGATGGCCCCCATGTGGGTCTGAGGGGGACAGGTGGGGCGGTGCTCTTCCGGCGAGGCGCCGAGCCGGTCCAGCTGAGCGGCGGCGCCGATCTCTCGTCCCTCCTGCTCGAAACTCCCCGCTACGACGCCTGACCGCCGTTCCAGCGGAGAGGTGAAGCGTACATTTGTTTGCGTTGACGCCACCACACACACCTGTTAGGGTTCGGCGCGCCGGTGGAGAAAAGTGGTGAGTAGTGGGGAGACCGACGTGACGACGGTGA
>Ga0182015_10003168_pt1 | contig 18783 bp, 11 predicted proteins | sample 712P3MmetaG_FD_120478 | JGI IMG/M metagenome (GOLD analysis project Ga0182015, IMG submission 120478) | Permafrost microbial communities from Stordalen Mire, Sweden - 712P3M metaG | ecosystem: Environmental > Terrestrial > Soil > Wetlands > Permafrost | place: Sweden: Stordalen | collected...
AATCTGCGGCAACTGGCCGTTGTAACCGAAAGAATCGGGGTTCCAGCCCACACGCACGTCCGTGCCGAACGCATCCTGAAAATAGCGCTTGCCGATCAGCAATTGCCGCACTTGCGATTCGCCGGTGGGCATATTCAGATCGGGCTCGTCCCACATTCCGCCGACAATCTCCCAGCGTCCTTCAGCCACACGCTTTTGAATCTGCGCGAAAATATCCGGATATTTTTCCTGCAGCCACGCGTCCATCTGCGCCGAAGATTGCGTGTAAATGTAATTCGGGTATTCCTGCATGAGCTGTAATGCGGTGCTGAATGTATTGCGCACTACTTCCATCGCTTCTGAACTCGGCCACAGCCACGCCAGATCGATGTGCGAATTGCCCACGGCGCGCACCGAATATTTCTTCAGCACTGGGTCAAGCCCGCTCAAGCGCTCGAAAGCCGCCGTGAGCGAGGCGTCAAAGCCTTTCTGATCGCCCTTTGCCAGAGCCCCTTGGTCGACTGCCGCGAAAGCCGATTCGACGATCGCTGTGGCTTCTGTATTCGTCGGTTGAGTTGTTTTCGAGAAAAATCCCAGCAACTCCTGATCGGCCTGCAATGCATCTGCCACCATGCCCGGATCGGGCCGCCCCGCTGCGGCCTGCACGGATATCGTCGCACTGCGAAAATGGTTCAGCTCGGGCATGCACAACACTTTCACGGCGATGACGATCTTCTGTCCCGGCTGTACGCTCACACCGATCGGAATGGGTTCAAGGTCTGTGCCCATCGCGGCGCGCACACCGTTTACGTAAATGATGTTCGGATAGCTGCGATTGGTGTCCGATGAAAATGAGAACGTCAGCGTTGCGCCCGTGAAGTCGTAGCCCGCGCCGGCCGCCGGAACAACAATCTCGCGCCGGAACCACGCCGCGCCCGACGACCACGCAAATCCCGTGCTTACTTGCTGCCAGGAAGAATCGTCGAGCGCCGGGTCCTGTCCTTGGGCGAGATCGGCGGTGTGGAATTGCCACGGCGCGTCGGGAAACTGCGCGATGCCGCGCAACAGATCGATCACTGGTTTGTCCGCAGCCGATTCCGCTGGCGGTTGAAATACCGGATTTTGCGCGCGTGCGCCAACGCCTGCGATAAGCAAAATTCCCCACGCCGCACCGATCATTGCGAATCTCGCTCGCATCGCACCCCCCGGCCGTAACCCGACGAATCCTCGCGAATCTTCGATTGCGGCCCCGTTATATCACGCCCGCGCGCGGTGCAATTTCAATGTTTCTTCCGGGTCGGGCAGCGGATTCTTCCCGGCGACGTGCAGTGGTAGTATCCGCCAGGCGTTATGGTTCGCGAGGCCACGGATGTTCGCAGCGGAGATATTGCATCTGGGAGTGGATGTCGGCGGCACGAAGGTGGCCGCGGGCCTCGTCAATTCGTCCGGCGAAATCGTTTTCCGCACGCGGGTGCCGATGAATGCGCGCGGCACGGCGTCCCAGGGATTGGCCGCCGTACAACTCGCCATCGATCAAGTGCGCGCAGCGCGCCCCGATGTCACGCTTGATCGCGTCGGAATCACATCGCCCGGCCCGCTCGATCCGGACGCAGGCATTGTCCTAAATCCGCCGAACGTTCCGTGCTGGAGCAATTATCCGCTGGTTCGCGAAGTCCAGCGCGTTTGCGGTTTGCGCGTCGTCCTCGATAACGACGCTAACGCGGCAGGTCTCGCCGAATTCCTGTGGGGCGCAGCGCGGGGCTACCGCTACGTCTTCTACGCGACCCTCGGCACCGGCATCGGCACCGGCATCATTCTCGACGGCCACGTTTTTCACGGTCGCACCGGCGCCGCGGCCGAAGGCGGCCACATGACGATTGACTATCGCGGACCTCGCTGCGGCTGCGGCAAACACGGCTGCATCGAAGTCCTTGCATCCGGCCCCGCAATCGCAAAGCGCGCGCGCGACAAGCTTGTAGAAGCCGGCGCGCGCGGCGCGCGATTGCTTACGCTGGCGGGCGGAGCGGCCGAAAACTTGACCGCGGAAATCGTCGGTGCGTCTTGGCGCGAAGGCGACGCTCTGGCGGGCGGAATTCTTGGGGAAACCTGGGACTTGCTGGCCATCTGGCTTGGTAACGTGATCGACCTGCTCGACCCCGACGTGATCGTTTTCGGCGGCGGCGTTGCCGAACTCGCAAGCCACGGTTTCGACCGCATTCGCGCCACGCTCCCGCGATGGGCGATCAATCCGCGCTGCGGCGAAATTCCCTTATTGCTCGCACGCTACGGCGCCGACGCCGGAATTCCGGGCGCAGCCGCGCTTTGCTTCGTTCCCGGCGCGTCGCGCGAGCCCTAGAGCAATCCGCGCGTGCAATCCGCGCGTGGCGACGTTCAATCCTTGACCTCGGTGATCAACGGCGGATCGGATTCCTCGTCGATCACATTGAAGCGCAGCCGCCCGAGCAGTGCGCCGCTAGGTGTTTCCACGTTCACGCGCCACGCGCCAGGCATGACGCCGGTCTTCTCGGAGTACGTGCGATATCCGCCGCCCCGTCCGCCGCGCACAGCGAGCGCCACGCGACCCATGGTGGTCCACCCGCGCGCTGGCTCGTAAAACTGCCATTCGTGCACGATTTTCGTATTCAGCGCGGTGGGCGAGAAAACAGCGCTGTAAGCGTAGACGGGCGCACCGGGTTTGGAGTGGAATGTGTCGGCCAAACGAAAGAATCGCAGCCAGCCCTGATCCTCGGCCTGCACGGCGTAATTGCCGTCTGCAGTTCGCGCGATGGCGTGATACGCCCCGGCGTTTTGCAGCGATAGCGGAATCGGCGGAATCAAATTCAAGAAGTAGAGGACATTGATGCTCAGAAAAATGGCGGCGATACAGGCGATCAGAGCTGGCCTGCCCGCGGCAAAGTTTTCACCGGCCACGCTTCGCAGCAGGCGAAGAAACAAATACAACAGCGCGAGGCTCACGGCCCCACTGAGCAAAAAAATCAGCGAGCCGATTGCGTGCAGCACCACCGGCAGAATGAAAATCGTGAAACAGAACAGCGAGAGGAAGAACAAACTGATTTGAAAATAAAGCCGTGCGTGCTGCCGCTTGAGCCTCTCGTTGGCCACAAAGGCCGCGACCAAAATCAGAAAGAACGGCCAGCTCACCCTCAGGCTGCCGCTGCGGAAATAAAAGACCAGGAACGTACTCAGCAGTCCGCCGAAAAAGAATTGCAGTATGTTGAGCAGCCAGAAATCGGCCCTGGCCGGATCCTTGGGGTCGATGCCGGTACGATCCGCGCGGTTGATCAAAATAATGCACACGGCTACGACGGCGAGGTGCGCGACAACCCAGGAATTTTCCCAAAGCGTGTCCACGCGTTTGAGCGTTATCGCGTCGAACGCGAATCCGCCCAGAAGCGAGATTGACGAAATGGGCTGCTCGAAGCGCGCATAAATGCTTCTCACACGCACGCGCAGAGAATCAACGGGCGGATCAAATGGCATGGGCCGGTCCAGAATAGCACGGGGTCTTAACTGGCGACGCTCCCCGCCGCGATGTATAGTCGGATTGCCGGGGAAGCGAACGAAACCGGAGCACCAAATCTTCGGCACGGCCCATATCGATGCGAATCTTCTCGATCATTGTCGGATGCGTTTTGCTGTCCGCGGTTATTGTCGATTCCTTCCAGACGGTGATTCTTGCCAGGCGCGCGAGCCGCAGGTGGAGAATCTCGCGCGCGTTTTACTTGTCGTCGTGGACTATTTTTTCCGCCGTCGGCAGGCGGATTAAGACCGAGCGGCGGCGCGAGACTTACCTCGGAGTGTTCGGCGCGCTCTCGCTGGTCTCGCTCTTTGCGCTGTGGGCCAGCGGGCTGATTTTGGCCTTCACGCTTTTGCTGTGGGCCACTCGCGGGCGGATGCTCGATAATTCCTCCAGTTTCGGCAACGATTTGTATTTCAGCGCATCCACATTTTTCACGCTCGGATCACCGGAGCCAGGCATATTTTGGGTGAAGTTCCTGATCGTTTCCGAAGTCGGCATCGGATACAGCTTCCTCGCGCTGGTGATCGGCTATCTGCCGGTGTTCTACACTTCGTTTTCAAAACGCGAGCTGCGCATTTCGCTGCTCGATGCGCGCGCCGGTTCGCCGCCGATCGCCGGCGAACTGCTGCTGCGCCAAGGCAGAAACCCAGACAAACTTGAACGGCAGCTTGCCGATTGGGAGGAATGGGCGGCCGAGCTGCTCGAAAGCCATCTTTCCTATCCAGTGCTTTCGTATTTCCGCTCGCAGCACTCGAACCAATCCTGGCTGAGTACGCTCACCACCATCGTGGACGCAAGCGCGCTGGTCATGGTCGGCTCGAAATCCGATCTGCGGTTACAGGCCGAGGTGGCCTTCGCCATCGGGCAGCACGCCATGAAGGATCTCTGCGCGATTTTTCGCAAGGATCCCGCGCCACCTTCCGCCGATCGCTTGCCTCCGGCCGATTTCCTGCGGCTGCGCGACGCGTTAGCGACCGGACCGATTCCTTTGCAATTCGAGGAAGGCTGCGAAGCAAGGTTGCAAAAATTGCGAGCGGTCTATGAGCCGTATGCAAATGCTCTCTCCATTCATTTCATGATGCCGCTGCCGCACTGGATTCCAACCGGCCGTGTCCACCACAATTGGCAGATCGATACGCCCGACCGAACTTCGCTGGCTGGGCGCTAAAGCGAGCGCACCTTGACTGAAGTCCCTGAAAACAACTCCCCCACCGTGCACCAGCTCAAGCAGGCCGCGGCTATCGCAGCTGTCGCGCAGCTTGAAGATGGAATGGTCGTGGGCCTCGGGTCGGGCTCGACGGCGACGCTGGCGATCGCTGCGATGGGCAAGCGCGTGGCCGAGGAAAGCCTACGCATCGTTGGAATTCCGACGTCGGAGAAATCGGCCTCGCTCGCTCGACGCGTGGGCATTTCCTTGACGACTTTGGAAGAACATCCGCAAATCGATCTGACCATCGACGGCGCCGACGAGGTCGAGCTGCGCACCCTCAATTTGATCAAAGGTGGCGGCGGAGACCTATTGCGCGAGAAGATCGTAGCCAGCTCGAGCGCGCGCCTTGTCATCATCGTCGATGAAGCGAAATTGGTGGATCGGCTGGGACGTGGATTTGCCGTGCCGGTCGAAGTCGAACCGTTTGGCTGGCAATCGACGGCCACGCGTTTGCACAAACTGGGAGGCAAGCCGGCTCTGCGTCTGCGCCCCGATGGGCAGACGTTCGTTACAGACGGAGGCCACTATATTCTCGACATGGCGTTTGGCGCGATTCCATCGGCGGCGGATCTCGATGCGAAATTGAACAATGTGGTGGGCGTGATGGAGCACGGAATTTTCGTGGGCCTAACGTCGCAAGTGATCGTCGGCGGAGCACGGGGCGTGCGCATGCTGTTTCGCGAGTCCGTGCGACAATGATCGAACCGCGCTGAAAGAATTGACATGCAACCCAAAGACAAACCGGAACAATTGCGAAGCTTCCGCTGGTTCGGCGGCAATTCCATGTCGGGCTTCATGCACCGATCCCGCATGCAGCAATTGGGATTTCGCCACGAAGATTTTGTTGGCAAGCCGCTCATCGCAATCGTCAACACCTGGAGCGAAATGAATCCGTGCCACGCGCATTTGCGCGAGCGCGCGGAGGCGGTGAAGCGCGGCGTCTGGCAAGCGGGCGGATTCCCGGTGGAAATCCCTGCGTTCTCGATCGCGGAACCCTACATGAAGCCTAGTCCGATGATGTATCGGAACCTGCTGGCCATGGAGACCGAGGAGGCGCTGCGCAGCCAGCCGGTCGATGGCGCAGTTCTGATGGGTGGATGCGACAAAACCACGCCCGGATTGCTGATGGGCGCCATCAGCGAGAATTTGCCTGCGATTTATCTCCCGGCGGGTCCGATGCTGCGCGGCAATTGGGAGGGCCAGCCGCTGGGCAGCGGAACCGATCTCCGAAAATATTGGATCGAGCGTTGCGCCGGCACCATCACCGAACAAACTTGGAACGACATGGAAGCCGGCATCGCGCGTTCGCCGGGATTTTGCATGACGATGGGCACCGCTTCGACGATGACCGCGCTCACGGAAGCGTTGGGCATGAGCTTGCCCGGCGCTTCGTCAATTCCCGCGCCCGACTCCAATCACGCGCGCATGGCCATGAATTGCGGCCGACGCATCGTGGAAATGGTTTGGGCGGATGTGCTGCCGCGCGACGTCCTCACTCGCCAGGCCTTCGAGAATGCCATCGCCGTTGACATGGCTATCGGCGGTTCGACCAACGCCATCATTCATCTTGTGGCCATGGCGGGCCGCTGCGGATTGCAACTCGAACTGCCGTTGTTCGACCGCATCTCGCAGCGTGTTCCGGTGCTCGCGAATATTCGCCCCTCGGGCGAGTTTTTGATGGAGGATTTTTACTACGCTGGCGGCTTGACCGCATTGATGTCGGAAATGAAAGATTTGCTGCATCTCGAATGCATGACGGTGAACGGGAAAACGATTGGCGAAAATCTCGCCGGCGCGAAGATCATCAATCGCGACGTCATCAGGCCGCGCGACAATCCGCTTTCGCCCACCGGCGGCACGGCGATTCTTTATGGCAATTTGGCTCCAGACGGCGCGGTGTTGAAAACTTCCGCAACTACGCCGCGTTTGCTCAAGCATACGGGGCCCGCGGTTGTGTTCAAGGATTACAAGGACATGGAAGCGCGCATCGATCGCGACGATCTCGAGGTGACCGAAGATTCCGTTCTCGTGCTGCAGAGCGCCGGGCCATTGGGCGGGCCGGGAATGCCCGAATGGGGCATGCTCCCGATTCCGAAAAAGCTGCTGCTCAAAGGCGTGCGCGATATGCTGAGGATTTCCGATGCGCGCATGAGCGGCACGGCGTATGGCACATGCGTGCTGCACGTTTCGCCCGAAAGTTTTGCCGGCGGACCGTTGGCGCTGGTGAAAGACGGCGATCAGATTTCGCTCAATGCGGAGGCGCGGAGCATAGACCTGCTCGTCTCCGCGGCGGAATTGGCCGCGCGGCGGGAGAAATGGCAGAAGCCCGAGCCCAAGTTTGGGCGCGGGTACGGTGCACTGTATGCCGAGCGCGTCACGCAGGCGCACCTGGGCTGCGATTTCGATTTTCTAGAAACGGTTTCCAGTAAGAGCGCTCTCGAAGTTGCGAGCGTGAGCAGGGAAACTCCCGAACCTGAGATGCACTGAGGCGCTCATGGCCGCAAGTCCGAGAGCGAAGGGCCCTCGTGCTGATACGCCTTCGCTTTTTGATTCGGTTGAGCGCCAAACGTCCCTGGGCGGCGAAGATCGCCATCCGGATCCTTCCGACATTCTGCTCGGAACTTCCGCGTTCACCGCTGACGGCTGGTCAGGCAGTTTTTATCCGCCGGGGCTGCGGCCGGCGGATTATCTGAGTTTCTACGCCACGCGCTTCCGTACAGTCGAACTGGACAGCACGTTTTACCGCACGCCGGCACCGGCAGTGGTGAAAGGCTGGTACGAGAAGACGCCGCTCGACTTTATTTTTGCCGCGAAGGTTCCACGCGTGATTACGCATGAAAAAGTGCTGGTCGATTGCGACGCCGATTGGCGGCATTTCTTGGCGACCATGGAGATTCTCGGCGAGAAGCTCGGGCCGATCCTCTTGCAGTTTGGCTATTTCAATCGCGGCGCATTTAGGAGTGCCGGGGAATTCCTCGCGCGCCTCGCGCCGTTTCTAGAGAAATTGCCGCCGGCTCGGCGTTTCGCGGTCGAAATTCGCAACAAGAATTGGCTGGACGCCCGATTTCTGGATTTACTCAGGCAACACAACGTGGCCCTGGCGCTGATCGACCAGGCGTGGATGCCTCGTCCGTGGGAAATGCTGACCACGCTCGATCCGGTCACGTCGGACTTCACTTACGTGCGCTGGCTCGGAGACCGCAAGGGAATCGAAGCCACGACCAAGACCTGGGACAAGACCGTCGTTGACCGCCGCACCGACCTCGGTCAGTGGGCGCATCTGCTCCGTCAATTTGTCGAGAAGCGCCGCGGCCTGAAAGTTTTCGCCTACGCTAACAACCACTACGCTGGCCACGGGCCGCAAACCGTACGATTGTTCCGCGAGTCGTGGGAGTCGAATAAAGGATAGAACGCGTTATGAAATCATCGGCGCCATCATTTGTGAAGTGCACCGATGATGAATCCCAGCGAAGCCGCGAACATCACCGCCGTGGCAGCCCAGCCCGCGATAGTGACGTACAGCGGCGGCTTGAACGTCGCCGTAATTTTCGGGTTTGACGACATCAGCATGAGCACGACCATCAGCGGAACTGCGACCACGCCGTTAATCACGGCGGACCAATACAGCGCGCGGATTGGATTCATGCCCAAAAAATTCAAGGACATGCCGATCACCATGGCGGCCGTCAGGACGCCGTAAAACTGCGGAGCTTGCCGCGGCTTGCATTCCAATCGCGCACGCCACCGAAAGCTTTCCGCCACGGCATACGCCGCCGACCCGGCCAGGACGGGCACGGCAAGCAGACCCGTCCCAATGATTCCTAGAGCAAAAAGCATAAAAGCGAAATGCCCGGCCAGCGGCTCCAGGGCTTTGGCTGCATCGGCGGCGCTCTCGATATTCTTGCCGGCGGTCGAAGCGCGCAGAGTGACCGCGGTTGTGAGAATGATGAAGAATGCCACCAGGTTCGAGAAAGCCATGCCCACTCGCGTGTCGATGGCGATCCGCCGAAATTCCCCCGGCGCCTGCGAAGGATCCTTCGTCAAGGCACGCTCGTCGCGCTTTGCGCGCTCGTCTTCGGCCTCCTCGGACGCCTGCCAGAAAAAAAGATACGGACTGATAGTCGTGCCCAGAACGGCGACAAGCGCCATCCAATACGTTCCCGTCCATGAGATCGAAGGGATCAGCGTTGCGTGAACTACGGCCAGCCATGGGATATGCACGACGAACGCCGTGACCACGTACGCGAACAGTGCGAGGGTCAGGCTCTTCAAGAAATGTACATATTTTTCGTAGGGCACGAAAACTTGAAGTAAAAGCGATGCCACGCCCAGCGCCAGCGCATAGATTTCCAATGATCCGCCGAAGATCAACTGCGTCGCGGCGCCCATGGCAATGATATCCGCGCCGAGATTGAAAATATTGGCCACGCAAAGCAGCGCGACGAGCGCGAAAAGCAGCGGTTTGGGGTAGTGTCGACGAAGATTTTCGGCGACGCCCACTCCCGTGATCCGCCCTAGGCGCGCGCAGACTTCCTGGATGGCGGACATCAGCGGGAACGAAAACAGCGCGGTCCAAAGCATGCCGAAACCGAACTGAGCGCCCACCTGAGAATACGTCGCGATTCCGCTGGGATCGTCGTCCGCCGCGCCCGTGATCAATCCTGGGCCGAGCCGGCGAAGAACGTGAATCCATGTGCTGCGGGGAAGCGAAGCGTGAGCGCTGGTTCTCGGATCTGCGCGCGATTTGGTCATCGTGATTGCCCGTGCGTCTCATCATACTGAAAAGCGGCGTCTCCCTGCGCTCTGCGACTGTGTGCGTGTGGTCTTGCACACGCATGTCTCTTGGCGAACACACCCAACAGATACACTCACTTCAAGGTTCCGCGACAAGTCAGGCTCGGGCGCCGGATTCGCGTTGGCATTCCGCTTGCTTCCGGAGACGTTTGGGGCCATTGTGTTGCACGACTACGGCAGCAATCGATGTTCGCCCTCAGTTGAATTTCGACGCTTGGATTTGGACCGTTTATTGAATCAATCCGAATGATACGATGATGCGTTTTCGCGCGAGCAAACTCGATGTCCTGGCAGCCGGGATCGCGGTCCTGGCGCTGGTCACGGGCGCGGCCCACTCGCGCGCGTCCAACGCCGAACGAATGGCAGCCCGGCGCGACGCCCGGTCCGCGGCCGGCGTTGACGCTAGCACCGAGACAAACTGGCAGGATCGCTTCGGCGACGGCACGCCGGATTTCCTGCGCCTGGATTCGCCGTCGGATCGCGAAGCCTTCCGCCGATGGTTCACGCTGATCGCGGAATATCAGGCGTTGCGGCCGCCGGCGCAAGTGCCCGCCGAGATCGATGATTGCGCCGCGCTGCTGCGTTATGCGTATCGCAACGCGTTGCGCGAGCATGACGCTGCGTGGGTGCGCGAAAATGGCATCGTGCCGCCTTCGGCGCTTCCTTCGATCGAGAAATATAGCTATCCGGAGACGCCGATGGGAGCTGGGTTGTTTCGCGTGCGCCCCGGTCCGTTCCGACCGGAGGATCTGAAGCAGGGAGCGTTTGCGGAATTTGCCGACGCGGAGGCGCTCAAGAACTTCAACGCCTATTTTCTCTCTCGCGACGTGCGTGCGGCGCGGCCGGGCGACATTCTGTTTTTTCGGCAGTTCGATCAGGATTCGCCATTCCATTCCATGATCTTCGTTGGGCGCAGCCAGTGGATGCCAGGCGATGGTCCCGAACGTGCATCAAATAGTGCGCCGGATAGCGGAGCGGATGATCTGCTGGTGTACGACACAGGCCCGATCGGCAAGGCGCGCGGCGAGATGCGGCGCATGCGCCTGGCGGAACTGATGAATTATCCTTCTCCGCGCTGGCGACCGCTGTCAGGAAACAGCAATTTTCTGGGAGTCTATCGGTGGAACATTTTAAGAGGAGCGGATTGATGCGTCGCGGTGCGTCGCGCGAAAGTTGGAAACTGCTCGGCCGCAGAGCGCTGCTGTTGCTCTCCTTGATTCTTTGCGCGGGAATTTCGCCCGCAGGCATGCGCGGCGCGGACGAATCCTACTTTTCGATATCTACGAGCAAAACATTCTTGCCTGGCGAACAGATCGGTATTCGCTTGTACGCTTCGGGAGTGGACGAGCTGGAATTTCGTATCTACAAAGTGAAGGATCCGGTGGCGTTTTTCGAGGGTCTGGACGATCCACACCAATTCGGACACGTGTCGGAAACCGAAGAGGTTGAAACGCCTAGCCTGCTCGAGCGTTTTTACGATTGGAAGCAGCAACTGTGGGACGAAATCCGTGATTTCTTCCGCTTGCAATTTTCCGCGGCATCGCGCGCCGCGATTCGAGCCGAAGAGGCGCGCGCGAGCGGCACGAAAATCGGCAGCGCCGCGGTGTTCGCCCAAGCGCCGCTGCTAAATAGCTCGCAGCTCGTCGCACGCTGGCGCCAGGCGCTGCCCCCGCGATTTATTTCCGAAACACAGGACGTGCCGGTGAGTTCGCTGCCCAAGGGCGCATATCTGGTGGAAGCCACGGACGGGACGCTGCGCGCTTACACCATCGTCATCGTCAGCGATCTCGGCGTTATCACGAAGTCAGCGCCGGAGCAGGTCTTGGCTTTCGCCGCGGATCGGCAGACCGGCGCGCCGGCTCCCGGCACGGACGTGCGCGTGTGGGCCGATAAGAAAGAAGACGCGCGACTGCAAACCGACGCCAACGGCATGGCGCTCACTGCCATGCCGGCGGCGCAATACAACGACGTGCGAGTCGTCGCTGTTCACGGTGACGATGTAGCTGTCGTCATGCCGTATTCCTATAACCTCAGCAGCGACCCCACGCAGGATTGGACCGGCTACGTATACACGGACCGCCCAGTGTATCGTCCTGGCGATACCACGCATTTCAAAGTGATCCTGCGATTGCGGGATGGCGAAGCGTACAAAGTTCCCACGGGCCAAAGCGTGCAAGTTCAGATCGAAGATCCGCAGAGCAAACCGGTCCTGCAGTCTAATTTTTCAGTATCGTCCTACGGAACGCTGCATGGCGACCTCATCTTGCCCGCAGGCGCGGCGCTTGGTTATTACTCAATCGCCGTGAATAGCGCGGGCGGCGCGAACTATCCAATCTCCGGCGGATTCTACGTCGAGGATTACAAAAAGCCCGAATACAACGTGACCGTCACGCCCACTACTCCGCGCGTGTTGCAGGGCGGATTCATCACGGCGACCGTGAGCGCCGAGTATTACTACGGCGAACCGGTGGCAGGCGCGGACGTAACGTACGTGGTCAACACTTCGCCCTACTATTCGCCGTACATAGATCAGGATGACGAAGACAACTCCGGCGGCGATGCATCGGCGGACTCAAGCGACAGTGACAATAGCAGCGATCAGGACGACTACGGCGAAGCCGGCGATGAGACTTCGCAGCAAACCGGTCAACTCGACGCCAACGGCCAATTGCAAATCAAAATTCCCACAAGCGTAGACGCCAATCACCAGGACGCGGTTTACCGGATCGAAGCCCGCGTCACCGACGCCGGAAATCGCGAAATCGATGGCCACAATTCTGTGATCGCGACCTACGGCAGCTTTCAAGTCGGCGTCTCGATGGATAGTTATGTCTACAAAGCCGGAGACACGATTCGCGCGACGGCTGTGGCGAAAGATTACGACGGGAATCCGATCCACACCGCGGTCCACGTCTCGCTCGTGAAGCAAACCTACAACGGTTCGCGGACCATCGAAACCACGGTTGCGTCGCAGGACGCGCAGACCGCGGCGGATGGAACGGCCATGGTCACACTCACCTCGAAAGATCCCGGGGACTTCATCGTGCGCGTTAGCGCGCGCACGCCGGAGAATCGCACTGTGATTGGCGATTCGTGGCTATGGATTACAGGCAGCTCCGAAAATTGGTGGGGTGGCGATAGCCGCGGATTCCAAATCATCGCGGATAAGAAATCGTACAAGGTCGGCGACACCGCGCATTTGCTCGTCCTCACCGGCGTGCCCGATAGCTATTTGCTGGTGACCGATGAGGGCCGAACGGTGCAGGGCAGGTGGCTCGATCACGCGACGTCGCCGTCGGTAACGGTCGACGTGCCGATTACCACTGAGCAGCAGCCGAATGTGTTTGTCGCCATCGCGTTTTTCCATGACAACCAGCTGTTTCAAACCACCAAGAATTTGAGCGTGCCCGCGATCCAGCAAAAGCTGCAGGTCGCAATTCAGCCGTCGGCCACGCAGTTCGAGCCCGGCCAAAAGGCCACCTACACCATCACGGCGCACGATGCGGACGGCAAACCCGTCGCCGGCGAATTCAGCCTGGGCATTGTGGATGAAGCGATCTACGCGATTCATCCTGATGCCAGCGGCGATATCAGCGCCGCATTTTTCGGCCCCGTGTACGACAACGTTTCGACGGATTCATCGCTCAATTTTTATTTCAGCGGTGAAGCGGGCGCCAAGGAGATGTTCCTGGCCTACGAAAATGCCTCGCGGCCCCGCGCACTCGCGCAGTTGAAGCCCACGCAGACATTGGTGCAGCCCAAAATCCGCAAAGTGTTTCCGGATACCGCGCTATGGATGGCGGACGTGGATACAAATTCGAGCGGCACCGCAACCGCGCAGCTCGAATTTCCGGATTCGCTCACGAGCTGGCGCGCCACCGTGCGCGGCGTGACCGCGGACACCAAAGTTGGCAGCGCCACCAACAACGTAATCGTGCGCAAGAATCTGATCGTGCGCCTTGTCGTACCCAGATTCTTCCGCCAAGGCGACGAGGTCACAATTTCCGCGATCGTGGACAATTATTTGCCGACGGCCAAAACGGTTCAGGTTTCGATGGACCTCAAAGGTTTGGACGTGCTGAGCGGCGCGACGTCGCAGGTGCAAGTTGCCAGCAACGGCGAAGCGAAACTCGATTGGAGCGTGCGCGCGCAATCCGTGCCCTCCGCGGACATCGTGGGCAAAGCGCTCACCGACCAGGAGTCCGACGCGATGGAGCTCACGCTGCCCATACTGCCGGTGGGCGTGCAGCAGACCGACGCAAAATCCGGCTCGCTCGCCGCAGCCGATCAGGACGAAACTACGACGCTGACGCTGCCGGGAAATCCCGCGCAGGCCGCGCCCGCGGTAGACATATCGCTGAGCCCATCGATTGCCGGAAGTATTTTTTCGGCGCTCGATTATTTGACGAGCTATCCATACGGCTGCACGGAACAAACCATGTCCAGCTTCCTGCCGGATATCGTCGTGGCGCAAGCCATGAAAGATTTGCAGCTCCAGACCACCGTGGATACGCCGGACCTCGAGCAGAAAATTCAGGCCGGGATGGCGCGCCTCAAAGATTTCCAGCACTCTGATGGCGGCTGGGGCTGGTGGAAAGACGATGATAGTTTGGTTTTCATGACCGCCTACGTCGTCAGCGGCTACGGCCAAGCTCACGCCGCTGGGTACGACGTGGATTCCGATTCGCTCGCCAACGCGGAAGGCTTTCTGCATGCGGCGCTCCAAAATAATCCGGATATGCGAGCGGATTTGCGCGCGTACGTTGTCTATGCGCTCGAACTCAACGGCGCTGCGCAAGCTGACGAGCTCTCAACGGCTTGGGATGCCCGCGGCTCGATGACCACGCAGGGCCTGGCCATGCTGGGTCTTGCGTTCCAAGGCACCGGAGATACAGCGAAAGCCCAGGAAATGGCGGCGAAAGTCGAATCGCTTGCCACCGTGAACGCGCAGGAAGCCTACTGGCCGTCCGATTACGATTCGTTCATGGAGTTCGAGATTCAGGATTCGGCGGAAACCACCGCGTACGCCGTCCGCCTGCTAAGCCTCGCGAAGCCAACGAGTGCGCTGCTACCGAAGGCCGCGTTCTATTTGGTGGAGAATCGTAACGGCGGATACTTCTGGGACAGCACCAAGGAAACTGCCATGGTGATTTTCGGTCTCACCGAATATTTGAAATCGAGCCACGAACTCAATGCCAATTTCCGCGCCGACGTCTACGTCAACGGCAAGCAGATCGCCACGCGTCAATTCACTGCGGCGGACGCGTTCAATCCCGCGCAGCCCGTGATACACCTTGACGCTTCGCAATTGCAATCCGGGGCCAATCAAATCCGCATTCACAAGACGGGCACTGGCCGCCTCTATTGGTCGGCCAGCGGATCGTATTTTTCAAGCGACAAGCATCTGGTTCAGAGCGGCAAGCTCGCGCTGAATATAACGCGCGATTATTTCAAGCTCGTCCCCCAGCAGACCGGCGGCAAGATCCTCTACGACCTCAATCCGCTTTCCGGCGATCTGCAAGTGGGAGACATCGTCGCCGTGCGCATCACGCTGAGCGGCAGCGAATGGCGCTATCTGCTGATGGACGATCCGATTCCCGCCGGCGCCGAATTCATCACGCGCGACGATTTGTACGCTCTCAAAGATCAACCGCCTTGGTGGCAAGAAAATTACACTTATCGCGAATTCCACGACGATTTCGCCGCGATCTTCCAGGAATATTTCTCCGGCCAAAGCCAGTTCGTCTATCTTCTGAAAATCGTCAATCCTGGAAAATTTCAGGTGAGTCCGGCGGAAGTCCAGCCGATGTATCAGCCATCGATTTTCGCCACGAGTGACGCGGCGACCGTGGAGGTGAAGTGATGCCGCGTCCATCAGTACTTCGCGGCGCATTCTCCGGATCGTTCCGCCACGGCCGCTTGTGGCTCGTTCAAATCGTGGCGAACCCACTTCTGGCCGTGCTGTTCGCCGTTTGGCTGCTCATTCCCGTCGCCAACACGTGGAACGTGATCGAGAACACGCTCGTGGCGCTGGTGATTGCCGTCGCGATTGTCGTGCTGCATGCCGGCACGCTGAATTATTTTTACGAGGCCGGCCAAAATGTGAACGTCAGCGCACTAGCGAAACCCGCATTCCTCCGCGCCCTGCGCCACGTTCTGGCCGTCGCCGTGTGTATCGCGGTGTTCTATCTTTTCTGGAGAGTGCTGGATCGCGTCGATGCGTACAGCAATTCGCTTCCGGCGTATTTGCGCTCGACGATGCCCGCCTCCCTGCGCCGCTATGTCACTCTTAATTTTCTTGAGTCCGCGTATGCTTGGAAAGTTTTTATATTGCGCTGGCTTGTATTCCCGGGTTTGATCCTGCCGTTTGTTCTGGCCACGGCCCGTCTCGGCTTCCAAGGCCTCTGGCGCGCGGGCTTCGCCGTCTGGCGGCGCGCAGTCTCGTGTTTCTCGTATTGGCTGGTGCTCGCGATGGCGGTCGGAACCGGCGTCCTTGCGGCGCCTGCAATCGTGGCTTGGACGCCAAATTTCACGGCGACGTCCTCAGCGCTCCGCTTTGAATCCGCAAGCTTGGTCCTGCGCGTAATCATTGCCTGCGCGCTCGGCCTCTGGGCCTGGCTGCTCGCGTGTTGCGCGGTCGTGCTCGCTTCGCTGCGAAGCGCAGACCAGCATAAGCACAGCGTTACTGCGGATGCGCAGCCGTAACTTCCGCCGGAATCCCCGCGCCCAGCCATCCAAGCACTTGCAGCTTTCCGCGTTGCCGCACCAGCGTTGCAACGCGGATCTGCGCCGCGGCATAAGCCTTCTCTTCGTCGTTGCGATTATCCGCATGCACAAAGACCTCTTCCATCTGTTGATCGGTCATCGCTGAAACCCGCGCATCCGAGATTTGGGCATCCGCGTTTTGGGGATTTGAAAGGTACAGCACGATTCCTTCGCGAAACCAGACCGGCGTGGATGCAGTTGCGTGCGATTCCACCAGCAGATGATAAAACTCGTGGCGCAGCGTCGATTCAACAATCGCTCTGCGCTGCAGTTCAATCCACGGCTGCAATCGAATCGTGTGGCCGCGCACCGAAGCCGCCACCCATCCCGGCTGTCTCGTCGAATTGCGGTACGCATCCATCGTCGGAAATATTTGCAGTTGCGGGCGAAATGCGAGCGGCCAGCCGATAGCGCTTTCGTCTTCCGTCAGAATGCGCTCGGCGATCGGCAAAATCGCCGAATCGCTTTCAGGATTCGTGCTTAGCAGATCGATTCGTTCGCTCGATTCCTCGTGCCAATTGCTCGCATCCGCGGCGGTTACCAGCTGCGTTCCGGGATAATAAAAATTCAAAATGTCGCGGTAGCTTTTGCCCTCGCGCGCCATCTCTTCCGCGCCCGCTTGGCACAGGCCCACGCCGTGCCCCGATCCGCGCCCCGAAAAAAACACCCGGCCGCCGCCGTTCCTGATCTCGTACAAATCGCTGCGAATTTTGTTCCAGCCCAGCGTCCGATTCACCGCAAATCGAAACGTGGATGCAGACGCCGCGATGTTGGGCGGATTTCCGCCCGCAAGAATCAGCTTCTGCGCGCGTCCGCTTGCCGTGCGCGAGCCAATCTCAATCGAATTCCAGCCGTTCGGCAGCGTCAGTCCGGCCGCACGCAGCGCGCGGTTGATCTCCGCGACGGAAATCGCACTCTCCCACTTGAGCGCTCCGCCAACGACGCAGTAAGGATCGGCATGCCCTGCCAGGTACGGCTCATTGTGCCCGGGCCACATTTCCGACGCCGCTGCGATCGCGCCTCCACAATTCTGGTGATAAAACGTGGCCGCAGGAGAGCCGTTGTACGACAAGCTTTCCCCGCGCGTCGCCGCCGCTGCCGCGGCGATTTGCGGCGTCACCGCGTTCCAACTCATCGCCTGGCAATGCGTCGTGTCGCAGAAATCGAATCCCTCCGCTCCATGTCTGGAGCGAAACCGCAGCGCGTAAGTGCGGATCGCCACAGCCATAGCCTTTCGCGATTCGGCCTGCTTGAAATCTCCGCTCTCCGCGGCCAGCACGCCTTCTACGTACTTTTCGATCGGCATTGTGACCGTGATCAGCAGTTGCCCATCGAGCGCCCGAATGTGCAGCGGAAAATCGCCCAAGAATGGCGGCGCATCCACGCCACTGGGCGGCGTAAGTCTGTAATTTCCGGCGACGTAGAGATCGGCGGCCGATTGCCCGCTGCCCGATGGCGACGTCTCCAGCGTTACTCCCGATTTCGCCGCCGTGACGCTAACGTCGGCGCCAGTTTGAGCGGCGCACGCCACGCATGTCCGCCAAGCGATCGCGTCCGTCGCCGCCGTGATGCGAATTGTCGGGGGCGGATGCGCCGCGTAAATGCGCACCTCGAAGTCCTGCGCTCGCAGCGCCAACGCGCACGAAAGCGCAAGCCACAGCGCCAGGGCTTTTAATGTGAATTTCATCGCTAGCGCCGCTCGCGCGCAAACGCGGCGAAAACAGGCTGCGCCACCGCCGCCGCGTCCATCCCGCGCCCCTGCTCGAGCAATACGACCAGTACGATTTCCGGTTTTTCGGCCGGCGCGTAGCCGACAAAAAATCCGTGCGTCCGCGGCGTATCCGCGCTCGCGGCCGTCCCCGTTTTTCCGCCGATTGTCATTCCATCGATATCGGCAGCATGCGCCATGCCAAACGCCACAGAGTCCTCAAGCCCCTTGAACACCGGCGTGTCCGCTCCCAGTTCGCCGCTTCGCTTGCGCAACGCGAGTTGCCGGTACGCCTCAAGCAGCTCAATCGGCGTCACCTCGATCCCGCGATCGCCCAACGCTTCCAGCTGCAACTCCTGCTGATTCGCAGGCACACCGATGTGCCCGAGAGCCTCGTTCTCAATCAGTCCCGTCGGAGAATCCAGGCCGGCGCGCCGAAAAAGTTCGGCGAGCGCAGCGGCATTGAGCCGCAAAGCCACCGTCGCCACGTAAGTGTTGCAGGAGTACGCGATCGCATCCTCCGCGTCCAATTCCGTCACCGACGCCGGGTGCGTGCAGTCCATTTCCACAGACCCGATGCGGAATTTGCGCCGGCAAATCAGCCGCTGATTCGGATCGAGTTTCCCGGATTCCAGAAGCGCGTCCAGCACGAATGGCTTGAGCGTTGATCCAGGCCTGTCAGCGCGCTGTCCGGCGCCTCCAAGATTGTGCGCCGCCAATATCGCGCCGGATTCCACGTCCATCACCACCATCGCGCCCGGGCGCCCCGCCATGGCCCGATCCGCA
>Ga0182015_10003169_pt1 | contig 18776 bp, 13 predicted proteins | sample 712P3MmetaG_FD_120478 | JGI IMG/M metagenome (GOLD analysis project Ga0182015, IMG submission 120478) | Permafrost microbial communities from Stordalen Mire, Sweden - 712P3M metaG | ecosystem: Environmental > Terrestrial > Soil > Wetlands > Permafrost | place: Sweden: Stordalen | collected...
CGTCGAGCCTGCGCGGCTGAGCAGCCTGGTTAAGTTACAGTTTTGTTGATGGGCCGGCTCGCAAAAATCCGCGCAAAACGCCGGACGGCATTCGCCAGCGCGCCAATCTTCGTCCCGTTCGCATAGGCATTGATGACCGCTCCGCGAAACACCGGTGCGGTCAGAGCACGGTAGCCGAGATCGAGATTCCCGTAAAACCACCGCGCCCCCGACGCCGACAGTTGCAAGTCCTGTCGCAGCTGTGTCGTCAGCTTGGCAAAAGTCCCCTGGGCCGGCGCCCCGCACCGCAGTTCGCCATCGATGGCCGCCGCGGCCGCCTGTCCGCTCGCGATGGCGCCGTAAATCCCCTCACCCGTCAGTGGATCGGCGAAGCCGCCCGCATCCCCAGCCAGAAAAACCCGCTGCTCCGCCTTCGGTGCGCTCTCCGCTCCAAACCCCAGGAACTGGCCCGTCACATGCTCAACGCGGGCGTCGCCGAAGCGTTCGTGAATGTAGGAAGAAAGCCGTGCCCGATCCAGTTTCTGCGCCCCTGAGTCGTCGTAGACCCCCAATCCCACATTGAGGTGGTCGCGCTTGGGGAAAACCCACCCATACCCGCGCCGCACCGGCGCGAAGTCGAAGATCAGATCCGAACGGTGACCATTGGTGGGGTAAACCCGCGCCTCCAGCGCAAAGCCTCGCCAGAACCAGCGTGGCGACTCACCATACAGCAGCTGCCGCACCCGGCTGTGGACTCCGTCCGCCCCGATCAGAAACCGCGCGCGATAGTCCCGCTCCGTCGTTCGCACCACCACGCCGTCGCTGTTGATATCGAACCCGCTGATCGGCCCAATAAGCGCGAACTCCGCCCCCGCCCTCCGCGTTTGCTGCAGACAGAAGTGATCCAGTTCCTGGCGCACCGTCATCGCGCACACTGCATTGCGGCTGGCCAGCGTTGCCGCCTCTACGCTTTGCTTTTCCACCACAATGGCCGACACCGTCTCCCGCACCACTGGAGCAACCGAATACCGCAGTGCGCGCAGCGACTTGCGCGTCAAGCCTCCTGCGCACGCCTTGTGCCGCGGAAACTCCGCTCGATCCAGCAACAAGACCGGCCGCCCCGCCGTCGCAAGATCGTAGGCAGCCGCGCATCCCGCCGGTCCGGCGCCAACAATGATGGCGTCCCATCGCTCCATGACAGCAATAGTATGTCCAGGAATGCGTCTTTGCGCCTATCTACCTGCGCGCTCGGTGCAGTTCGGCCGCCAATCGCTCTACGCGGCCTGCGGGGGAGCCGTGGACCCGCCCGGCGCACAACGCGGAAGCACACCAGCCCTGCGAATCGTCAGTTCCACGCGAACCGGATCGCCCGCCGTTGCTTCCAGCGTCTCGCGTGTGCACTGGCAGAGCCCGGCCATAATCAGATGCGATTGCCCCGTCAGCTCCAGGCCTGAGGCGATCAGGACGCTGTACATCTCGACGCACAAGGCGCGCACGAACTCGAATTCGATTGCCGCCGCCTCACCCGCTTCGAATCGCCGCGACAGCACGTACCCGCCGCAGGCCATCACGGCCCCAGTCAAAAAGCGTACTGTGCGGGCGGCATCCTCCGCGCACAGCGCCGTGAGGTTGAGCTCCCACCCCTTTTGTTCCCTGCCTGGCTCAGCGATATCGCGCACATTGTCTGCATCGGAAATTCGCAGGCAAGTCTTCAACGCGATTTGTATCCGCCCGGTGCTAAAGGTTTTTCTCCTGTGCTACTGTTGCGTCATGCTGGTCGGTACCGGGATCGACCTCATCGAAGTCCCACGTATCGCTCGCTCTCTGGAGCGCTACGGCGAACGCTTCCTCGAGCGCGTGTTCACCGATGAGGAAATAGCCTATTGCCGCGCCAGAGCCAGCGCGGCCGAGAGTTTCGCCGCGCGCTTTGCCGCCAAAGAAGCTGGAGCCAAAGCCCTGGGAACGGGCATCCAGCAGGGCGTTTCCTGGAAAGAACTGGAGGTGCGCCGCGCCCCGGGCAGCCGGCCCATCCTGGTATTGACCGGGCGGGCACGTGCCATTGCCGGACAGCTCGGCGTCATTCGTGTCTCACTTTCGCTCACACACACGGCTTCTCTGGCCATGGCCACAGTCCATCTGGAAGACTGACCCTACCGCTCCGCCATCTCCGGCTTCTCCGCTTCCGCTCGGCTTGCCGCCGTTTGCGCCTTCTCGCGCGCCAGATCCCGAAACGCTGTGTAGACGAATGATCCGATATACCACCCGTCGATGAACTTGTACGGAAACTCCCCGGTCGTGTAATGCCCGCACGGCAGCACCTTCGACACAAATTCCACGCCGCGTTTTGCGAAGCTTGCCAACACCTCCTCCGAATACTCCGGCAAAAACGTCAGGTCGTACCGTGCATGGACCACCAGCACCTTCTTTGGATGCTCCGCGAATCGATCCATGTACGAAACCGGGCTGATAGCGCTGTACAACCGATAAATTCGCTCGGGTGTCATTCCTGCCTGCGCAAATGCGGTGCGGATATGCCGCGTGCTCTGCCCCGTCCACACCACATCGCCGAACGCCATCGACGCATGATTGAAGGCGTTCACCCGCAGCCGCGCATCGTGCGCGCTGGCGATGAATGCGTAGCAGGAACCGAGACTCGTCCCGAGGATCCCGAACTGCTCGTAGCCCTGGGATTCCAGCCAGTCCAGACAGCACCGCACGTCTACCACCGCCTGCCGCCCCGCCCCAATTGTTCGCCCGATATTCGAGCTGACCGCGTAGTCGGATCGCTCGATCTCCGCGGGCCGCCGGATATCGTGAAACGGCTTGCTCAGGCGCAGCGCCGCAATCCCGAAGCGGTTGAAGAGCGAACAAAGAATGTTGTGGCTGAAGGCGTCGGCGTTCCACTGCGGCATCACGATCATCGCCTGCCGCGGCTTGCCCCGCATCCTTTCCTGTGGCGCCGGATACCAGCGCGCATTCACCAGGTCATTTTCCGGATACGGCGTCCGCACCGGCGAAGTAAACCGCAGAAACCGCGCCTTCCTGAGTTTCTCCTCTGCCATCAGCCGCTTCAGATGTGCATCGCGCCGCAGCGTCTCCGGCCGCACATTGGTGGGGAACAGCAGGGGAGCCCGTTCCTCCAGCCGGAAATCGCTGGGCCGCTCGTACCCGAAAAACGCCTCGCTGTTATGGATGATCGCCTCGTTCACCGCGACCATAGCGTCCTCGGCCGCGATCCCATCCCGCTCCGCTCGCTCAACCACTCCCCGCAACCCGGCAACGCCGATAAAATCGTCCAGCCACTCGAAACCCCACTCCATCGGCCGCACCACGCGATTCTCATCGCGCGTCGTCAGCGCCGTCTCCCAGCGCGTCATCCAGCGGCCGTAAAGCTTTCCGATCATGAGCCTCGCTACTCCACCATCACACGGGGCACCCGCGCCCCAATGTCGCACAACACTTCATAGGCAATCGTCTTTTGCAGATCGGCCAGATCATCCGCCGTGATCTTCTCGCCGCCCTGCTCCCCGATCAGAACAGCCTCATCCCCGGCCGCGACCCCGGCAATGTCGGTCACGTCCACCACGGTCTGGTCCATGGAAATCCGCCCTGCGATCGGCGCGCGCTGCCCGCGGATCAGCGCCCTTCCCCGATTCCCCAACCGCCAGTTCAGCCCATCGGCATATCCCACTGGCAGCAACGCCAGTCGCGTCGGCCGTTGAGCGGTAAAGGTCGCGCCATACCCTGCCGACGTGCCGATCCCGATCTCCCGCAGCGACGTGACCCTCGTCTTCCACGCCAGCACCGGCTTGAGCCCAGGCTCCTTCACCGGACTCGGCTCGCCCATCGCTCCCCACCCTGCACCGGCATTCGCGGGCAGCGGTGAATACCCGTACAACGCGATGCCGGCGCGCACCATCCGCCGCGCCCCCATCTGCTTCGCCACACCCACCAGTGCCGTTGTGTCGTCGTGGAGCAGCAAGTTCGCCGAGCTTCCAGCGCTCACGAAATCCCAGCCGATTCTGCGCTCCCCCATGGCCGCAAGAGCCGCTACAAACAGTCCAATCTGCTCACGCGTGTCCTGCCCATCGTCTGGCGAGTGAAAGTGCGTCATCACCGCTTCCAGCCGCAACGGTGACCCAGGCCCCATCCGCTCCACCAGCGCTGCCAGCTCGCGGCGCCCAGCGCCCTGTCGCGACATTCCTGTGTCGATCTCCAAATGCACCGGAACCGTCCCTGCGCCCAAACCGCGTCGCCTTGCGGCCTCTTCCAGCCAGTCCAGATGCTGCGGTTCCCACACCACCGCCGTCAGATTCTGCTCGATCGCGCTTTCTGCCTCGCCCGCCCAGACCCCTGACATGATCAGGATGCGCGCCTCGGGGCAGACGCGCCGCAGCGCCACGCCCTCCTCCACTGAGGTGACACCGAACCACCGCGCCCCGTTCGTCTCCAGCACCCGCGCGCACTCTGCGAGCCCATGTCCGTAGGCGTTCGCCTTCACCACGGCCAGCAGCTCCGTCTCGGGTCCGGCAAGACGGCGCAGAACATCATGATTGTGAACGAGTCTGCTGCGTGAAATCTCAGCCCAGGTCGGTCGTGTGCTTGTCATTTTCTCCGAGCTGACGCCATAACCGGCCATGATGCCCAGGGCCGTGAAGCCCCATGATCTCCCGCCCAATTAGTTCGGGGGCTGCGTGCTCGAGCTCTGTCCCGAGGCGGACTGCGAAGGTTGTGCTCCCTGATACAGCAACGGAATATGGAATGGCTCCGACGCGTCGCTCTTCTTCTGCGAAGCCTTCTGCTTGCCCGGCATCAGGTCCACCACAGCCGTCCGCTGCGCGTTCACGCACGCCCAGTGCATCCGCGCTCGGTTGTAGACATGCGTAAAGATGCCGCGCTCCTCGCGAGTGCTGGCGTTCGCGCGCCACTTCACGATGTACGTCCCGCTCACCACCGCCGTATCGCCAAACAGGCGCACACTCACAACGCGCTGCTGCAGGCTCACCGGCCCGTCGCCTTTCTGAAACAGCTGCGCGATCAGCTGGTTCCGCGTGGTCACGTCGCCAGTCGACGAAATATCGACATACAGCGGCGACAGCAGGAACTCCATTGTGTACTGGTCGTTCTTCACGACCGCGTTGCTCCACTGGTCTTCGTAGCCCTGAAATTCCTTCACTTCGGGGGGCTGTTGCTGACTAGGCGCTGTCGACTCAGCCTGCTGCGCGCCCGCCAACCCCGCGCCGCACACCGCACTCATAAAAACTGCAACTAAAACCTGCTTATAACGCATAAAAACAATCCACTTCCTGGGGGCTTCCTTCATGATAGACGCTGGCCCGCCCCGAAGGCCATCGGGCATCGGGTTTTCATACCTGTTTTCAACACTGCAGCCCTCGTTGTTAGAGATATTCACACGGGGTTCATCCGCCCCATTTCCGTCCTACACTCGTTGAAGATCATGGCCGCCACCCCCGACATCGAATTCGAACGTGGGCTTCCCGCCTCGCTTGACGCCGAGCGCACCATCCTCGGCGCCGTCCTGCTCGACAATCACGCCTGGAGCGAAGCTGCCTCCAACCTGCGCGCTGACGACTTCGCGCTCACCGCCCATCAGCGCGTCTTTGCCCGCATGGGCGAGCTCATCGACCGCAATCATGTCGTCGACATCATCACCCTCAGCGAAGAACTTACCCGCCGCAAGGAAATCGAATCCATCGGCGGCGTCGCGTGGCTCGCATCCCTCACCGAAGGCCTGCCCCGCCGCCTCTCCATCGAAGAATACGTCCGCATCGTTAAGGACAAGTCCCTTCTCCGCCAGCTCATCAACATTTGCTCCACCGCCATCACCCGCGCCGCCGACCAGAGCGAAGAAGCACTCGAAGTCCTCAACGCCGCCGAAACCTCGCTCCTCGAAGTCACTGAGAAGGGCATCACCCGCGGCTTCTCCAGCGTGCACGAGATCGTCGCCGGCTCTTTCAAAACCATCGACAACCTCTACCAGCAGGGCCAGCACCAGGTCACGGGTCTCCGCACGTACCTCACCCGGTTCGACGAAATGACCAGCGGCCTGCAAAATTCCGAGCTCACGATCATCGCCGCGCGTCCGTCCATGGGCAAGAGCGCCCTCGCCATCAACATCGCTCAGAACGCCGCGATCCGGGGCGGTAAGACCGTCGCCATCTTCTCCCTCGAAATGTCGAAGGAGTCCTTGCTCCGCCGTTTGCTCGCGTCCGAAGCGCATGTCGGCGCGAAGAAAATCCAGACCGGATTCCTGCCACGCGAAGATCGTGACAGCCTCATCAATGCACTGGAGCGCCTCGTCGAAGCTCGCATCTTCATTGATGACACCCCCGGCATCTCGCTCACTGAAATGCGCGCCAAGGCTCGCCGTCTGCGCCAGTTTGCGAGCGGGCTCGATTTGGTGGTCATCGACTATCTGCAGCTCATGTCCGCCGGAACCATGGGTCCCAATGCCCGCCACTATGAGAACCGCACCCAGGAAGTCTCTTCCATCTCCCGCGGCCTCAAAGCGCTTGCCAAGGAGCTGAACATTCCCGTCGTCGCTCTCTCCCAGCTCTCCCGCGCCTCCGAGCAGCGCGGCGGCGACAAAAAGCCGATCCTCTCCGACCTGCGTGAATCCGGCTCAATCGAACAGGACGCCGACGTGGTCGCCTTTATTCATCGCGAAAGCTACTACAACCGCGAGGACCCCGATCTGGAGCACAAGGCCGAGATCATCATCGCCAAACAGCGCAATGGCCCAACCGGATCGATAGAACTGGGTTGGGTGGCCGACTATACCCTCTTTGCCGATGCCGGGTACGGTGAGGATAACTAGACCAGGTGACGCGGCGAAAATGCGCCCCGACTTCGATGAGTGCTAGAGTCCGCAATATATCAAGGGGCGGCCAAGCGGCAAATGTTGAAGACAGCAGTCGGTCCGCGTCTTACCTATGGTACAATGTAAGACATTATGGCGGAACTCGCAACGGTAAGCACCAAGGGCCAATTCGTGATCCCGGCCGAAATCCGTGAGGCCCTCGGCATTCGCCCTGGCACCCGCATCGCTGTGCTGCGTGAAGGCAACCGCATCATCCTCGAGCCCGTTAACAAGGAATATGTGCGCGCGCTTCGTGGATCCACGGCAGGCGGCCCTTCGCTGACAGATTCGCTGTTGAAGGAACGCAGGGAAGAGGAGCGACGCCGTAAGTGGTGACCTACGTGCTCGACTCCAGTGCAATCCTGCGCTTTACGGACAACGAAGCTGGTGCTGATCGAGTTCAGCGAATTCTCGATAAGTACCTCGACGGTACCGCGCTTGTGGCTGCTTCCGCGCTCCACTGGGGTGAGGCGGCAAACCGCCTCTACAAGCTACGCGGCCGAGATGTCATGAGCCGAATTCTTCAACGGCTGGCAGCAATGGGCATTCAGATTGTTCCCGTAACGGCCCAGCAGGCCGTCGAGGCGGCGTTGATCCGCGCCGACTACAGAATTCCTTATGTCGATGCATTTGGGGCGGTGATCGGATCGGCGCCAAATCATGTCTTCGTTACCGCTGACTTCGACCTCAAGCCCGCTACTCAATTCGCGAAGATCGAGTTCCTGCCGGCAAAGTAGTCGATGCGGAAACGCTCGGTTCCACCATCCGCTTTCCCTGAATCTCGATGTAGACATTCACCAGCGTCAGCGCCGCCGGCGTCACCCCAGGAATCCGGCTCGCCTGGCCCAGTGTCAGCGGACGCACGCGCGTCAGCTTCTCCTGCATCTCGCGCGACAGTCCGCTCACCTGGCCGTAATCGAACCACTCCGGAATCCCGCGCTCCTCGGCCTTCTTCAGTTTCTCAATCGACTTTTTCTGCTGATCGAGATAGCCCGCGTACTTGATCTCCGTCTCCACCGACTTCACCTCGTTGCGTGCCTGTGCCGGCAAATGCCCGTCCTCGGCCGCCACGACCCATGGCGCAAAGATCTCGTCCCGCAGCTGCTCCCGCAGAACCGGCCACAGCGTCTCAATCGTCACCTCCGGCCGCCGCAGCACCTGCGCCCAGGTTTGTCCAGCGGGCCAATCTCCTCCCTGAGCTTTTCCGGTAGAGAGCACCTTCTCCAACGCCACAGCTCGCGCCTGCTTCGCCCCGTACTCAGCCCACGCCGTATCGCTAATTAGCCCCAGCCGCCGTCCATACGGCGTCAGCCGCCGGTCCGCGTTGTCGATGCGCAGATGCAGCCGGAACTCGGCCCGCGAAGTAAACATCCGGTACGGCTCGTTGGTTCCCTTCGAGATCAGATCGTCGATCAGGATTCCCGTGTACGCCTCCGTCCGATCCAGCGTGAAAGGCGCCTCGCCCTTCACGTTGAGCGCCGCATTGATCCCCGCCATGATTCCCTGGCACGCTGCCTCTTCGTACCCCGAGGTCCCGTTGATCTGTCCCGCCAGATACAGCCCATAAAACTTCTTCACCCGCAGCCCTCGGTCCAGCTCTGTTGGATCGATCGCGTCGTACTCGATCGCATATCCAGGCCGCAGCATCTCCGCGTTCTCGAGACCAGGAATCGACCGCACAATCTGCCACTGCACCTCCATCGGCAGCGACGTCGACATCCCGTTCACGTATACCTCGTGTGTGTTCAGCCCCTCGGGCTCAAGGAAAAACTGGTGCTGCTCCTTATCAGGAAACTTCACCACCTTGTCTTCAATCGACGGACAATAGCGCGGCCCGATCGCCTGAATCTGCCCCGAATACATCGGCGACCGGTGCACATTTTCGCGGATAATGCGCAGCGTCTCCGGCGTGGTGTATGCGATGTGGCACGAAACCTGCCGTTGCGAAATCTCGCGTGTGCGAAAGCTAAAAGGAGTCGGATCGGCGTCCCCCGGCTGCTCCGCGAACCGGCTCCAGTCGATCGTCCGTCCATCCAGCCGCGGAGGCGTCCCTGTCTTGAGTCGGCATCCGCGCAGCCCCAGCCCCTTCAGCGCCTCACCCAGCAGTACCGAAGCCGGCTCGCCGCTCCGCCCCGCCGGGTAATTCTCCTCTCCGCAGTGGATCAGCCCATTCAGAAATGTGCCTGCGGTGATGACAGTCGCGCCCGCATAAATCACTCGCCCATCGCGAAGCCGAACGCCGATAATCCGCGGTGGCTCCGCTTCCGGAGCCTCACGCTTTTCCTGAACGCTGTCCGCTGAACGCTGAACACTGGAAGTCGTGCTTTGCACGACGTCCACTACTTCCGCCTGCTTGATGAACAAGTTCGCCTGCGACTCCAGCACCTCGCGCATCTTCACGCGGTACTGCTGCTTGTCGCACTGCGCCCGCGGCGACCACACCGCCGGCCCCCGCGAAGTATTCAGCAGGCGAAACTGAATCCCGACCGCATCCGCCACTTCGCCCATGATCCCGCCCAGCGCGTCCACTTCTCGAACCAGGTGCCCCTTGGCGATGCCGCCGATTGCCGGATTGCAGCTCATCTGCGCAATCAGGTCGAGGTTCAGCGTGAACAGAGCGGTGCGCAGACCCATGCGTGCCGCAGCCATCGCCGCCTCGCATCCGGCATGTCCGGCGCCCACCACCACCACGTCGTATTGTTCGCTAAAAGCCAAAGCTGGGGACCCAGAGCTATTCTACCGGCGCAGTCCGAAAGCGCCGGCTTCCGCCGAAAAACAAAGGGCCCCCTTTCCGGGGACCCTCTGGCGAAACCTCGACTTCTCTTTAGAACACGAAATGCAGATCCATCGTGACCACGCGTGACCCGCCAATTGTGCCCGTGACTGAGCCAAAATTCGCTCCGTTATTCGGGCATCCTCCCGTGACCGTCGCCGACGAGCAGGAGAGCGTCCCCGCCGGCAGGATGGTCGGAATCGTGGTCGTCTTGCCCGATCCATTGTGATACGGCAACTGATCCAGATTGGTCAGTGCCGACTGCTGGTCGGTGGCACTGTTGCTCGTCGCGATCTGCCCATAGTTCACGTAGCCTGCTGCGCAGTTGTTGTAGGAGATCGCGTACGCCGATGTCGAGCAGGCATCGGCCTGGCGAATCTCCGTCTGGTTCTGCGGCACATCCAGGCTCGTCGTGTTCGTCAGGTTGAATACGTTGAACCGGTATTCGAGCGTGAGCTTCTCCGAAGGCCGGAACTGTTTGCGCACCGACACATCCGCCCGCTTCTGGAATGCCTGCCGGAACAGATTGCGTTGTCCAGGCGCGAAGTCCGTTTCGTAAATGTCCTGCGGCTCGCTCCCGGTCGAAACTGGAATCCCATCCACGCCCGGCGCCAGATAGTGGATCGAAATCTGGCTCGGATCGATCGCTGGGATATAGCTGCTGCCCGACCGGAACGCGCCCGAATGCCCGGTCAGCGCCGACTTCGGATTACTCGGGTTCGCGATCGGCAGTACCGGGTTCATCAGTGTCGGATAGTCGCCGAAGAAGATGCTGCCTACCGCTCCATAGAATTCATACAGCGAATACGGCTCGCCGCTCTGTGCCACAACCAGCCCGCTCAGGTGCCAGTCGTTGGTGAACCACGACAGCAGCGTCTCCGGCTTCGCCGCATTGGGCGCGGCGACGTCGAAGTTGCCGGTCAGCACCTGTGTCCGATCGAAGTCCGCCGGAGCGTACGAGTCTCGCAGCTTGTTCGGATTGTCGCCCGTGAAGAACAGCCCGATGTCGCTTTGCTCATCGTAGGTGTGGCTGAATGTGTAGCTCACGCCGCCCAGCACGTTGTGCGACAGCCGTTTCTCCAGGTGCGTCTCCAGAGCGTCGTACGCCGAAGTGCCGGTGGTTTCGAAGAACGCCGCGTTCGGGCTGTAGCCCACGTAGGGAGCACGGAAGTCCGCGTTACCGCCGTCCTCTGTGTTCCACGGCTCGCCCGGAATCGGATCGTAATCGTAACCGTCCGACTCACTGTTTTGGTTCAGCACTTCGAATCCGTAGCTGGCCGTCTCGCCATGCACCGGATTGCTCGCCGTTGCCAGCAGCGGCTCGTTGAAGGGGATCGGGATCACCGCATGCCGCCCTCGATTGCCGGTGTAGCCAACCTTGACCATCAGGTCCGGCCTTAGCTGCCACTGCACGTTCAGCGTGAAGTTCATCGTATACGGCAGCACGTTGTTCTTGTCGTAGGCCCCGAAGTTCAGAGCATCCGGGCAATCCGTATAGCCTTCCTGATTATCGACTCCGCCGCAGTTCGGACCGTAGTACTTGCTCTGCCCCGTCATCCCATTCAGCGTGTTCTGCAGCGCCGCCTTGATCGTTCCCGGGTTGGAACTGGGCGGGATGTAGGTGGACGCTGTCAGCGCGCCGCCCAGCGGATTCGCCAGCGTGGTCCCGGTGCCGACCACATAGCTGGCCAGCGGAGCCGACTCCGTCACCCCGAACGGTCCTCCGTTGCCGCTGCCCGCCGGCTGCGACAAATAGCTGAAGTATTCGCCGCGGTCGTAATAAAGACCGAATCCGCCGCTCCACACTAGATTGCCGTGATTCATCTTCGGCGCCCACGCGAATCCAATGCGCGGCGAGACGCCCCACTGCCGCCCCGTCAGCGTCGAATCGCTCACCCCCGCCGTCGGATTGTATTTGTTGTTGTGCGCAATCACGAACCCTGGGTTATTCACCGTGAAGCCCGTCGTCGTCGTGCCCGTCACACTGTAGGCGCTCGGATCGAAGTTGAAGATGTCTCCGTATTTCTCCGTCAGCCCGCCGTGATAGTCGTAGCGCACCCCCGCTGTGATGCTCAGGTTGGAAAGAGCCTGCCACTTGTCCTGCACGAAGCCGGAAACTTCATTCGTCCGGTAGTAGCGGTCCGCGAGGTTCTTCCCGTTCGTTGGATCGATGCTTTCCAGCACGCTCGAACTGTGCACCGAGCCCGCCAGGAATTTCTGGAACGTCGAGCTGGTCACCTGCGCGATGCCCGTCCGGTTGTTATCGATATTCAGCTGCGTGTAACTGTATCCCCCCCCCGCCAGAATGGTGTGCCTGCCCATTGTGAACACCACGCTCGACGACGGATTCAGCCGGTTCTGGGAATAGCCGATGTTTGCGAACGAACTGAAAGGACCAACCTTCAGTGCCGGGGCTACTGTGCTGTTAGTGGCGAACTCCCTGATCAGCAGGCCAGGCAGGCCAGGAGCATAGCCCCCGCTCGCGCCCGTGCCCACACCGAAATTCGATCCGGGGTCCACCGTCTGCGTGTAGTAGCTGTAGCTGTAGCTCCGCGAATACCCCAGCGTCTGGACCCAGTTGATCTTCGACCCAAGGACGATCGTGTTGCTCACTGATCCAACCTGCGCACCGTTGGTCTGCGACTGCGGAAATCCGCCCACCTGCGACACCCCGAAAAGCCGGGAAGCCGGATCATCCTGGTAGTAGTACTTCGCCGATACGCGATCGATGTTGCTCAGTTGATAGTCGAGCGATCCCGTTCCCTGGTTGCCCGTCAGCACCGACGTCCCAAGCAACGTCACGTTGGGAACACCATACTGGTAAGGCTGCGTCGGCACCTGGTTCGACGGGACCAGGTAGTTCCCGTTCGGCAATTTCGCCGATAGCAGTGACTGCGCGATCGGGCTGATCGCCCCGGTGTACGCCTTCCCGCTGTTCCAGCTCGTCGCCGCCGCCGTCAATCCCGCCGCCGAACGGTCGTCCGTCAGCCCCGTCGGAACCGTCATCTGCGAAAGCCCGGTCGAATCGTCTGAGTCATATAGCCGCTGGTAGGCCGCGAAGAAGAACAGCTTGTTCTTGAGAATCGGCCCGCCAACCGTTGCGCCCGTGGTCCAGCGATGCAGTGCGGGGTTGGCCAGCGATGCCGGAAATGCGCCGACTCCATCGGCGGACAGCAGATAATCCTGCTTGAAGAAGAACGGATCGGCATTCAGCGAGTTGTTGGCGAAGCTTCCGTACACCTGTCCATGGAATTTGTTCGTTCCGGTCGAGGTGTTCACGTCGATCTGCGCGCCGGCCGTCTCGCCCTGTTGCGCGTCGTACATCGACGTGTTTACGCGCACCTCCTGCAGAAACTCCGGCGGAGGCGAAGGCAGGCTGTTGCCATTGGAGCCGTAAACGGAAGTGCTCGTCTGCGAGGCGCCGCCAATGTCAGCCGTACCGGCCGACGACGAACTTGAGGTGCTCCCGCCACCGATGTTGAAGTTGTACCGCTGCGACGCATCTCCGCTCGAACTCATGCCGTTGAAGATGTTGCTCACGTCCGTGCCGTTTACCTGAAACGTGTTGCTGGTGGCACGCTGCCCGTTCGCCCAGATGTTCTGGTTGCCCAGCCCGGCATTCGTGTCGATCCCGCTCAGCAGCTCGGCATTCACGCCCGGCGCCAGAATCGCCAGCTGCGTAAAGCTGCCTGTCGCCAGCGGCGTCGCCTCGATCTGGGTCTTGTCCAGCGTGTATCCGTTCGTCGTGTCCGTCGCGTTCAGCAGCGGATTTGCAGTAACCGTCACCGATTCGGTTACTTTTCCTGGCTGCATCGACGCGTTCAGCGTCTTGGCCTGCATTTCCTGCACTTCGATCGCCGGATAGTCTACCGTCTCGAAGTTCGCCTCGGTCACCGTCACCTTGTAGGTGCCCACCGGCAGGTTCAGGATCTCCCAGTATCCGGTCTTCGACGTTGTCGTCGACCGCCTTAGCCCTGTCTGTACGCTCACCGCGGTCACAGTGGCGTTGGCCATCGCGGCGCCGGAAATGTCCGTCACCGTTCCGTTGATGGTCCCGAGCGTCTGCTGCGCCCGGATCAGCGGTGTCGTCAGGAGTGTGCAGAAAAGAAGGCAGAACGCAGAGATCGGGTGGTTGCGAAATAGCTTTTTCATTCGTTTGGCCTCAGAAGTGATGTTGCTTCTTTCCTTGAGGCCCGTGTCGGCCCCCTGGATTCCACGCAGGGGGATCTACGTGGATCTGCCCCTCTACGGTTGCACGGCTGGGTGAATATCGAGTTAATTACAACACGGATTTTTCCACCCGCGCACGGTCAATTTTGCGGCGTTTCCGTGGAAAGCCGGTGGAAAACCATCTGTGACAGCTACAAATTGCTCAGAAAATGAGTCTCAGGCCCATCTGGAGCTGCCGCTCCCGGCTCAGCGCATTGCTGTTGGCATTCGTCACATTTCCAAACGCCGCAGTCGGATCGAACACGTACTGCGTCTGCGTAATCCCGTCAATCAACGTCGTTTTAGTCCCGGGCTTTATCCCGCTCTGCCACGTCAGCGTCGCCATATTGGGGTGGGTTTTATCGTTGGTCACACGGTAACCAACTGTCTCAATATCAGTCACATTTTGGTGGTTCAACGCATTAAACGCCTCGCCCATCAGCTCCAATGAGGAACGATCGCTGATACGAATTCTCTTCGTGAACCGCAAATCCAGATTCACGGCCGCCGGATACCGAAACGTATTGCGCCCGATGGGCGGAATCAGATCTTCGCCCCCCGACCCGTTCAGACTCCCGCCCAGGCTCGCAATGGGAACCGCCATTCCAGCCGTGTTATCTGTGAAAGTCTCATCCGGCTGGTGCACCGCCTTCAGGCAATTGGCTCCATCACCCGTCGCCCCGCCCGCGTTCAGCCAGTTTTCGTACGAGCACGATGGCGTCGGAACCGCCCCCATCGTCCGCATCGAGTACGGAAGACCCGTCCGCCATGTCCCAGCGGCTGCCAGCGAATAGCCGGCGAACAAAAGCCCCATCGGTCCCTGCATCCGCCACGGCTCGCGCGCTACGATCCCTCCCGCCACCCGCTGCCGCGCATCGTAATTCGAGGTCCCGTGCTCCAGGCGCAGATCGGCGGGGTCGTAAACATCGTTCCGCTCCGCAAACGTCGCCTCATTCTGGTTGTCGTCGATCGCGTGCGCCCACGTGTACGCCGCATTCACGCTCAGCGCCCGCGACAGCCGCTGTTCGAGCCGCACCATCGCTCCGCGATAGCTGGAGTTGCTCTCGCTGATCATGTCGGTGATCGCGCCGTACGCCGGATTGAGCCTCTGATAGTAGAACCGCTGCGGTTCATAAACCATGTTGGTGTATTCGGACACACCGCTAGTCGCCTTGCCCAGCGGCCCGATATTCCCTTCGTTTCCCGGAGCTTCTACGCTGTAGAAGACCGTCGCCACATCGTTCAGATCGATATTCGTGTCGATGAATTGCGTCAGATCGTGCGCGTCGGTCGCCATCGCCGTCAACGTGATCACCGTGTGGTACCCCAGTTCCTGTTCCAGCGACACTTCTGCCTGATTGATCTGCGGATGCCGAAAATGAGGATCGAAATACACTGCCTCCGGCGCCGTCGAATTATGATTGGGCGCGGCCGGGTCCGTATAGGGCGTCTCGTCGCTTGCAAATACGTGCGGAAATGTCGGCGCAGCCGCGTCCATCGGACGATACGAATACGTCCGTGGCGCCCCCGCCGCGCCCGTCGACGTCAGCGCGCTGAACACCGTCGCGTTCGGCACCCGCGCCGTGTAGATTCCGTATCCGCCGTGCAAAACCGTGCGCCCTTTCCCGAAAACGTCCCACGCGAATCCGCCTCGCGGCCCAAATCCGTTCCGGTTATGCGGCAGATGAGCCGTCTCCGGAATCGCCGTGTTCACCAGCGCCGCATTTGTATCAGGCAACCGCTCATATTCGTAGCGCGCGCCCAGAGTCAGCGTCAGCCGACTGCCTGGCTTCCATTCATTCGCCAGATACGCCGCATAATCCGCCGTCTCGAAACTCCATGACGTGCTGCCCACCGCCTGCCGAAACCGCGAATAGCACGGATAAAACCCGGTCCCTGTTGTTGTCCCATCGCAGCCGTCCGGCACCAGCATATCCGAGAGAAAATCCCCCAGGTTCGCGTATGAATATTCGCCGTTCTCCTCGTTCAGCCCCTCGATCGCATCCGTCACATAGTTGTAGTCGTAGCCAAACCGCAGCGCCTGCTTTCCGTGAATCCACGTGACCGCGTCCATCAATTGTTGGCGCGTCTCCGCTGGATATTCACGCTTGTTCACCGTCGACAGAGTTCCAAAACTCAGCCCCTCGCTGCGGTCGATCGACACCTGGGGCGCCAGCCCCCACACATTGTTGGCAAACTGCTGTTCGAATGCGCTCGCCGTGCCCGGCGACTCCGACAGCACATCCCGGCTGTACTGATATCGCGCACTGCTCAGCAAACGCGGCGTTGCCAGGAATTCCCACCGCGCCACCGCAGCATCGTCGCTCGTGGAGCTGTTGCCGAAGCTCCCGATCGCGTCTGTCTCTGACGCCCCGGTCAGAGCGCCATGCGGCGCTGTCCGCCGCATCCGGCTGTACTGAACCACGACCTGATTCCGCCCGTTCACCCGCCAGTTGATCTTGGGAAACAAAATCGTCTGTTGCGTCGACCGCGGCACCGTTCCCAGCATCCCGTTCAATTGCGCGAGCACCGTCGCATACGCACACGCCGCCGCGGCCGTCGACCCCGATGCAGCGCCGGTGGTGCCTCCACAGTTCTTGACGATGGGGCTCGTGCTGCTCGCGATCCGCGCCTCCAGCGTCGTCAGTGTCGCCGCCGAGGGCGGAGCGAAAAACACCTCCGGCTCATTGGCGCGCGCCACCGCCGGATCGTTGCGCTCGTGCTGCTCCCACGCAAAAAACCAGTAGATCCAATCCCGTCGAATGGGTCCGCCCGCGGAAACCTCCCACTGCTGCCTGCGATCCGGGGCATGATAGGGAACCTCGACATACGTGATGGGCTGCCCGTTCAGATACATCACTGGCTGTCCGGTCGAGGTCACCGTCGTCCCCGCCGGTTCTATCTGCATCGTTTTGCTGTACGCGTTGAATGCCTGCCCAATGGCCCCGCGGTCGTAGAACACGGCCTGCCCGTGCGCATGGTTCGACCCGCTTTTCGTCACCGTACTGATTGCGCCACCGGCGGCACGCCCATATTCCGCGGAGAATCCGTTCCCGCTCACCTGAAACGCGCCCACCGCCGATTGCGCTGTCGCGAATCCGTTCCCCTCGGATGCCCGCTCCCGCGCCCTGAACGCCAGGTTGTTGTCGGTTCCATCCACCGCGACGCTGTTCATTAGCGGACTGAGCCCACGAAAGCTCAGACCCCCGTCTTCGCCGGTCGTCGAACCTCCCGGCAGTGCCGCCAGGCTCGACCAGTGCTGTCCGTTGTTCGGCAGCTCCTGCATTGCCGTACCGCTGTCTTCACTCGCTCCCGTGCTCGCCTGGCCCGATCCAGCACTCGCGAGCCCCGCATCCACGAGGATGGTTCGGTGAACCCAGCTCGGCGCCAGCCGCGCGTTCAGACGCGCCGCCGTCCCCAGCCCGATCTCCAGATTGTCGGCCTCCCATTCCGACAATCCCTCCGCGTGCACCCGCAGCGTGTACCCGCCCGGCATCACCTCCGCGAAGCGGAAATCTCCCCGCAGGTCGCAGATCGAGTCACTATGCTCTCCGGTTGTCGCGTTTTCAATTCGAACCAGGGCGGCGCTCACTCCCTTGCCCGTCTCGTCCACAACGCGTCCCGCCACCGAGCCGCCGGTGTCCGACTGCCCTGCGCAAATGCCGATTGTCGATACAACCAAAAGCGCCAGCCAGGCCGCTTTCTCAATTCGGGGGAGGCCCACGTTCGCTCACCAGGCAGACCCGCCCCAGGCCGGTCCGCCACACATTTCTGAGAGGTGAGTCAAACGTAGCGCTTTCGCTAAACTGGTTACAGCGAATGTTTATCGATGAAGCCAAAATTCGGGTAAAAGCCGGTGACGGCGGTAATGGATGCATGGCGTTTCGCCGCGAAAAGTTCGTTCCCCGCGGCGGACCCTCCGGTGGCGACGGCGGCCACGGAGGTAACGTTATCCTCGAAGCCAGCCAGCGCCACAACACCCTCGTCTATTTCCGCTTCAATCCCGAGCACAAAGCCGAGCGCGGCGAACACGGCATGGGCTCCAACTGCACCGGCCGCGACGCCAAAGACACCGTCCTCAAAGTTCCGGTCGGCGCCATGCTCTTCGACGCCGATACCGGCGAGCTCGTCCACGACTTCACCCGCCCCGACGAGCGCCTCATCATTGCGCGCGGCGGACGCGGTGGCCGCGGCAATCAGCACTTCGCCACACCCACTCACCAGGCCCCGCGCGAGCACGAACTCGGCCGCGCCGGCGAAGAGCGCACCTACCGCCTCGAACTACGCGTCCTCGCCGACGTCGGCCTCGTCGGCTATCCTAACGTCGGCAAATCCACCCTTATCTCGCGCATCTCCGCCGCGCGTCCCAAGATCGCCGACTACCCCTTCACCACTCTTGAACCGCAACTCGGCGTCGTTTCCATCGGCGAAGCACCCTACGAAGAAAGCTTCGTCGTCGCCGACATCCCCGGCCTCATTGAAGGCGCGCACCTCGGCGCCGGACTCGGTACCCAGTTCCTCCGCCACATCGAGCGCACCCGCATCCTCGTCCATCTCGTCGATGTATCCGATGCGGACGGTCGCCCCGATCCCGTGGAGGATTTCCGCGTCATCATGGAGGAACTCAAAAGCTTCGGTCACGGCCTCGACGAGAAGCCCATGATCGTCGTCGCCTCCAAAGTGGATGTCGCCAATCCTGCCAAGCTCAAAAAATTAGAAACGATGGCGAAGCGCCGCAAGCTCCCCTTCTACGCCATCTCCGCCGTCACCGGCCTCGGCGTCGAGAAGCTCAAATACGCCGTCGGCGAACGCGTCCGCGACCTCCGCGCCGAATCGCCTGCCGTCCCCGCTGCCAGCTAGCTAAGGCGCACCCATCAGAAAAGAAATATCGCCCACCTTATAAGTGACCTTCCCCTTGCCCGCCGGCTCAGGAGC
>Ga0182015_10003170_pt1 | contig 18775 bp, 19 predicted proteins | sample 712P3MmetaG_FD_120478 | JGI IMG/M metagenome (GOLD analysis project Ga0182015, IMG submission 120478) | Permafrost microbial communities from Stordalen Mire, Sweden - 712P3M metaG | ecosystem: Environmental > Terrestrial > Soil > Wetlands > Permafrost | place: Sweden: Stordalen | collected...
CGCGCGCCACCGCCACAATTTCAAACAGCAGCGCGCCCAGCCACAGCGCAATCGGGAAGTGCACAAATAGCGGATGAAGATTCAGCAACGAGTGAAGGCCCGGAAGCAATGCTTGCATGAGCGCCTCCGCGCAGCAGCGAATTTAGTCGGTTACCCGCGGCACGCGCGCCGGCTGCACTGCGGATTCCACGCGCCCCGTGCGCAGCGCCGCGACCACCGCGACGCCGTACAGCAATCCCAACAACACGAACGCATCGCCCAGGCTCTTGTGCTCCGCAAACCAACCCAGCACGAAACTCATGGTCATCTGCAAAATCGTCGCGATCACGGCAAACGCCGATAGCGTGCGGCCCATCAGCCGGTGCGGCACAATTCCCATCAGCGAAGATTGCGTCAGCACTCCGCCCAGTGCGCGACACGCGCCGAACAGCGCGTTCATCCCCACCGCCAGCGCCAGCCAGCGCACAAATGGAAATAGCGGATGCCCGATCGCCAGAATCGCCAGCGCTACCACCAGCACGCGCACCGGATATCTCCGCGCCAGCCACGACGCCGCCAGTCCTCCCGCCACCGCCCCAATCGCCCAGCCCGCCTCGATGTATCCATATCCGCGCGGCCCCGCCGACAAAATATCGCGCGCCAGCGCCACCACCAGCACGTTCGCGCTGATCACGCCCGCCATCATGCACGCGTAGGTCAGTCCCAGCGCCAGCACGCGCGGCTGCTCCGCGATGTAGCGCAGCCCCTCGGCGATCTCCGCCACGAAGCGCCGCCGCGAAAACATTGACCGCCCGCCTGCGCCCGGCAGCGTCTCGCTCCCCGCCGCTTCCAGCTCCGTATCCAGCGGCACCGACGGCGAAAAACTGTAGTGCGGCAAAAATTTTCCGCTGCGCACAGCAACCAGACACATCGCCGCCGCGAAATAAGTGAATCCATCGATCGCCAGAATTCCGCCCAGCCCCGCGCGCTCATACACAAATCCCACCACCGCGCCCGAAGCGATCATCCCGCCCTGCACCGCGATCAAGATCGCCGAATTCGCGCCCACCAATTGCGTCGACGGAATCAATTCCTGCACCAGCGAATTCGTGGTGGACCAATAAATCGCGAAGCCCATCCCCAGCAACAATTCCATCCAATAAATTCCCGCGAGATGCAGCCGCCCCGTCAGCGCCAGCGCCGCCACGCCCAGCACAATCACCGACCGCGCCACGTCCAGCGAAATCGCCAAATATCTTCGGTCCACCCGATCGATCAGCACACCGCCGAAAATCGGCACGAAAAGCCCCGGCAGCGTCACCAGGATCACCATCCAACTCACGCTCACGGTGGAGTGCGTGCGGCTCAGGATGTACCAGGTCACGCCGGCGTAATTCATCCCCGTGCCAAACAGCGAAATGAACATGCCGAAAAATAGCCAGCGAAAGCCGGGCAAGCCCCGCAACGTCTTCCAATCCAAACTCGCGTGCCTTGGCGTCGTCATGGACAGTGTTGTAACTCCGATTCTGACAAACGCCGCGTCACTTGGTAAGCAAAAATCCGCGGCGCTTCATACGGGGCATTACGGGGAGATTTAGCTCGAGCGCCGCCACGCTTGCACGCGGCTCGCGTCCGGGCACGCGGCCAGCAGCTCCGCGATCGTGCGGCCCAGCGCGGGATGCCGCACCTCCGGCGCAATTTCGGCCAGCGGCGCCAGCACGAATCGCCGCTCAGCCATTCGCGGATGCGGAATCGTCAGGCCCGCCTCGCGCACCACGCTTTCGCCGTAAAGCAGAATATCCAGGTCGATCGTGCGCGGGCCAAGCGACACCGTCCGCACACGCCCCAGCGCGCGTTCAATCCCCAGCAGCGCGCCGAGCACAGCCCGGGGCGCGAGCTCCGTTTCCGCCTCCACCGCGCAATTCAAAAACAAACCTTGTGGCGGCCCGCCAACCGGCTCGGTCTCATAAATCGCCGATCGCCGCAGCACGCGAATTCCCGTCGCGCCAAGCGCATCGATGGCGCGTTGGATATAATCCGCGCGATCCCCTAGGTTCGATCCCAGCGAAAGATAAACAATTTGCGCGGCGGGCATTGCCTGAGCGTCACGTCAGAATCAAAACAGATGCTGCTGATTGCGCGGCGCTTCCAAACCAAAATGCTTGTACGCCAGCGCCGTAGCCACGCGCCCGCGCTGCGTACGGTCCAGCAAACCGAGCTGCATCAGGTACGGCTCGTAGATTTCCTCGATGGCGTCTTCTTCTTCGCTCATCGAAGCCGCAATCGTGTTCAGGCCCACAGGTCCGCCGGCATATTTCTGAATGATCGTGAGCATCAAATTGCGGTCGGTCTCATCCAGGCCGTGTTCATCCACGCCCAGCATATGCAGAGCTTCGCGCGCGGCTTCGGCCGTCACGCGGCCTTCCTTGCGCACTTGCGCGAAATCGCGCGCCCGCCGCAGCAATCGATTCGCCACGCGCGGCGTCCCGCGACTCCGTCGCGCGATCTCCTCCGCGCCTTCGTCGTCCACATCGATCCCCAAAATCTTCGCCGAGCGCCGCACAATCTCCAGCAGATCCGCCGGTGTGTAAAATTCCAGCCGGTGCACGATCCCAAATCGCGACCGCAGCGGCGCCGTCACCAACCCCGCGCGCGTCGTCGCCCCAATCAGCGTAAATCGATTCAATTGAAACGGATGAATCCGCGCCCCCGCGCCCTGACCGATAATCAAATCGATCCGGTAATCCTCCATCGCGGGATACAGAATTTCCTCCACCGCCGGCAACAACCGGTGAATTTCATCCAGAAAGAAAACCGTCCCCGCATCCAGCGACGTCAGTATCGCCGTCAAATCGCCCTTGCGCTCCAGCATCGGCCCTGAGCTGGTCTGCATCGCCACGCCCAATTCGTTGGCCAGAATTTGCGCCAGCGTGGTTTTGCCCAGGCCCGGCGGCCCATACAGCAGCACGTGATCCAGCGCTTCGCCGCGCGACCGCGCCGCCTCCACCGCAATCGCCAAATTCTCCTTCAGCCGCGTCTGCCCGACGAAGTCCGCAAGCCGCTGCGGCCGAACGCTGGCCTCAACCCGCGCGTCCTCATCGAACGCCTGCCCCGAAAGTATCCTCTGTCCCGGCTTTTCCATCTCTCCGCGCTTTTCTGGTTCTGCTTTCCTCTGCGCGTCTCCGTGTTCTCTGCGCCTCTGCGTTATCTTTTCCCTCGTCACTCTACTTCCGACTCGCCTTTTTCCCCGGCGCGCTCAATTCATGCAGCGCCGCTCTCAACACCGCCTCAAAATTATCCGCGCCGCCGCCGCGCGCCGCGCGCTCCACCGCCGCTTCCGCCGCCCTCGAATCATATCCGAGGTTCAGCAGCGCCGAAACCACATCGCCCGAAACTCCGCCGCGCCCCGCCGCCGCGCTCGACGCCAGCGCTTCCGGTTCCGCTGCCGACAATTTGTCCCGCAGCTCCACCACCATCCGCTCCGCCGTCTTTTTCCCCACGCCGGGAATTCGCGTCAATCGCGCAATATCCCCTTCGCGAATCGCCGGCCCCAATTCATCCGCGCTCATCCCCGAAAGAATCTTCAGCGCCAGCGTAGGACCCACTCCCGACGCTGAAAGCAGCATCTCGAACAAATGTTTTTCCCGCGCCGTCAAAAATCCATACAGCGCCAGCGAATCCTCGCGCACATGCGTATGCACCAGCAGCACCACTTCTTCCCTCAGCCCGCCCAGCGCATAAAAAGTGGAAAGCGGAATATTCACCAAATATCCCACGCCCCCAACCTCCACAATCAGTTGGTTCGGCCTCTTATCCGATAACGTGCCGCGAAGTTGCGCGATCATATTTTTACGTCCGCTTGGTTCGCTGCGGACGACGTGCGAACATGTATACCGCGAAAACTGCCGCGGTCGCCGAGATTCAATATGGAGAACGTTTGGCCGGCGTGCTGGCGCGGTGCACAAACTCCAAGGCCGGCTGGAACGGCTGCATACTCCCCCCTCCCCCTATGCATTTTGTAAGTGCTGATTCTAAAAGACTTTAAGTCCTTATGTATGGAACTGCGGATTCTAAACGACTTTAAGTCCTTATTCCCAGAACTGCGCATTCTAATAGACTTGAAGTGCCTACAAATGAGCGCGATACGCGGATTTTGCGAAATCTTGTAAGTGCTGATTCCAGGGGAGATTAAGTCCAGCAGAATGCGCAGTTCCGGGAATTCTGCGCCCTGCCGAACGTCAGAAATCTTTGATGCGGACATCGTACGCGTGCGGAATCGAGGCCGACGACCGCGCGAGAGGAAGAAAAGTCTGAGCGTAGGAATCGTTTCCGTGTACACGACGCAGGATAGCACACGGATATTGGGTTCGCCAGATTGATTGCTGTGGAAATTGATTCGAATGGGTGATAGTCGACAACGTACGTAGCAAACTAGTTGCGTCCCCTATGCAATCGGCGTAGGATGCGCCATCCGGAGCGTCGGATCGATTGCCACGAGTTCAACACCGTCAATGTTCGAAGTGAAGCATTCCGCGGATGCAGTTGCGTCTGGCAGCGATTATATTCAGCCGACGTTGGGACACGGCTTGCGAATCTGGTGGGCGTTTTACTGGCGCAACTCGATCATTATCGTGATCGTGGTTGCGGCGACGATTTTTTGGCAGTCAAGCCGTTCTTTCCCGAAGGCGCGATACCGTTTGATTTGTACCGCTTTATCATGGTCGGAGAGGCGGCAATCGTTGGTTATGCCATGGCGCTTCCGGTCTTTTACTTTATTCTCAGAAAGAAGTGTCGGAATTTTCGAATCGGGTTGACCATGGTCCGCGATGGCGCGCCCGCCGAGGTGCTGCGCCCGACGATGCGGCGCACGCTTCGGATCTGGTGGACGTACACCTGGCGCGCTTTCATCCATACGTTGGTGCTGAGTTTCGTGGCCAATATTCCGATGGGATTTCTCCTGGGAGCGCTCGAAGCCATCTTCCCGCCGTTGGCGACGACAATCGCATTTCTAGGAAGCACCATCATCGCGGGCGCGGTTGGCCTCTTCGTGATTTACTCCAACATCTTGGATGAGGACTTCTCCGATTTTCGAGTGAGCCTTCTGCCGAGGAATGCAGCGGCCGCCGCACCGGCGTCAGAAATTCGTCCCGCCATCACTTAGATCGCAGCGCCGCCAGACCAAGGACAACCAAGCTCGCCTGGCTACAAGCCCCGTGGGCGACACAATCCCCTTGGGAGCGGCGAATCGCTCAATTTTTCGGCGGCTTATTCAGGTCGCGGGAGAGGATCAGCTTTAGCGTGATTTTGTCGGTGGCGTTGTTCAGGCCGAAGCCGATGCCGGCTTCCACGTCGACGATTTTGCTGGTGTGGTCGAAAACGGCGAAGAGCTGATGCGATTGCTGGCTGGGCGTATAGAAATCGCGGATCACGCCGTAATCGTCGTACTCCTCGGCGGCGATGGCGTAGGTGGAACGCGGAAAATTGTAAGCCAGGCGCATTTCGGGCGCGAAATCCAAGCCGCGCACTCCGCCGGTCCAGGTGTTGTCCAGGATGGGATTGATGATGATGTCCCACGGATGCAGATGCCAGCCGAATATCGGGCGGATTTCGGATGTGGCGCGATGCGTATCCCAATATTTCGCGTTGTAGCTGAACTCGAAATTCATGCCGAAGAAAAATGTGCGCTGGTCGGCATGCGGGCTAACGAAGAGCATGCGGAATTTGAAGCCGTTCAGCGTGGAGCCGCGGCCTTCGGAGACGCTGTAGAGCGGGAGATACAGGCCGGCCTCAAACCACGGCGTGACGCCCAGCGCCCATTCCGGCACGCCGTTCAGCGAATGATTGGGAATGATGGCGCCGGGAAATGCGCCGACTTTCAGGCCATCGGGCGTGAAATTGTTGTGCCAGGTGATATTGAAGACGCCGACCTCGGCGATCGACGCGTCGTAGACCTGGATTTCGTCGGTCTGCGCGCGGGCCGCCAGCGGCGCGACGACTGACGCCGCCGTGAGCAGCAGCGCGCGCACAGCGATTCTGCGCAAACGTAACATCGCCGGTCCCCAGAGCACCCGGCAAGATACATACCTTCGCGCACGGCAAAATGCAACGGCTTGCAGGTTGCGGCGAAATTCAGAGCGAATTGCTTCGCGCGGCGAATTCGCTTGCACGCGGCGCGTTAGCGAAACTGGAGGACGAAACCATCGACGCGGCGGCCCAGACCGGCGAAGGTGCCGAATTGCGGAGCGTCCACGTTGCTGAAAACGGCGTTGGGATTGTGACGATTGGTCACGTCGAGCGAATAGACTCCGATGTGCAGGCTGTGGTTATTCACATGGCCGCGGCGCGCAAAAGAGCTAAGCGAGAAATCGCGATAGACCTGGAAATCGAGCGACAAATAGTAGGGGAAGCGCGAAGAGTTTGGCGTGCCGGCATAATTTTGCAACTCATCGACGGCGGAATAGGGCAGGCCGGCATGCACATCGAGCACCGGGCTGACGGTGAGCTTGAAGGGCAGCGCAAAAGAACCGGATGCCACGATGCGGTCGGGAACGTCGGAAGGCGAAATGCCGTAAGCATCCGGACGGATCACCGGCTGCTCGAAAGGCACGAAGATGTCGGAGAGCAAATTCAGATCGCTGCGCGTGCTGCTGTGAATGTAGGAAACGTCGAGTTCGTCGCGCTCGTTAGGCTGATAGCGCACGCCGGCTTCGAGCGCGTGATAGCGGGATCTTCCGGAATAGGCCAGACCCAAAAGAGAAGTTCCGCTGGGCGAGCCGATGGCGCTGGACATCGGAAGGATCAGAGGGAGATCGCCGGTGGCGCTTTGCAGATAGCTTACGCGAACCTCGAGTCCGCGGCGGAGTTCATGATCGATTTCAACGTTCCAGGTGAAATTGCGGGCCGCGGAATCGAGATCGTCGTTATTGATCGCGTATTGGCCGCCGGAAGTTTTTTGCAGATCGACATTCTGGTAAGTGACCGGAGCGCCCATCAATTCACCGTTCGCGTCGAAGTAGCTGACTACGCGCGCGAGGTTATGGGTGAAATCCGTCGCGAGCATCGGAACGCGATCAAAGAAGATTCCGGCGCCACCACGAACCACCGTCTTCGCGCCCTTATCCGGCGTGAAGGAAAATCCCAGGCGCGGAGCCAGTGCGGCGCCGCGTCCAGCGACCTGGCTATCCAGACGCGCGCCGAGATCCGCCGTGAGGCGGTCGCTGATCGTCCAGTGATCCTCTATGAATTCGCCGACTTCGGAGTCGGCGCCATTTGTGATCCCCGCGCCCTGGAAATCGATTTGCTCCGCAAGCGTGCCGTCCTCCCGCAGCAACTGAACGGGGTGAGACTGCGTTGCGCCCTCGTAGGAACGGCGCGATAGGTCGACGCCTTGCGTAAATGCGTGATGGCCGTGCCAGGTTTTTAGGGGAAGCAGCAGCGACCCCAGCACTTGGAGCTGGCCGGCGTTGCGCACCCAGGAATTGAAATAATTTCCGCTCCAACCCTCGGGCGTGATCAGCATGTCCGCGGGTCCCTGGCCCGCGGCGTTGGTATTGAGTCGCGTGTATTGAAATACGGCGCGAGCGAACATTCCGGAAGCGAACTGGTAGCTATCCGACGCGCCGACGGAGAAGCCGTGCTCGCCGTCGTTTGACGACGCGGCCTCGGGCACCAGTGCGTTGATGCCGGCGAACTGCACATGCTGCGAAAAAAGATTCAGATTCACGTTCAAGACATCGCGCGCGGACAAGATCACGTCAACACTGGTGCGCGCGCCCGCGCCCTGCGTGACGGTTTCGTTGTAGGGCCAGGGCAATCCGCGCACCGGCGGCCGCATGAAGGAGTAGGTGGCGGCCTCGGAAAAATGAATGCGGCCCTTCCAGAGTGGGCCGGTGAGATAGAGGCGCGGCTCTTCATCCTGCACGCCGACGATCTGGCCGCGCTCGGCGCGGAAGCCGGGAAGAAAATTATTCAGGCCGAACTGCCAGTGATCCGCGGGAGCTTTGGTTTGGATTTCGGTCAAGCCGCCGGAGAAGCCGCCGTATGCGGCGTTGTAGGGAGTTTCCATCACGGATAGCGTCTGGATGGCGTCAACGGAAATGGGAATCGAAAAATTGCCGGTGACGATCTCGACGTTTTGCGCGGAATCGACCAGCAACATTCCTTCGGTTTCCGACGAGCCCTTCATGCTGATCATTCCGTTCTGCGCGCGAACCACACTGGGGACCAGCGGAATGGCCGCGGCGACGGTCGGCTGCGGGAGGGGTAGATCCACAATTTGCTGGCTGGTGACAGTGGCCGTGGTGCTGGCGTTTTCAGTGGCGACGGTGCTGGCGTCGTCTCGCACCACCGCGGTCTGCGAAGTAGCGCCGAGGCGCAGGCTGAAATCGCGGACCAGTGCAGCGCCCGGCGCCAATTCGACCGTCGCAGTAAGAGATTCAAAGTTCGCCAGACTCAGTTCAAGCGAGTACGTGCCGCTCGGCAACTGAGCAAACTCATATGCGCCTTGATCATCGCTCACGGTGGATGACGCGGGAACTTCAGGATTCGCCGGGGTAAGTTTTATGGTCGCGCCAGGAAGCGGGGAGGTCTTGCCGGGACTTTCAAGCGCCGACACGGTGCCGCGGATCGAGCCGGAAGACGACGGAACCTGCGCGGTTTGCGCGAACGCGAGAACCGGGCCAAAGAAAATCAGCGCGGGCACAACGATTCTGCGCAAACGTAACATCGCCGGTCCCCAGAGCACCCGGCAAGATTCTTGCCTTGGCGCGCGGCGAAAAGCAACCTCAGTGAAATTGTTCGACGGTGTAATGTGCGATCACGATGCCGAGGAACGCGCCGGCAAAAACGTCGGAGGGATTGTGGGCTTGCAGCGAGACTCGCGAAAAGCTGACCACGCCGGCCAAACCATACGCCACCCACCTATATTTCGGGTAGCGGTCGGCAAAAACCGTGGCCACGGAAAAGGCGTCAATGCAATGCCCGCACGGAAAGCTGCCCACGCCGCCGAAATAGCTGCCGTGCTCTTGAAACCAGGGATCGGAGAAATTTCCTCCCACCGGGACGTTGTCCGGATTCACGCGGCGCGTGACGTCTTTCAGCACCGTGGTCAATATGGCCGAATCGATCGCCGCTTCGCCCGCCAGCAGGAACGTGTGCTGGGCATAGGAATCGTGCCGCAAAATGCCGACGCCGTAGAAAGCGATAGGGAAGGCGAACATTGCCGCGGCGGTGTGCGAATCGCTGAAGATATTGTCGAACTCGTTGAACGATTGCGTGCGCTGGAAATACCGGCCGCTGGGATTATCCAGCCCGGCGGCGAGTCCCGCGGTGATGCCCGTGAAAATCAGCGTCGGCAGAATGTGATGCCCGCGCGCCAGAGAGATGGGAAAGAGCCAAATTTCTTTCTGATCCTGCAATAGGTTAGGCACCAGCTTCAGCCAGGAAACGGGCCGGTCCGGCGGCGCAGCTTCGGCCGCGGCAGTGGAGGCGGAAGAAGATGAGGCCTGCGCCGGCGCGGAGGCAGGCGAAGCTTGCGGCGGCACGATAGTTTGCGCGGGCTGCGACGTATCGCCAGCCGGCGCGGAGGGCGTAGCGTCAGCCGACGGCGCTGCCGCAACTGACGGAGCCGCCGGATCCGGCGCCGCCGCATCCTGGGCGCGCGATGGAATCGAAATCAGCAAGGAGAGGACAAGAATCGCCGGCGCGCAGACGTACTTTGAGGATTTCGGATTCAATCGAAGAACTCCTCTCCATCTTTTCAAGCCGTGCTGGACCTGTGCAGCGCTTGCGCCGAGAGAACGCCCTGGCCAATCTGTGCGGATTTCTTGCAGAGAGAATAGCAGAAAACATTTATTTATGAATCGAGAAATTATTTGTTCGGACGAAATGATCATGCCGCAAGGATTCAGACCGGCGGCGCGCCACCATTCTTCCGGAAGTCTATCTTCAAGCTCGCTGGCCAGTTTGTGCACGTCCGTAGTTTTGCTGAACGATTGCACCTCTTTCTTCGAGGAATCCACATTCACGGCCACATGCTCGCAGAGTTTCTGCAACATGCGCAGGATGGCGGTGAATTCCTGTTCGCTGAGTATGCCCACTTGAAGATCGAGATGCGCGCGTGGCGGGAGATTACTCGAAGGAGAGCGGATCGCCAACGCGCAGAGTCTTGCCGGCTTCGGTTAGGGCCACGCGCGTATTGGTGGTGAAGCGGTAATAATGATCGAAGCGCGCGGCGGAAGACCACGCGGGCAATTGCGCATGGCGCTGCGCCATAAAGCGCTGTTGAAAACCGATCAGATCCTCGCCGGTGCGCGAATCGCGCGGAGGAACCGGGCAGCGCTTACAAGGATTGCTGCCCTCGAAATCGACTTCGCCGATGCGGAAGCGAACCACGATTTCCTTCTCGGCGCCGAAAAGTTGGTCTTCCCAAAACGCGGGCACGCCGTCGAGTTCCAGGCTGGTGCGAAATCGCCGGCGCGCTTCGGCCAGCGCGATTTCGGGAAACCAATCGCACACGGCTTCGAGCGACGCGGTGGAGACGATGGTGGGGCCGTTGGCTTCGGGATCGTCGGGATAACCGCTTGGCGAATAGCGGACCGCTATCGGCTGCTCGAAATATTCGCTGAACCATGCGGCGGCGGATTCGTGGCCGTGCGGAAATGGAAACGTAGCGGCCGGCATTGCGGCGCCGGGCGCGGCGGCGGAGGAGATCGCGCGGCGGCCTGCGGGAGCGCTCAGCGTGACGCAGCTCATGTCCGGCGCGTACGACGCGCGAATCAAATGAATCGCGGCTGTACGCTTGCCGTTCATCCAGCGGCCGTCAGCGGAATAGAGCGCCCAGGCACGGTCGTGCTCCAGGCCGCCGGACGGGCCGATGCGCGAGGCCGCGACGGAAACTGCGTCGAGCGATTTGATCGGATGCACGTCGATGCGCGCGAGCCGGGGAGCAACGGAAATCATCGTGCGGAAATTTTAGCAGGGAGGCCGGGGGAGTGAGCTTGCAAAAAAGCGTTCGACGCCAGAAACGAGGGTTCTTTACGCCGGCCGTTCAGCCCTTCGGATCTTCGCGATCATCTTCGTCGCGGTCGCGGCCGCGATCGCCGGCGTGCATGCGCGAACCCTGGCGCGAAAGCGCGGGCTCGGTCTCGCTGGCAACCACGAGCAGATCGTTATCGTCGGGCTCGGGCACGGTGACGCCGTAGCGCGTGCGCGCGGCGAGCAATTTTTCCACGTCGCCGCTGGAGAGCAGGGATTGCTTGCCCAGCGTCGCGGCCACCAGCGAAACGCGCGCGTAGTGCTCAACCAATTCCATGCGATGAAACGCGCTGAGCAAATCCGTGCCGTAGGTGACCACGCCGTGATTGGACATCAAGATCGCATCGTAGTGCGGCACCAGCGGCGCAAGCGCGGCGGCCAGCTCCGGCGTGCCGGGCGTGCCGTAACGCGCCAGAGGCACGGTGCCCAGCGCCACCACCATCTCGCACAAAATCGCTTTGTTCAGCGGCTCGGCCGCCGCAGCGAACCCGGTGGCCACCACAGGATGCGCGTGGCACACGGCGTTCACTTCAGGGCGCAGCCGGTAAATCAATAAATGCATGGCAAGTTCGGACGACGGCGCATTCGTGCCGGAAATTTTGCGGCCTTCCAAATCGGTGATTACCAAACTCGCGGGCGACATCCAGCCCTTCGAGCATCCCGAGGGCGAAGCCAGAATGCGATCGCCGCTCAAGCGCACCGAAATATTTCCCTCGGTGGAAACGATGTAGCCGTGCTCGAGCAACCAGCGACCGACCACACAAATTTCGCGGCGATGGCACGCCAGACTTTTTTCGTGGCCCGGCGATATGAGGTCACATTTCTTCATAGTCGAAACTCGTGCGGCTCGCGCTGCCTGCGCGGACACCAAAGCGCCCCGCCCGCGCGTCTGCGCAGCGCGGAGGGTATGTGTTTAAACGAGTTAACGGAAAAAATCCAGTACGAATTGCAGGGAGGGGTGCCTGCCAGTGGATTTCCGCCGCCCGGTACATTTGCGCGCCTGCAACTGCTTCATGATCAGCCGGATGCGACGCACGCGAATTGGCGGCGCTGGCCAGCCGCGGAGCACTCGCGCCAACAATCTGCGCAAGACGCATCATGCGTAAATCCCGCGCAGCTTCAGCGCCGAGGCCACGCGATCGATCGCCAGGATGTATGCCGCGATGCGATTGCTGGTGCCGTGCAGCTCGGCGTAGCGCACGACCGCGTCAAAACTGTGCTCCATGACGTCGCGCAAGCGCGCGTTGACTTCACTCTCGCGCCAAAAATATCCCTGGCGGTCCTGCACCCACTCGAAATAGCTGACGGTGACGCCGCCGGCATTGGCCAAAATATCCGGGATCACGAAGATTCCCTTTTGATCCACGATCTCATCGGCCATCGCGGTGCACGGACCGTTCGCGCCTTCGCACAAAATGCGCGCTTGCAGGCGATGCGCGTTCTCGCTGGTGATTTGATTTTCTACCGCGGCGGGCACGAGTATTTCACACGGTTGAAACAAAATCTGTTGCGCGGACATGCGCTGCCCGCCCTGCGGAAATTCCGGCAGCGGCTGGCGCTGCACCGTCACCCAATCGAACATCTCGAGCAGATCGAATCCGTTTTCGTTGTACAGCGCGCCGTGCACGTCGGCCACGCCGACGATTTTGTATCCGGCCTGATGCAGCTGCAACGCAGCCGAGGAACCGACGTTGCCGAAACCCTGCACGATCACGCGCGCGCCTTCGCGCACTATTCCCAATTTTTCGACGGCCTTATCGCACACGATCTGAAGGCCGCGACCCGTAGCATCGTGCCGGCCGAGCGAGCCGCCCAATTCAATCGGCTTGCCGGTGACCACGCCGGTGACGGTGTGGCGGGCGTGCATCGAATACGTATCCATTACCCAGGCCATGGTTTGTTCATTTGTGCCCAAATCCGGAGCGGGCACGTCGCGCTCGGGGCCAATCCAATCGGCAAGTTCGGCCGTATAGCGCCGCGTGATGCGCTCCATTTCGCCTTGGGAAAGTTTGCCCGGATCGCAAATCACGCCGCCCTTCGCGCCGCCAAACGGAATGTTTACCACGGCGCACTTCCACGTCATCCAACTCGCGAGCGCGCGCACTTCATCGAGCGTAACATCCGGCGCGAAGCGAATCCCGCCTTTGCACGGGCCGCGCACAATCGAATGATGCACACGAAAACCGGTGAAGACTTCGAGATGGCCGCTATCCAGCATCACCGGAATGTAAACGGTGATTTCCTTATTCGGATAACGCATGTAGCGGTAGAGGCCTTCGGCGAGATCGAGGCGGCGCGCCGCGGATTCAAAGCGCGCTTCCGCCGATTCGTAAACATTGAATTCATTGTGCGCGATCAGTGTGGCCATGGCGTTCTTCGCAGAGAGAGTGTGCGCCTCTCGACAATTCCGCTGCGCCCAGCGAATCGGGGCCAGGGCAAGGCTCAGGTTCGTCAGGCGGAGGCTGAGGTGCGGGCGAAACCCAGTATACAACCCGTGCCCACGCGCGCAAGCGGCCGCGATCCGCGCGGGTTTCCTGATTCGCAAATCTATTTGCGGACCCGTCGAATCGAATGCGTCAGCGCGGCACGGTGATACAATCCGCATGATTCGCGCCTGGAGCATCCGAAATTCAATTCACCTGCGGGTGAGGACCTTGTGCTGCTGAAGGATTTGCAGGAACAGAGCCGCTGGTTGTCTCGCCACGCCGCAAACGTCACATCGCAATGTGGCGAAGACGGGATCATCGCCAAAGCGCTCAGCCTGCTGCCCGAGCGCACTTCCTGGTGCGTGGAGTTCGGTGCGTGGGATGGAAAATTCGCCAGCAATACCTGCGAATTGATTTTGTCGCAAAATTACCGGGCGGTTCTGATCGAGGCCGATCCAACCAAATTTCGCGATCTCGAGCGCCAGCACGGCGTTTCCGGCCGCAATGTGCTGATCAACGCTATCGTCGGCTTCTCGAAATCGGATTCGCTCGACGTGTTGCTCTCGCGTTGCGGAATTCCCAAGAATTTCGATCTGCTCTCGATCGATATCGACGGCAACGATTATTACGCGTGGGAAGCGGTGGAGAACTATCGCCCGAAACTGGTGGTGATCGAATTCAATCCCACGCTTGCGAACAGCGCGCACTTCGTGCAGGAAAAAAAGTCCGGGATCACGCAGGGAGCAAGTCCGGCGTCGCTGGTCGAACTGGGCCGCCGAAAAGGATACGAATTAATCGCCGTGACCAGCATCAATCTTCTCTTCGTCGCGTCGGAATACTTTGCAGCGTTTGGAATTCCCGATAATTCGCTGGCGCTGATGCGCGACGATTCAGATATCCCGCGCATCTTCGTGGGCTATGACGGCCACGTGTTCCTTGCGCAAGGCGAACGCAGCGGCTTTATTTCGCTGCCGTGGCACGGACTGAAGCTCAAAGAACGCGAGGTGCAGCGGCTCCCGGACCGGCTGCAGAAATATCCGGACGACTACACACCGGCGGAGCGGCGCTCGTTCCGGCTGAAATTCGGTTTTAAGCATCCGTGGCGGGACTAGCGCGTGAGTGCCACGGCGTCGGATCGTTTCAACGTGGGTAAAGCCTTGATGGATTTACCGGTCTTCTGCTGGGCGAGCCGCAGCTCGTAAAGGTTCTGAAGATTCAGCCAAAACTGCGCGCTTGTGCCAAAAAAATGAGCGAAGCGGAGGGCCGTATCACCCGTAATCGTTCGCTTTCCGTTCAGGATTTGCGTAACGCGATTGGTCGGCACGTTGATTTTTCGCGCCAATTCCGCTGCGCTCATATCGAGCTCATGCAGTTCTTCGGCCAAATGTTCGCCGGGATGTAGTGCGCTAATTGCCATAGCGTGCCTCCTCGAGCTCGGCGTCTACTCGGACCCAATGCTTAGCGATAGTCCACAATCTCCACGTTCGACGGCCCCAGCGAACGGTCCGGCCACTCGAAGCAAATCCGCCACTGATCGTTGATACGGATGCTGTACTGACGTTTGCGATCCCCCATCAACGCTTCAAAACGATTGCCGGGCAATGAGGAGAGATCTCTCAATGATGCGGCCGATTCAAGCCGGTCCAGATTCAGTCGCGCGGAGCGTTCAAAACCAGAGAATGCCCGGACCCGAGTTCCAACGGCGAAGTCCCGGCTCCTTTTATCCGCATAGCTTACAATCACCCAAGAAGGATATCCGAAAGTACGCGTTACGTCAAGCATAACGATTTTACGGTGCAGCCCGCGCTTCGAGGCACATCCATCGCGCGCTAGATGATGCCCGCGTTGCGTGCGGAAACGCGGGCGATGCTGGACCAATCGAGCTCGGCTTGGCCGTGGGCCATCGCGTCAACGAAACGGTCGCGCACCACGCTGGCGATGGGCATTGGCGACGCGCACTCTTCGGCCAGCGCCAGCACCAGTCGCACGTCCTTCAGCCCAAGCTTCAGCGCGAATCCGGCGGGCTCGAATTTTTCGTCCGCTTCCGCGCCGCCGTAGCCTGCGTAGACCGGCGATTGAAACAGGGAATTCACGATTTGCAGGAATAGATGCGGATCAACCTTGGCCTTGCGCAGCGTGGCGTAGGCTTCGCCGAAGGTTTCGAGCAGCGTCGCGATCATGAAATTCCCGCAAAGCTTCACGGCGTTGGCCTGCCATGGCTCGTTTCCCACGATGAACGTCGCGCGGCCGATCGCCGCGAATACCGGCTGGAAATGCTCAATCAATTCCGGCGATCCGGCCGGCGCCACCACCAGATTTTTCGCCTCCGCCGCCTCCGGCCGGCCGAATACCGGCGCGCTCAGGTAGCCCTGCTTGCGCTCTTGGTGCGCTGCCGTGAGGCGCCGAGCTAGTGCCGTACTGATCGTGCTGCAGGAAATGTGCGTCGCGCCCGGCTTCAATCCTGCCGCGATTCCGTTTGCGCCGAAAACCAGTGCTTCCACCGCGAAATCGTCGGCCAGCATGCTGATCACGGCTTCAACATCCCGGCACGCTTCGGCTGGCGAGCCGGCCACGCGCGCGCCTTCAATCGCGCGCGCTTTTTCCGCGCTGCGGTTGTAAAGCGTCAGCTCGTGTCCGGCTCGAATTAGATTGCGGGCCATCGCCGAACCCATGTTTCCCAAACCGATGAATGCGATCCTCATACCTACCTCCGCGAAAAACTCAATGACGGTCGCTCACGGCAACAACGACGGTCCGCTAACGCCGAGCCAACTTCCTGGGCCTTCCCCCTAGCTTTCCATTTGATCTCGACGCCGCTCGCTTCGCCCGACTCCTGGATTTTCCACCGATCTGGCCGAGCCTCGCGGCCATCCATTTCTTCGACCCAAGAAAACCCTCCAGCAATCCAAGCACGTGCAGGTCGGCGTCCAGTTTCGGGAAATGGATTCCGAATCCGGAGGGAGTGATTTCAATCTTTTCGAGTTGAGATGCCGTGGCGTCTTGCAATCCCTGCGCATCGCGCGGCTCAAAACTCAAGATCAATTTCGAGCTCAGATGAATCACGATGCGCCCGGACTTTCGGTCGTAACGCGCCGAAACCGCCCTCGGAAGCGCCTCGTGCATGTCTTTGGCCCGCTGATTTGCCATTTCAAAACTGTCACGCAGTGCCATGAATTTCCTCCCACGCCCGGCCAAGATCTCCCAAGCGCTGCGTCAGGATGCTTTCGATGCGCTTAAGCTCTCGCTTTGAAAACCGCCAATTCTCGCGTAGCTCCACCTTTCCATCCCGGTGATTCAATCTGAATAACGCTTCGGCTCCGCGCCCAATCACATGGACGTGCGCCGGTCGATGATCGTTCGGATAGATCACGACACGCAGCCCATTAAATCTGAGGACTGTTGGCACACCCCCATTCTAGCACAAACCTAACCGCTCAGGTTATTCGAGCCTAGGGCAACTGCTGGCGGCGGGCGGGATCGCGGCGCACAAATTCGTCGAGCAGGAGGCGCGCGAGGCGATCGGAGCTGTGGCGCACGACGGCGTCTTCTTCGAGCAGATCGGCGAAGACGGATTTTACGCCGAGGCGCTGCAATTCCGGCGCATCCACCAAGACGGGCACGGAGGTGGTCTTGCGGTACCGGCGAGCGACCGCAGGGGAAATCGGCGCGTTGTTCACGACGACCCAATCGATCAGTTTACGGCGCGTGTGTTGCTGCAGGACGCGCACGTGGTCGGCGAGAGAAAAACCGGGCGTCTCGCCGGGCTGCGTCATCAAGTTCGCGATATAAACGCGCGTGGCGGGCGATTTTTCGATGGCCTGCGCCACGCCCGCCACCAGCAGATTCGGCAGCACGCTGGTATAGAGCGAACCGGGGCCGAGCAAAATCAGATCTGCGCGCGCGATGGCGCCGAGCACTTCGGGCAGCGGGCGCACGCGGCGCGGCGAAAGCTCGAGACGGCGGATTTTGCCGCGGCGGCGATGGGCGATGCGCGTTTCGCCGGAGACAATCGAGCCATCTTCCATCACGGCGCGCAGCGAAACATTTTCGATAGTGGCCGGAAAAATCCGGCCGCGCGTGGCCAGTACTTCGCCGCTCAAGCGCACGGCCTCGGCGAAATCGCCGGTGACGTGGCTAAGCGCGGTCAGAAAAAGATTGCCGAAGCTGTGACCGCGCAAACCGCGACCGGCGTGGAAGCGATATTGAAACAGACGGCCCATCAGCGTTTCGTCTTGCGAGAGCGCGACGAGGCAATTGCGGATATCGCCGGGCGGCACGATGCGATATTCACGGCGCAAGCGGCCGGAGCTGCCGCCGTCGTCGGTGACAGTGACGATGGCGGTGAGATCGGCGATGGGAAAGCGGCCGAGTTCCTGGCGACGCCGGGCCACGTGCTGCTTCAAGCCGCGCAGTAACATGGAAAGACCGGTGCCGCCGCCGATGGCCACAACGCGCACGCCGAATTTGCGCCGGTCCTTTACGTTCGCCATGTGATCGGAGAGGGCTGCAACCGTTTGGCGCCCGCGCGACTACGAGCCGGAGCCGTCGCGCTCGGGATAGAGCAGTTCGGTGAATCGCGGATCTTCCTGAAGGAAAGCGAAATCTTCGTCATTGCGCGCGTGATAGCGATTCTCGGGGCGCAATTGAATCGCGACCTTGAGATTTTCCATGGCGGATTCGGCTTCGCCGGTGAGGCAATCGAGCGCGGCCATGGCGTAGAAAACGTAGTCGGCTTTGGGTGCCAGTTTTTTAGCGCGCAGCAAACTCTCACGCGCTTCGTCCCAGCGGCCCAGGTTCATCATGGCCACGCCGCCCTGATAGTGCTCCTCGGGAGTGCGCGGCGCGGCGGCTTGGACGCGGCTCAAGCGTTGATCGGCGATGCGCAGGTGCATCAGAGCGCGATCAGCCAATTCCTTGCTGGGACCGGCGATCACTTTATCGAGAAGCTGTTTGGCCTTTAGAAATTTCTGCTGCTGCAAGGCCTGCATAGCCTCTTCGTAAATTTTCATTTGTTGCTCGACGTGCGGATCCACAATGGCGCGATAGGCCTCAGCGTGTGCGGCAGTGGGCTGTAGGGCCTTCGTTTTCTGGGACTTAGCTCGGCCTGCGGAACCGCTTCGGGAGCGCGAGCCGCGCTTGCGGCTCGTCTTACTCGCTTTCGGCATGGCAGGCGGATGTTAGCAAAGGCCGGGAACAGAAGCAACTCTGGCCATTTTCGCGATTGGTAAATGGATATCGCAACGATACTCGGGGCGCACTCGCGGCGCGGGTGCGCAAGATGCGCGGGGCCACGCGCAGGGCCGTGGGCGCCGCGCCTGGTTGCGCTGACGATCCGC
>Ga0182015_10003171_pt1 | contig 18773 bp, 12 predicted proteins | sample 712P3MmetaG_FD_120478 | JGI IMG/M metagenome (GOLD analysis project Ga0182015, IMG submission 120478) | Permafrost microbial communities from Stordalen Mire, Sweden - 712P3M metaG | ecosystem: Environmental > Terrestrial > Soil > Wetlands > Permafrost | place: Sweden: Stordalen | collected...
GCGGTGGAGGCGAGCATGGCCATGCGCCACGTGGTGATGGAGTCGGCAACCGGGATGGAAATGTTGGCGTTGCCCTGGGCATCGGTGATGATCTCCGGGTTGATGTAAAGCGCTTCCGGAAAGTAGGAGCGGACGTGCGGGGCGGACGCCTGCGATGACGTCTTGAGCGCAGCAGCGAACGAACGCCCCTGCATGGGCTGGGCGGCAAAGTCCGCCCTTGCCATAGGCGCGCCAGCCACCCGCACAGCATCCATCATGCCTACGCCGCCCAATACTCCTCCCATCACTCCTCCCATCGCTTGCATCAACGGCGGACTCGGTTGCGCTTCCACCATCACGGTCTGCGATACGCTGCCAACGTACAGCGTGGCACTGAGCAGCGCGCGGTCGCGCTCCTCGAGTGTGAGCTCGCTCGCGAGGTTCCGGAATCCAGGCGAGGCGATCTCCACCCGGTACTTGCCCGGAGCAAGAGCCGCAAAATCAAATCGGCCCTCGGCATCTGCGTGCGCGGTGCGCGTGTTTGCCGTGGAGGTCTGATGCAACGTGATCGTCGCGCCGGCAACGATGGCGCCTGATGGATCGAGTACCGTACCGCTCACCTGCGCTCGTTGATTCCACGGGCCGCGGTTGTGTTCGACGTGGATCTCCACCGTGCCATGGCTTCCCCCCTCATGAGCCAGGCTTCCGGAGCGGGCTTCGATATAAGCGACCAGATCATCGCCGCTGTTGAAGGCGCCATCGGGCCCCGCACTCCGCACCAGGTAAAACTGCGGTCTGCCGCGTCCATCGTTTTGGTTCCAGCCCGTCCGCTCGATATGCAGAGGCGTATTCCAGGAGTCCACGTTCGCGTCGCGCAGCCGCCCGCCATTGACCATAGATGGAATATCCTGCCCGGCGCCATGCGTCCGCAGTTCGTCGCTCAGCCGTGCCGCGAGCTTGCGTACCTGGTCGAGAAACACCCCCCGGTAGCGCTGCTGGTAGTCGAAGTACTTATCCTGCGGCAGACTGCGGCCAAACTCCGTGTCGAGACTCGCCGGCGTCGCCATTTCGGTGGCAGAGAACAACGCGCGCGCCGCCCTGTCTTGTCGATCTCTCTCTTTTCGAGCATTGTCTTCCTGATCGCCATCCTGCCGCCCGCCACCCCTCTCTTCCGCGGGTTCAAGAGCGCTCGACAGAGAGAGCGAGTGGATTTCGTAGCGCGGCTTCATCACCTCCTGTTCGAGATAGAAAAATGTCTTCGCGAAGCCGGGCTGTTTCTCCGCCAGCGCAAACACTGCTTCATCCACAATCTGCAAGCCTAGCGCAGCGCTGACGCCTTCACCACGAGCGTTGGTTACCCGGAAGCAAATACGTGCATCACTGCCCGGTTTATAGCTGCCTGCGTCCGTCGTGGTTTCGATTTTCAAATCGTCTGCTGGCTGTACGAAAATGAGACGATGATCCGCGACCGGTTGCGCGTCGCGGCCGATGAGATAGGCGTTGATGTCGAGTGTGCCCGCCATCTCCGCCGTGGCCGCGAGAGCCAGTTCGGCCTGCCCATTCTGCAGGTCAACGTCGCGCGTCAGAATCGTCTGTCCATTGCGTACGATGTCGATGTAGGCCGAGCCACGCGTGCGCGTGGCGACCACATTCAATGCAATTCGTTCGCCGGTCTTCACTACGGCATGGTTGACGCGCAGCAGGATCTGGTCTGCGCCTCCGCGCATCTCCAGTGGAAGACTAGCCGTCGTGCGAGCGCCACGATGATCATCTGCTTCCACGCGAAGGGTCGGGCTTTCTGAGCCGGGAGCGAAATTGATCGTGGCGATGCCGCTGCTATCCGCTGTGACATGTTGATCGTGGGCACCCGGAATGTGGACCATGAGCGAAGCGGCTGCTGGTGTGCCGTCCGGATAAGAGCTTAAGAGAAATACCTGATTCTCAAGATGAGGAATCAGTGTGCCGCCCTCTGGGACCGCGGTAATCAGCAAAGCAGATTGGCTGACGGTGATCGGTTCGCCCCGCGTCTCGGCGTGCTCCGCGGAGTCCTTGATGGTGGCCTCGACCACGGCGCGGGCTGCACCCTTGCTGACAGACCGCCCGGCAAAGTAGGGCGGCAGCTGCAGATCGAAGTGATACACGCCGTCTTTATCCGTCTTGCCTTTGGCGGATGCTGCTTCAAATACAGCGACATCCATGCTTGTTATCTTGATCGTCGTCTCTGCGTGATCGACCGGCTTACCGAAAAAGTAGTTCGCGCGCACCGTCCCGGTCACGTGATCGCCTGGACGATAGTCCCGCCGCGGCTGGTGGTCCTTTTCTGTGAACTCCACCGCGACTTTGAATTTGGGCAGAACATACCGTTCCACGTTGAGGGCAACCTCGGCTGTATTCGAAGCAGCGGAGCCATCGCCCATAATGGCGCGCAGATGGTACGTGCCCAGGTTTACCTCATCGGCGAGCGAGAACTCCGCGGAGGCGACCCCAAAACGATCTGTCACTGTGCTCTTTTTGAAGACCTTGTTGCCCCGGGAGTCTTCCACTTCGAAGGTAAGGTTGCGAGCCGCATCCGCCCGATGGCTCGCCCGATCGAGCCCGAGGGCGCGCACATGAATCGTCTGGCCGGGCTGGTAGATGGGTTTCTCCGTCGTGAGGAGAATCAACGCCGAGTCCTTGATCAGGATGGGCTGCGTGAATTCGGTGGAACCGATGGGTGTATCCGCGGTAAAGCGGACATCGTATTTGCCCGCGAGCCCGGCCGGAAAGCGAAACTGGGCCGCGACTGTACCGTGCTGGTTCAGGCGCCCGGAGAAAAGCAGATGTGCTCGCCGTTGCGGAATCAGCAATTCGCCACGTACGCTGCCGGTGAGAGCCGCGTCCTCATTGCCGGCGTCAGAAACCAGCACGCGGATCGCGGTGTCGCTGCCGGCGAGATACTCGGTCTGGCCAAGAATGTGAACCACTGGCCGGCGCAGGATCCGCGAGACCGACTCGACGCCGGTGATCGCTGCCACGTTCTTGTCGTCGTATTCGAAACGATATCGCACCCGTTGCCAAACCACGTCTTCGAATGCGATCGGCTGCGCCGGCGCAATCGTTTGTTGCCAGGTCCCGTCGGCCTTGACGATTGCGACCGCCCGTTCCGAGCGGCCGAGGACGTGCTCTTCCGGATCGACGATCTCGGCGATGAGCTTGCCGGACCCTGGCCGCGCTCCATGGTAGGGGAGCGTGACCGAGAGCGCACCATGCGTGAACGTGGCCGCGGCCGACGAGGCTCCTGCTTCAGTAAACGGAGCATAACCGCCGCCGAGGATAATCAGGAGCAGGGCAACCAAGGGAGGGAGGAAACGTTGAAGTAGAACGTTGCTACCACGTGTGTGCATGCCGATTCTCCGAGCCTGCTGCCGGGTATTGGGGGCGGGGTGGCAGCTTCTGTCTAAGTGGAGAACGCGGAGCTTCTACAACCTTGCACAGAAAATCAAAACATTCTTCCAGTTCGGATGAGTTGGTGGGATCTGGCCAAGCTGCAGTTCCCTCTACCCGCAAATCTCAGCGGGGTGGAGAGAACTGCTGATCCCTCGGCTTCGGTCGGGATGACAAATTTGAGGGCGGCACGTTCAGGTGGCATTCGTTAGTGGATGACTGAACAGCAGGTCCCTCCACTTCGCTGCGCTTCGGGATGACAAATCTAAGGGCGGCGCGTTCAGGTGGTATTCGTTAATGGATGACTGAACCGCAGGTCCCTCCACTTCGCTGCGCTTCGGTCGGGATGACAAATCTAAGGGAGGCGCGTTCAGGTGGTATTCGTTAGTGGATGAGTGAACTGCAGATCCCTCCGCTTCGGTCGGGATGACAAATTTGAGGGCGGCGCGTTCAGGTGGCATTCGTTAGTGGATGAGTGAACTGCAGATCCCTCCATTTCGCTCCCCCGGATTTCCTGTTGGTTTTGGTGGCGTTGGCGAACTTCCTGCGGCTCTCTTTACGAGAGCCGCATACGTGGACGTTGGTGAGTGCTGCGTTGCAGGAAATCCGGGTACGCTTCGGTCGGGATGACAAATTTGGGGGCGGCGCGTTCAGGTGGCGTTCGTTAGTGGATGAGTGAACTGCAGATCCCTCCACTTCGCTCCCCCGGATTTCCTGTTGGTTTTGGTGGCGTTGGCTAACTTCCTGCGGCTCTCTTTACGGAGATCCGCATACGTGGACGTTGGTGAGTGCTGCGTGGCAGGAAATCCGGGTACGCTTCGGGATGACAAATTTGGGGGGTGGAAGAGAAATCCTAAAGCCTTATCTTCTCCGTGTACCTGCACGCAAGCGCGACAGGCGACTGCCAAAACCAGCCCGATGAACCGGCGCTCATTCCCGCGACCAACTCTGGCCGTCGGTGCTCGTCCAGTGCTCTCCATCGTCGGTCGTTAGCACGAATCGCGACAGCGTCGGCGGGTTTGCGCTGAGGTCCGCACCGGCGGACGGCCTATCCAGGGGAACAGCAGGGGAGGCCTCGACCGTGACCGTCTGAGACGCCGACCCCACGCGAAGCGTGATGTCTGCGACTGCCTGCTGCGACGCCGTTACTTCAGCCGCGACCGACTGGGTGAGGAAACCCGTTGCCTGCGCTTGTATCCGGTAGCTGCCGGGCGCCAGACCCTCTATGCGAAATTGCCCGCGCCCATCCGTTGTCACGGTGCCCACAACCGCACCGCTGGAGTTGGTGGCGACCACCGTTGCACCGGGAATAATAGCGCCGGCAGGATCCATAATCTTGCCGGATAAGGTCAAACCTGCGGTTGCAACAATGGCGGCACTCGTCTTGAGCGCAGGAGCCGCACTCCCGAAGGGGACAGACGAGGTCAGCGCAACCCTGACCGCATGGCCTTTCCATAGCGAGGGCACGGCCTTCCAATGTCTACCTGCGTCATTGCTGAAGAACAGGTGGTTCCCGGTGTCGATAGCGAGCCGCTCGTTCGTCTGAGAGGCCATCGAAAGGATGGGGAGATGGCTCGGGAGAGGACTCGTCGCGGGCAAAACAGATTGCGCGCGATCGACCGCGAGCATCCGCATCGGTCCTCCCACGCTCGCCGACCGACCCGAGAACGAGTTGCTCTGTGCTTGAGGTTGCACCTCAGGTTGGGTTGCGATGCCTCCAAGGATGCCGCCCATAACCCCGCCTCCAACGTCAGGCGCGGGTTCTCGAGTCGCCGGAATGCGCGGCGCCGGCGCCTTAGGGGCAGCCACCGCGCGCCCTGGGTTCAAACGTTGAGCGAGCGGCGTAGCCTCGCGAGCGGCTTCCAGCGTCGCGCTTGCAGCTGGAAGCGCTACCGGTAGATGCGCATCGGCCGTTTGGACTGGTACCGATCGTTGCCGAGCGGTCATCCCCCCGTTGCGAATCAAGACGATCAAGAGAATGAGCGCGGCGAGCGCGGGAATCCCCGCCCATGCGGGATGCCAGCGGGGGAACCAGCGACGCCGAACAGCTTCGGGTTGCCGGGCTCGGGACGCATCGCCTGGCGGAAGCGAGAGCGCAACGATCTGCCGGCAGGCCGTGCAAACGGCCAGATGCGCCAGTGTCGCCTGCTGCTCATGCGCGGGCAGTGCGTGTTCGACGAAGGCGTTGAGCTGGTCCGCGTCTGGATGCTGGCCGGATTTAAGAAGTTCGCTCATAGTTGTCCAGATGCGGCGTTGCCGTGGGCTGCTGTCTTCTCTAAGAACGAAGTGGTTTGCGAACTTTGCAGCAAAGCACGCAGATTGATTTCCAGATCGCGCGGGTCGTTGCCCAGTGCTTCTTCGGCGGCCCGCTTGCTCAACCCGCCGGCCTGCAGTCGATGCAGCAATTGCTTGCGCAGATCAACCAGCAGCCGTTTGAGCCGTCGGCTGATGGTGGCTTCGTGCACGTGGAGCAAGCGGGCGATCTGCGCGAGGGGTTGGCGATCCAGGAAGTAGGAGCAGAGTAGGTAGCGCTCTTCCGCGGAAAGGTCCTGGAGGGTACTGGTGAGGCCCCGTGTCAGCGCAGTGAGTTCCGCTGCAACCGGTGGGGGATTGGGCTCAGGCGCGGGTGCGTCCAGAACATCGAGCGGCGACTCGCGGTGCGTTCGCCGGTGATGATCGACATGACGCTGGGCGAGCGTGGTGCGCAGCCAGCCCAGCAGAGAGCCGCGCCCGGAATACGACGCGAGGGGAGAGCGGCGCTGTCCTTCGATCTCGCGCAGCCCGTAGAGCTCCGAGTAGAGCGAGTCGGCAAGATCGTGTCCCAACGTACTTGAGCCGGTGATGGCGACCGCGGCCTGGGTGAGCGCCGCGCGGTAGAGATTAAGGAAGCGTTGCCAGGCGATCTCGCGGCCCAACACGCAGCCAGTGGCGAGAGCAAAGTCTTCCAGCCGCAGGGATCGCAGAAAAGTTGCTTTTTGCGCATCCTCCGGCTGTGCGCCAGCCGGCCAACCGTAGTTGCACTTCGTGCCCACGGTACACAAGGCGGTGCCGAGCTCGTCGAAGGTGAGTCCGTTGTCCGGGCCCTTGGCGCTGAGCCAGAGCTCCTGCAGCAGGCTCTGCGAGAGATTCGGTGCAGCCGCGTCCCCAGCCGCGTCCTTGGACGGTGGCGCCGATGGTAATGGCAGCGCCAGATCCCCGGACTGTGGCGACGTTGTCACCCTCCCAAGATACTGCAACCAGGCACCGGACTAAGCGTGGGGCGCGCGACTATCAGGGCATGGCTTTACAGCCTGCGGAAGAACTCGATGAGTTGGTCGAGCCTTCCATCCCAAGCGCAAATATCGAGGTAGTCGCTGCCTTACACTTTGCCATCCCGACCGGAGCGTTAGGAAACGGACGGTGCCCCATGTTCGCCCCAGCGTACATGGGCCGAATATGACCTATTTCGATTGCTTTCCCTGTACCGGTTGAGATCGGTGGCTCATGTAGTGAGAGCTTTGGAGGGGCTTCGCCCCTTTTTCGGCCCATGTACGCTGGGGTGAACATGGGGCACCCGTCCGTTTCCTAACGCTCTGTCGAAAATCATCTCCCTCGGCGGCTAAAGCCGCACAAGTTCTGCTTGCTTTATGTACGGGCTGAAGCCCGTACCCTTCAACACATTTTCATCACCTTAGGTGGGCCTGCAGGCCCATGAACGCTTCGGTCGGGATGACAAAGGAGCCGTACAGACCGAACCGGGGTTTTCCGCAGCTGTTTAGCCATGCCGCACATTCCTGAATGAAGTCGACGCCCCACTCCGGCTCACCGGCCATCGGGCTACAATGGCGCGAGACATCGCTTCCGCTTCGCCCCCCAAAAACCACGCATTTTGACTAAATATCACATTAGATATAATCTAGTTTTCGCGTGGACACCGAGATCATCAAACGGTCATTAGAAAGCAGCGGATTGCGCTGCACGCCGCAGCGTTACGCCGTGATGGCCTTCTTGATGGAGCAAAACCGGCATCCCACGGCTGTGGAAATCTTCGCAGCAGTCAATCGGATGGACCCGCGTTCTTCCCGGGCCACAACCTACAACAATCTGCGCGACCTGGTGCAGGCGGGCCTGGTGCGGGAAGTGGCAGCCGAGGGCCGCGCCGCGCGCTTCGATGCCAAAGGTCTGCTGCATCATCACTTCATCTGCGACCGTTGCGGAAACGTGGAAGACATTCAGTGGTACGACGTTCCCAGTCCTGCAGCGGCCTCCCTGGGCAAGCGGATTGTTCGCGAATGCGAACTTATTTTCCGCGGGCTTTGCACCACGTGCGCTCCCAAGCACAGTACCGCGAAGTCTCGTAAGCGTGTGAATACCGGATCAATGGCGCGCGTCAGCAAGCAGTCGGCGCCAATTGCTCGATGAGAAAGCCTCGATCGCCTGGCAGCGACTGCCAAGCCTCAATCGCCAAACCTCACTAGTCAGTAACCATCCATTCATAATTCGTCACCGTTTCTTAACCAATTCGAAGGAAGGGATTTATGGCCAAGGAAGAACAATTCGTCAAAGCAGTAGGGGAGCCAGTCCACGACAGTAACGAGCAAAACGGAACTAACGGAGCCAAGTGCCCCTTCACGGCCGGCGTTCGCAAACACGCCGTGACTGGAACCCATGCAAACGCAGACTGGTGGCCCAATCAACTCAACGTGAACATCCTGCATCAACACTCCTCGCTGTCCGACCCCATGGGCAAAACGTTTAACTACGCCGAGGAGTTCAAGACGCTTGACTTGAATGCCGTGGTCAAAGACCTGCACGCCCTGATGACGACCTCGCAGAGTTGGTGGCCTGCGGATTACGGCCACTACGGACCGCTGTTCATCCGTATGGCGTGGCATAGCGCGGGCACGTATCGCATAGCGGATGGCCGAGGCGGTGCAGGCTCCGGATCGCAGCGATTTGCGCCTCTCAACAGCTGGCCCGACAACGTGAGTCTCGACAAAGCCCGCCGTCTGCTCTGGCCCATCAAGCAAAAGTACGGCAAGAAAATCTCCTGGGCCGACCTGATGATTCTTACCGGTAACGTGGCCCTGGAGTCGATGGGATTCAAGACCTTCGGGTTCGCCGGCGGCCGTCCGGATATCTGGGAGCCGGAAGAAGACATCTACTGGGGACCTGAGAAGACCTGGCTGGGAGACGAGCGCTACCGCGGAGACCGCCAGCTCGACAATCCTCTTGGCGCCGTGCAAATGGGCTTAATCTACGTGAATCCGGAAGGGCCGAACAGCAATCCGGATCCCGTTGCCGCGGCCCGGGATATCCGCGAAACATTCGGCCGCATGGCGATGAATGACGAGGAGACGGTGGCACTCATCGCCGGCGGACACACCTTCGGCAAAGCCCACGGCGCTGCCGAACCGAGCACCTATATGGGTCCCGAACCCGAAGGGGCCCCACTCGAAGCGCAAGGCCTCGGCTGGATCAATACCTTTGGCAGCGGCGCAGGCCCCCACGCCATCACCAGTGGGTTAGAGGGCGCATGGACCACCAACCCGGTGAAGTGGGACAACGGCTTCTTCGACAACCTCTTCGGCAATGAATGGGTACTGACGAAGAGCCCAGCCGGCGCCCAACAATGGACCCCCAAAGACAAATCCGCATCAGGCACTGTGCCAGATGCCCACGACCCGTCGAAGAAGCATCCACCCATAATGTTCACGACCGACCTTGCGCTGAAGGTGGATCCGGTCTATGCCAAGATCTCGAAGCGCTTCCATGAGCATCCGGAGGAATTCGCAGACGAGTTTGCCCGGGCCTGGTTTAAGCTCACCCACCGCGACATGGGCCCGATTGCGCGCTACCTTGGCCCGCTCGTTCCCAAGGAGTCGTTGTTGTGGCAGGATCCTGTTCCCGCTGTCGATCACGCACTCATCGGGGAGCCGGAGATTGCTGCTCTGAAGGCGAAGATCCTCGCCTCCGGAGTTTCCATCTCCCAACTGGTCTCGACCGCCTGGGCGTCCGCTACCACCTTCCGCGGCAGTGACAAGCGTGGCGGAGCGAATGGTGCGCGCATTCGCCTCACGCCGCAGAAGTATTGGGAAGTCAATCAACCGGAGGAGCTGGCAAAGGTCCTTCAGAAGCTGGAGGCGATCCAGAATGATTTCAATGGTGCGCAGTCCGGCGGCAAGAAGGTCTCGTTGGCTGACCTGATTGTTCTGGGCGGTTGCGCAGCCGTCGAAGCAGCGGCCAAGAAGGCCGGCCAGGACGTGAAGGTGGGTTTCACGCCAGGGCGCACCGATGCGTCGCAGGAGCAGACCGATGTGAATTCGTTCGCTGTATTGGAGCCGGTTGCAGACGGCTTCCGCAACTACCTTCGCAAGGGGCACCATGGGCCGGCGGCGGAACTGCTATTGGATCGGGCGAACCTGTTGACGTTGACAGCTCCCGAGATGACGGTTCTCGTAGGTGGCCTGCGCGCGCTGAATGCCAACGTCGGTCAGTCCGCGAATGGCGTTTTCACCAAGCAGCCAGAAGCCTTGACCAACGATTTCTTCGTCAATCTCCTCGACATGAACACGAAGTGGCAAAAGTCCGCTACCTCGGAGGGTGTGTTGGAGGGGCGCGATCGGGCAACCGGCGCTGTCAAGTGGGCAGGCACCGTAGTCGATCTCGTCTTCGGTTCCAACTCCCAGCTTCGCGCTGTCGCGGAAGTCTATGCATGCAGCGACTCGAAGGAGATGTTCGTGAAGGATTTCGTGGCCGCGTGGAACAAAGTGATGAACCTTGATCGCTTCGACCTCGCATAAGCTTGGCCGAGGAGAGAGCTGTCAACATGGTACTTATCAGAGGGCGCGCGGCCCGGGCCGCGCGCCCTCTGATTTTGCATAACCTTAACCGGATATACTGCGGCCTATGACCGAACCTAAGCTCACCATACTCGGTGAGTCGTTGCGCTCTAAACAGCAGAATTGAAAATGCTTTAGCCGTGCCGCAAAATCTCCAGGCGCACCCGGCTTTTGCGCTTATAGATAGCTGTGGCTGTCAAGGTCAAGCTTGAAACGATCGAGCGTCTTTCCGGACTCCGCACCGACGAACTTAACCCGCAACTTCCGTGCCTTGATCGTGACCTTCAGGTATCCATATTCGCCGTCGTCACTATTTCCGTCTGCGTAGAATTCCACCTCGGCCGAGTCTCCCTTGGGAAACTTAAAGGATCCTGGAGTCACGACCGGGAATGGCACTTTGGATGACTTTCCTGGCTCGCCGTCACATCTGTCTGAGAGCACCTCGAGCGGAGCGTGCCCGCCACATCCGGCCACCAGGCAGGGCATCTTGCTTCCGTCGGCGAAGGTGTAGGTGATCCGCTGGAACAGGTGAGCATGGGCCGAGAAAATTGCGTCAGGCCGTTGGCCGCTTTCCTTAAAAGCCTTTTGTAAGGCCACGCTGAGAAAAGGCGCCTTCGCCGCTTTGGGACTGGGGCCTTGCGCCTGGTTTCCGCGGACATTGAAGTTTGCCGCTCCGAATAAGGTGGATAATGCACCACCAGCAGCACCGCTTTCTTCGGCGAGTTCTTACGGTTCGCGACGGCGATGGCCTTCAATTCCGCGACCAGCCACTGATACTGTGGTCCCTCCTTAAAATCCCGATAAGTAGTCGGATCGTCGAGCATACCCCCGTTCACTATGTTCGAATACAGACCAACAAAGTAGGCCAGCGGAGTGTCGAACCGCCAATACACGTATGGCTGAATCATGGCGGGCCTCTTGTCGGTTGTGTTTCCTTTCCAGGGCGCCGGCCATTTCGACGGTGGCGCGCAAAAAGCGTCCATGTAGTTATCGATCGGCGTGTTCTTCCCATCGTGATTACCAGGGACAGAAACGATGCGCCTTGGGTATTTCTTGTACGGAGCGTAGAACTGAGAGTTCCACAACTCCGGCGTATCGGCTTCCGCAGCATCCGGAGTGGCGTCGCTGCCTTGCTCCATATAGATGATGTCCCCCAGGTGGTAGAAGAACGATGTGTCGTCGGCGATGATTGCTTTGGCGACTGCCTTCGTCTTTTTTCCCTTGAGGGGGTCCCCGGAGCAGCCCACCATGGCAAAGCTCATTTTTTCGGAAGAGAGAATCCGATCGTTTTCTTTGCCATCGATGGCGCTGAAGTTGAGCGGCTTCTGCCCGGCGGGAGGAGGCTTCGGCACACTGTTCCAAATGCCATGTTCAGCGCATAGGGTCGGTTTGCCTGCACTCTTTTTCATGTCATCCTCGTGTGGTTTAAGCCTCGAACTTCGAGGAGAAAATCATACAACCATTTCATTTCAGAAGTGTGATCGCCGGCCCGTGGCGAAGGAACGAGGTTCGACGGAAACGCACGGCTATACAGGCTGCAGAAAATGCTTTGTATCAGGGCACGCCTTCAGCCCGGTCGCAAAAGCCGCAAATGACGAGGGCTTCACATGCCGCGGAAAAACTCGACGAATGAAAACTGCGACGCACGAGGAAAAGCACAAATTTACCAGGAAGGGCACGGCTTTAGCCGTGCCGTAAAGTTCGATGGACGACGCGGCTTTAGCCACTGAGGTACGGCTTTTCCTCAACCAGCATTTGCTTTGTATCAGGGCACGACTTCAGTCGTGCCGTAAAAGCCGCAACTGACGAGGGCTTTAGCCCCTGCAGCAGCGTTTTATTCTCAGCGATCCGTGGGGATTTTACTGTCCAGCAGCAATCACAGTATTCCGCGCAATCTGCCTGGTAAGCCGCGGCCGTTCCGCATTCCTGTGGTGCTTGTGCAGTGTGACTTCCTTCAGCTGCACCGCTCCGTGGTTCTCTGCTGCAGCAAGCTCCGTGGAGTCAACCAACACAGGAGCGAGCCCGGCGAGATACGTAAGCAGATCGTTGCTGGCGCTGAAAATGTTTGCACCTGCACGTCTACCCTCAGTGGCAGCGACAAATATGCCAATATGGCGCCCGGGATTGAGCGCAATATAGGTGGTATAGCCCGCCCCGCCCCCGGTTTTCTCGATGATCATGGTGGGATCCTCGGGTTGGTTGATGTGCACCCACCCCAGGCCGATGCCGTTGGGAACACCGGCGTGCCCGAGGCCCTGCGTCCAGCGGAGCTCTGAGGCTGGGATGTAGGTCGCCGTTGCGGCCGGATCCTGGTGCATGGGGACGCCCGGCAGAGCGAGGAGGTATTCGAGCCAGCGCGTCATATCGTTCGCGGTCGAATACATACCTCCCGATCCCGCAGCGGCCGTCGTATCTGTACAGGAACCTTCATTTTTCGACCCGACGAGCAGGCGAGAGCACTCCCCGGGAGTCGGGGTCACCGTCGTATCCCGCAGCCCAAGGGGTTTGGCGATTCGCTCCGCAAACAGTTGCGCGTAGGGCTTGCCGGCCGCGACCGCCAGGGCGTCCGCCAGCAGGTCGAACCCGATGTTGGAATAGTGTGCCGCCGTTCCGGGAAGCGTGCGCAGGCGAAAGCCAGGGAGCCATTGCCAGCGGAAACTATAGTCAGGAAACGTAAAATGGCCGGCATCGCCCAGTGGGTAGGCGATTTCGCGGGGGAGGCCGGCCGTATGTGTGGCCAGATCGCGCAGCGTGATCGAGCGGCTGCTCAGCCCACGAACCGTTCGGTCGGGAACGGTGACGTTGCGAGGGGCGAACTTCTGCAGCGGGTCCGAGAGGGATACGCGTCCATCGGCGACCAGCTTCACCAGCAGGTCCGTCGTCATGATCTTTGACAGCGAGCAAAGACGGACAAGGGAGTCCGCAGTGGGTTTCTGGTGAGAGCCAGGATAGGTCTGGCCATAGCTTTGCATCCACTTCTCATTACCCCGGACAACCACGACCACCATTCCTGTGGACCCGCTCCGCTGGAACAGGTCAGCAACAAAGGGGTCGGCGGATGGCAGCTGAGGCAGCGGTGGGGTCTGGGCCGGTAACCTATGTGCGCAGAGGGGTAAGAAGAAGATAAGGGCTGCAAGCAATCGAATCGGGAGCATCCGTCGGTTCCGGATCTCAATATCACCCATCGTTTCCCCCAAAGCAGGCAAAATTCCCACCGTCTCTGCGGAAGCGACCGCGGGGGCGGGCAGTTGGTTACACATTTGTCGCGCTATCGATGAAACGGCGATCGAAAAAACCATTCCTGTTATATGAAAAACACGACTTTGACTCTGAGTCCAGAAGATTCCGTCGGGAGGAACGTCATGGAACAAACCTAAAGTTCCCGATCGCTGTGGGTACTCCGCTCCTGTTTATCATTAGGTTACGTTTCGCCGCCCCTTAGCCAGCCGTACCGACGTGCCCATACCTGGGTTTCGGCCGACGCAGAAACCCGAGCCTAAACCCCTGCCAGTTTTTGTCGCGATGCGAAGACCGCATCCGCGATAGACTCATTCCGGCGAATTTATGAGACCAATCAGACCTTTCAGACGAATCGGAACGACATGTATCTGGGCTGGCACTGCTGTGCTGCTCGCAACTGGCATCGTGACCTTACGGGCGCAGGGACCAGAGGGCCGCACCGCTCAGGCGCTGTTCACCGCCCTCGACACCGACAACGACGGGACGCTGACAAAGCCCGAGTTGGAGTCGGGCTTCAACTCCTGGTTTACCGCCTGGGACACTACCCATAGCGGGACCTTGACCCAGAGTCAGATTTTGGCCGGAATCAGCAAAGTGCTGCCTGCGCCGCCCGCGGTCAAGCCTGGGCAATCCGGCACGTTCAACCCCGGGGGTAATTCGACGCCGTTCCCGGCGCCACAAGCTGCTGTGGACGCCATGATGGCAGCCTTACCCACTACGCCCGGTGCGAAGCCGATGCACCCGCGTAGGGTGCTGGTGATGGCGCATACCGGCGCCGGAGGGTTTGTGCATGCCTCTATACCGCTGGCTGCGAAGACGGTGGAAGCGCTAGGCAACCAGGGCGGGCTATGGACCACCACGGTCAGTTACGATGCCGCGGATATCAACACCAACAACCTCAAGAAATATGACGCCATTTTCCTGGACAGCACAACAGCGTGCTTTCTCGACGATCCGGATCCCTCAGTGACGGCGGCGCGGCGTGCGGCGCTCCTGAGTTTCGTGAGAGGCGGAAAGGGTATCGCCGGCATCCACGCGGCGTCAGACTCCTATCACACCGACTGCCTGGCGAGTGAGGCAGCTATAAAAAGCGGCACACCGCTGAATCTAGGAGCGTTGACTTTATCCGCCCGGCTCGTTACCGCAGCGGATAAAGATAGTGACGATACCGTCAGCCAGCAGGAGTGGACTGCCCTTGCCGACGATTGGTTCCAGAAGTTGGATACAGGCAATACCGGGACGGTCACCCGCGCCGATTTTGTGGAACACTTCCATTCGTTGTTGCCGCCGCCGAAGACCCGTCTTACCGGCGTGGAATCGAAGCCTGTGCAGCAATGGCCCGAGTTCAATACGCTCATTGGCGGTTACTTCAAATTTCACTGGCCCGATCCGCAGCTGATTTACGTCAAGATCGATGACCCCAGCAGTCCTCTCACGGCCATGTTCCATGGCAAGGACTTCGAGATCCACGACGAGACCTATACCTTCATTCAGGAATCTTTCTCGCGCAAGAACGTGCATGTGCTGACGAGTATCGATTACGACAAGATGAGCGCTGAGGATAAGGCGAAGGAAGCGAATCCGCGCACCGATGCCGATTATGCCTTGAGCTATATTCGACGCGAGGGCAAGGGGCGCGTGTTCTACGAGGGGCACGGCCACAGTGATCGCGTATATGCCATGACACCGATGCTGGAACACCTTCGCGCTGGGATTCAATATACGCTGGGCGATCTGAAAGCGGATGACAGCCCCTCAGTGAAATAAGCTGTCCGATAGGGGAAGAGGGCACGAAATTTGGCCATCATCACGGTGACCTAATACGTCACCGCGTTTCCCGTCGTGCATATCCTGTCCTATCTATTTCGATTCGTGGCCTCGTGATCCGGATCGGCACAAGGGAGCAGTCATATGCACGATCGATCGGCGTGCCTGAAGCGATGGAGAGCCAGTAGCGCGCAGGGAACTCTCATTCTCGGCGCCGGCGCGGGCACGGGGCTATCTGCCAAGTGCGCCGAAGCGGCCGGAGCCGATCTCATCATCATCTACAATTCCGGCCGCTACCGCATGGCCGGGCGAGGGTCTTTGGCAGGTCTCATGCCGTATGGCGATGCGAACGCCATTGTCGTCGAGATGGCCCGCGAAGTACTGCCCATTGTTCACCAGACACCGGTGCTGGCCGGCGTGTGTGGAACCGATCCTTTTCGCGTGATGGACCGCTTTCTTCGCGAGCTGCAACAGCTCGGCTTCTCCGGAGTGCAGAATTTCCCCACGGTGGGGCTCATCGATGGCCTCTTCCGCGAGAACCTGGAGGAAACCGGCATGGGATACGCCCAGGAAGTGGAGATGATTGCACGCGCCCATGAGCTGGACCTGCTTACCTGTCCCTATGTCTTCAATGAAGACGAGGCGATCGCGATGGCGAAAGCCGGCGCGGACCTTTTGATCGCACATATGGGCTTGACCACGAAAGGGACCATCGGCGCCAAAACAGCCATCACCCTTGACCAATCGGTAGCCCGCATACAAGCGATCCAGAAAGCGGCCGTCTCCATCCACCCGGAAATCCTCGTCCTCTGTCACGGCGGTCCGATCGCAGAGCCGGAAGATGTCCAGTATGTTCTCAGTCGGACCCAGGGCATCTGCGGATTCTTTGGCGCCTCGAGCATCGAGCGCCTGCCCACCGAGCGTGCCATTACCGAGCAGGTAAGCAGCTTCAAAAATATAACCATCCAGAAATTAAGCAACCAGAAAGGGCCCAGCGAAGGGAGCAGGCATGGCTAAGCTCGTCGGTCGTCGTTTCGTAACCCCTGCCGCCGTTGAAACCCAGGTCTTTGATTGGGGAACGATCAAGTGGCTCAGCGAACCGCGCGTCACCGGCACCGAGCGCTTCACCATGGGTGTGGTGCTCTTGCAGCCTGGGAAAGGGCACGTGCGGCACAATCACCCGGGAACGGAGGAGATTCTCTACGTCGTCTCCGGAGAAGGCAGGCAGATGATCGACATCGATGGCGAGCAGTGGGAACCCATCGCCGCTGGAGATATGATTCACATCCCTGCTGATGTCTTTCATGCCACGGTGAACACTGGCTGGGAGCCTTTGAAATTGATTGCCGTCTATGCGCCGCCTGGCCCTGAGGCGCTTCTCCGTGCCATGGCGGAGTGCCGTGTGCTCGCGCCGGGCGAGCTGCCGGGAACGTAGCCCGATGATTCCCAAAACCGTCGCGCTCGTTGGCACCTTCGACACCAAAGGGGAAGAGTTCTGCTTTCTGCGCGATCAGATTGAGAGCGCGGGCCTGCGCACGCTGATGATCGACGTCGGTGTGCTTGACAGTCCAGAGTTCACCGTCGGCATCTCGCAGGCAGAAGTGGCCGCGGCGGCAAAGGAAGATCTCGCCGCGCTGAGAGCGGAGCGAGACCGGGGCCGAAGTGTAACTGTCATGGCGCTCGGGGCCAGGGTGATTCTCCTGCGTCTTTTTGCGCAGGGGGCAATTCATGGAGTGGTTTCGCTGGGCGGATCCGCCGGCACCTCCATCGCCACCGCAGCCATGCGTGAGCTCCCCTACGGCTTCCCTAAATTGATGGTTTCCACGCTGGCCTCCGGTGATACCAAACCGTACGTGGGCACAAGAGACATTTGCATGATGCCTTCGGTGCTTGATATCTCAGGATTGAATCGCGTCTCCCGCCGAATACTCAGCAACGCAGCCGGAGCGATTTGCGGCATGGTTGCCGCAGAACCAGCCGATGCCCTTGGCGAGAAGCCGGCGATTGCGGCAACCATGTTTGGCGTTACCACGCCGTGTGTCACGGCAGCACGCCGCATCTTCGAGCAAAGAGGCTACGAGGTCCTGGTGTTCCATGCGACCGGCGCGGGCGGTCAGGCGATGGAGCAGCTGATCGCCGACGGCGCAATTCGCGCGGTTCTCGACATCACCACCACGGAACTCGCGGACGAGCTGGTAGGCGGGGTCATGACTGCGGGCCCGCACCGCCTGGAAGCCGCCGGCAGCAAGGGCATTCCCCAACTGGTTTGTCCGGGCGCAATCGACATGGTGAATTTTGGGCCTGCCGAAACCGTGTCCGCCCACTTCCGCAACCGCCATCTCTACGTTCACAATCCTACTGTTACGCTCATGCGGACCACCCCGGACGAGTGTGCGGAGATCGGGCGCATGACCGCCACCAAGCTCAACCACGCCGCAGGGCCGGTGACTGTGCTCATTCCTCTGCAAGGTGTATCCGCCCTCGACAAGGCCGGCATGCCGTTCTATTCGCAAGCCGCGCTCAACGCCTATCGCCATGCCCTGAAGGCGGCGCTCAGCCCAGCGATCAGGCTGGTCGAGCTGGACGCCCACATCAACGACGAGAGCTTTTCCCTTGCCGCCGTGGACCTGCTGCTGGAATCGCTAGCCGCCGCCTCCACCGAAACGAGCACTGCGCAGGTTCTCTAAGAAAATTCGTCCCGTGTCGAGATGGAAAGACCGGACGTTTATCCTGAATCTTCTTGACCCACGCCCACCCTACGGGCGAACCTTCCACCGGAGAAGCGATAAATGACGAGAGACGAGGCTTGGAAACTGGCCAACGATTGGGTAGCAGCTTGGAATGCTCACGATTTGGGCTTGATCCTTACGCACTATGAGGATGCAATCGAGTTGACTTCCCCAGCTGCCGCCCTGCTGTTAGGGAGGTCCGATGGCAAGGTAGTCGGCAAGGCAAACCTGAGCGCTTACTTCCAGCGAGGGCTGGAAGCCTATCCGGAACTCCACTTTCGTCTTGAAGACGTGCTTTGGGGCGTAAACAGCCTCCTGCTCTACTACACGAATCAAAAAGGGACACGCACGGGAGAGTTCATGGAGCTGTCACCAACCGGAAAAGTGGCTCGTGTGGTGGCGAACTACAGCGCCTAGTGGGCTGTAACAGGTAATTTGATAGAGCCGCCGGGGCTTCAGAGCGGTGTGAGAGAACCGAAGAAAAAGCAGGTTCACTACGGTCCGCTCCGGATTTTCCTTTAGAACTTGGTGGCGTAGGAAACGGACGGGTGCCCCATGTTCGCCACAGCGTACATGGGCCGAAAAAGAAGGGGCGAAGCCCCTCCAAAGCTCTTACTACATCAACGACCGATCTCAACCGGTACAGGGAAAGCAATCGAAATAGGTCATTATCGGCCCATGTACGCTGGGGGAACATGGGGCACCCTGAAGTGAACCCCTTGGCTGAGACACGGGTGAAGATGGAAAACTAGGGACAACCCAGCGTATTTGTGTTTTTGTTTATAGGTTTTACGTCGTGGCGGGAGTGTGGGAA
>Ga0182015_10003172_pt1 | contig 18768 bp, 21 predicted proteins | sample 712P3MmetaG_FD_120478 | JGI IMG/M metagenome (GOLD analysis project Ga0182015, IMG submission 120478) | Permafrost microbial communities from Stordalen Mire, Sweden - 712P3M metaG | ecosystem: Environmental > Terrestrial > Soil > Wetlands > Permafrost | place: Sweden: Stordalen | collected...
ACGGCGGGATCGTGCTGGACCCGGTCGGCCGTCATGCGATCACCTACTCGAAGAGCGCAAGCGATACGGCCGGTGCCTATGAGGGCGGCGACCTGCGCTCGATGATCGCCGACTTCGGCCTCGCCGACCCGAGCGTCATTTCGTGGAAATGGGAGCGTACCGACGGTATCTCGCTTGCGGTCCAGTCAATCTTCCCGAGTTTCGTGCTCCACCAGATCTACAACTCGCTCGCCGTGCGCCAAATTATTCCGCTCGCGCCGGATAAGACGGAACTCCATTGGACGCTGTTCGGATACGCCGATGACGACGGCGAACTGCGCGCGATCCGCCGCCTTCAAGCAAACCTCGTCGGCAGTGCCGGCTACATTTCGATGGAAGACGGCGCGGTCGTCGGATTCATCCAGCGCGGCATCGGCGGCGATGAAACGCAGCAGTCCGTGATCGAACTCGGCGGTTACGACGTTGCGACGAGCGAGGGCGTGCGCGCGACCGAGACCAGCGTGCGCGGCTTCTGGAACGGGTACCGCGGCCTGATGGGTTTCGGCGCGTGATCGAGGTCGTAACGCGCGATCCGCGCCGGCTGATCGAAGACCTGCACGCGCGCTACGTGCGCTGCATCGATGATGACCGGCTCGAAGCGTGGCCCGAGCTGTTCACCGACCCGTGCCGCTACCAGATCACGACGCGCGAGAACGTCACGCGAAATCTTCCGCTCGGATTGCTCGAGTGCACGTCGCTCGGAATGCTGCGCGACCGCATCGAGGCGCTCCGCCGCGTGAACGTCTACGAGCCGCACACGTACTCGCACCACGTCTCGGCCCTCGAGATCGCGCCGCGCAACGACGGCACCTTCGCGGCACGTTCCAACTACCTCGTCGTGCGCACGGCGGCCGAAGGCGAGATGGTCCTGTTTTCAGCCGGCGTCTATGCCGACGTCATCGAGATCGCCGGCGATGCGGCGCGTTTCCGCGAACGCATCGTGATCGCCGAGTCACGCCGCATCGACACGCTCCTGGTCCTGCCGCTCTAGGGATACTGCACCCGATGACTTTTGCGAAAAGACATCCTAGTGATCCAAGCTTATATTTACACTAGCGGGCTGATTTGGAGATTTCATTGAAAATGAATCCTCGCGGGGCGGGCTATGGAGCGCTGGTGATCGCGAGCGTGGGGTTTGCGCGGTCCGAATCCGCATGGCTTTCTGATTCTGGATGCGAACGGTCACGCGTACTCGTTGAACATCGGTGACATGCCTAAGTTCGCATCTGGTAACCGCCTGACCGGGACGGCTTCCGAAAATAAAGCCGTCGTTTCTGAATCGCTTGGGTCCGAGGGTACCTACACCGTCGACGAGGTGACGAGCACTCTGCTCGTAACCGTTGAAGCAAGTACATTTGCGAATCAGAACGGTACGACGGTCAAGCGGCATGTCGACAAAATTACGTCCGACGAACTCGTCTACCTGAATCCGGCAACGACGGTCGGAGCAGCAACCGTACTGACGTTCAAACGTCTACGATAGCCGCAGAGCATAACAAGAAGATGGAATAAGCCCGGATTCACCAGATGACTTTGTAAATCCACCGCGCAGTTCGAAGTGAAGTTGCTATAATTATCAGGTGATTCGCGAGAGACGGGTACGCGTTTTCGTTGAGGCACTCATCTTGGAAGCGGCCGTTGAACGATCGATGTAGGCATTCTGGGCTAAGCCCATATCCACCGGATTAGTCGGCGAAACAGATCTCGAGCGTATCTCACGCATGCCGGTGTGAAGAACACCTACATCAAGCTGGCCGACCCCGCCATCCACGGCAACGGCCATATGATGATGCTCGAAAAGAACAACATGGCGATCGCCACCGTCATCGAACGGTGGCTGACGACCGCCGGGCGCTGAAGATTGCGCCGCCTCGGCGTGGTTCCGGCGACGCTGCCGGCGGCCATGGTCACCGCCTGGTTTCCGTTGCTCCGGCGACGTTGATGGCGGGCATGGTCACGGCGGTCGTTGCGATTGTTCCGGCAACGTTGATGGCGGGCATGGTCACGGCGGTCGTTGCGATTGTCCCGGCAACGTTGATCGGGGGCATGGACACCGCGACCGTTGCGGGTGTTCCGGCAACATTGATCGGGGGCATGGTCACCGCGGTCGTTGCGGCTGTTCCGGCGATGTTGATGGCGGGCATGGTAACGGCGGCCGTCGCGGCACGGGATTCGTCGGGCCGGGATGCGAGCGCGAGCGCGAGCGCTCCGGCGACGAAAACCTTGAACATGTTTGCCTTACGGAAGAGTGTAGGACACCGTTGACCCTGGTACAATGGTGGCCCCTAGGTCTACCCAGCAGGTGATGAGACTGCCGGACTGTGGCGGCACGGCCGAGCCCCGAGACGGAAGCGGAACGGTCGCCGTTCCGGCATACGACCACACACCACTTGTGGTCGTCGCTGTGAAGTAAGTCGTGGCGCTGCTGATAATTTGCGAAGAGGATGCGCTGGGAGCCATTATGCAATTGACGGCACCCGGGGAACCCGCGGTGACACCCGGAACCGTCACGTTGGTGAGCGTCACCTTCTGGGAGACCTGCAGTGGCCACGCATACGTTGTCGCCGCTGACGCCGGAGCGACCGCGAGCAGCCCTAAAACGATCACGCTCACGGCTCGATTAATAAGCATTGGATTCCCCTCGGACACGGTTGTCGTAGCTCTCCTATTCGGTTCTCCAGCGAGCCAACCATTCAGACCGCGCGACCGTCTACGTCTGCCGGTACAATAGGGCTTCGGCGACATGATCGCGGCTGATGGCCCCCGCGGCCGCGAGATCGGCGATCGTGCGCGCGACGCATATATTAACTCAGGGCGGATACGTCTTTTGAGAGCTGTTCGCGTGCCTGCTGGAGAAGGCGCTCGACCTCGTCTTGATCCTTCACGGGGGAAAACTCCGCGATTTGCTCGTGAAAGAACTGAATGCCGCTTTGCCATCGGCCGTCCTTGAATGAGGCTGCCCAACCACTGTCGAGGAGGACGTACTCGCCGTCGTCACTGACGGCGGCGTGCGGTGCCATAGAACCGTCCGTCCGCCGTCGTTTGTACCACGGTAATTCCTTACTCATCGTCCCAGCCATCGGCGCCGTGAACGTTGCCGGGACGAAGCGCGCAGCGTTCCAAATCGCCACCGTTCCAAATGCCGGTATGTTTGCAGTCGTTCCCGTTCGCGGCGGTGCCGAAACGGATCTCGCTAATGCTTTGAGGCTACCTTGGCTTTCGGCTTGCCGTTGACGGAAATGCCGTTTTTTGCCATGTCTTCGACCAGCGCCACGAACGCGCGCACCGGCGTGCCGGTCGGGCCCTTTGCGAGGTAGGACGACTCGCCCTCGAGGTACGCCGTGCCGGCGATGTCGAGGTGGATCCACGGCACGTCGGCGACAAAGTTCTTGAGGAACGCAGCCGCCGTTTCCGCGCCGCCGGGGCGGCCGCCGGTGTTTTTCAAGTCGGCAATGTCGCTCTTGATCTGGCGATCGAAATCGTCGTAGAGCGGCAGGCGCCAGTAGCGTTCGCCCACATCGGCAACGACCTTGAGGAAGCGTTCGGTGAAGGCATCGTTGTTGGACATCACGCCGCTGGCGGCGTGGCCGAGCGCGATCACGCAGGCGCCCGTCAGCGTTGCGGCATCGACGATCCGTGTGGCGCCCAGTTCGCGGGCGTAGCACAGCGCATCGGCAAGGATCAAGCGGCCTTCGGCGTCGGTGTTGATCACTTCGATCGTCTTGCCGTTCATCGCGCGCAAGATGTCGCCGGGCTTCATGGCCTTGGGCCCGGGCAGATTCTCGCTCGATGGAATGACGCCGATGACGTTGAGCTTCGGCTTGAGTTTGCCGATTGCGTACATCGCCGCGATAACGCCCGCGCCGCCGCACATGTCGTACTTCATCTCGTGCATTGCCTCAGCGGGCTTGATGGAGATGCCGCCGGAGTCGAAGGTGAGGCCTTTGCCGACGAGCGCCAGGATTTCTTTGCTCGAGGGATCGCCGCGATACGTCATCACGGAAAGCGTCGCCGGCTCGTCAGAGCCGCGCGATACGCCGAGCAGCGAACCCATCTTTTTCTTGGTCATGCGCGCCTCGTCGAGCATGTCGAATTCGAGGCCCGCCTCGGCGGCAAGTTCTTTCGCGCGAGCTGCGAGGTGCGTCGGCGTCATGTCGTTGCCGGGCGTCAGCGCCATCAGGCGCGCGAAGTTTATGGCCTCACCGACGGCCGTGCCGCGGCGAACGCCGGCATCGAGCGCGGTGCGGTCGAACGAGCCCGCGAAAATTACGACCTCGTGCGCGACGACCGGGCGATCGGGCTCGGTGCGATACGTCGTTCCATCCAACGTCGCAGCGATCGCGCCCTCGGCTACGGCCGATGCGGCCAGCAGGACGTCGGCCTCGGCCTCGTCGGGCAGAACGAACGCCAGCGTCGCAACATTGCGCTTACCGAGCGTCCGCACCGCGGTGCCGGCGAGCCGGGCCAGCATCTGGGGCGTGAACTTCTCGCGCTCGCCGAGGCCGACCAGCGCGACGCGCCGATAGGATGCGTCCTTGGCGTGCACGACCGCCAGCTCGTTGGACTTCCCCGCGATCTCACCCGACTCGAGCACGTCGGCAAGCGCGCCATCGAGTGCCGCGTCGATTTCCTGCCCGACGCCGTCGAGGAGCTTGTCGGTAAAAATTGGGATGACGAGCGCGCCGGTCGCGTACGACGCCGGAGCATCGGACGTGATGCGAACCTGCATGAGCTTCCTTTCGGTGGATGGAACGGACGAATGCGTATGGTGAAGGGTACGCCCAACAAATGACGGACGCCTACGCCCGCGCCGGTGTCAATATCGACGCCGGAAATGAGACCGTCGAACGCTATCGCGAGGTTACGGCCGACTGGCGCCATCCCGATCAGCTCGGCGAGCTTGGCGGCTTTAGCGGGCTATTTCGCCTGCCGGGCGATGGGTCGCGGGCGCTCGTGGCCTCGGCCGACGGCGTCGGCACGAAGATCATGATCGCGGCGCAAATGAACCGCTACGACGGCGTCGGGCGCGACCTCGTGAATCACTGCGTCAACGACATCCTCGTCGTCTCCGCGACACCGCTCTTTTTCCTCGATTACCTTGCGGTGGGCAAGCTCGAGCCGGCGATGGCGGCCGACGTCGTGCGCGGCGTCGCGCAGGCGTGCCGCGCAAACGGCATGGCACTCCTCGGCGGCGAGACGGCGGAGATGCCGGGGCTCTATAAAGCCGGCGATTTCGATTTGGCCGGCACGATCGTCGGGATCGTCGACATCGCCGCAATCCCGAACAAGGAACGCGTCGCCGAGGGCGATGCGATTCTGGGCCTGCCATCCGTCGGTTTGCATACGAACGGCTACACGCTCGCGCGCGCGCTGATCGCACCGGGCGAGTACGCGCAGCCGTTCGACGGCGCGACGTACGGCGACGCACTCCTTGCGCAGCATCCCACCTACGCGGCCGAAGTACGCGCGATCCGGAGAGTCGCCGACGTGAAGGCCATGGCGCACATCACCGGCGGCGGTTTGATCGACAACGTGCCGCGCACGCTGCCGGCGTCATGCATGGCGGTATTCGAGCAAACGCGCTGGACCGTACCGCCGATCATGGCGGAACTCGTGCGGCGCGGGAATCTCGGCAACGAAGAGCGCTATCGCACGCTGAATATGGGCGTCGGCTACACGCTGATCGTTCCGTTCATGGATGCCGCGAAGGCAATCGCAGCGGTGCCGGCGGCTCAGGTCGTCGGCTTCGTGTCGCCGCGGCAGCCCGGCGGGCCGGCCGTCGTCGTCCATCCCGCCCGCGCGTAACGTTGGCCGTCAACCTACTCGCCCCGCTCGGCGAGCGCTACGGCGCCGAAGCACTGGCCGAAGCACAACGCACCTCCGACGGGCTCGGCTACCGGCTCGTGCGCATCGACGCGCCGGACGAGCGGCTATGCGCGTGGATCGACTGGCAGTTCGCACCGAGCTGGTGGTCGAGCGAAGTGCGCGGCGGTTCGGCGTGGTATGCGCTCACCCCGGACGGCAGCATTGCCGGTTTTGCGGGCTTCGGTTCGGGCGATCGTTCCTACCACTGGTTGCAGTCGTACCGCAAACGCGCGGACGTCGGCCTCTTCGGTCCCTACGGCGTCGCGGGGCCGCACCGCAAGAGGGGCCTCGGCCGCGTGCTGCTGACAGCTGCATTATGCAGCTTAGCCGAAGGCTACCGTTGGGCACTGATTCCCGCGGTCAGCGGTGAGCGGCTCATCGCGTCGTATGAAGAGCGGGCGGACGCGCACGTCGCCGATTCGTACGACTACGCGCTACGTCCGGCGCGCGCAGTTATTCTCGCCTCGGGTAATGGAACCAACGCGCAAGCCGTCATCGACGATGTCCAAACCGGCGACAGCACGCTCGATATCGTCGCGGTCGTCAGCAACGGCATGGGTGCGCGCGTGCGCGAACGGGCGCGCGACGCCTGGGTCACGGAAGAAGCGATCGTCTGGGAGCGCGGTAGCGAAGCGCGCGACGCCTACGATGTGCGGCTATGCGCTGCGATCGCCCGCTATGAACCCGAGCTCGTCTTGCTTCTGGGCTGGATGCATCTGCTACCCGCAGCGTTTCTCGAACGTTTCCCGGAGACGATCAACGTGCACCCGGCGTTTTTGCCGTTCGATCCCGCTGCAGATTCGGTCGTTATGCCGGACGGCTCGCAGATCCCGGCCTTTCGCGGTGCGCGCGCCCCCGAAGCAACGATCGCGGCGGCCGCGCGTTGGGGCGGCGCGAGCGTTCATCGCGTGACGCCGGCCGTCGACCGTGGCGGCATCCTCGTCCGCACACCGCTCGAACTCGCCGCACCCACGACGCTCGATCAGTTTCGCGAGCGAATACGTCCGCTCGAGCACGCCGCGGTCACCAAAGCGATCCGCCGCTGGTGCCTGACCTCGTAGCATCGCCCGTTTACGCCACGCCTAATGCGGCGTTAGGCGAAGGGCAGATTCGGATCGGCGGTGAGCGTGAGCGGATCGCGCAAGTCGAGGTCGCCACGCCGTTCGGCAGCGGCGGCGATCATCGCGGCGTTGTCGGTGCAGAAGCGGCGCTCGGGAACGAACGTGCGCACGCCGCGCGCATCGCCGGTTCGGCGGAACGCGGTCGAGAGCGCCATGTTTGCAGCCACGCCGCCGCTGAGAACGATCGCGCGGTAGTCACGCGCGTCGAGCGCGCGTTCGACCCGGTCGATCAGCACATCGACGATCGCTGCTTGAAATGAGGCGGCGACGTCGGCGCGCGAAACACCGTTCGCGGCATCGGATGCGAGGAAGTAGCGTGCCGAAGTTTTGAGTCCGGAGAAGGAGAGGTCGAGCGCGCCGGGTTCCGGACGGTAGCGGGGGAACGCGACGGCTTTCGGATCGCCGTCGCGCGCCAGCGCTTCGAGTGCCGGACCGCCCGGAAACGGCAGTCCCAGCAGCCGCGCGGTCTTATCGAACGCTTCGCCGGCGGCATCATCACGTGTCTTCGCGATGACGCGCAACTCGCGCGGGCTCTCGACCTCGACGAGTTGCGAGTGGCCGCCGGAGACGAGCAGTGCCAGGAACGGGTACGGCGGTTCGATATCGGTGTCGAGAAACGCAGCGAACAGATGGCCGTGCAGATGGTTGACCGCGTAGAGCGGTTTACCGGTCGCAAAGGCGAGCGCTTTCGCGGTCGCGACGCCCACGACGAGACTTCCGATCAGCCCCGGGCCGGCCGTTACCGCAATGCCGTCGATCGCATCGAGCGAGGTGCCGGCACGGGCGAGTGCGTCGTCCACGGCCGCCGAGAGGAGACTCGCGTGGCGGCGGCTGGCGATCTCGGGAACGATGCCCCCGTATTTCGCGTGGAACTCGTCTTGGTTCGTCGACACGTTGGAAAGCACGTCGCGCCCGTTGCGTACGACGGCCGTCGCCGTGTCGTCGCACGACGTCTCGATCCCGAGCAACAGCGTCATGTGGTTGCTTTGCGCAACTCGGATTCGAGTTCGGCGATCCGCGCATGCAGCGAGGCCAGGTAGCCCTCCACTTTCTCTGCAGACACGAGTTGCGGAATGTGTTGCGGGCAGTTCTCATCCCAGGCGACGAGGTGCAGGACGATCGCCTGATCGGCCTTGGCCGTGCCGTTCGGAACCTGGAGCGATTGGATCGTGGCCGCGTCGGTCGCGACGCGTGCGCGCACCCACAGCTTCACCCGGCGCTGCGTCGTATAGTCGATCAGAAACACGAAAGCTTGCTCGTTCTCCGCCAGGTTTCCAAGCGTGATATATTGTTTGTTGCCGGGCAGGTCGGCAAACCCGATCGTAGCGTCATCGATCACGCGCAGAAATCCCGGCGGCCCGCCGCGGTGCTGGATGTAGGGTTGGCCCGACGCGTTGGCCGTGGCGAGAAAAAAGCTGTCGCGTGACGCGATGAACGTGGCGAGTTCGGGCGTGACCGTCGTCTCCCACCCGCCGCGCTCTTCGATTCGCGCATAGGAGCGGCGCGATCCGCGCTCGCTTTGGATGCGCTTTACGCTGGGAGTGAACGCAACGTCACTGGACGGGGCCGGCTGGGTATCCATGGTCTGCGTTCAGTTCGAGGCCGATGCGGACGAACTTTCCCTCCCGGCATGACCGCCTTCGAGGAGCCGTCGGCCCGCCGAGGCGAAGGACGCGATGTGGACAGCACGCCGGAATACGAGCGTTTCGAGGTTATAGGCGAATCGAACCTGACGACCTGCGCGAATTCAGCCCCGGCGTCGCGGTCGGGCGCTATACGGCCGCCGGTCAGATCACGCTACGAGGTCTGTCCCGCAAATACGAGGGCGAGTTTACGCTCGACCATCTCGTCTTGATGCGAGCGGTCTGATCGTGTGCTTGGCCGCAGCCGTTGCTGGCCCGCGTCCCCGCCGCTATCCCCCGAAGATGAGTTTTGTTGCTGAAAACGTCGGTACGCCGGTGTATTTTGCCGTCACGTCGACGACCGGCTGAACCTGTGCCGCGTCGAGCTTCTCGCCGTATATCGAGCGGGTCATGACCTTGACGACATCGGGTTTGAGATGCGCGATGTCGATCAGGACCTCGGCCGAGAGATCGTGGTGCGCGTTCGCCCATACTGCCGTTGCCTGCATGGCCGACGCGTAACGCTTCACGATGTCCGCGTGCGCTTGCGCCCAAGCGAGGTTACAGAAGTGGGCGGAAATGATGAACGTCGGGGCGATCGCATCGAAGCAGTTCGCGAAGACGCGCATCGTCTTCTTGGCCTCGGCAATATAGGGCTCGATGATGAGACCGCCGTCGACCTTGCCGCTCGGAATTGCCGAGAGCATCTCGGGTGACGTCAACTCGACGAATTTCAGCGTCGAGGATTGGCCGCCGTGCTGGTCGACCCAGGCCATCGGGGCGAATTGCGCAACGCCGCGCAGGCCGCTCGCACCGAGCGTCTTGCCGTTGAGATCGGCCGCCGTCTTCAGCGGCGAGTCGTTCTTGACCATCAGAACGGACGTCGGTGCGCTCGAACTGTAGAGTCCGGCGGGGGCAATCATCGTGAACGGGACGTTGCGCTCGTAGGCTTGCGCCAACCCGACGATATTGGTGACCGCGATGTCGATCGCGCCGGCCGCAACGGCAACCGCCATGGCGGCACCCGTCCCGATCGTTTCGAGCGTGACGTTCGTCAATCCGGCGTTCTTGAAAAAGCCGTATTTGAGCGCGTAATACGGCTGAGCGCTCACGTCGAGCGGTGCCGTCGCGAGCCGCAGCGGAACGTCTTGGCCGAGAGCCGAGCGACCGAGCAACGGCACCGCAAATCCGCCGGCGATCGCAGCCAGGCTCGCGCGCCGATCCATCATGCTCCCGACCCCGGTAGGAAGCGATCGAGCACGCTCCAATCGGCGTCGAGCGCGATGTCGTAGTCGAAGGCGCGGAAGAGTTCCGGCTGCGCGGCGAAGTCGGTGAGCAGCACGTGCATCGGATCGGGCTCGCGCACGTACCACCAGAATTCGCGGGCGCCGTGCCCCGTGAGGCGCGCCGCTTCGATCACACCGCCCACAACCCGCATGCGGCTGAGAAGGGTGCCGGTGAATTCCTCGATCGACGCATCCTCAGCCGGCGTTGGGTAACCGATCTCGTCGACGGCGTCGCAGTGCACGGTCAAGTGGATGCACCACGGAAACTCGATGCTCTGCGTTTCGTTTGCCGACAGGCGGCTGACCGCTCCGACCAGCGGCATTCCGTCGCGGTAACGTCCTTCGAACGGCCGCCAGTGTTCCTCATCCATGTTCACCTACGCGCGTCAACGATCTCGCGCAGTTCGGCGGCGAAGGCATCGATCGGGACCGTGCGCTTCGCCTCGCTACCGCGTTCGTTCACGTTGACCGTGCCGTCGGCCGCTTCGGTCTTGCCGACGACGAGAATGAAGGGGACCTTCTGCGTCTTCCAGTGACGGATCTTGTAGCCGAGCTTTTCGTTGGACTCATCGACGTCGATGCGGAAGCCCGCGGTGCGCAGCTTCGCAGCGACTTCGTGGGCGTAGTCGAGCTGATGTTCGGAGATCGGCGCGATGACGGCTTGCGCCGGCGCGAGCCAGGCGGGGAAATTGCCGCCGAAGTGTTCGATCAGCACGCCGAAGAAGCGTTCCATCGAGCCGGCCAGCGCGCGATGAATCATCACGGGGCGGTGATCGCTGCCGTCGGAGCCGCGGTACTTCAGCTCGAAGCGCTCGGGCAAGACGAAGTCGACTTGCACGGTGCCGAGCTGCCACTTGCGGCCGATCGCATCGTGCAGGTTGATGTCGAGTTTCGGTCCGTAGAAGGCGCCGCCGCCTTCATCGAGTGCATACGGCAGGTTGCGCGATTCGAGCGCGTTGCGGATCGCCGCCTCGGCGATGTCGTCGGTCGGACCGCGATGTTCGCGCGTCGAGAGAAAATACTCGAAGTCATCGAAGTCGAAGGCCTTCATCAGGCGCAGCGCCTCGTCGAGCGTCTGCTCGAACTCACCCTGCAGCTGCTCCGTCGTGCAGAAGAGATGCGCGTCGTCTTGCGTGAAGCCGCGCACGCGCGTGAGCCCGTGCAGCGTCCCGCTGCGCTCGAAGCGATAGACCGTCCCGAACTCGGAATAGCGGATCGGCAGATCGCGATATGAGTGACCCTGGCTCTTATAGATCAAGATGTGGCCGGGGCAGTTCATCGGCTTGAGCCGGAAGCGCTGACCCTCGACCTCGATCGGTCCGAACATGCCGTGCGCAAAATTCTCGAGATGCCCGGACGTCTCGTAGAGCTTCTCGTGCACGACGTGCGGCGTGATCACCGGCTGGTAGCCGCGTTCGGCAAGACCTTCGCGGATGAAGTTCTCGACGATGCCGCGCACGAGGGTGCCCTTGGGATGCCAGAACACGAGTCCGCCGCCGGCTTCCTCTTCGACCGAATAGAGATCGAGTTCGGGCCCGAGCTTGCGGTGGTCGCGCTTCGCCGCTTCCTCGAGAAACACCAGATAGTCGTCGAGCTCACGCTGCGTTGGGAACGCGGTTCCGTAGATGCGTTGCAGCATCGGGTTATGCTCGTCACCGCGCCAGTACGCGCCCGCTACGCTCATCAGCTTGACGGCACCGATCTCGCCAGTGGAACGCGCGTGCCCGCCGCGGCAGAGATCGGTGAACTCGCCGATCGTGTAGAGCGTGATGGGTTCGCCCTCGGGGATGTCGCGCGCCAGTTCCACCTTGAACGGGTTGTCGCGATAACGTTCGAGCGCTTCGCTGCGTTCGACGCGCCGGCCGGTCATCTCGTAGTCGTGCTTGACGATCTCGTGCATCCGCTTTTCGAGCTCGGTCAGGTCGCCGGACGTGAACGGCTCCGCACGCTCGAAATCGTAATAGAAGCCGCTATCGATCGACGGACCGATCGTGGGCTTCGCTTCCGGAAAGAGATCTTGCACCGCGTAGGCAAGAACGTGCGCCGCAGTATGGCGGAGTTCATCGAGGGTCATTGCGTCTGTCTTAGCGCCGCGCGGCTTGGAAGCCTCGGATGAGCCCGGCGTACCCCCACCTGATCGTCAACCACTTGCCGGTCGCGGGCGCGCTCGTGGCGTCGATCCTGCTCGCCGTCGCCGTGCGGCGCCGCACGCTCGAAGGCGCCGTGTACGGCTACGTGGCGCTGGTCGTCGAGGCCGTGCTCGCCATCGTGACCTTTGTGACGGGCAACTTCGCCCCGCCGGCCCTCGACCACGTGGCGGGCATCTCCCGCGACCAGATCACGTTCCACCAGATCACGGCGCTAGCGGCGATGATCGTCTCGGTGCTGGTGGGGTTGCTGGCCGCTATCCCGCTCGTCTTAACGAACATCGCCACCCGCCGCGGCGTGCTGATTGCCTATTTCATCCTCTCGCTCGGCCTCGATGCGGCCTTCGCGTATACCGCGTTCACCGGCGGAGCCATCCGGCACACCGAGTTGCTGCGCTGAGGTCTACGTGAGCAGCCCCGGGTTCTTGATGTACCGCTTGGTGACGGCTTCGGCCGTGCGATAGGCGAGTGCGCCGACGGTACCGGTTGGATTGTAGCCGGCGTTCTGCGGAAAGGCACTGGCGCCCATTGAGAAGACGTTCGGCACGTCCCAGACCTGCATGTAGGTGTTCACCGCGCTGTGCGCCGGATCGGTCCCCATGATCGCGCCGCCGTTGTTGTGGGTCGACTGATATCCCACGACGCTATTGTGCTCGCTAAGGGCGTTGAGCGTGTAGCTCTGCGGGTTGAGCGACTTTGCCATCGTGTCGAATCGGCCCAGTAGCCAATCCGAATACTTGCGCTCGTGCTTGCCCCAGTCAAACGTCATGCGCATTAGCGGCTGACCCTGCTCGTTCTTGTAGGTCGGATCCAGATCGAGGTAGTTGCCGCGATAGGCTTGCGAACTCGCAATCGCGTTGAAGCCGAGCGACGAGTTATAATATTTTGCCACCGCTGCCTTCCACGCTGCACCCCACCGTGGCGTGCCCTTCGGTACGGGGTGATACAGAATCGGGCGGGCGCTGCCGGTGCTTTGTATGATCACGCCGCCGCCGATGAAATCAAGCCCGGAATGGTCGAAGTTATCGCCGTTGTAATCGTCGATGCCCATCGAAAGCGAACCCGCGCCCATGTACTGGTTAAAATGTTTGCCCTCGTAGAAGAGCGTAGCTTGCGTCCCCGCCTGGTAGGTGTAGTTCTTGCCGATGATGCCCGTGCCGGTCGCCGGATCGTACGGTTTGCCAATTCCCGAGAGGAGCAGCAGATGTACGTTGTTGAGGGAGAAAGCGGTGAGGAAAACCATGTCCGCCGGCTGGACGACCTCATTGCCGCTGGGATCGAGGTAGGTTACGCCCGTAGCCTTCTTGCCGGTGGAATCGACGTTTATTTTTAGCACGTGCGAGTTCGTGCGTAACTCGAACTTCGGTTCCTTGAGGAGTATCGGCAGCAATGTCGTTTGCAACGAACCCTTCGCCGACATCTCGCATGAGAATCGCTCGCAAAAGCCGCAATATGCGCACGCGCCCATTTGGACGCCTTCGGTATTCTTATAGGCTTGCGACGTGTTCGCTGAGGGCGCGATGAAGGGATGGAGTCCGGCGTCGGACATTGCCTTGCGAAACATCTCCTGCGAATAGGAGTGTTTTAGCGGCGGGTTCGGATATTCGCGCTTTCGTGAGCCTTCGAAGACGTTTCCACCGGCGATCTTCTTGCCGTTGAGGTGGCCCGCCTTGCCCGAGATCCCGCACAGGTACTCGAAGCGGTCGTAGTGCGGTTCGAGATCGGCATACGTGATGCCCCAGTCTTGGCTTGTGCAATCCTCGCCGAGTACGGCTGCACCGTACTTCGCGATACTATTGCTGCGCAGCTTGAACTCGCTCTCCAGAAAGCGCCAGGTGAGCCCGTTCCAGTGAACGCCGGCACCGCCAAGACCGTCTCCCGGCAGAAACGAACTGAATTGGCGGATCGGCAGCGCGGTTTCGCGGACGTTGTTACGGAAACTGAGCGCGTCGCGCGCGGGATTTTGAAAGAGCTTGTTGCGCACGGCGTAGGCTAGTTCGTCATGAACGCCCGGTGTAAGAAAATCGGGATTGGTGTTACGAAAGTCCCCGCGTTCCAATCCGACGACGTTGAGGCCGGCTTTGGTGAGTTCGCGCGCGAGGATTCCGCCCGTCCAGCCGACGCCGATCATGACCGCGTCGACGGGTTTCATCGTTTTCGGCATTATTGGTTCACCTCGTCGAGGCGCTTGGCATTTTCCATCGCCATGTGATGCATCAGTTGGTGGCCTTCCGCGACGGGAAGCCCTTGCTGAACGTCCGCAATCGACACGGGCGTGACGTTGTAGGCCTTGTTGTAGTCGGTAATCTTGTCGGCATAGTAGGCTGCTACGCCGGGGAAGCCGATGAGCTTCCAGCCGGCCTTGTTGCGGTTGCCGCCATATTGCGGATCAGCAAAGAAGCCCTCGACGGTGTTCTGCAACAGCATTTCGAAGAACGTCTTCGCCGGAACGATATCAAACTTGATCGTGCCGGCATCGAGGCCTTTGAGCACGTCATCCTGTTGCGCGGCGGTGAGTTCGGCGAATCGCGACTGATAGGTCTTATTGCAGTAGGCTTCCGTCGCGGCGATGCCTTGGCGATAGACTTCCGCCGGTGTTTGGCGCAGTTGGTAACCTTGCATCGGCGTGCCCACTCCCCACGGGCCGCCGCGATACGTCTTGGCGGCCGTGCCGAACGCGCCCAGCAGTTGTTGATCGATGAAGAACGCTACGCCGGCGGAGCGTGCGCCCGGCCCGTGGTCGTCGGTCGGAATCAGCCGCTCGACGGCCGCTTCGATGAACGTAGCCTCGGGTTCGGTGAAGTATGTATACGCCTCGGGCTCGTTGCCCAACGGCGCCATGCCGCCCGGCTGCGCGGTGTTGGCCGCCATCTCCATCGGCGCCATACCGGCCGGCGCCGGGACGGCAGCCGCGCCGGCGGCCGTGGGAACGGCTACCGCCGCCGTCGCGGTACCGATGATCGCGACAAAGTCTTTGCGCGAAACGTGATCGCTCACTAGCCGACCTTTCCCCGGAGGAAAATTCCTCCGCCTTCGTAGGTCGGCAATTGCTCGTTGCATCCGCCGTCCCTGTCGGTCCGCGATCGGATGCGCGCCGGGCCCGCGGCGTTCGCGTTCGCCGCGAGCACGGGCGGAGCCATCCGGCACACCGAACTCCGCTGAGTACGTCATGCGTGTCGCGGCGGCGGTTGTCTTCTTGCTCTGCGTGTGGCTCGCGCCGGTGGCGTTGCGCGCCGCTCAGGCGCCGGCATGGAACCTCGATCAGGCGCGGCCGCTGCCGGCGCCGTTCTCGTTTGCGACCGGAAGGGATGCGCTCGCGAGAATTTTTCCGAGTTACTCGCCGACCGATGGAACGGTCCGAACGCTGCGAACGGATGCCGGGAGACCGGCGCACGTCGGTGTGCTCGAGGCCAAACCGTGGTACGCAAATGGTTCGCGATATCTTGTCGTTCTCGTGGGGCGCGAAGCCTATGACGGGATATTCGGGACCACGCTGTGCGGCGGTTGCGGCGAGTCATACTCGATCGCCTTATTGCGTGCGGCTGGTAGCAAGCTTCAACTCGTGGCCCGGACACCCGAGTCGACGACGAAGGTGCCGGCGCGCGAACTCGAACTCTTCGTGAAGGGTGATGGCGACGTCGCACTCGACCTTGCGCCATACAGACTCACCCCGACCGAGACGCTCATCGGCATCCGAACGTACTGGAGTGTTCCAGGAGCTTATTTCACGGAATACGTGCAGCTGTTCCGCGTTACTGGATCGCGGCTGCGCATGGTCGTCGAGGTTGTCGTCGGTTGTTGTCGTGCGCCCTTCGCTCTCCCCAGCGAATCGGTCGAGCAGGGGACGATCGAGATTGTCCCGGGACCTCGAGGTTACAACGATCTGCTCGTCGTCACCAAAGTCTTCAAGTGCCCGTTAACGGAGTCGGCAGGTTTTTATTGTCCTGAGACGACGCCGCAATACGGTCCGGCGGAATACGCAATATTTCGTTTCGATGGCAACGTCTACCGCGGGCTCGGGCGCAAACATCCCGATGACCTATTTTGACGTTCCTTGGCTGAGGTAGAGACCTAGTAAAAGAAAAAAACCCCGATCTCTCGGGGTTTCGAAATGGTGGGCACGGTTGGGATCGAACCAACGACCCCCACAGTGTCAATGTGGTGCTCTCCCACTGAGCTACGCGCCCGAACCGGTATGGGACCTCGATTTTCCGACTGGCGACTATTCGAAAATCGACCAACTAGACCTTTCGTAGACCCCTTGCCGGTTAAAGGTTCGAGCGCCGCGAGCGAGCAAGGCCACCCTATGCGAAACACTCTCACAACCCGTCGTGCGCTGGCCGCGCTCGCGCCGGTGCTCGCGGCGATCGGCGTTCTCGCCGGTGCCGGCGCAGTGGGCGCGCAGTCAGCAAGTGAGTACGCGTCGTTCAGAACGCATATGGGAGCGTGATCGGTCAGCTCACGGCTGCCGGGTCCTCCGGCACGGTGACTACCACCCTCGGGACATCGTATAATCCGTCCACCGGAAAAACGTTGCCGTTGCCGGCCGGCACCAAGGTGACGCCGCAATACGTCGTCACCAATGGCGCCGGAGCTCCGCTCAGCGTCATCACCGGTCTAAAGCCGCCGCAATCCGTAAAGTGCGTTGGGAACCAATTGCCCACGCTTGTCCTGCCGTCTAGCGGGCCAAAAAGCGTGATGGCCGCGTCGAACTGGCACTGCAGGGCCGGGGGCATGTAGCTCGGCGCGGTACGCGCTCGTCCTTGTTTTGGTCGCTTTTGAGGCCAGGGTCTCATCGCCCGCCCAATTGGCGTCTCTCGTTCCGCCTTGTCGAACGATACGAGACGGAAGCTTCGCCCTGCCATGGTCTCGCCGAGCCGCCGGGCGTTTCTAGCGGTTTCCTATGCTAAAAGGAAAGAGAGCCTTGGGGCTCTCTTTCACGAGTTGTGTCAGGGCTATTAGAAAAGGTCGCGTTTAGTGACGTTGGCCGTCACGCTGCGGGCCCTGACGATGATTATTGCCGTGAGCCCGATAGTAATTTGCCGTGCTTTGCTTGACGTAAACGTGCCGGCCGTTGTTGACGTAGTAGGGCTGGTTGTTCGAGTCCGTAAAGAGCGAACCGACAATTGCGCCCGCCGCCGCTGCGAGGATGATTGTCGAAGCGGTGTCGGCTTGGGCAGGACGGGCCATCGGTAGAAGCGCGACGGCAGCCATTGCAGCTGCGATAACGAATGCGGTTGGATTTTTCACTGAAATTACCTTAGTGGCTTTACGGGTCGGACCCGTTCAAGCCGAAGGTGCAGCCGACGAGCTCGACTATTTTTCGCTGGTGGTGCACGGATGCTCGCTGTAACAAGCGGGCAATGTCATTGCAGCAAGCTCTTGGTGGCTAACGCTCGCAATCAGTCGTTCTGCCTTAGCTTGTTCCCATTCGGTGATACGCCAAACAAACGTCTGATAGCGGTGACACGTTTACCTAGACGTTTACCTTGGGAGGCCGGATTCTCCCAGCTTTCAGCGGTGAGAATATCAAAGCCGGCAAAAGAGAAAGCTTTGATACTCATTCAAGGGATTGGCTCTTTTGGAGGTCACATGACCCCTTCCGGCATGACCCGCAAGCGCGCGTCGGCGCTGCTCGCCGCTAGTACGCTCCTCGGCGCGATCAGGTTGCCGGCCCGGGCGCAGGCGCCAACGACCCTGCGCGTCGCGGTCTCTCCGATCGAGGCCGCGGCAGAGGTCTATTACGCGCAGGACATGGGGTTTTTCGCGAAGGCCGGTGTCGCTGCCGATATCCAGTCAATGCAGGGCAGCAGCCTCATTGTCGCAGCCATTGTATCAAACACCGTCGATATCGGCTTCGATACGTTAGACACGCTGGCGGAGCAGCACCTGAAGGGGATTCCGCTGGTCGTCATTGCCCCGACCCACGACTATTTGTCGCCTGCAACGATCCGGACTCAGGCGCTCGTTCTTCCGGCGAACTCCCCGATCCAGCAAGCCAAGGACCTCGACGGAAAGACCATCGCCGTCTCAACTCTCCATAGCCTCGCTGACATCGGCGCCCGGGTCTGGATTGACCAGAACGGCGGCGACTCATCGACGGTAAAATTCATCGAGGTTCCGTTTCCGGCGATACCGGGCGCGCTCGACGCAGGTCGCGTCGATGGCGCTTGGGTCGTGGAACCATTCATCAGCGTAGCGCGGAAGAACAATCGCGTTCTGGCCTATGGCTTCGATGGGATATCCAAGCACTTCACCGTCGGCGCATGGGTCGCGACGCGTCAATGGGCAAACGACCACCCTGATCTGGTGAGCCGGTTTGCCGGCGTGATCCACGACACGGCGGTCTGGGCGAATAAGAACCCGCAGAAGAGCGGCGAAATCCTTGCCAAGTACACAAAGATCGATCCCGCCGTCATCTCCACGATGGCGCGCGTTCGTTATGCCGAGCAACTGGCTCCCGCGTTGATGCAGCCCTTGATCGACGCGGCCGCAAAATATAACGGATTCAAAGCCTTCCCGGCCCAAGAGCTCGTGTTAGTGCGCTCCGAGGGGCGGGGCTAATATCCGGACCGGCAGCGTCGTGAACGGCGCTTGCGGATTGGCAGCGGCGTTGAAGCTGAGTGGCGGCGTCGTGAACGTTGCTTGCGGATTGGCAGCGGCGTTGAAGCTGAGCGGCGGCGTCGTG
>Ga0182015_10003175_pt1 | contig 18755 bp, 20 predicted proteins | sample 712P3MmetaG_FD_120478 | JGI IMG/M metagenome (GOLD analysis project Ga0182015, IMG submission 120478) | Permafrost microbial communities from Stordalen Mire, Sweden - 712P3M metaG | ecosystem: Environmental > Terrestrial > Soil > Wetlands > Permafrost | place: Sweden: Stordalen | collected...
ACGATCTCCTCGAGCGCCTCCTCGACGATCTCCTCGGCCACGATCTCCTCGAGCGCCTCCTCGACGATCTCCTCGGCCACGATCTCCTCGAGCGCCTCCTCGATCAGCTCCTCCGCTGCGCTCTCGATGATCGCCTCAGCCGCGAGCTCGTCGTCGGCCGAGAGCTCTCCCTCGGCCTCGGGCGCGGGCTCGCCGACAGAGCTCGCCGGTGCCGATGACGGAGCGGGCGCCCCCTCGGGGCGTGCGAAGGGGAAGCCGAACGCCTCGAGCAACGCGAAGGCTTCGGCGTCGGTCCTGGCGCTCGTCGTGATCGTGATGTCGAGCCCGCGGGTCTGGTCGATCGCGTCGTAGTCGATTTCGGGGAAGATGATCTGCTCGCGTACGCCAAGCGAGTAGTTCCCGCGGCCGTCGAACGAGCGCGGGTTCAGCCCGCGGAAGTCGCGGATGCGCGGAATCGCGACCGACATCAGCCGGTCGAGGAATTCGTAGCTGCGCTCGCCGCGCAGTGTCACCGACACGCCGACCGGCATCCCCTCACGCAGCTTGAACGCGGCGATCGACTTGCGCGCGCGACGCACACTCGGACGCTGGCCGGCGATCGTCGCGAGCTGCTCGGTGGCGGCCTCGAGCACCTTGGAGTCCTGCTTGGCGTCGCCGACGCCCATGTTCAGGGTGATCTTGCGAATCACCGGCGCCTGCATCGGCGTCGTGTACTGGAAGCGCTCGATCAGGGCCGGGCGGATCTCCTGCTCGTAACGGCTCTTCAGCCGCGAGCGCTGTGCCGTGGGCGCCATCAGTCGATCCTCGCCTTCGAGCGGCGCGCGACGCGGAAGGCCTTGCCGTCCACCCGTTCGATCCCGACGCGCGTCGGCCGCTTGTCCTTGGGATCGATCAGCGCAACGTTGGAAACGTGGATCGGCCCGGGACGCTCGATCACGCCGCCGACCGACTGCGCGCGCTGGGCCCCGGGCACCTGGCGCGGACGCTCGTGGCGCTTGATCATGTTCAGTCCCTCGACGTAGACGCGCTGCTTCTCCGGGTCGACCCTCGTCACCTTGCCGGTCTTCCCGCGATCCTTGCCGCTGATCACGATCACCGTGTCGTCACGACGAATCTTCATCAGAGCACCTCCGGGGCGAGCGAGACGATCTTCATGAAGTTGCGGTCGCGCAGCTCGCGGGCGACCGGCCCGAAGATGCGGGTGCCGCGCGGGTTGTTCGCGTCGTCGATGATCACCGCGGCATTCTCGTCGAAGGCGATGTAGGTGCCGTCGGCGCGGCCGAAGGACTTCTTCGTGCGCACGACGACGGCGGTCACGACCTCGCCCTTCTTGACGGTCCCCTGCGGGGTCGCCTGCTTGACGGTGGCGGTGATCACGTCCCCCACGCGCGCGTAGCGCCGGCGTGAGCCGCCCTTGACGCGGATGCACAGGATCTCGCGGGCGCCGGTGTTGTCGGCGACCTTCAGCCGGGTCTCGTTCTGGATCATTTCGCGCGCTCCAGAACCTCGAGCAGCCGCCAGCGCTTGGTGGCCGACAGCGGTCGCGTCTCGACCACCCGCACGAGGTCGCCCTCATGAGCTTCGTTGTGCTCGTCGTGGGCGTGCAGCGTCTTTGAGCTGCGCACGATCTTCTTGTAGCGCCGGTGGCGCCTCGAGGTGTCGACGCGCACGGTGATCGTCTTCGCCGCCTTGTCGGAGGTGACGATGCCCTGGCGCGCGCGCGGGCGTCCGACGGCGTGCTCGATCGCCGTCGGCGGCGCAACCTCGCTCGCGGGCTTTGCGGCGCGGGACTTCAGGCGCTCGCTGCGCCTTGCCTTCGCGTTCTTGGCGCGCAGCGCGTCGCGCTCGGCCTGGCGATCCTCGGGACTGACGGGCCCGCGGGTCGCAGGTTCCTTCGCGGCGCGCTTGAGCCGCCGGCGCTCCTTCGGAGCAAGCACCGCCACCGGCTCGGGCTTGGGGGCGGCAGGGGTCGCCGCGGGCGCCGAGCCGACCTCCGGCGCGTCCTCCGCCGCGTCGGGCCCGTCCTCAGCCGCGTCCGCCGCTGGCGCAGCCTGCGCCTCATCGGCTACGGCCTCGGGCTCGGGCGAAGTCTCGGGACCAGCAGCCGCAGCCCCGGGCGCGGCGTCGCTCTCGGCTACGGCCTCGGGCTCGGCCGAAGTCTCGGGCCCAGCAGCCGCAGCCTCGGGCGCGGCATCGCTCTCGGCGACGGCCTCGGCCTCGGGCTCGCTTGGCACCACATCCACCTCTTCAGCTCCAGCCGCTGCGGCGTCGGGGGCCTCCGGCTCCAATTCGTCAGCCATCGTCAACTCCCCCCGGCGCCAACGGCAGCGTGCGTGGCACGGCGTTCGGCGACGATCGTCAATGCTCGGGCCAGCTCGCGCTTGCCGGCGCGCAGTCCCGCTGTGTTCTCCAGCTCGCCGGTTGCATGCTGGAACCGCAGACCGAAGAGGTCGCGACGAGTGGTCGCGATGTGCTCCGCGAGCTCGCGGTCGGTCATGTCGCGCAGATCCTTGGCGGCGCTCATCGCGGTCAGTCCTCCCGCCGCACGAACTTGGACTTGACCGGCAGCTTGTGGCCGGCGAGGCGCATCGCGTCGCGGGCGAGGGTCTCCGAGACGCCGGCCAGCTCGAACATGACGCGTCCTGGCTTGACGACCGCGACCCAGCCCTCGGGTGAACCCTTGCCGGAGCCCATGCGCGTCTCGGCCGGCTTCTTGGTCACCGGCTTGTCGGGGAAGACGTTGATCCAGACCTTGCCGCCGCGTCGGATCTTGCGGGTCATCGCTATACGAGCGGCCTCGATCTGCCGGTTGGTCAGCCAGCCGCATTCGAGCGCCTTCAGGCCGTACTCGCCGAACTGCACGTTGACCTGGCCGCGCGAGAGCCCACCGCGACGTCCGCGGTGCTGCTTGCGGTGCTTGACGCGCTTGGGAGCGAGCATCAGCGACCACCGCTTCCGGGACCGCCGGGACCGCGCCCACGCCCGCCACCGCCGCCACCGCCGCCACCGCGGCCGCCCGGCCCGCCGCCGGGTCCGCCGCCACGTCCGCGTCCGCCCGGACCGCCGGGGCCGCCCGGTCCACCAGGCCCGCCCGGGCCGCCACGGCCGCGGCCGTTGCGGCCACCGCGCTCGCCGCGCTCGGAGCGATCAGCGCGATCGCCACCGCCCGCCGGCGCCGGAGCGCTCATGTCGGTCAGATCGGTGCCGGTGTAGCCCTCGGGCATGATCTCGCCCTTGTTGATCCAGCACTTGACGCCGATCCGCCCGAACGTGGTGCGTGCCTCGTAGAACCCGTAGTCGATGTCGGCGCGCATCGTGTGCAGCGGCACGCGACCGTCGGAGTAGGCCTCGGTGCGAGCCATCTCAGCGCCGCCGAGGCGTCCGGAGACCTGGACCTTGACGCCCTTGGCGCCGGAGCGCATCGCGCTGGTCAACGCGCGCTTCATCGCGCGCCGGAAGGCGACTCGATTCTGCAGCTGCTCGGCGATCGATTGCGCGACGAGCTTCGCATCGAGCTCGGGGCGCTTGATCTCGAGGATGTTGACCTTGATCTGCTTGCCGGTGATGCGATGGAGATCCTTGCGCAGCGCGTCGACCTCGCTGCCGGACTTGCCGATCACGATCCCCGGGCGCGCCGTGCGGATGTTGATCTCGACCTCGTTGGCGTCCTTCTTGATCGTGATGTCCGACAGACCGGCGTGCGCCAGCTTCTTGATGATGTGCTCGCGGATCTTCACGTCTTCGGCGAGGAACTCGGCGAAGTTGCGCTCGTTGAACCAGTTCGACTGCCAGTCGTGGATGTAACCCACGCGCATCGACTCGGGGTGAACCTTCTGTCCCATCTCTACTCCTTCGGCGCGAGCGTGATCGAGAGGTGAGCGGTCCGCTTGTTGATCGGCGTCGCGCGGCCCATCGCCCGCGGGCGGAAGCGCTTGAGCGTCGGTCCAACGTCGGCGGTGACGGCCTTGACGTGCAGCTCGTCGGCGATCAGCTCGTGGTTGTGCTCGGCATTGGCGACCGCTGAGTCCAGCAGCTTGGCCCAGTCCTTCGCAACCCCGCGAGGCGCAAACGCCAGGATCGCACGGGCCTCGGGAACCGACTTGCCGCGGATGTGGTCGCAGACGAGTCGCGCCTTGCGCGCCGAGCTGCGCACGTAGCGGGCGTGGGCATGCACGAGCTGCACCTGCGCCGGAGCATCCTTGGAGGCGCGCCGGCGGCCGGGGACAAGCCGGCGACCGGGTCCGCCGGACTGCGCGGGCGGCTTCTTCGCGGCGGAGGGGGCGCGGGGGGACGGCTTTGGCGCCGAGCGCTCTGCCGGCGCCGTGGCCGCTCCCTCCTCGACCTTCCCCTGGCGAGCGCGAAGCCGCCGAGGCTTTGGTGCCTCCGCGGCAGAGGTTTCCTGCGTGCTGGTCGCGACCGGCGCGGCGGCCTTGGCGCGAACACGCGCGCGGCGAGGCTTCTCCGTCTGCGCAGGCGTCGCCTCGGACGTCGCCTTCTCGCCGGCCTTCCTGGTCGGCCGGCGAATGCGCTTGGGCTTCTCGCTCGCGGCGGCGTCGGCGGCGTCGGCGGCAGCGGCAGCGGCAGCGGGCTGGGCCGAGGCGCCACGGCCGCGGCGCGCCGGCGGCTTCGCAGCCGCCGGTTCCTGCGCGGGCGCCGGGGAATCGGTCTTCTGATCCTCTTCGGCCATCGCTAGCGCACCTTCCCCGAGCCGGCGTGGCCGCGATAGGTGCGCGTCGGCGCGAACTCGCCGAGCTTGTGCCCGACCATCGATTCGCTGACGAAGACGGGAACGTGCTTGCGGCCGTCATGGACGGCGATCGTGTGGCCGACCATCTCCGGGAAGATCGTCGAGCTGCGTGACCAGGTCTTGATCATCTGCTTGCTCGAGGCCGAGTTCATCGCTTCGATGCGCGCCATCAGGCGCTCCTGCACGAACGGCCCCTTCTTGCTCGAGCGGCTCATCGCTTGCCCTTTCCGCGACGGCGGCCGCGAACGATGTAGCGGTCGGAGAGCTTCCCGCGCTTGCGCGTGCGATAGCCGAGCGTCGGCACGCCCCAGGGTGTGACCGGATGGCGACCGGCGGTCGTCGAGCCCTCGCCGCCGCCGTGCGGGTGATCGACCGGGTTCATCGCAACGCCGCGGGTCTGCGGGCGCACGCCCATGTGGCGCTTGCGCCCCGCCTTGCCCACCTTGACGTTCTGATGCTCGGCGTTGCCGATCACGCCGACTGTCGCGCGGCACTCCGCTCGAACCAGGCGCATCTCGCCGGAGGGCAGGCGCAGCGTCGCCATGTCGCCGTCCTTCGCCATCAGCTGGATCGATGTACCGGCCGAGCGGCCGAGCTGGCCGCCGCGCCCGGGCGCGAGCTCGACGTTGTGCACGACCGTGCCGGTCGGCATCTTCGCCAGCGGCAGGCAGTTGCCAACCGTGATGTCGACGTCCTCACCGGAGGCGACGCTCATGCCCACCGTGAGGCGGGCGGGAGCGAGGATGTAGCTCTTGACGCCGTCGGCGTAGTGCAGCAGGGCGATGTAGGCGGTCCGGTTGGGGTCGTACTCGATCGCCGCGACGCGGGCCGGAACGCCGTCCTTGCGACGCTTGAAGTCAATCCGGCGGTACAGGCGCTTGGCTCCGCCGCCGCGATGCCGGGAGGTCTTGCGGCCGAACGAGTTGCGCCCACCGCTCTTCTTCAGGCCCTCGACCAGCGAGCGCTCGGGCTCGGTCTTGGTGATCTCCTTGAAGTCGGGGTAGGAGACGAAGCGCATCCCCGCGCTCGTCGGCTTGGGCTTGCGGATCGCCATCAGGTCACGCTCTCGAGTGTCGCGAAGATCGGGATCGTCTCGCCCGCGCGGACCTGCACGATCGCCTTCTTCCAGGTGCGTGTGCGCCCGCGCGAGATTCCGCGGCGCTTCGGCTTGGACTTCACCGAGATCGTGCGGACCGCCTCGACGTGCACGTCGAACAGCACCTCGATGGCCTGGCGCACCTGGGTCTTGTGCGCATCGGGGTGGATGCGGAAGGTGTAGCGGCCGGCTGCTGCCAGCACGTAGCTCTTCTCGGAGACGACGGGTTGGATGATCACCGTGGAGGGCTCCATCAGTCGCCCGCCCCCTCCATCTCGGCCCTGCTGCTGCCGAGCGCCCGCGCGGTCAGTTCGGCGAGCGCCGCGGCGGAACAGAGGAGCGAGGCCGCGCCGACGATGTCGGCGACGCCGACGCTCGAGGGAGCGAGCACCGCGACGCGCTCGATGTTGCGGAACGACAGGCCGGCGCCGCGCTCCTCGCCGGTGACGACGACAAGCGTGCCGCGCGGCTTGCCCCAGTCGGCGAGCAGCGCCGCAGCGGCCTTGGTCGAGGGCTCGGCGAAGGCGGCGGTGTCGAGGATCGCGATCGTGCCGCGGCCGGCATGCAGCGACAGTGCGCTGCGCAGCGCCGCACGGCGCTCTTTGCGGTTGACCTTGAAGGTGTAGGAGCGCGGATGGGGGCCGAACACGACGCCGCCGCCGGAGAAGATCGGTGAGCGCGTCGAGCCGGCGCGGGCACGGCCGGTGCCCTTCTGGCGCCACGGCTTGGAGTTGCCGCCCGAAACCAGGCCGCGGGTCTTCGTCGCGGCCGTCCCGCGCCGGCGCGCCGCCAGCTCGGCGCGCACCGACTCGTGCAGGAGCGGGCCGTTGAAGCGCGCGCCAAAGGCGGTGTCATCGAGCGCGAGCGGCCCCGCGCCGCCGCCCAAGACGGGGGCCTCAGCCATCGCTGCGCACCTCCACGTAACCGTTGCGCGGTCCCGGCACCGAGCCGCGAACGAACAGCAGGTTCTCGCCGGCGCGGACCTCGACGACCTCGAGTCCGCGCTGCGTGACGCGCTTGTTGCCCATCTGGCCCGGGCCGCGGATCCCCTTCATCACGCGGGCGGGCCAGGCCGAGGCGCCGATCGAGCCCGGAGCACGCACGTTATGCGAGCCGTGGCCGGCCGGGCCGCGGCTGAAGCGGTGGCGCTTGATCGTGCCCTGGAAGCCCTTGCCCTTGGAGACGCCGGAGATCTTCACGTGCTGTCCAGGCTCGAACACCGAGACATCGACGGTCCCGCCGACGTGCAGCCCGTCACCCTCGCCGCGGAACTCGACGAGGTGGCGCAGCGGCGGCGCATCGGCCTTCTTGAGATGGCCGAGCTCCGGCTTGGTCAGCGCCTTCTCGCGCACACTGCCGAAGGCGAGCTGCACGGCGTCGTAGCCGTCGCGCTCGCTGGTGCGGATCGCGGTCACGTGACACGGGCCGGCGGCCAGCACCGTGACGCGTGCCAGCGCTCCGTCCTCGCCGAAGATCTGCGTCATGCCAAGCTTGCGTGCGAGGATCGCGGCCATCAGCTCGCCAGTCGGATCTCGATGTCGACGCCGGCGGGAAGGTGGTCGAGCCGCTGCAGCGAGTCGACGGTCTTCGGCGTCGGGTGGTGGATGTCGATCAGCCGCTTGTGCGTGCGGATCTCGAAGTGCTCGCGCGAGTCCTTGTCCTTGAAGGGGCTGCGGATCACGCAGTAGACGTTCTTCTCGGTCGGCAGCGGCACGGGCCCGGACACCGTCGCGCCGGTGCGCGTCGCGGTGTCAACGATCTCCTTGGCGGCCGTTTCGATCGCCTGGGTGTCGTAGGCCTTCAGTCTGATGCGAATCTTGTTCTGGGATGAGGCCATTGGGCCGCTGATCTCGTTTCGTGCTGTTGCTCTGCGAATTTGCTGGCGTCACGGCCGACTCGGGCAAGGACGTGCGCAGTGGTTCGGGGTGAAAAGGCCGTCACAGCTGCCCGCCTCACCGGCCGGTCGGACCGCGAGTCCGTGTGATGTCGTATCTGTTGTTAACGGCGGGCAGCGGACCGAGCGCTGCCCTGTCTGCCGCCCTACTTGATGATCTCGGTCACGACGCCGGAGCCGACCGTGCGGCCGCCCTCGCGGATCGCGAACCGCAGACCCGGGTCCATCGCGATCGGCTGAATCAGCTCGATCTCCATCTGGACGTTGTCTCCCGGCATCACCATCTCGACACCTTCGGGCAGATTTGCCACGCCGGTGACGTCGGTGGTGCGGAAGTAGAACTGAGGCCTGTACCCGGAGAAGAACGGCGTGTGACGGCCACCCTCCTCCTTCTTCAGCACGTAGACCTCGCTCTTGAAATGCGTGTGCGGGGTGATCGATCCCGGCTTGCAGAGCACCTGTCCGCGCTCGATCTCCTCGCGCTTGGTGCCACGCAGCAGGCAGCCCACGTTGTCGCCCGCCTGTCCCTGGTCGAGAATCTTGCGGAACATCTCGACACCGGTCACAACCGTGTTGGCGGTGTCCTTGATGCCGACGATCTCGACCGTCTCGCCGGTCTTGATGATTCCCTGCTCGATGCGGCCGGTCGCGACGGTGCCGCGGCCGGTGATCGAGAAGACGTCCTCGACCGGCATCAGGAAAGGCTTGTCGAGGTCGCGCTCGGGCTCGGGGATGTAGGAGTCCAGCGCCGCGGCGAGCTCGAGGATCTTCTCGCGCGAGGCCTCGTCGCCCTCCAGCGCCTTCAGCGCCGAGCCGATCACGAACGGGATGTCGTCGCCGGGGAAGTCGTAGTAGGAGAGCAGCTCGCGTACCTCGACCTCGACCAGCTCGAGCAGCTCCTCGTCGTCGACCATGTCGGCCTTGTTGAGGAATACGACGATGTAGGGGACGCCGACCTGGCGCGCGAGCAGAATGTGCTCGCGGGTCTGGGGCATCGGACCGTCGGCGGCCGAGACGACCAGGATCGCGCCGTCCATCTGCGCGGCGCCCGTGATCATGTTCTTCACGTAATCGGCGTGGCCGGGACAGTCCACGTGCGCGTAGTGACGGTTCTCCGTCTGGTACTCGACGTGGGAGGTCGCGATCGTGATGCCGCGCTCGCGCTCTTCCGGAGCGTTGTCGATCTCTTCGAAGCTCTTGGCCTCGCCGCCCATCTTCTCCGCCAGGACGTTTGTGATGGCAGCGGTCAGCGTCGTCTTGCCGTGGTCGATGTGACCGATCGTGCCGACGTTGACATGCGGCTTGTCGCGCTCGAACTTCGCCTTGCCCACTTGTGTTGCTCCTGTGATCGACGTTTTGGCATCCGCCGCGAAGGCGAACCCGGGAATACTCTCAGAAACGCCGCACGTTGCGCGGCGCGGTTGCTCTCAGGCCGCTCGCGACTCTCCTCCGCGGCTCTCCACGACCTTCTCGGCGATGTTCGGCGGCACTTCCTCGTAAGCCTCGAACTGCATCGTGTAATTCGCCCGTCCCTGCGTGTTGGAACGCAGGTCGGTGGCGTACCCGAACATCTCCGAAAGCGGAACGCGCGCCGTCACCGTCAGCGCGTTGCCGCGACGCTCCTGCCCCTCGATCCGCCCGCGCCGGCGTGAGAGGTCTCCGATCACCTCACCGAGGAAGTCCTCGGGGGTGACGACCTCGACGGCGAAGATCGGCTCCAGCAGCACCGGCTTGGCACGCCGCGCGGCCTCCTTGAAGGCGAGCGATCCGGCGACCTTGAAGGCGATCTCCGAGGAGTCGGTGTCGTGGTACTTGCCGTCCACGAGCGTGACGCGGATGTCGACCATCGGGTAGCCGGCCTTGACGCCGTTCTCGAGCGCCTCCTCGCAGCCCTTCTCGACGGCCGGGATGAATTCGCTCGGAACCGAGCCGCCCCTGATCTTGTTGACGAAGTCAAAGCCCTCGCCCGGCGCCGGCTCGAGGTCGATGTAGACCACGCCGTACTGGCCCGAGCCGCCGGTCTGGCGGATGAACTTGCCTTCGACATGGCGAGCCTCGCCGCGCACCGTCTCGCGGTAGGACACCTGCGGGCGCCCGACGTTGGCCTCGACGTGGTACTCGCGCTTCATCCGGTCCACCAGCACCTCGAGGTGCAGCTCGCCCATCCCGGAGATCTCGGTCTGGCCGGTCTCCTCGTTGGTCTGCACGCGGAAGGTCGGGTCCTCCTCGGCGAGGCGGCCGAGCGCGACCGACATCTTCTGCTGGTCGATCTTCGTCTTGGGCTCGACGGCGACCTTGATCACGGGCTCGGGGAAGATGATCTGCTCGAGCTTGATCGGCGCGTCGGGGGCGGCGAGCGTGTCGCCGGTGGTGACCTGCTTGATCCCGACCGCCGCTGCGATGTCGCCGGCATAGACCTCGTTGACCTCCGCGCGGTCGTTGGCGTGCATCATCAGGATGCGCCCGATCCGCTCGGTCTTGCCGGTCGAGACGTTCAGCACGCGCGCGCCGGCCTCGAGCTTGCCCGAGTAGACGCGGAAGTAGGTGAGCTTGCCGACGAACGGGTCGGCCATGATCTTGAACGCCAGCGCCGCGAACGGCTGGCTCTCGTCGGCCGAGCGGTACGCGTCGCGGCCTTCGGGGTCGCCGCGAACCGGCTCGATACCGTGCACCGGCGGCACGTCCAGGGGCGAGGGCAGGTAGTCGACGACGGCGTCGAGCAGCGGCTGGACGCCCTTGTTCTTGAACGAAGATCCGCACAGCACCGGCGTGAACGCGATCGCCAGCGTCGCCTTGCGGATCGCCGCCTTCAGCAGCGCCTCGGGGATCTCCGACTCCTCCAGGATCAGCTCGACCAGCTCGTCGTCGAAGTGGGAGACCTCCTCGAGCAGGTGCTCGCGCGCGGCGGCGGCGGCGGCGGCGAGCTCGGCCGGGATCTCGCGCGACTCTTGCTCGGTGCCGAGGTCGTCGAGGTAGTAGATCGCGCGCATCGCCACCAGGTCGATGACGCCGGCGAAGTCCCCCTCCACGCCGATCGGCAGCTGGATCGGCACGGGATGCGCGCCGAGGCGATCGATCATCGTCTGCACGCCGCGCTCGAAGTCGGCGCCGATGCGGTCCATCTTGTTGATGTAGGCGATCCGCGGAACCGAGTACTTGTCCGCCTGGCGCCACACCGTCTCCGACTGCGGCTCGACGCCGGCGACGGAGTCAAACAGCGCGATCGCGCCGTCGAGGACCCGCAGTGAGCGCTCCACCTCGACCGTGAAGTCGACGTGGCCGGGGGTGTCGATGATGTTGATCCGGTGGTGGTTCCACTCGCAGGTCGTGGCCGCCGACGTGATCGTGATGCCGCGCTCCTGCTCCTGCTCCATCCAGTCCATCGTCGCCGCGCCCTCGTGGACCTCGCCGATCTTGTAGGTGCGCCCCGTGTAGTAGAGGATGCGCTCCGTCGTCGTGGTCTTGCCGGCGTCGATGTGCGCCATGATCCCGATGTTGCGGGTCTTTTCGAGTGGGAAGGCTCTTGGCATGGTGGTGGTGGCAGGTCCGGTGCGGCGATTGTGCTTGGCGCGAGCGGCCCGGGAGCGGGCAAAAAAATAGGGCCGGTGGGCCCACGCAGAGTCCTGCTCAAGCCCCCGTCTGCGTCGTTATGTGGTCGCGGTCTCCATGTTCGTGAACAGGTGCGTGCTCTGCCGTTTGCGGACGCGCACGGTCGCACTCACCGCCCGGCGATCATAGCAGAGGCCCGACGGCGCGCAGGGGCTGCAATCGCCCCTGCGCCGCCTACCAGCGGTAGTGCGCGAACGCCTTGTTGGCCTGCGCCATGCGGAAGATGTCGTCCTTGCGCTTGTATGCCCCGCCCTGCTGAGACTGCGCGTCGAGCAGCTCGCCGGCGAGCCGCGCCGACATCTGCTTCTCGCGGCGGTTGCGGGCGAATTCGACGAGCCAGCGGACGGCCAGCGTGCGCGCGCGCCGCGCCGGGACCTCGACCGGAACCTGGTAGGTGGCGCCGCCGACGCGCCGCGAGCGGACCTCCAGCGCGGGCGTCAGGATCTTGATCGACTCCTCGAGCGCCTCGACCGGGTCCTTGCCGGTCTTCTCGGCGAGGATCGCCAGCGCGTCATAGACGATCCGCTCGGCCGTGGACTTCTTGCCGTCGAGCATCACCTTGTTGACGACCTGCTGCACCAGTCTTGAGCGATGGACGGGGTCCGGCTCGAGCGGGCGGATCTGGGCGGCGGCGCGGCGGGGCATCAGGCGTGGCTCACGGCTTCTTGACGCCGTACTGCGAGCGCGCCTTCTTTCGGTCGCTGACGCCAGCCGCGTCCAGCGCCCCGCGCACGACCTTGTAGCGCACACCTGGAAGGTCCTTGACGCGACCGCCGCGGACAAGCACGACGGAGTGCTCCTGCAGGTTGTGTCCCTCGCCCGGGATGTAGGCCGTGACCTCGATCGAGCCGGTGATCCTCACGCGGGCGACCTTACGCAGCGCCGAGTTCGGCTTCTTCGGCGTCGTCGTGTACACGCGCGTGCAGACGCCGCGCCGTTGAGGTGCGGCGACCTTGCGCTTGCGACCCTTGCCAGACTTCAGGCCGGGGGTCGCGAGCTTCTTCTTGGGCGGCTTGCGTCCGATCCGGACGAGCTGGGAAGTGGTCGGCATGCGGGCTGGGATGGTACCAGAGGCGGCGAGAACGCCCCGCCGCACCGGCTTCTAGACGGACGCCACGGCCGCGCGACGGGCGCCGACCGAGGGCATCAGAGCCGCCGCGAGCATGATCGCGACAAGCCCGAGGCTCTGCGCGACGATGCCCAGCGCGCCGCCCGGCATCGGGTCTCCGAAGACGAAGATCCCGCCGGCGATCGCCGAGATGTTCGCGGTCGCGCTGGTGATCGCGATCACCGGCACGGCGTCGCCGTCCTGAAAGGACTTCGCCGAGGCGAAGAACGCGACGACGGAGGCCACCAGGGTGACACCGAGCCAGGGGCTCACGATGCCGAGCACGCCATGGGCGCCGACGATCCCCGTCAGCGCCTTGATCGAGACGTCGGAGACGCCGAACAGAAGGCCGCTGGCCGCGCCGAGCATCGTGCCGTGATGCTCACGCGGGGCGCCGGCGCGCGGGCCGACGATCAGCAGGGCGCCGACCGCGCAGACACCGGCCTCGAAGGCGATCATCGCCGCGGGCGAGAAGGACGAGTGCGCGCCGCGAACGCTCGGGACGGTCAGCGCGAAGGCGACCAGCCCGACGGCGGTCAGCGCGAGCCCGGCCCATTGGCGCCGCCCGACCGGGAAGCCGAACACGCGGTCAGCCATCAGGCCGATCAGCACGATGCCGCCGGCGAGCACGACCTGCACGACGCTGAGCGGCGCGAGCGCCATCGCCGCGACGTGCAGAATCCACGCAACGGCCGCGATCAGCATGCCGGCGGCGAACCAGCGCGCGCGAAACAGCGCCCGGCCGGAGCGCAGCGGATGGCTCGCGAGCACGCGTGGCGCGCTGCGGGCGCCACGCTGCTTGCAGAAGAACGCAAGGTTGGTGACGATCGCGCAGCAGAGCGCAAAAAGGATTCCGAGTTGGATTGTCAGGCCTCCATGAAGAGTGATGCGGGCGCGTCGTTCGCGCCTGGTTCCCTATCGGCCGGCCGTGGCCTGCGCTTGACTTGCCGCTCGCAGGAGGCGGTACCGTGGGTGCAGTGAAGCTCAAGCGTATCGCAGCGCTCGCGGCGGTCGCGCTGGTGGCGACGGCGAGTGGCGCCGGCGCAGCCGCCTCGAGCTGCGTCCCGTCAGGGATTAATACGCTCCGCGCCTCCGGCGCTGCGCGGACCTATTCCCGCGCGGGAGTGCTGTACGCCTGCCTGCGCAGCCGCGCCACGCGCCTCGGGTCGCTGCGCGGCAGCGTCCCCTTCCCGGCGCGGCGCGTCGCGCGCTACGCGCTGAGCCCCCGCTACGCCGGCGTTGCCACGCTCGACATGGGAGTGGACACGCTCGCGTCGACCGTCGCCCTGATCGACCTGCGCAGCGGCAGGACACTGGAGCGCGCCCCCGCGACCTCACCGCAGCGCGCCGCCGAGTCCTTCAGCACGGTGACCGAGATGAGGGTCAACGGCGACGGCGTACTGGCCTGGATCGGCCGGCGCAGCGCGATCGGAGATCTGCAACCGGTCTACGAGTTGCACATCTTCGCGCCCCATCGCGAGGGCGGCGTGTTCGCGGACAGCACGATCGCGCTGGTCGACCTGGCGCTCAATGAGAAGCGGCTCAGCTACCGCTTCGCGCACGCCGGCAAGCGGGTCGTGATCGCGCTGCCGCTGCCCGACTGAGCGCGTGAGCGAGGGAGGCGCGCGAGCGCCTCCCTCGGAACCTCACTCGCTGATGTCCAGCTCGCGCAGCTCGTCCGCGAAGCCCGGGTCTGAGCCGAGGCCGATCTCCTCAAGCGACGCCAGGTCGGCCGCGAAGTCGGCGAAGCCGCTCATCCCCAGCTCGCCGCCGAGATCCTCCTCGCCGAGCAGTCCGAGCTCGTCGACGGCGCGCGGCAGCGGCTTGGCCGGCTCGATCTCGATCCGCCGGTAGCGCTTGAGCCCGGTCGCGGCCGGAATCAGCTTGCCGATGATCACGTTCTCCTTGAGCCCGTTGAGGCGGTCGATCTTGCCCTCGAGCGCCGCATCGGTCAGCACCTTCGTGGTCTCCTGGAAGGACGCCGCCGAAAGGAACGAGTCGGTATTCAGCGAGGCCTTGGTGATCCCGAGGATGATGTCCTCGAACTCCGCGCCCTCGCCGCCGTCCTTGGCGACCAGCTCGCTGGCGCGAGCGAACTCGAAGCGGTCGACGAACTGTCCCGGCAGATAGTCGGTATCGCCCTTCTGGTCGATCCGGACCTTCTTCAGCATCTGGCGCACGATCAGCTCGATGTGCTTGTCGTTGATGTCCACGCCCTGTGACTTGTAGACCGCCTGCACCTCCTTGACGAGGTACTGTTCGGTCTCGGTCCGCCCACGCACCGCGAGCAGCTCGTGCGGGTAGAGCGAGCCCTCGTTGAGCTGGCGTCCGGCGACGATCTTCTCGCCGGAGGTGACGTAGAGCCGTGTGCGGCGCGGGAAGGTGTGACGGTGCTCCTCGCCCGCCGCGTCGGTGATCACGACGGTCAGCGCCTTGTCGGACTCCTCGATCGAGATCACGCCGTCCTGCTCGGCGATCTTCGCCAGGCCCTTCGGCTTGCGCGCCTCGAACAGCTCGACGACACGCGGCAGGCCGTGGGTGATGTCGGCTCCGGCGACGCCGCCGGTGTGGAATGTGCGCATCGTCAGCTGGGTCCCCGGCTCACCGATCGACTGGGCGGCGATGATTCCCACCGCGTCGCCGATCTGGGCGATCTGGCCGGTCGCCATCGCCCGCCCGTAACAGGCCTGGCAGACGCCGGACGGCGCCTCGCACTTGAGCACCGAGCGCACCGCGACCATCGTGTTGGAGCCCCGCTCGTGATCCTCGCGGTAGCTCTCGACGATGTCGGCGAACTCCGCGCGGTCGATCTGCTTGCCCTGCTCCACGAGCGTGCGCCCGCGCTTGGTCGAGAACTCGCGCGCGGCGATCCGTCCGATCAGGTTGTCGTTGGGCTCGTCGCCATCCTTGAACACCGGGATCTCGATGTACTCCTCGGTCCCGCAGTCGGGCTCGCGGATGATCACATCCTGGGCCACGTCGACGAGCCGCCGGGTCAGGTACCCGGAGTCCGCCGTGCGCAGCGCCGTGTCGGCGAGGCCCTTGCGCGCGCCGTGGGTCGAGATGAAGTACTCGAGCACGGAGAGGCCCTCGACGAAGTTCGCCTTGATCGGCCGCTCGATGATCTCGCCCTTCGGGTTCGCCATCAGCCCGCGCATCCCCGCCAGCTGGCGGATCTGCTTGAAGGAGCCGCGCGCGCCCGAGTTGGCCATCATGAAGATGGGGTTCAGCTCGTGGAGGTTCTCGACCATTGCGTCGGCGACCTCGTCGGTGCAGGCGTTCCACAGGTCGACGACGGCCTCGTGGCGCTCCTCCTGGGTGATCAGGCCCTGGTCGTACTGCTCCTGGACCGTCGCCACCTCGGCCTCGTAGCGGCCGAGGATCGCGCCCTTGCTCGGCGGTACGACGACGTCGTTCTTGGAGATCGTGATCCCCGCCTGGGTCGCGTACTTGAAGCCGAGGTCCTTGAACGCGTCGAGAACCAGCGAGATCGTCGTCGCGCCGTAGCGCTGGACGAGCGCGTCGATCAGCCGCGTCGTGTCGCGCTTCTTCATCGACTGGTTGACGAACACGTAGGTCGTCGGGTCGAAGTCGCCGCTCAGGGCCTCTTCGAGCGCGCGTTCGATGTGGTCGTTGTAGATGATCCGCCCGACCGTGGTGAGGATGTGCCCGCCGCCGTGGCGGAACGGGCGGAACTCGGCCAGGTCGTGCAGCTTCACGACACGAGCCTCGTATGAGAGCTCGGCCTCCTGCGCGGTGCGGAACACGTGCGGGCGCGGCTCGTGCGTCGCGCGGTCGATCTTCGCCAGCTCCTCGGGCTCGGGGCCGTAGGTGAGGTAGTAGGCGCCGAGGATCATGTCCTGCGACGGGGTCGCGAGCGGCGCGCCGTGCGCCGGCGAGAGGATGTTGTTGGAGGACAGCATCAGGATGCGGGCCTCCGCCTGGGCCTCGGCTGAGAGCGGCAGATGGACGGCCATCTGGTCGCCGTCGAAGTCGGCGTTGAAGGCGTGGCAGACGAGCGGGTGAACCTGGATCGCCTTGCCCTCGACGAGCAGGGGCTCGAACGCCTGGATGCCGAGGCGGTGGAGCGTCGGCGCGCGGTTCAGCAGCACCGGATGCTCGTGGATGACCTCCTCGAGCACGTCCCAGACCTCGGGGATCATCGAGTCGACCATCTTCTTGGCCGCCTTGATGTTCTGCGCCGACTTGCGCTCGACCAGCCGCGACATGATGAACGGCTTGAACAGCTCGAGCGCCATCAACTTCGGCAGGCCGCACTGGTGCAGCTTCAGGTAGGGGCCCGAGACGATCACCGATCGGCCCGAGTAGTCCACGCGCTTGCCGAGCAGGTTCTGGCGGAAGCGGCCCTGCTTGCCCTTGAGCATGTCCGAGAGCGACTTCAGCGGCCGGTTGCCGGGCCCGGTGACCGGGCGCCCGCGGCGGCCGTTGTCAAACAGCGCGTCGACGGCCTCCTGCAGCATGCGCTTCTCGTTGTTGACGATGATCTCCGGCGCGCCGAGATCCAGCAGCCGCTTGAGGCGGTTGTTGCGGTTGATCACGCGGCGGTAGAGGTCGTTGAGATCGCTGGTGGCAAATCGGCCGCCGTCGAGCTGGACCATCGGACGCAGCTCCGGCGGGATCACCGGGACGGCGTCCAGCACCATCATCTCGGGCTTGTTGCCCGACTGGATGAAGGCGGAGACGACCTTCAGGCGCTTGACCGCGCGGGCCTGCTTCTGCCCCTTGGCCGTCCTGACCTGGTCGAGCAGCTCGATCCGCTCGGCCTCCAGGTCGACCTGCTGGAGCAGGTCGCGGATCGCCTCGGCGCCCATGCCGCCGCGGAAGTAGTCGCCGAAGCCGTAGGAGGAGCCGAAGCGCTCCTTCAGCTCGCGGAACAGCGTCTCGTCGTGCTCGATCTGCTTGGGCTCCATCGTCTTGAACAGCTCCCACACCTGACGCACGCGCTCGGCGGCATCCTCGATGTAGGCCTCGGTGTCGGCGATGTCGGCCTCGAAGGACTTGCGCAGGTCCTTCAGCAGCTTGTCGCGGTCCTCAGCAGAGAGCTTGGCGACCTTGACGTCCAGCGAATCCGCCCAGATGTGATCCTCGGCGGAGAAGCCGGTCTGCTTGCCCGTCTCGAGATAGACCTCGCGGCGCGCGAGCGACTCGCGCAACTCGAGCACGCGCTCCTCGCGCTCGCCCGTGTAGGAGTCGAGCACCTTGTCGATCTCCTTCTGAAGCTTGTCGGTGTCGCGCGTGCGCGCCTCATCGTCGACCCAGGTGACGATCGATGCGGCGAAGTAGAGCACCTTCTCGAGCTCCTTCGGCGCCATGTCGAGCAGGTAGCCGATGCGGCTCGGCACGCCCTTGAAGAACCAGATGTGGCTGACGGGGGCGGCGAGATCGACGTGGCCCATGCGCTCGCGGCGCACCTTGGAGCGCGTCACCTCGACGCCGCAGCGCTCGCAGACGATGCCCTTGTAACGGACGCGCTTGTACTTGCCGCAGTAGCACTCCCAGTCCTTGGTCGGCCCGAAGATCCGCTCGCAGAACAGCCCGTCCTTCTCGGGCTTGAGCGTGCGGTAGTTGATCGTTTCCGGCTTGGTGACCTCGCCGGAGCTCCAACCGCGGATCTGCTTGGACGATGCGAGACTGATCTCGATCGCGTCGAAGTTGTTGATGTCGATCACGCTGACTCCTCGTCAATTGCCACTACGTCGTCAATGTCGTCGTCGCCGTCCAGGGCGTCCTCGCCGTCGAGCGAATCGAGGTCGATCTCGATCCCCAGGTCATCGAGCGAGTCCTCCGTGCCGAGCACTCCGGCCGCAGCGACCACGTCCAGGTCGACGGCGTCGGCATCGGCGTCGTCGATTTCCGCGTCCTCCTCGTCCTCATCGTCGGGATCCTCCGCCGGCGGCGGCGCCTCGGCCGCGACGTCGTCCTCGACGCGCACGCCGGAGAGGTCGATGCCGAGCTCCTCGGCGGCGCGCAGCAGGTCGTCGTCCTCGTCGCGCATCTCGGCGCGCTGTCCCTCCTCGGACACGACGTTGACGTCGAGTGCGAGCGACTGCATCTCCTTGAGGAGCACCTTGAAGGACTCGGGGATCGACGGTTCGGCGATGTTCTCGCCCTTGACGATCGCCTCATAGGCCTTCACGCGCCCGACCGTGTCGTCGGACTTGATCGTGAGCATCTCCTGCAGCGTGTAGGCGGCGCCGTAGGCTTCGAGCGCCCAGACCTCCATCTCGCCGAAGCGCTGGCCGCCGAACTGCGCCTTGCCGCCCAGCGGCTGCTGGGTGAC
>Ga0182015_10003176_pt1 | contig 18752 bp, 15 predicted proteins | sample 712P3MmetaG_FD_120478 | JGI IMG/M metagenome (GOLD analysis project Ga0182015, IMG submission 120478) | Permafrost microbial communities from Stordalen Mire, Sweden - 712P3M metaG | ecosystem: Environmental > Terrestrial > Soil > Wetlands > Permafrost | place: Sweden: Stordalen | collected...
CGAGTTCAATTTGTCACGTCGGCGCCCCCTCATGGGCCCGCTACGCCGCCCGCTGCACGAATTCACGGATGGTGAAATCGCAAATCAAGGGCAAATGGTCGGAGTACTGCACCGGAGGAATCTCGAAACGATTCACCTCGATTCGCGAGCTGTGCAATATGAAATCCAGCTCCTTGCGCGGGCTGCTGCTCGGGTAGGAGGGCAGGCCCTGCAGGTTGGCATTGCTCAAGCCCGCGGCCTGCATGAATAGGTAGAGCTCGTGATCGCCCCAATAGGTGTTGAAATCGCCGGCGACGATGACCGGCTTGGTCGTCTTGCGGATCAGGTCGTACAGGTAGCGCAGCTGATACTGGCGATGGCGGAACTTCAATGACAGGTGCACCAGAAATATGGCGATGTCGTCCAATTCCAGCTCGATAATCAGGCGCTTGATGCCGGTGTCGAAGTAATGAAAGCGCTCGCCGCGGACGCGCGGCGCCGCCAGAAAGGCGTTTGCCTGTTTGCGCACGATGGGTACGAGCTGGTTTACCGAGGAGACGCCGTATTTGCACTCGAATGTGGAGTAATGACCCAGCGAGCGCGCGATGAAATCGGCCTGGTTGACCATTCCGGTCCGGATGCTGCCGGTGTCGACCTCGATCAGGCCAACCACATCCGGGTCCTGGCGCTTGATGAAGTCGGTGATCTGCGAGAGCACGTGGCGGCTGGATCGCAGGTATCCGGCCCCCGGAACGGGAAGATGGAAGGCGGGTCCGGTCCCGGTGGCATAACGGATGTTGTAGATCAGCAGACGCACTGGCAGGATTGTATCGACGCGCGGTGCTTCGCGCATGACCATCGTCACGCTACAATAGGCCCATGTCGAGCCCGTCCAATCCGATCCGCTTGTTCGTCACCCACGTCTGGGTGGACAACGAAGACTATACCCGCGTCTTCGAATACCTCGAAGCGTCGGGCAATTTTTACTACAAGAACACCAGCCAGCCTCAGGCGAAGCGGCCCATCGACAAGGAAAGTCAGCGCGAAGACCTGCGCCGCCAGATCGCACCGTGCGAAGTGGTCGTGGTCATTCCGGGAGCCTATTTCATAGCGCCGGAATTGGTGGTTTTTCAGATGACGTTTGCAAAGGCGGCCGACCGGCCGATCGTTGCGATGGAGAATTTCGGATCCGCCGAACCGCTGCCCAAGGCCATTCTTGACGTGGCGGACGAAGTCAGCGCCTGGAACGAGCGGAATTTGATCGATGCGCTGCGCCGGCAGGCGCGCCATCAGGAAACGACGCGATGGGACACCATCGAGTTCAAGCTCGATTAGCGCTCGCGGGTCCGTCGGTGAATTGCAATCCAGTCAGTGAGTGGCGATAAGCGCCGGCACGTCGAATTCGCCGGAGTCGCGTTCCAGCCCCGGTTCCCGGTCGGCGCCGTGCAGCTGCACCACGGCCGCGCTGGCCCGAGCCGCGCTGAGGAGCAACTTGCAGGTGATGCCGAAGATGTCCACGATCAGGGCAGCACAATCGTCCGCCTCTTGATTCGACATTTTGCGCACTGAGGCCGTCACGGCGTCCTCACCACGCAGTGGTTGGACGCCCTGCATCGAGTCCATGAGGCGCGAGAACGAATCGCGAACTTCGCTGGGTAGTTGGTCCTCGGGAATGGTGACGAGGTGCCGTCGGTAAGCGCAGATCAGACGCTGCTTGATCGGCGTGGAGCGCACCAATTCGAGTGTCGCGAAGTGCAAACTTTCCCATGCGCTAATCATTACGTGCCCCACTATTGCAAGATTGAAACCTTAATGTGGTTTCGAGGTACGCACCTCCCCCGCAGAGTCTTGGTAAATCAAGTCTCTACACTTGGAATATACAAGACAACGCACAAAACGCAACGCGCAAATGAGGTTCCAATGGCCGGCCGGGAGCGCACTCAATCATAAGGGTGGCTTACACTGGTTATCTAAATAGAAAACTCACTATAGATTCATAATCTATTGATAAAAAAGATGTTGTACGTTTTGCTCCCTAGCGCAACTCGGGCATCCCGGACAATGCTTCGCCGGCATCCTCGCGGGAGTGGGTGGCGCCAATCAACATGTACACACCGGGGACGACGAAGAGCGTGAACAGGGTTCCGATTGCCAATCCCGTCGATATGACGAGACCGATCGCGTAACGCGAAGCCGCGCCGGCGCCGCTCGCGAACACCAACGGAATGACGCCGAGCACCATGGCTGCCGTGGTCATCAGGATCGGGCGCAGTCGAGTGCCGGCCGCGGCCACGATGGCCGCCTGTTTGCTCTTTCCCGTTTGCTGCTCGGTGTTCGCCACCTCGACGATCAGGATGCCGTGCTTGCTGATGAGGCCCATGAGCGTCACCAATCCGACTTCGGTGTAAATATTCAAAGTCGCCCCCCCGATACCCAGAGCGATGAAGATCAGTGCGCCGGCGATCGAGAGCGGAACGGAGATCAGGATGACCAGGGGGTCGCGAAAGCTTTCAAACAGCGCGGCCAGCGCCAGGAATACGATGATGATGGCAAATGCGAAGGTCCCCATGATGCCGCCGGACTCGGCCACGAATTGCCGGCCCTGGCCGCCGTAGTCGACGGAGTAGCCCTGAGGCAGCGTGCGCGCGGCGAGTCCCTGGAGGTACTTCAGGGCGTCGTCCAAGGAGACCCCGGGATACATGACTCCCGCGAGAGTGGCGGAATTCAATTGCTGGAAATGATTCAAGGTTTCCGGGACCGTAACCGCGCGAACGGTGGCGATGCTCGACAGCAGGACCGGCACTCCGCCGATATTGGCCACGGGATAATTCAACAATTGGTCGACGTTCAAGCGCGATAGCCGCTCGACTTGCGGGATCACCTTGTAGGATCGCGTGTCCATGCTGAAGTAATTGACGTAGTTGCCGCCGAGCAGCGCCCCCAGCGCACTGCCGACCTGGGTCATCGTCAATCCGAGTTGCGCGGTCTTGTCGCGGTCGATCTCGATCACGGACTGCGGCAAATCGAATTTCAGGTCCGTATCGATGAAGATGAACATGCCGCTCTTGGCTGCCGCGGCGACCATTTCCTGCGCAACCTCGTTGAGGCGCGCGGCCGGTTCGGTCGTGGTGACCGCGAATTGGATGGGCAAGCCGAACGCGCCGGGCAACGAGGGTGGTTGGAAAACCGCAACCCTTTGGCCGGCAATGGCGGAGAGACCCTGGGCCAGCTGTTGCTGGATGGCGTTGGCGCCCAATTTTCGTTTGTCGCGCGGCTGCAGCGCCAACCCCATGAGGGACTGGCCGGGCGCGTCGATCTGGAAGATGTGATCCGGATGTGCAATGGCCGTCGAAATATCGAAGGCCTGCTTATCGTAGAGGGTCTTGCCCTGCAGAGTGGCGTCAGGCGCAGAAGTACCCTGCGCGAGGACGAAGCCCTGATCCTCCTGCGGCGCCAGCTCGCTTTTCGACGTGGAATACATGAAATAGATGCTGCCCAGCACCAGGAACACCAATACCGCGGTAACCGGCGTGTAGTGCAGGCTGCGCTCGAGCTTGCGCTGGTACCAGTGCAGCAGCTTCTCGAAGCGGGAGTCGATGAATCGCACCACCCGCGCCTCCCAGTCGTGGGCGTCGGGGCGGTGCGGCTTGAGCAGCCGTGAACACATCATCGGCGACAAGGTCAAGGCGATGACGGCGGACACCGTCACGGCCGCGGCGAGCGTAAACGCAAACTCGACGAACAGCGCACCGGTGAGGCCGCCCTGAAATCCAATGGGGATGAACACGGCGAGCAGTACCGCGGTCATGGCAACGATGGGGCCGGCGAGTTCCCGGGCCGCGAGGCTGGCCGCGGCCAAGGCGGCCATGCCGCCCTCGAGATGACGGTTGACGTTCTCGACCACGATGATGGCGTCGTCGACCACGAGACCGATGGCGAGCACGAGGGCGAGCAGCGTCAACAGGTTGATCGAGAAACCAAGCGCCAACATGATGGCCAGGGTGCCGATGAGGGAGAGCGGTATGGCGACGATGGGAATCAACACCGAGCGCGGCGACCCCAGGAACGCGAAGATCACCGCCATGACGATGAGCAGCGCTTCGATGAGCGTCGTTGCCACTTCGTGAATCGAGCTGTTCACGAAGTCGGTGGAGTCGTAAATGATCTGGCCTTGCAATCCTTCCGGGAGCTGCGACTGGATCTGCGGAACCACGGCCTTCACGCCGTTGACTACGGTCAGCAGGTTGGCGCTGGGCGCGACTTGGATGCCGACGAACACGCCGGTTTTGCCGTCGAATGCCACGAGCGCCTCGTAAGAGTCCCCGCCCAACGATACGGTGCCGACGTCGCTCAGGCGAACGTTGGCGCCGTTGACCTGCTTGACCACCAAATTGCGGAATTCAGCGAGGCTGTGCAGGCTGGTGGTCGAGGTCAGCGTCACCTGCACCATCTGACCCTTGGTGTTGCCGACGGCGGAGATGAAGTCGTTGGTGCCGAGAGCAGTGGATACGTCGGCGGCGGTGATGCCGTAGGCGGAAAGCTTTTGCGGATCGAGCCACGCGCGCAGCGAAAAGTACTGGCCGCCCAGGATTTCGGCGGTTTGCACGCCGGCCACGGCCTGCAGCTTGGGCTGCACCACGCGCTGGATGTAATCGGTGATTTGATTGCGGTCCAAGGTCTGGCTGGCAAAGCCCAAATACATGGCGTCGGTGGTTTGCCCGACCTTCACGGTGATGGCCGGCTGTTGCGAGCCGGTGGGGAGCTGGTTCAAGACCGAGTTGACCTTGATGTTGATCTCGGCCGCCGCCTTGGACGTGTCGTAGTTCTGCCGCAAGTTGACGGTAATGGTGCTGGTGCCGCTTTGGCTGACCGACGTCATGTAGTCGATGCCGTTCGCCTGCGCGACGGCCGCTTCGATGGGCGTCGTAATGAAACCGGCTATCGCATCGGGATCGGCGCCCGGAAAAAAGGTGGTGACGGTCACGATGCCGTTCTCGGTCCTGGGGTAGGCGAGCACCTGCAGCGAACTGTACGACCGCAGACCCACCACCAGGATCACGAGGCTGACGACGCTCGCCAGGACGGGACGACGAATGAACAGGTCGGTGAAGTTCACGGGTTACTCGTTGGGAGGCGTCGGGTTCGGATCGTTGGTGGGAACGACCTTGTTGTTGATGACCACCGGCGCGCCGTTGCGCAGCTTCATCTGGCCGGCGGTGACCACCTCTTCGCCGGCCGCAACGCCGGAGAGCACGGCGACCTGGTCGCCGCGCGTGTCGCCCAGCGTCACGAAGCGCTGCTGCGCGGTCAGCGATGGGTGGTCTTTATCGGCGCCGCTTCGTTGCACCAGGTAGACGGTATTGCCGTAGGGGTTGTAGGTGATCGCCGACTGCGCGAGCGTAATATGCTGGGTCGGGGCGCCGTTGTCGATTTCCACGGTGGCGTACATGCCGGGAACCAGGCGCCGCTCCGGATTGGCAAATGAGGCGCGGGCTTGAACGTTGCGGCTGGAGGAGTCCACCTTGGAGTTTATCGACGTGATCTTGCCCGTGAAGCCCGTTCCCGGGTAGGCGTCCACCGTCGCGCTCACGCTTTGGTCGACCTTCAAATGGCTGAGCGCCTGTTGGGGTACATAGAAATCGATGAAGATCGGATCGAGCGCCTGCAGGGTGACCACCGTGGTGCCCGCGGCCAGATACTGTCCTTCGTCGACCTGACGAATTCCGAGCGTCCCGCCGAAAGGCGCGCGTACGGTTTTTTCCTCGATGAGCGCCTCCTGCGCCGCCACCTGCGCGCGCGCCGACTTGAGGCTCGACGCGTCGGCATCCACGGTGGCCTGGCTGATGGCCTGTGCGGCCAACTGCTCCTGGTCCCGCTTCAGGGTGATTGCCGCGAGCTCCGCCTGCGCCTGAAGCTGCGCAAGCTTCGCGGGGTCATCATTGGGCTTGAGCGTGAGCAGCACGCTGCCGGCGGGAACTTCGGCGCCCGAGTCGATGTGCAGTTTGTCGACCACACCCGAGGCCTGCGCCGCAAGATCGGCGCCGCGAACGGCGCGCACGGTGCCCAAGGCTTGCGTGCGCGATTGCCACGTCGACAGGGCGGCGACGGTGCTCGATACCGTCTGCGGTGCCGTGGCCGCCCCGCTCATGGATTTGCCGATCATTTTGCCGATGAATCGTTGCCAGCCGAAGATGCCGCCCATGACCACCCCAACGACGATCAGCAGGATCAGCAGCGGCATTATCAACGCGCGCGGCCGTGCGGTCATTCGGCCGTCGTCGCGGATTTCGGTTTCCATGGTGCTCACGGTGTTCCCTCAGCGTAAGGTGGATGAATTGACGGCGAGATCGGTGCGATTCCACCAGCCTCCGCCCAGCGCCTGAAACAATGCCGCGGTGTCGGCGTAGCGCTGCGCGCGCGCCTTGACCAAGGTAATGAGTGCGCTCTGATAACTCTGCTCGGCGGTCAGCACCTGCAGGTAGCTCGCGCCCCCGCTCTGGTACTGCGCCTGCACCAGCTTCAGGCTGTCGGCGGAAGATTGCTCGGCCAGTGCATAGGCGGCCAGCGCGTCCGCATCGGCGCTAAGCGCATACAGCGTGTTCGACACGTTCTGAAACGCCGTGATGACGGTGTTCTTGTAATTGGCCGCCGCTTCCTGGGCGGCGGCAATCGCCGCGCGGCGTTGATGGGTAAGCTGGCCACCCTTGAAGATCGGCTGGGTCACGCCGCCCAGAAGGCTCCACACCACCGAGGACGGCGAGAACACCTGCGAGAATTGGGTGCCGGCGCCGCCGTAGCTGGCGCTGAGCGTGATCTGCGGCAGCATGTTCGCCGTCGCGACGCCGATTTGCGCCGTGGCCGAATGCAGCAATTCTCCGTATTCGCGGACATCCGGGCGTTGCTCGACCAGCGTCGACGGCAGGCTCAGCGGCAGATCGGGCGGCAGCGTCAACGAATCGAGCGTGATTTGCGCGCCGTCGTAGTCGGCAGGGGGAGTGCCCAAGTACGCGGCAAGCTGGTTTCGTTCCTGCGCAAGCTGGCTGCGCAATCCGGGCAGGCTCGCCAGCGTGCTCTGCAACGCCGCTTGCTGTTGCAGCACGTCCGCCTGCGAGGCGCCGCCGGCGGTCACCCGGCGCCGCGTGATGTCGAGTACCGCCTGTTGGGATTTCGCAATGGATGCGGTGGCCGAGATCTGGGCGCGCAGGGAGCCTTCAGCGACGGCGGCGGTGACGATGTTGGCCGTGAGGCTCAAGTAGCTGGCCTCCAATGCGAAGCGTTGATAGTCGGCCTGGGCCTGCAGGGCCTCGACCTGCCGGCGGATGCCGCCGAAGGCATCCAGCGTGTACGAGACATTCACCGACGCGCTGTTGAGCGTGTAGAGAATCGATCCTTCCTGTGGCAGGCCGATCTCAGCGCCGGATTCCTTCGCACGCTCTGCCTGGTACTGACCGGATACGCTTGGCAGGAAGCTGCCGCGTTGGGCCGCCGTGTTCTCGTTCGCCTGCCGCAGGGCCGCCTGCGCCGCTTCCAGCGTCGGGCTGTTCGCAATGCCTCGCTCGACGAGGGCGGTGAGCTCCGGCGACTTGAACAACGTCCACCACTGTCCCGGGATATCCAGTCCCTCGACGAAGCGCTGCGTGTCGCCGCCCGGTATGGGCGCGGCGGTAGTCGCCGCCGGTAACGACCCAGGGGGACCGTAACCGGTAGTCGCAACGGCCGCCGGTCGCTTGTAGTCCGGTCCCACCGCGCAGGCTGACAGCAGGAGTGCGGCGTATAAAAGTATAAAAAACCGTAGGTTATAGATCATATTTGATGTAAATATGTGAATAAGGGCGGTCAGCCATGATTCCTAGGGGAGACGCCGTTCAAGAATATGTCAACAACTTGTTGCAGGTGTTCGGTGCAATCCAGCTTGGCCATTTCCTCGGGCGTACCGAACAGCAGGCATTGGTGCAGTTCGGCGCATACCATAGCAAAACCGATTACGAAAAAAATATTCATTTGGTAAAATATACCGCACGGAATAATTAGAGATCAAATGAATAATACATCGCTGCAATTTCAGAAGCTGGAGGCGAATCTCGAGCGATTGCGTGGGCGGATGCCGGACCTGCCCACGTCGTGCGTGCTGTTGAGCCGGCTGCTGCTGCATCTCGGCCGCGGCATGTCCTCGATGCTGGAGCACCAAATTCGACCGTTTGGATTGAACGAGGCGGAATTTCGGGTGCTGACGACGCTGTTTTCGCAGCCCGACGGCGTTGCACATCCCAGCGACCTGTGCACCAAGACGTCACAGAGTCCCGCCAACATGTCGCGCATCAGCGATGCACTGGTGAGCCGCGATCTCATCACCCGGCTTTCGAGCCTGCGAGATCGCCGCAGAATGGTCCTGCGCATCACGGAACAGGGGGAGGATCTGGTGCGGCGTCTGCTGCCGACGCTGTATGCGCCGTTGCGCGAAATGTTCAAGGATTTTTCCGACGAGGACCAGCAGCGATTGGTTTCGCAATTGAAGAATTTGAGCGCGAAACTGGAAGTGGCAATGTCCCAGCACGACCCGGAGCGCGAGGAGTGATGCGCCTGGGCGCCGTGCTGATGCTGGCGGCGTGCGCCGCGGGGTGCGCCGGCCTGCCGCCAAAGCCGCAGCCCCCCTCGTTGCCCACCGAAGCACCGCAAAGCGGTCTTTCGGGAGATGGCGGAGGGTGGCCCGCGCGGGAGTGGTGGACGCTCTATCGGGATCCGGACCTGAATGCGTTGATCGGAATGGCGCTGCAGTATTCGCCGTCATTGGCCGTGGCCCATTCGCGCCTGGACATCGCCCGACAGTCGGTGCGGGTGGCGGGCGCCGAATCGGGCGCGCACGTCGACGCCGCTGGCGATGGGTCCCGGCAGCGGCTCAGCGACAACGGGCTGTTCCCGCCCGAACTCCTGGGCTTTCACTGGTACGACCAGTACGACCTCGGGCTGCAAGCGAGCTATACCTTCGACTGGTGGGGGAAAAAGAAGGATGCCGTCGATGCTGCCATCGATCAGGCGCACGCGGCCCGGGCGGACAAGGCCGCGGCGGCCCTGATGTTGTCGAGTTCGGTGGCCGACGCCTACTTCGGGTGGCAGGCCGATCAGGCCCGCCTTCAGCTTGCGCGCGAGCATGAGGCGACGATTCTTCGGGAGGCCGGCATCACCGCCGCCCGCGTACGCTCGGAAATCGACGCCGCGGACGAGGTGAACCGTACGGCGGCGAGCCTGGCCGCAGTGCGCGAACTTCTGGCCGCGCTCGATGGCTCGGCAGAACTTCGCATCGTCGCGCTCGCGGCGTTGGTGGGGCGCTCGGGCGCCGAATTGCCGGCTCTGACGGCGAAGCCGCTGCCGGCGATCAGCGGCGGATTGCCCGATGACGTCAAAATCGATCTGATTGCCCGGCGGGCGGATCTTGCGGCGAGCCGCTGGCGGGTGGAAGCGGCCGACAAGAACCGCGAAGGGGCGCGCGCAGAGTTCTATCCCGACGTCAGCATCAATGCGTTGATCGGCCTGCAGAGCCGCGATCTGACCAGGCTCCTCCTGTACGACAGCCGCGTGCCTGATTTCGGGGCCGCGGTTCATTTGCCGATTTTCGATGCCGGCCGGCTGAAGGCGCGATACGGCGCGTCGCAGGCGGCGATCGATGCGGCCGTCGCCGACTATCAGGAGACGCTGATCGGCGCCGCGCGGGACGTGGCGACTCAGGCAACCTCGCGCGCGCAGCTCGCCGCCGAGCGCGCGCAGCGAATGCTCGAGGTGGACGCGGCGGAACGTTTGAGGCGCAGCGCCGCCGCGCGGGTGAGACAGGGCGTCACGGATCTGCGTGCCGAGTTGACGGCCACCGAAGCCTGGATGGACCAGCGCGACGCGTTGCTGCAGTTGGATGCGGCCGCCATGTCGTCGGACATCGGTTTACAACGCGCCCTCGGCGGCGGATATGAAAAGGAACGGACAGAGCCATGAACGCAGCCATCGACACCGCCCCGGAAGCCCCCAATCCCGCACGGCGCAGGATTCTCGGCATCATCGCGGCGGCCTTCATCGTCATCGGGGTTCTGTGGGGCTTGTTCTGGTTCTTCGTGCTGGCCGAGCGCGAGCGCACCGACGATGCCTACGTGAACGGCAACAAGGTGGTGATCTCCTCCCAGGTATCGGGGACCGTGGTTGCGGTCCTCGCCGATGACACGCAGCTCGTGACAGCGGGGCAGGTGCTGGTGCGGCTGGATCCCATCGATGCAGAGACGGCTCTGGCGCGCAGCGCCAGCATGCTGGGTCAGACGGTGCGCCAGGTTCGGCAGGAAAAGCTCACGGCCGATCAATACGACTCGTTGATCGTGACGCGGCGGTTGGAACTGGCGCGCGCCGAGGCCGACCTTGCGAAGCGCGAGCCCTTGGTGGCGGACAGCGCCATCGCGCCGGAAGAGGTGCGGCATGCACGCGAGACCGTCGCGCTCGCCCGCGCGGCGCTGACGCAGGCGGAGCGGCAAGCCACCGCATCGCATGCCCTGGTCGACGGCGTCGGCGTCGAGGACAATCCGGCCGTGCTGCAGGCGAGGGCGGCCTATCGTGATTCCTGGATCAATGCGCGGCGCAATGCCGTGCTGGGGCCGGTGAACGGCTACGTCGCCGAGCGCAGCGTGCAACTGGGTCAGCACGTGCAGGCGGGTCAGGCGCTCATGACGGTGATCCCGTTGAATGCGCTGTGGGTGGACGCGAATTTCAAGGAAGTGCAATTGCGCCATCTGCGCATCGGTCAACCGGCCGAGGTGCGCAGCGACCTCTACGGCGGGTCGTACCTGTATCACGGACATGTGCAGGGCATGTCGGCCGGCACCGGCGCCGCGTTCGCATTGCTTCCCGCCCAAAATGCCTCGGGCAACTGGATCAAGGTGGTGCAGCGCGTGCCGGTGAGGGTCAGGATCGACGATGGCGATCTCGCCAAATCGCCGCTTCGCGTGGGGCTGTCGGCGACGGTCACGGTGGATACCACGGACCGCACGGGACCGGTTCTGGCCGGCAAGGCGTCGGACCAATCGGTGGGCGACACGCAGGTCTACGCGCAGGATTTGGCCAGGGCGAATGCCGAGGCGGACGCCGTGATCCGCAGCAATCTCGGCGCTCCAGAGTAGCGGTTGGGCTCGACGATGGCCGATGCTCCACGGGCCGCCGCCCCTGAATACCCGCCGCTGCGCGGCGGGAAACTCCTGTTCCTGACGGCGGCGATCGCCACCGCCTCATTCATGGAAATTCTGGACATGACCATCGTCAATGTCTCGGTTCCATCCATATCGGGCAGTCTCGGCGTGAGTACGTCCGAGGGCACCTGGGCGGTCAGCTCGTACATGCTGGCGGCCGCGGTGATGCAGCCGCTCACCGGATGGATCGGACGGCGGTTCGGCGAAGTCAGAACGTTCGTCACGTCGATCTGCCTGTTCATGGTGTTTTCCGCGCTTTGCGGGCTCGCGACCAGCATGCCCATGCTGGTCGTGTCGCGTCTCATCCAGGGATTGGTTTCGGGGCCGATGATGTCGGTGGCCCAGGCCATTCTCCTGCGGAACTACCCCATGGAACGGCGCGGCATGGCCATTGCGTTGTGGGCCATGGTCATCATCATTGCGCCGATATTCGGGCCGATCATCGGCGGTTGGATCACCGACAACCTGTCGTGGCCATGGCTGTTCTACATCAACCTCCCCGTCGGCGCGTTCGCCGCGACGGCAAGCTGGACCCTGCTGCGCCACCGCGAATCGCAGAAGACCAAGCTGCCCATCGACGTGGTGGGACTGATGCTCCTCGTCATCGGCGTTGGCTGTCTGCAATTCATGCTCGACAACGGCAACGAGAAGGATTGGTTCAACTCGTCCGTCATCGTCGCGGCGGCCGTGATCTCAGTGGTCAGCCTCGCATTCCTGGTACCCTGGGAACTGACCGACAGGCATCCAGTCGTCGATTTGCATTTGTTCGGCCGCCGAAACTTTCGCGTGGCCACGTGCGTCATCGGGGTGGCATATTTCGGACTGTCGGCGGTCAACATCATCTTCCCGCTGTGGCTGCAGTCCACGGTGGGCTATACGGCCACCTGGGCAGGGCTGGCGGTGGCGCCCGTCGGCCTCCTGGCCATGCTGGCATCCCCCCTGGTCGGCCGCAACATGAACCGGATGAATTTGCGCCTTGCGGCCAGTTTCGCGTTCTGTGTGTTCGGGGGCGCGGTGTTCTGGTGCTCGACGTTGAACGAGCAGGCGAGCTTCACGCAATTCGCCGAGCCGCGTTTTTTTCAGGGCTTGGGACTGTCGTTCTTCTTCCTGCCGCTCAATCAGATAATGCTGTCGGGCGTGCCGCCGAGCGAGCTCGCATCGGCCTCGGGATTGAGCAATTTCGTTCGCACCATGTCCGGCAGCATCGCAACCGCCGTGACGGTTTGGATGTGGAACCGGCGCACCGATTTTCACCACTCCATCCTGGCCGAACACGTGCGCAATTCGTCGGCCGGTTGGGTGCAGTATCAGGGGGACCTCGCCGTCCGCGGCATTGCCGGCGACGGCGCGTTCCAGTATGTCGACGGGCTCGTCGGCGGGCAGGCGGCAACGCTCGCCGTAAACGATGTGTTTTTCGCGCTCGGCTGCATATTCGTGCTGCTGGTGCCCTTCGTGTGGCTGGCCAGGCCGCCGTTCGCGGGGGGCCGCGGCCGTGTAGGATGAGAACGGTGAGTTCACCCTATATCGTTGCCGTCGGCGGAACGCTGCGCCCCGGATCATCGACCGAAAAGGCGATGCAGTATGTGCTCCGGGCCGCGGGCCGCGCCGGCGCACGCACCAGGCTCATCACGGGTCCTGCATTGCAGCTTCCCATGTATCAGCCGGACTGCCCCGATCGCACGGAAGGCGCACGCGACCTGGTGGCGCAGCTCGCACTGGCGGATGGAATCATCCTGGGGTCGCCCGGGTATCACGGAAGCATTTCGGGCCTCATCAAGAACGCCTTGGATTACGCCGAGGACCTGCGCGCGGACCCGCGCCCATACTTCAGCGGCCGCGCCGTGGGCTGCATTGCCACCGCCGGAGGCTGGCCGGGAGCGGTGAACACGCTGGGGGCGCTGCGCGACATCGTGCATGCGCTGCGCGGCTGGCCGACGCCCCTGGGAGCGGCGATCAATTCCAGCGAGCCGGTCTTCGACGACGACGGGGAGTGCTTGGTGCCGCGCGTCGCACAGGTTCTCAATCTCATTGCCGGCGAGGTCATGGACTTCCTTCGGTAGGAGCCTGTCTGAGTAATCTACGTGGCCAACGCTCACGGCAGATTTCCCTAAATCCCGGTCTCCGTCGGTCGCGTTCGATGGGCGGGCGTCGCGGCGCCGGTCAGGTGATGCCGGCGGCGGCGAGCGTGGTGTAGCCCACCGCGCGCTGCATATCCTCGATCACGGTCTTGGTTGCCCGATAAGCGTGCCAGGCCGCCCAAAGTCCCGCCGGCGCGAGAACCAACAGGGCCAATCTTAAGGATGCTGCGTCGGCTCCGCGGCTGCCGGCGAACCAATCGCTCATCATGCCGATCGCCTGGGGTGCGACGATCAGATTGAAGACATTGCCCACCAATAACGACCATGCGATGAACATGGACCGCATGTTATGCGGCGCGAGGTTCTGCAGCAGGCCCATGCAGGGACCGATATAAAAATAAATGGCCGGAATGAAAATCCAGAACATGCACTTGGCCAACCACAAGGTGTGAGTCAAATAAGCCAGAAAGGAGGGAATGGTGGTGAATCCCACACCGATGACAAGGACCCACAGGACCCGGCGGGGGCTTCGCATGCTCGGCAGGGACAACAGCCATGCCGTGCCCAGCGATGCGGCAATTCCACCCACGAGATGGATCGGTCCGGTGATCGCTCCGGCTTCACCCACATTCAGGCCGTAGGTGCGCATCAGGAACGTGGGCGTCCACCAGATCAATCCCCATCCCCACAGCGTGCACACGCCGGTGGTCATGAGCACATGAAAGGCCGCGCGCTGGCTGAGCAGGAAGCGCAGGGAATCCAGCATCGATGGCGCCGGCGCTTCGGTGAGGGAATCCAGGCGCCCCCGGGCCGGTTCGCGAATGGTCAAGTAGACGACGATGCCGACGATGAGCCCCGGAAGGCCGAGCACGATGAAGGATGCGCGCCAGCCGAACTCATGCGCAACCGCACCCGCCATGTCGGCACCCAGCCATGCGCCGATGGGAGCGCCCAAGGCGAGCACCGTAAAAGCCATGGGCCGGCGGTCGGCCGGGAAGCAATCCGACAGGATCGAGGATGACGGGGGCAGCCCGCCGGCCTCGCCGACGCCGACGCCGATCCGGCCGAGCAGAAATTGCAAATAGGTATGAGACCGCCCGCAAAAAACCGTGAACGCCGACCAGGTCACCAGGGCTGCCGCCAGAATGTTGCGCCGGTTGGAGCGGTCGGCCAGCCATGAGATGGGCAAGCCGAATGTCACATAGAACAGGGCTAGCGGAAACCCGGTTAGAAATGCCACGCCGCTATCCGTCAAGCGCAATTCGAGGCGGATGGGTTCGAGTACGGTCGACACCACGTACCGATCGGCAATGTTGATGGCATAGATCAAACAGGTCAAGACGAGCACGTACCAGCGCTCCACGGTGGACGGTGCCTGAGATCGCGTCAGGCCGATGACTGTGCTGCTCAAGCGGCGGAACCTCGTCGAGACTTCGTTCGCACCATACAGGGTCCGAAGTCGTTAGGCGACGGGAGTTCAGCGCGCAAGCACAGCGATCGAGGCTTGCGCCTCTTCGTGCGGGGCGCCTTGCCACCCGCCGCCCAACGCCTTGATCAACAGAACGCTGGCGCTCATGCGCCGAATCTGTATGTTCACGTTGGAGAGTTGCGCCTGCAGATTCGCGGTTTCGTTGGTCACCACTTCGAGGTAGGTCACCAAGCCGGCCTTGTAGCGGTATTGCGACTGCTGCAGGGCCTTGCTCGTGGCCGTTACCGCTGCGGCCTGACTCGCGCTCTCCTCCTCGAGGTGATGCAGAGCCGCCAGGTTGTCCTCGACTTCTTGATAGGCCGTCAGCACCACGTTCCGGTAGTCCGCCAGCTGTTCATCGAAGACCGCGCGTGCCTGGTCGGATTGTGCGCGATGACGCCCGGCATCGAACACGGTGAGAATGCCTGCGGGACCCGCCGACCAGGTGCGGCTCGGCGCCGCGAGCCAATTCGAGGTATGCGCACTATCGAACCCGAAAGACGCGGCCAGGCTGAACTGGGGAAAGTATGCCGCGCGCGCGACGCCAATGTTGAAATTGGCGGCCGCGACCCGACGTTCCGCCGCGGCCACATCCGGCCGGCGCTCGAGCAGCGCCGAGGGCAGGCCCGGGTCGATGCCGGGCGGCGAGGCGTTCAATGGCAGCGGCTGGTTGTCGATTCGGAACGACGATGGGTTGTCCCCGACCAACACGGCAATGGCATGCTCCGAGAGGGCGCGCTGCAGCCGCGTGTCGGCGGCCTGCGTGCGCGCCGTCTCCAATTGGGCGCGGGCCTGCTCGACGTCGGCCAACGCCGCCCCGCCTCCCTTGTAGAGATTCTCGGTCAGCTGCAGAGACTTCGAGTAATCATCGACGGTTTTGTCGAGCAGCGCCTGTTCCGCGTCCTCGCCCCGCAGGTTGAAATAATCCGTGGCGAGTTCGGCGTGAATGGATAGATCGAGCGCTGCGAGGTCTGCGGCACTCGCCTGCTGGCCGGCCTTGGCCGAATTCACCGAATTGCGCACGCGTCCCCAGACGTCGACCTCGTAGGAGACGTCCGCCTCCAGGTCGAAGTTGCCGTAGGTCGGCTCCGCGCCGCGCAGGAACGTGGGGGAATTGGGCGAGGCTCGTTCGCGGGTGGCGGTGGAGCCAATGTTCAACGAGGGAAACAAGCCTGCCCGCTGAATCCGTGTTTCGGCGCGGGCCTGCTGCAAACGCGCCACCGCAGCCTTGATGTCCTGATTGGCGGCGGTGACCTTCGCCTCGAGTTCGTCGAGCTGCGAGTCATGGAATATGGTCCACCAATCGCCCCGCGCTTGCGCATCCATGGGCTCAGCGATCTTCCAGTCGCCGATTTCTTGGTAGGCGCTCGCCGGCGGCGCGCTGCCGGGGGGCGATGTGTAGGTCGGCGCGAATGAACAGGCGGCCAACGCACCGATCAGCAGCAGTGTTGCCGACCTATGGCCGTTCATGAAGGCTTGCCCGCATCCTTCGCCGGTTCGGCAGCCGGCGGGGCGAGGTGCACCGGCGCCCCATCGGTGATTGAGTCGGGCGGATTCACGACGACGAGGTCGTCGGCTTCGATTCCGGAGAGAACCTCGATAATGTTTCCGAAGTCGCGACCTTGAACGATGCTCTTCAGTTTGACGTGCTGGGTGCCATCGACGGTGGCCACCTGCAGCCCGGCGGCGCGAAATATGACGGTATTCGCCGGCAGCCGCAGCGATTGCGCGTTCCCGGCCAGCTTGAAGTGCACCTCGGCATAGGCGCCCGGAAATACCTCGCGATTGGCGTTATCCAGCTGCAGTTCCACCTGCAGGGTGCGCAGCGTGGGATCCAGAGCATTCGAGGTGCGAACGGTTTGTGCGAAGTATTTTTTGCTGGGATCCCCGGCGAAGCGGATCTCCGCCTCCAACCCCGGTTGCGTCGCGGCTGCGTAGCTTTCCGGCACCTGTACGTAGATGCGCAATTTGTGCGTGTCGGCGACCCGAAACAATTCGCTGCCCGAACTTTGGCCGGCATTGATGAGGGCGCCGATGTCGGTATTGCGTGCCGTGACGACGCCGTCGAACGGCGCCACGACCCGCTTGAAGGATTCGAGGTCGCGGAGCCGCGCGACGTTCGCAGCCGCGGATGCCAGCGCCGCCTTCTTGGCGGCGGCATCGCCGGCCTTCTCGTCGGCATCCTGTTGCGAGACCGATTCAGTGGCCAGCAGTCCCTGCCAGCGCTTGTTCGTGCTGTCCGACAAACCCTCGTTGGCGCGCGCCGTCTCGAGATCCGCCAGGGCCTGGCTCAGCTGTTGATCGACCTCCGGCGTCTCGATTTCAGCCAGCAGCTGCCCTTTTTTCACCGGCGTTCCGATGTCGGTGTCCCAGGTCTTCAAGTAGCCGTTGGTCCGCGCATAAATGGGCGCTTCGACGAAGGCTTGCACGGTCCCCGGCAGCACCAACTCCTCGCCGAGTCCGGTGCGGCTCGCCCTGACCGTGACGACGGTGGGGACGGCGTTGCCGGCGGCTTCCTTGCGCAGCGCGTCGCGCGCCATGACGCGGCTGATCTCTCCCCACGCGGCAAGCGTCAACGCGATCACCAGCAAAACCAACGAGTAGAGGCGAATGCGACGGTACATTTTCCCGTCCGGTTGGCGCGATGGTTGGTCAGGCATGCGAAGTCTCCGCAGAACGATGGGCTTGCGCCGCCCCTCGTCCGTGAATGATGGAAAATACCGTGGGAACGAAGAACAGGGTCGCCACCGTCGCGAAGATCAGACCGCCGATGACGGCGCGGCCCAGGGGCGCGTTCTGTTCGCCGCCGTCACCCAGGCCCAATGCCATGGGAATCATGCCGATGATCATGGCAAGGGCGGTCATCAACACCGGGCGCAGCCGGGTGAAGCCCGATTGAAGGGCGGCTTCCAGGGCATCGTCGCCGGCATCCATGCGCTCGCGCGCGAAACTGATCACCAAAACGCTGTTCGCCGTGGCGACCCCCATGCACATGATCGCGCCCGTGAGAGCGGGCACGCTCACCGTGGTGTGGGTGAGAAACAGCATCCAAACGATGCCGGCCAGCGCGGCGGGCAGGGCGGTGATGATGATGAAGGGGTCGAGCAGCGACTGGAAGTTCACGACGATCAGCATGTAGACGAGCACCACCGCCGCGAGCAGGCCGATCAACAAGCCGTTGAAGGACGCATGCATGGTCTGCACCTGTCCGCGCATGACCACATTGGAGCCGCGCGGCAGCTCTTTCCCGGCCTGCGCGATGATCTTGCTCATTTCCGCCGATACAAAGCCCAAGTCCGTGTCCTGCACCGAGCCGAAGATGTCGATGGCGGGCGTGGCGTTGTAATGACTGACGACCGCGGGGGCCACGCTTCGATGGATGCTGGCCACGCTCGAGAGGATCTGGCCCGCGCCGTTCGGACCGTCGAGCGGCGTATTGGCGAGATCGTTGAGGTTCTGCATTCGATACTGGGGAGTCTGGGTCGTCACCTGATACTGGGTTCCGCTTTTCGGGTCTACCCAAAACGACGGCGAGGTCTGGAAACTGCCGGACAGGGAGACCAGCATGTTGGTGGCCACTGCCTGCTCCGTCAATCCCAGAAGCTGCGCCTTGGTGCGGTCCACGTTCACGTTGAATTGCGGGTAGTCGCCGGACTGCTGAATGCGCAGGTCCACGGCGCCCGGAACCGCGCGAAGTTTGAGGAGCAGATTGTTCGCGAAAGTCCGATTGGCGTCCACGTTGAAGCCGGTCACTTGAATGTCGATGGGCGAGGGCAGTCCGAAATTGAGTATTTGACCGATCATGTCGGCGGGCAGGAATGCGAAGCCGGTCGACGGGTAGGCTGCGGAGAGCCTCGATCTCAGCGTGCGCACGTAATCCGCGGTGTGCGCGTGATGCTGGGTCAGATTCACGAAAATGTCCGCATCTCCCGGGCCGACCGGGGCGGAGGTGCTGTAGGCGAGGTTGATGCCGCTGTAGGGCAGCCCGATGTTGTCGACGATGTTGGCGACCTC
>Ga0182015_10003178_pt1 | contig 18747 bp, 17 predicted proteins | sample 712P3MmetaG_FD_120478 | JGI IMG/M metagenome (GOLD analysis project Ga0182015, IMG submission 120478) | Permafrost microbial communities from Stordalen Mire, Sweden - 712P3M metaG | ecosystem: Environmental > Terrestrial > Soil > Wetlands > Permafrost | place: Sweden: Stordalen | collected...
AAGCCGACGAAGGCGTGATAGCCGCCGGTTTCCCCATTGTGCCAGGTGATGCCGGAGCGCTCGTTGCTCATCCAGACGAGCCCGATCTTCACGATGCCGTCGAACGCAACCGGAAAGCGGGGCTTCTGCGCCGCCGCCATCGCCGCGCCGAGCTTCCCGCCCGGCGCGGCCATGTTCGCGCGCAGGTAGATCAGCATGTCGTGCAGGTTCGAATACAGGCCGCCGGCGGCCGCGAGCCCCGGCAGGTCCCACGGCGGCCGCGGGTCGTTGTCGACGCTGAAACCGGGTGCGAGCCGGGCGCGCTGATGCGCGCTGAGCGCGAGCGATGTGTCGCGCAGGCCGAGCGGCTCCAGTACCCGGCGCTGCAGCAGCGCGCCGTAGCTCGTCTTCGCACGGTAGGCCAGCAGATCGCCGAGCAGCCCGACGCCAACGTTCGAGTACTCATACTGCGTGCCGGGACTTCGCGTCAGATGATAGTGGGAGACAAACGCGTGCAGTTTCGCCGTCGTGTAGCCGGCGTACGGGTTCAGCACGTCGCTGATGTCGAGGTTGTCGGGGATCGGCGGAAGCCCCGAGTTTTGCTCCGCCAGATCGATCAAGGTGATTCTTCGTCCCTGATAGCTGGGCGCCGTGGTGCCCGGCGGCAAGTAGCGTGCGATCGGATCGTCGAGTGAGACCGAACCGTCGGCGGACATGAGCGCCAGCAGCGTTGCGGTGAACGTCTTCGTGACGGAGCCGATTTGGAATTCGGTCCGCTCGTCCAGACCCGCCGAGGTCGTACCCGCCCCATAGGTCGTGACGTGGCCGCCGTTCACGACGCCGACGATCAGCGCCGCGCCGGGGTTGGCGGCCGTGTACCGATCGATCAGGGCCTGCACGTCGGTCGCCGTCCCGGACGGCGCCGCAGCCGGCGTGCTTTGTGCGCCGGCGGGTGAACCGCAGCCGAGCCCGAGCACCATCGCAAACGCGAAGCCTCCCCAGCGTTCCAACCTCATCCTGAGACCGGCCCTTCGCCGGAGCGCGACCCGCCGACTGCGCGCGTGTAGGCGTCGAGCGTGCGTTCGGCATAGGCGTCCCAGCGCAAGCTGCGCAGCCGCGCGTCGAACGCGTCCCCGGGGTTGCGCGGCGGCTGTTCGAGCGCCTGGACCACGGCGGCCCGGATCGCATCGGGGTCGAGCGGGTCGACGTAGGCGGCGTCGGGGCCGAGATACTCGCGCTCGGAACCGCACGCACCGGCGACCACGCGCGTACCGCGCGCCCCCGCCTCCAGCGAAACGAATCCGGGCAAGTCGCCCCACGACGGTAACGCGTGCACGGCGCTGCGGCGCAGCAGCGCCGCCAGCTCAGCGTCCGTCACGCGTTCGATGAACTGCGTGCGCCCGGACGCCCAGCGGCGGCACAGTCGCCGGTACGGCGCATCGCGCGATGCACCGACCAGCGTGATCTCGACGTCGAGCTCGCGCAGGGCAAACAGCAGCATGGCCTGATTCTTCAGCGGCTCGAGGCGTCCGACACAGACGACGCCGCTGCGCGCAGGGCTCGGCGCGGTATCGAACGCATCGTCGTCGAGTCCGTACGGAGCAACGACATACGGCACGCTGTCCACGCCCAAGAAACGCGCGCAAGCGAACGTCTCGATCGTGCTCGCGGTCAGCGCGACGTCGCAGCGCCGCAGGAGCGCCGCTTGGCGGGCAAGCCGGCGAAGGGCGCCGCGTCCGGGCTTGCGCAACAACTTTGCTTCGTCATGTCGCAGCCGTTCCAAACGTTCGCGGACGCCCTGCGCCCGGCGACTGGAAAGCGCGCGCGCCGCCGGCGGTCCGAGCCGGAACAGCGCGGTGCGATCCCACCAGATCGGCGAGATGATCAGGGCGACGCCCGCGCGGCAGACGGCATCGATCTGAGGTTCGGCGATGTCGGGATCGAAGATCCCGAACACGTGCGCGAGGTCGTAACCGCGTGCGTCCGGCGTGAGCGAGGCCGCGATGTCGACCTGCACGCCGCGAGCGCGAAGGGCGGTTGCGGCGTGTTCGGCAACCGCCGCATCGCCCCCACGCACGTCGGTCACCGACGGGCGCACGACGAGCAGCGCGCGCACCGCTAGTTGCCGGAAACTGCGCTGAGGACGCCGAGCGTTTGATGCGCGCAGCGGTCCCACGAGTAGGCGCCGGCGCGCTCGAGGCCGAGCGCCGCGTACTCGCGCAGCTGCTCCTCGTCTTCGAACAGTTCGCTCAGCCCGCGCGCCCAGGCCTTGGCTTCGTGCGGTTTGTCGACCCACGCCACCGCATTCTCACCCACTTCGGGCAGCGCTCCGGCGCGTGCGGCGAGCACCGGTGTGCCGCTCGCCATCGCCTCCAGCAGCGGCAGACCGAAGCCTTCGTAGGTCGACGGAACGGCGACCGCGGTCGCGCCGCGATAGAGATCCGCCAGCGCGGCATCGTCGCGCGCGCCGACGACCATCGCATTGTCCGGCATCGACGGGGGCTTGCGCGTAAACACCAGCGTGACGTCGCCGCCGGGAAACGCCCGCGCGAACCCCGCGATCAGCGTGCTGGTGTTCTTCCGCTCGTCGTGCGCGCCGACGTGCAGCACGTAGCGGCGCTTGCGCAAGCGGGCCGGGAGCGACACGGCCGTCCCGGGATGGAAAGCCGCATCGACGCCGAGCGGGGTGACGACGATGCGCGACCGCTCCACACCCAGCCAATGGTGCACTTCGGAGGCGGTGAACTGCGACTGCACGAGGATGCGCCGGGCCGTCGCGGCCGTGCGCAGGAAGGGCGTCTGCTCGATTGCGCGGATCCGCAGGTCGCGCGACGGAAACTCAAAAGGTGCCGCATCGTGAACGGTCGCCACCGAGGGCGCTGCGCTCTTGAGGAAGGTGCCGTTCCACGGGAACCAGATCACGTCGGCACTGCTCGGGACGCGCTTCGCGATGGTGAACGCGTCGGCCCCGAGCGCCTGTTCCATCGCCCGCCGGTTCGGGAACCAATCGCGCACGATGAACGTCCAGCTAAACGCCGGCTCGCGCAGGGCACGGCGCAGCACCGCGCGCGCGTAGCGGCCGATGCCGCGATCGTCCCGCGCGAGGTTGTGCGCGTCAACTGCCACGTGCACGCTCATCGACCGGCTTTCGCCGTCGCCGCTTCCATCGCCGCCAGGGTGCGCTCCGCGCAGGCGCGCCAGGTCATCGACGCGGCGCGTGCCAGGCCGCGGGCGCGCAGCTCCGCGGCGACGCCGGGCTCGAGCAAGACCGCGGCAAGTGCCTCGGCCCAGCCTTCGACATCGTCGGGCGGCACGTACCGTGCCGCGTCGCCCCCGGCCTCGGGAACCGCCGTCGCCGACGACGCGACGACCGGCGCGCCGTAGCTCATCGCCTCGAGGACCGGCAAGCCGAAGCCCTCGTAGCGCGACGGGTAGGCGAACGCGGAACAGGTGCGGTAGAGCGCCGCCAGCGTCGCGTCGTCAATGTGCCCCAGCACGGTCGTGTGCGGCGGCAATATCGTCTCCGGCGGGATCCGTCCGACCGCGACCAGCCGGCACTTGAGCCCGCCGGCGCGCACGCGCTCGACGGCCTCGGCCAGCATCGGCAGACCCTTGCGCTCCTCGGCCTCGCCGACGAAGAGCACGAACGGTTCGAGCGCCGCGATGCGCGGGGGGACCGGTCCGGGCGCGCCCGGCGGGGTCACCCCGAGCGGGATCGCTTCGATGCGCTCGCGCGGAAACGGAAGCACGCGCGCAAGCTCGCCCGCCGCATGTTCGGAGTCGCTCACGATCGAGATGCAGCGCCGGGCGGCGGCGACGAACGGTGCGCGGGCCGCGTCGTCGTAGCCCGGCATCACGAACGGCAGGGCGTCGTGCAGCGTGGCGATCGCGGGCAGACTGAAACGGTTCCAGCTCACGCCGTTGAAGGGAAACCACAGCAGGTCCAAACCCGCACCGTCCACGGCGCGCCGCGAGATCACCGGCAGGCGCGGCGCGCCGGCGGCCTCACGATAACTGCGCCGCGCGAGGAACACCGGCCATTCCGGGATGACCAGGGTGCACGTGATGCGGTCCGCAAAATCGCGCGCGAACGCATCGAGCAGCGCGCGCACGTAGCGGCCGATTCCGCGGCGGTCGTGCGGCAGGTTCCAGGCGTCGACCCCGACGCGGATCATCGGCGCGTGCGTCGACCCTGCGCGATCACCGGCCGGCTTTCGGACACTCGGGCAGATCGGTGTAGCCGCGGGCGTCGGTGTGCGCGAGGATATACTGAATGAGCCCGGGATACCCCGAGCGATCGGAACCGGGAGGCGGCGGCTGCAAGGTCGTTTCGTAATTCGGATTCTTCAAGTTGGTCTCCGACCACGGGTCGGTGCGCTCGCCGTCGGGGTACATCCACAAATACGGAAAGTGCGACGTTTCTTTGTGTCCGTCTGGAAACGTGACCGTCGCCTGGACGGGTTCGTAGGCCGTTCCTTTGTCGTAGCGCGGCGCCGCATACGGAAGAAAATCGACCACGCCGCACGGGGCGTTGGCGTTCACCGCGCCGTTCCCGTTCCCGCTTTCGCCCGCACCGGTCCCGGCCAGGCCCCCCCCCACCCCGGGTAGGTCGCCCTCGCCGCTGCCGGCGGCGCTGCCGTTTCCGTTGCCGGCCGCGTTCGGGTTCGCATGCACGCCGGACGGCGCTTGCGCAATCAGCCGGAGTGCACCGCCGGCCCGATGTTTGGCGGGACGACCGTGCGCGCGTGCGGCGACTTGCGGCACCGGTGCCACGGTGACGCGCGGCGGCGGTGTGACGGTTGGGGTTGGCGGCGTCGTCGGCGCGGGAGTGGGAGTCGGACGCGACGTTTCGATCGCGATACGCGTCGTGACCGCCGTATCTTCACGGTCGCTCGGCGGGGCCGGTGGGTGCACCAAGCCGAGCAGAATCTCGTGCAATGCGATGGCGAGCGCGAGCGCGACGATCAAACGCACGCGATAACGCCGGAAGTCGATCACCGGCGACGTTCTTCGCCGCGCGCGAGTCCCAACCCGCGACACCGCCGCTCGGGCAGTGCGCCTGTTCGCGATGTTCCTCGCGCTTTTCGCGCAGCTTGTGATTGTCGCTCAGCCCGCGCGCCGTTGCTCGACGCAGGCGACCGCTCGCGGGCCACGAACCGGGCGAGCCGTGACCGACCAGCTCACGCCCCTGATCCGGGCGATCCCGGACTTTCCGATCCCCGGCATCCTGTTTCGCGACATCACGCCGCTGCTGAGCGACCGCGACGGGTTCCGCGCCACGATCGACCTGTTCGTCGATCGCTACCGCGACGCGAAGGTCGACGCGGTCGTCGGTATCGAGGCCCGCGGCTACATGATCGGCGCGCCGATCGCCTACCAGCTACGCGCCGGCTTCGTTCCGGTGCGCAAACCCGGCAAGCTTCCCGGCGAGAAGTTCAGCGAAGAATACGCCCTCGAGTACGGGACCAACACGCTGGAGATCCACGCCGACGCGGTTGGTCACGCCCAGCGGGTGCTGGTCGTCGACGACCTGCTCGCGACCGGCGGAACGATTGCGGCGACGCTGCGGCTGCTCAAGCGGCTCGGTGCGAACGTGATCGGCGTTGCGGTCCTGATCGAGCTCGAGGGGCTGGACGGCCGCGCGGCGCTGCCCGGCGTCGACATCACCAGCATGATCCGTTACTGACGACGTCCTTTCGGCGCGGCGTCGCGCCGCCGGTACCACCGGTTGAGGCCGTCGAATGCGATGAAGTCGTAGCCCCGTGCTTGGATGAAGGGGTCCCAGGCTGACCAGGCTGGGATCTCGGTCAGCGGCTCGACCGCTTCGACGACCAGGATTCGGGGGCGAAACGCCGTCCAATCGCCGCCCCGGAGAACGCGCTCTTCCCAGCCTTCGACGTCGACTTTGAGGAAGTCGATCTCGGTCTCGGGCGGGACGTGCCGGCGGCAGACCTCGGCCAAGGTCGTGACCTCGACGGGTAACGCGGCGACCGCCGCCGGCCGGTCGCGATTCTCGCGGACCCAGGTCTGGGCGTGGTCGGCGAACGGCGCTTCGAAGGTCGAGAGGCCGGTTTGACCGATCACCGTGAGCGCCTTCGTCCCGGCCTCGTCGCCTAGCGCCAGCTGGAGGTTAACGTCGCGCGGCCGGGCGGCGACGAGGCGGGCGAAGCAGTCCGGGTGCGGTTCGACGTTGATTCCGTGCCAGCCGCGGTCGTAGAAATGCTTGGTCACCGAGTCCTTGACGGGGTCCCAGGCGCCGACGTCGATGTAGAAGCCGCGCCGCCGGCGGCCGAAAAGCCGCGCCAGGGTGCGGTCCTCACCGTGCTGCGCGTACCAGACCGCCCTCCGGAACGGCCACCAGCGGCCGGTGAACTCTTTCACATTGGAAGCGGTTTTGTATATGCTAGGAGCCACATCCTGATGACGATCGCCGATCTGGTAGCGAAAGTCCGCCAGTACGACCCGTCGCTCGACGGGGCGTGGCTCGAACGCGTGTACGAGGTCGCCGACCGGGCCCACCAGGGCCAACACCGCGCCTCCGGCGAGTCGTACATCGCCCACCCCCTCTCGGTGGCTGACATCCTGGCCGACCTGGAGATGGACCAGCCAACGATCGCGGCCGCCCTGCTGCACGACGTCGTCGAAGACACCGTCCTCACCAACGAGGAAGTCGCGCGCGAGTTCGGCGCCGAGATCGCCACGCTGGTCGACGGCGTCACGAAGCTCACCCGGATCCCCTACCAGTCGAAGGAAGATGCGCAGGTCGAGAACCTGCGCAAGATGTTCCTCGCGATGGCACGCGACATCCGGGTCATCATCATCAAGCTCGCCGACCGCCTGCACAACATGCGCACGCTGGCGAGCCTGCCGCCCGCCAAACAACAGGCGATCGCGCAGGAGACGCTCGAGATCTACGCCCCGATCGCGCACCGGCTGGGGATCTGGCGCGTCAAATGGGACCTCGAAGATCTGGCGCTGCGGTTTCTCGATCCCGACGCCTACCGCGATATCGCCGAGCGCGTGGCCAAGAAGCGCAACGAGCGCGAGGCCGCGGTCGCACAAGCGATCGACGACCTGAAAGTCGAGTTCGGCAAAGTCGCGCTCGAAGCTGACACCACCGGTCGCCCCAAGCACTTCTACTCGATCCATCGCAAGATGCTCAAGGGCCGCGACTTTTCGACGATTTACGATCTGACCGCGATCCGCGTGATCGTCGATTCGGTCAAAGACTGCTACGGTGCGTTGGGCGTCGTGCACGCGATGTGGAAGCCGCTGCCGGGGCGCTTCAAAGACTACATCGCGATGCCCAAGCCCAATATGTATCAGTCACTGCACACCACCGTCGTGGGCCCGGGCGGCGATCCGCTCGAAGTGCAGATCCGTACCTGGGAGATGCACCGCACCAGCGAGTACGGCATCGCGGCGCACTGGCGCTATAAAGAAGGCGGCAAACAGGACGAACACGAGCAGAAGCTGACCTGGCTGCGCTCGCTGCTCGAGTGGCAGAACGACATGCGCGACTCGCGCACGTTCATGGAGAACCTGAAGCTCGACCTGTTCGACTCGCAGGTGTTCATCTTTTCACCGAAGGGCGACGTGTTTTCGATGCCGTCGGCGGCGACGCCGCTCGACTTCGCCTATCACGTCCACACCGACGTGGGCCACCACTGCGTCGGCGCCAAGGTCAACGGCAAGATCGTGCCGCTCGAGTACCGGCTCAAGAACGGCGACATCGTCGAGATTCTGACCAACAAGGCTTCGAAGCCGTCGCTCGATTGGCTTTCGATCGTCGGCACCGGCAGCGCGAAGCACAAGATCAAACAGTGGTTCCGCAAGGATCGCAAGGAAGAGAACACGCTCGGCGGCCAGGAGCAGGTCGAGGGGGAACTCGCGCGCGCCGGCCTGCGGATCGACTTGACCCGCGGCGATGCGATCGAGAAGGTCGCCAAGAAGCTCAATTACCAGAGCGTCACCGACATGTTCGCCGCGGTCGGGTTCGGCGACGTGACCGCCGGGAACGTCGTCTCGCGCCTGAAGGAAGAGACGAAAGCCGACAACGTCGTCGAGATCGCCGCCCTTACGCGGCCGTCGTCGACGCGCCGGATCGCGCGCAACTCGAGCGGCATTCGCATTGCGGGTGTCGACGACGTGCTCGTGCGGCTCTCGAAGTGCTGCAGCCCCGTGCCGGGCGATCCGATCATGGGCTTCGTCACCATCGGCCGCGGGGTGTCGGTCCATCGCGCCGACTGTCCGAACACGGCCTATATGAATGCGGCACCGGAGCGCATCCTCGAAGCGGAGTGGCTCGACAAATCCGCACTCACGCACGCGGTCGACATCGAGATCGAAGCCGTCGACCGTTCGGGACTGCTCCAAGACGTGCTCGGCATCGCGGCCGAGCTCAAGACGCAGATCAGCTCGGTCAACGCCCGTGCCAAGCGCGACAAGAGCGCCCTGATCGCGATCACCGCCCAGATCAGCGACCTCGATCATCTCCAGCGCCTGCTGCGCCGCTTCGCCGGCATCCGCGACGTGAAAAACGTCTGGCGCGTCACCAAGCGCGAGACGCGGGTCAGCAGCTCCTAGCGCCAGCTGACCCGGTGCGGGCTACTTGAAGCCGGTGACGATGGTGAGGGTCGTGGCGATCGGGCGGCAGGCGAACGTCGCGGTCGCATAGCGCCCGCGCTTGGCGGTGTCGAGGGCGGCGCGGTCGAGCGGGGCAAAGCCGCTCGAACGCGAGACTTCGGCGCCGACGACAGCGCCCGTATCGTCGAGATCGACGTGAAGTTCGACGACACCGGTCGCGTTGACGGCTCGCGCCTCGGGCGGGAAGGCCGGCTGAATCGGCGCCAGCGCGCGCGCATCCGCGAAGGGCTGCGAGCATGCCAGCTGCGCCGCCGGGCCGAACGGCGTCGGCGTCATCACGTTGTTGCGGCTACCGGCGTACCCGTCGATCACGGCCCGGCGGTCACGATCGGCCGCCAGCTGACCGGACGGTGTCGATGGCGGCGTGACGTTCTGGCTCCACGGCGCCGTGATCGGACAATCGAGCCGCTGCGTCGGACTGAGGCCGGTCGACTGGACCCAGGCGCCCAGCACGTGCTCGCCGGAACCGACCGTGAAGTAGCGGGTGAGCCGTAGCCCACTGAAGGTCATGGTCTGGGCGATGTTCACGTCGAGCGCGTAGCGCGTCTTGTCGGTGTCGATGCGCAGGCGCGCCGACTGGGTGTCGCCGCGGTCGAAGTCCAGCAGCACCCCGTACGTGTCCGGACGTCCTTGGAACGAGACGTCTTGGAGCGTCGCGATCGTCACCGGGCAGAAGACGTTGGCGCGGGCTGGGGCCGCGACCACAAACGGCAGCGCGATGCTGAGGATCGCGGCGAAGGAAAGCAGGCGCTTCATCACCCTTGGCGCTTCGCCTCGCTAGCCGCCCCTCCCGCATGGTAGGATGGCGAAATGCTCGCCGATCACCCGATTCCCACGCGCGCATGAGCCAGCGCGCGATCTTCTATATCGTCGGGATGATGCTGGGAATCGCCGGCGGGATCGTGATGACGCAGTCGTTCTCCGAGGACCATCCGCGCAAAGTGGTCCTCCGGGTCACCATCCCACTGGCGCTCGTCGGTGGGCTGATCCTCGGTTGGGCCCTCAACGCCTGGATCGACTACGTGCACGCCACAGCCACCAGCGGGATGCAGTGAGCCCGGGCCGGCGTCCTCTGGCTTATTGCTGCTGCTGTTCCTGCTGCTGTTGTTCTTGCTGCTGCTGTTGCGGTGAGAGGGCGTCGACGGCCACGTCGACCGACATGACGCTGCTCGACGCGCCGGTGTAGACGCCCCGCACGGGGCTGACGTCGCGATAATCGCGGCCGCTGGCAACGCGCACGAACTGATCGCCGATCCAACTGTCGTTGGTCGGGTCGATCCCGACCCAGCCGCGCGGTCCGAGGTAGGCCTCCGCCCACGCGTGCGAGGCCTCGGCGCCGAGCATCTCGTCGTCGCCCGAATGAATGTAGCCGCTCACGTAGCGGGCGGGAATTCCGGCGCGCCGGCAGAGCGCGATCAGCACGTGCGCAAAATCTTGGCACACCCCGGCGCGCAGTCGCACCGACTCTTCGACCGTCGCCTGGACGCTGGTGGTCGTCTTATCGTAGACGAACTCGCGGTTGAGCATCCCCGATGCGTGCGCGAACCAGGCGACGACGTCGTCCTCGCGACCCGGGGTTCCGACCTCGGCAAGCAGCGCGTCGAGCTCTACGCTGAACTTCACGTACCGGCTCTCGACCAGAAAATCATACAGCTCGTCGAGCATCGGGTCGTCATCGACCAGCGCTCGCGACAGCGGTGCCGGCGCGGTGCCCGGACCGCGCGCAGTCACCACCTGCGAGCGCGCCACTACCTCGAGCATGTCGTGTTCCGGAAGGATCGCAAAATGCTGCACGTCGTTGGCGAAGCGGTCGGTGTACGAGAAGACGCGCGTGCGCGGGCTGACGCTCAGCTCGTAGCGCGTGCAGTACTGCGTGATGTCGCTGCGCGGCTGGAGGTGGCAGATCGTGTGGCTCTCGTGGACCGGCGTCGGGTAGCGGTAACGCGTGCGGTGTGCGATCGTGAAGCGCATCAGCGAACCGGGACGCGCGGGAAGTAGGTGCCCACGATCGACGTGCCGAGTTCGTCGATCTGGTCCCCGATTCGGTCGGCGAAGTCCGAGGTGCCCTCGCGCGAGAGGTCGGCTTGGCCGGCGAAGTCGAGCGAGGCGCAGATGCGTCCCGACGCGCGCTCGGAGGCGTCGGCGAAGGTGCCGGCGGGGGCGCCCGAGAGGCGATGCAGTGCCCGGTCGATCTGCCGCGCGCAGAAGCGCAGCGAGCGCGGAAAGACCGGCGAGAGCGCGAGGAACGCCAGCGCTTCGGCCGGATCGGACGATTGGCTGCGGGCGCGGGCGAACGGCGCGGTGGCGCAGCACGCCTCGAGCACGAGCTGCCACACGTGCGGGCCGTCGTCGTCGCGGATCTCCCGCAGCACGCGGGAGGTCATGCGGGCCCGTTCGATCGAGCGGCCGATCCGCAAAAATTCCCACGCATCGTCGTGCGCCAGCGTCGCGTCGCACAAGCCGCCGAAGGCCTGGGCCGTATCGCGGATGCTGCGCAGAAAGGTTGAGACACCGTCGGGTCCGACCGCGCGCGGCGACTGCGCCTCGACGAAGAGATAGAGCCCGTTGACGCACTCCCACACTTCGGTCGTCAGCTCGGCGCGCACCCCGACCGCATTCTGTCGTGCGATGCGCACGCAAGCGGCGACCGACAGCCGCGATTCGACGTCGAACACGATCGCCTCGAGCGCGGTCGACCGTGCCGACTGACCGTGGCTTTCCGGCTCGTCGATCCCGGCGATGCGATACGCCGAGACCCAGCGTTCGCCGGCGTCGTCGGCGTGGTCGACAGCACGCATCGCGGTCACGTCGATCAGGCGCGCGAGATCCTCGGCGCGTTCGACGTTGCGCGCCATCCAGTAAAGTGATTCGGCGACGCGGCTCAGCATCAGTCGGCGAGGATCCAGGTGTCTTTCGAGCCGCCGCCTTGCGAGGAGTTCACGACCAGCGACCCTTCGCGCAGCGCCACCCGCGTGAAGGCCACCGCCGGGACGTCGACCGTGTCGCCGGAGAGCAGCGCGAACGGGCGCAGGTCGATATGCCGCGGCGCGATCTCGTCGCCGACGACGGTCGGATGCGCCGAGAGCGTAATGATGGGCTGGGCGATGAAGTCGCGCGGGTTGGCGTTGATCGCGTCGGCGAACTCCGCGCGCTCGCCGACGGTGCTGTGCGAACCGATCAGCATGCCGTAGCCTCCCGACGCCGCGGTGCGTTTGACCACCAGGAACGGCATGTTGCGAAGCACGTGGTCGCGCTGCGCGTCAACGGAGCAGTCGAACGTCTCGACGTTGCGCAGCACCGGCTCTTCGCCGAGGTAGTAGCGAATCAACGCCGGTACGTACGGATAGATCGCTTTGTCGTCGGCAACGCCCGTGCCGACCGCGTTCGCCAGCGTCACGTTGCCGGAGCGATAGGCGTCGAAGAGTCCCGACACGCCGAGCGTCGAGTCCGCCTTGAAGTAGAGCGGGTCGATGTAGTCGTCGTCGACGCGCCGGTAGAGGACGTCGACGCGCTGCAGCCCGCGGGTCGTCTTCATGTACACGATGTTGTCGCGCACGATCAGGTCGGTGCCCTCGACCAGCTCGACGCCCATACGCCGGGCGAGCAGCGTGTGCTCGAAGTAGGCGCTGTTGTAGATCCCCGGCGTAAGGATCGCGATCGTCGGGTCGCCGACGCTGGGCGGCGCCGCGGCGGCGAGTGCGTTGCGCAGCCGCTGCGGGTAGTCGTCGACCGGGAGCGGATCGTAGCGATCGAAGAGTCGCGGAAACGCACGTTTGAGGACATCGCGGTTTTCGAGCACGTACGAGATGCCCGAAGGCGTGCGGACATTGTCTTCGAGCACCAGATACTCGCCCTGTCCGTCACGGATGATGTCGATCCCCGAGACGTGGATGTAGGTATCGTGCGGAGGCCGCACGCCGATCGCCTCGCGCTCGAAGTGTTCGGACGAAAAGACGAGCGTGCGCGGAACGATCCCGTCGCGCAGGACCTTCGCTTCCCCGTAGACGTCTTTCAGGAACGCGTTGAGTGCGAGGACGCGCTGGCTGACACCGCGCGAGATGTGGGCCCATTCCGACGCCGCGATGATGCGCGGGATCAGATCGAAGGGCAGGATGCGTTCGGTGCCGCGCGCGTCCGCGTAGACGGTGAAGGTGACCCCGCGCTGGAGCAGCACCCCGTTGACCGTCGTGACGCGGTGGCGAAAATCGGACGCGCTGATCCCGGCCAGGGTGGCGGCCAGCGCCGCGTAGTGAGGCCTGGGCCGCCCGTCGGCCTCGGCAAACTCGTCGAAGGCCGGCGCCGGAGCGTACCGGTCGAGGATCGAGCGCATCTCTTAATCTTTCAGACTTCCCACAACGGCTCCATTCTCCACATGGCCAACGTCGAGGGCCCCGCACGGCGGCACACCCCGGGGGCCGAACGGGAACGCACCGAAGAGATCGCTTGCTGATTCCGGCTGAAGAAGCGGCCGTTCTAGGCACGGGCCGTCTACCCAGAAGGATGCGGAGAATGAAGTCACTGAGGCGCGGTGCGGCCGCTGGGCTTGCGATGGTTCTGGCCGGTTGCGGAGGATCGGGAACCTCGACGCTTGCTCCCCCGCGGGCGACGCCGGCCGAGGCGACGGTCGCCTTCAAGATCGTGGTGCCGGCGAAGCCCACGGCGACGCGACGTGTGCCGCGTTACGTCTCGGCATCGACGCAATCGGCGTCGATTACCGTTGCGGCGGGCGCCGGCACGCCCGGCACGCCGACCGTGGTCAATTGCACGACCGTGTGCACGGGACAGATTCAGGCACCGGTCGGCAGCGACACGTTCGCGGTCACGCTCTACGACATGCAGGATGCAGGCGGCAACAAGCTCTCGATCGGTTCGCTCACGCAGACCATCGTCGCGAATCAAGTCAATACCGTCAACGTCGCGCTGGCCGGCGTTGTGGCGGGTCTCGCGGTCGTGCTGAACCCAAACACGATCCCACCTGGACCGACAGCCACCGTCGGTGTGACCGTAAATGCACTTGACGCCGGCAACAACATCATCATTGGGCCTGGTGAAGCGATCGACGCGTCGGGAAACCCGGTCACCGTCACGCTCAGCGATTCCGACACCTCGGGAGCGACGATGCTCTCGCAGACGTCGTTCCAGGTCCCGGTTTCGGGGATCACGCTGTCGTATAACGGAACGACGATTCCCAATCCGACAATCAGTGCGAGCGCCCCGGGCCTCGACATCGTGCACGCGCTGCTGACGATCGGCAACTTGCCGTTCCTTTTGGTTGGCAACGCGCTTATACCGGGCTCGACGGTTGTGGGTTATGCTGCGCCGCTCGGCGACGCTTCGACACCCATTCTCTCGATTTCGCTGCTGAGCGACCCCACCGCGCTCATGTTTGACGGCCTCGGAAACCTGTACGCCACCGGCTACGAAGGCAACGACGTTCAGGTCTTCTCGCCGCCCTTCAGCAACACATCGACATCGAGCGTGACGATCACGACCGGTGTCAACGGACCAGTCGGTCTCGGCATCGACCATGCCGGGAGACTGTACGTCGGGAATAATCTCGGCGCATCGGTAACGATCTATACGCCGCCGTTTACGAACGCGTCGAGCCCGAGTATCACGATCCCTGACGACATCACTGCCGTCTTCGCGATCACCGTGGACTCGGCGGGAAACCTCTATGTTGGAGGCGGTGGAGAATCGCCCAGCGTCGCAATCTATAAGCCGCCCTTGAGCAACACCTCGTCACCGAGCATCACGATTCCAGGGTCAGCACCGGGAGCGCTGCTCGTCGACACGTCGGGCAATCTCTACGCGTCGGTTGCGGCAGGGGTCAGCATCTACAAAGCGCCGCTGACGAGTTCGTCAACACCCAGTGTCACGCTGAATTACGGGGGCCATTTCCCCGGTCAGGCGGCACTCGACGCGTCAGGAAACCTGTACGTGGCTTATGCGAATCCGGTAAATGAGGTAGCCGTTTTTTCGCCACCCTTCACAAACGCGTCAACGCCGAGCGTCATCCTGACGAGCGGCCTGCACAACCCCTTCTCGGTGGCCATCGTTCCGCCGGTGCCATAGTCGCTTCAACGAGAATCCGGTGACGCCGACGGTTGCCATGGCCATGCCGACGCTCGACGTGGCCCTGCGCACGGGCGGCGTCGCGCTCGCCGTCGGGCTCGACGTGCTGGCGCTCTCGACCGGCATCGGTGTGCTCGGCGTAGCGTGGTCGAAGCGGCTGCAGGTCGGTGCGTCCTTCTCGGGCGCCGAGATCTTCATGCAGCTCCTCGGCGCCGCGATCGGGACCGGGGTCGGTCATCTCGCCGGCCAGATCGCCGCCTACGCCGGGTTTGCGGTGCTGGGTCTGATCGGCGTGTGGATCTTCGTCGAGAGCTTTCGCCACAGCACCAACCTTGCGGAAAAGGCGACCAGCGGGATGGGACTCCTCGCGGCCTCGGCGTCGATCAGCCTCGATTCGCTCGGGGTCGGCTTCTCGCTGCCGGCCCTGCGCGTGCCGTTGGTGCCGCTGCTCGCTACGGTGGCGGTGTCGACGGTCGCCTTCACGCTGGCGGGCTTGCAGTTCGGGGAGATGCTCGGCGAGCGGTTTCGGGAAAACGCCGAGCGCGCCGCCGGCGTGGTGCTGGTCGCGCTGGCGATCTTCTTTGCGCTGAACCACGGCGCCGGCTGACGGCTCGCGCGCTCAGCCGAGCGGGCCGGTGGTTTTCTGCAGCAGCTCCCAGGCCGGCGACCCGAACTTCTGACTCCACTCCTTGTAGAACCCCGCGCTCGCGAGCTTGCGCGCGAACGGCTCACGGTCGGGCGTGTTCACCGTCATCCCTTGTGAGGTCAGCTTCGCCAGCAGCGTACGGTTCATGCTCTCGGAGAGCTTGCGCTGCGTCACCGCCGCCGCCTCGATGTTGCGGGTGACGATCTGTTGGATGTCTTTGGGGAGCGCGGTGAAAAGCGCGTCGTTGGCCAGGAACCAGAAGCCGGTCCAGACGTGGCTGGTCAGCGAGAGATACTTCTGAACCTCGTAGACCTTGCCGTTCTCGATGATCGTGAGCGGATTCTCTTGGCCGTCGACGACGTGCGTCTGCAGTGCCGTGTAGACTTCGCTGAAGTTGAGCGGCGTCGGCGCGGCGCCCAATGCGTGGAACAGCGACACCTCGATCGGCGAGACGGGCACGCGAATCTTCAAACCGCTGAGATCGTCGGGATGCACGATCGGTTTGCCGCCGGTGGTGATCTGCCGAAAACCGTTGTCCCAGATGTGATCGAAGACGTGCACGCCGCCCTTGCGGATATCAGTGCGTACGAGCGCGCCGAGCGGGCCGTCCATCGCCGCGAAGACTTGGGCGTAGTCTTTGAAAGCGAACCCGACGTTGCTGATCGCCGAGAGCGGCACCAGCGTCGAGAGATTCCCGTCGAGATAGGTCAGGAAGTTTATGGCGCCCGAGCGCAGCTGGGTGAGCATCGCCGAATCGCCGCCCAGGATGCTGTTGGGGAAGATGTCGAGCTGGACGCGCCCGTTCGACTCCGTCTTGATCTTCTCGGCGGCGGCGGTAATCGAGAGGATGACCGGGTTGTCGACCTGTTGGGCACTCGCATATTTGAGGGTGAACTGCGCCGCGTCGGCGGGCCACCGCAGGTAGGCCACGGAGGCCGCCGCGGAGGCCCCCGCCACGAAGGTTCGGCGAGACAGCGTGTTCATGGGGAGCCGCGCTTCGACTCTCGTTGCGTTCGCGCGCGGCTAAGGCATGGTGGTGCGAAGGGATGCCACCGCCGCGCTCAGTCGCGCGACGGCGAGGGCCTGTTGCGATTGCAACGCAGTGATCGCCGCGAGTTGCGCTCGCAGGTTTCGCTGCTGAGCGCGCAGCTGCGCGTTCTCCGCGTGGAGCGCCTTGATCGCCGCCAGCGCCACCCCGTCCTCATCGATCGAGGTGATGTGCTTGTCGTCCTCGCCCACGCCGAACGCGGCGTAGAAGTCCTGCGCCATCGGACCGAGATGATGCACGCCCCGTTCCGAGATGTAGCTCCACTTGCTGATCGGCAACCGCGAGACTCTGTCGAGCACCGCGGCGTCGTCGATGCGCACGACGTCCGTCTTCATCTTGCGATCGGACGCCGAGGCCCAGGTCCCCGACCCGCTCGGCAGTGTCGCACCCACGGTGTTCGCGGCATTCGTCCAGAGCGAGAAACCGCCCGAGGCGCGGGCCAGAAATTGATTCGGCGACGTCGACGCGAGCTTCGCCGCACCCGACGCGTAGTCGCTCCACACATAGGCCCCATCGGTAGCTGCGGCCGAGTTGTAACCGGCCGCAAAGCTCGCTGTCCCGCTCGCGACGTTAAACACGCCGCCCGGCACGGTCGCCCACTGTCCTCCGGCTCCGTTTGCGGCGCCGCCGCCGACAACCGCGGCGTGGCCCGAAACGCTGTTGCCGTTGCCCCCTCCGATGGCACCGTATTTATCTGCCGATACGTTGTTGTTGTTGCCACCCGAGATGACCCCGTATTCGCTGCTCATCCTGCTCCCGCTGCCGCCGCCGATCGCCGAATACGACGCCGCTGAGGTGTCGCTGTTCGAGCTTCCGCCGGCGATCACCGAGTCGGAGGCCGCAAGAGTGTTCTGGTTGCCGCCGCCGATGACCGAATTCGGTGCGGTGAGCGCGTTGACGTTACCGCCCCCGATCACCGACTGATAGCCGTTTCCGCTGATCGAGTTGTCGTAGCCCGAACCGATCCACGCGTAGTATGATGTGTTGGCGCCGCTCGAGATGAAGTTGTAGTAGCCGCCGCCGACCGCGCTCTCTTCGTCGCAGACCTCGTTCGAGTTGCCTTCCAGGACGCCGGAGTACGCGCCGTCCGCGACGTTCTCGAATCCACCGCCGACGAACGCACCGGTTCCGAGCCCGCTGCAGGACGGCACGCTATCCGGCCGGCGCCCTCCGCCTCGAGCCCCGAGCGCTCCGGCCGAGTTCCCGCTCGCGGGGATGAGCCCGGCCGGGTGCGTGGAGCTAGATCCTCCGCCGGCGCATGAGATAAGCAGCGCACTGCACAAGGACGCGACCGTCACGGTCCAAGCCAAGCGAAGATGCATCGAGCACTCCTCAGGGAGACGCCACGGCGCGAAGGCCACGTCGCATAGGCGAGTACCCGCTCCCAACGTAGTTCGCTCTCGGCTGCCGGGCGCCTATCTCGGTCGGCTCGCATGGACGCCGAGGGCTTAGACGCCTGCGACGTCGGTAAAAAGAAAGAGACCCGCTTGTGAGAACGGGCCGGAATGCGGCGCCCGAGGGACGGCTTCCGCCTTGCCGCCCGTCGCCCGGGCGTGATACCATTCGGGGGTTCTCCTGGAGCCTCGCTCCGGTGAGACGTTCCCGCTGCCCGGCCCCGCGCCGGGCCGCCGGCTCGCCCGGCGTCCAGAGAGGGCATCATGCCAACAGCCGATTACGAAGTCACGTACATTTTGCGCCCCAGCCTCGAGGAAACCGAGGCCGACGAGCGCGCAAACGCCCTGGCCGACGGCCTCAAGGCCCGCGGCGGCGAGATCATCGGGGAACTCGAGAAGATGGGCAAGCGCCGGCTTGCCTATGAGATCGACGACGTCCGCGAGGGCTATTACGTGGTGATGAAGTTTCGCAGCGAGCCCGACGGGGCCAAGGAGCTCGAGCGTCAGATGCGCCTGAACGAGTCCGTGCTGCGCGCGCTAGTCATCCGCGCCGACGACTGATCGCAGAGTGCCAGGCCCCTGGCACCGAACCGGCGCAGAATAATCCCGTGAGGTGACCCTCCTCCTCACACACGAACGCATACGCCGCGCAAGCAAAAGGAAGACGAAATGGCGGGATCCTTCAATCGAATCACCCTGGTCGGAAATCTCACCCGCGATCCCGAGATCCGCTACGTCGGATCGGGCGCCGCCGTCACCAAGTTCACCCTCGCGGTGAACCGGCGGTCCAAGCAGCAGGAAGAGACCGACTACATCGACTGCGTCGCTTGGGATAAGCTCGCCGAGACGTGCAACACGTACCTGAAGAAGGGCATGTCGTGCCTCGTCGACGGCCGGCTTTCGATCCGTTCCTACGACGATAAAGACGGCAACAAACGCAAAGCCACCGAAGTCGTCGT
>Ga0182015_10003180_pt1 | contig 18745 bp, 15 predicted proteins | sample 712P3MmetaG_FD_120478 | JGI IMG/M metagenome (GOLD analysis project Ga0182015, IMG submission 120478) | Permafrost microbial communities from Stordalen Mire, Sweden - 712P3M metaG | ecosystem: Environmental > Terrestrial > Soil > Wetlands > Permafrost | place: Sweden: Stordalen | collected...
CCATCGCGCTCTTGTTCAATGGGCCGATTCCTGAGATCAAGGCCGACGACATCAAGAAGATCCTCGCGCCCGTCCTCAATTTCGACACGCAGAGTGCCACCGACAACTATGTTGAAAAGCTGCCCGAGCCGGTCCAGAAAGCCATCAAGGCAAATAAAGTTATCGTAGGCATGGATCGCGACCAGGTCTTGCTCGCGATCGGCAAGCCCCGCCACAAGGAACGCAACATATCGAGCGACGGCACCGAAACCGAGGACTGGATCTATGGCGATCCTCCCGGTAAGATTACTTTTGTGACCTTCACCGGGTTCAAGGTAACCCGGATCAAGGAAGCTTACGCCGATATTGGGGGGTCCACGGCGCCGCCGCTAGTGGCCAAATAGGCCGCCAAATAGAACCTGGAGAGACATGTCCATCCGAGTAGGCATCAACGGCTTCGGCCGCATCGGCCGCAATGTTGTCCGCGCAGGCTTGCATCATCCCAACATTGATTTTGTCGCCGCTAACGATCTCACCGACACAAAAACGCTGGCGCATCTGCTGAAGTACGATTCCATCCTCGGCCAGCTTCATGAAGACGTGAAGGTGGATGGCGATTCGATCGTCGTCGCCGGAGAGCGCATCAAGATCTTTGACGTGAAGGATCCGGCTGAACTGGATTGGAGCTCTCTCGGCGTCCAGGTGGTGGTGGAATCCACCGGCAGGTTCACCGACAAGAAAGACGCGGCCAAGCATCTGCGAGGCACCGTGAAGAAGGTCATCATCTCGGCGCCCGCCACGGGCGAGGACATTACCATCGTTCTCGGCGTCAACGAGAACATGTACGATCCCGCCAAGGATAACGTCATCTCGAATGCCTCCTGTACCACCAATTGCCTTGCCCCGGTGGTCAAGGTGCTGCACGAGAAGTTCGGCATCCTCAAAGGATCGATGACCACCATCCACAGCTACACCAACGATCAGAACCTGCTGGATTTTCCCCACAAGGATCTGCGCCGTGCGCGCGCCGCTGCGCTGAACATGATCCCCACCACCACCGGCGCCGCCAGGGCCATCTCGCTGGTGATGCCGGAGCTAAAGGGCAAGCTGGATGGTTACGCGATGCGCGTTCCCACGCCCGATGTTTCAGTGGTGGATCTGGTGGTGCTGACGTCCAAGAACACCACCACTGAAGAAGTGAACAAGGCGCTGCAAGATGCGGCCAACGGCTCGCTCAAGGGCATCCTGGCGTACACCGAAGACCCGGTGGTTTCCACCGATATGCTGCACAACCCCAATAGCTCGATCGTGGACGCCGGCCTGACCAAGGTGCTGGACGGAAATCTGGTTCACGTCATCTCGTGGTACGACAACGAGTGGGGCTACTCGATGCGTGTGGTGGATCTGATCGATTTCCTGGGCAAAAAAGGCCTGAACTAGCTCTCAAGTATCTTTCCGCACCACCCACGTCGTCATCGAGCGTTGGTTCTGGACGACGGTGGTCTTCAATGGATCGGCCAACTGCCCGCCGAGGTCTTTTGTGAGACTCACCAGCATGGCCTCGTCCACCAGATAGCGCTCCGAACCATCGGGCAACAGGAAGCGGCGGCCGACGATCGGTTTCACCTGATGTTCCATTCCAATCGACGACGCCAAGCGGCAGAAGAATAAACCGCCCGGCTTCAATACCCGCCATGTTCCGCGCAGCATGGCGTCAAAGTGATGGCCGTCGCGCGCGAAGTGGAGGACCGCGCTGCTGATCACCAGGTCGGCGAAGGGCTCCGTGAAGGACGTGGCTTCGATGGCCTCCACGCGAAAGTTCTCTGCCTGGAGAGCCGGCGCCAGCGAAGTGGCCAGGCGGCGCACCGCGTCAATAGCCCGTGCGTCCGCGTCCACGCCAAAGACCTCATATCCTTCCCTGAGCATGTAAACCAAATTGCGTCCGAAGCCACAGCCCGCCTCGAAAATCCGCATCCCGCGCACAATCCTGCCGCGCAGCAACTGGTCGAAAAGGTAGATGTCGATTTGTCCGAACTGCTTCTGAAGATCGTCGCTCATAAGCTAAAATATTCGCATGCAGCAGGAACCGCGTCACAACCGAAACATCTCGGGCCTTCTGGGAGCCACTTTACTCACGGCGTTTTGCGCTATGGCGCCATTGTCCGTCGCCGACAATGACATTCCCAAGGCCGTCACCGCCCCCTCCGTCAACGACGACTACATCAAGCGCGAACTGATGATTCCCATGCGCGATGGAGTGAAATTGTATACCGTCATTGTACTGCCCAAAGGCGCCAGGAACGCGCCGATTCTGCTGACGCGCACTCCCTACAACGCCTCCAAACGCGCTGAGCGAACCAATAGCCCGCACATGCTCGCGATCCTGCCGCTGAGCGACGAGGTGTTCGTCAAGGACGGCTACATCCGCGTCTTTCAGGACGTGCGCGGCAAGTACAAATCCGAGGGCGACTACGTCATGACCCGGCCTGTCCGCGGCCCGCTGAACGCCACCGCGACGGATCACGTGACCGATGCCTACGACACTATCGACTGGCTGGTGAAGAACACGCCCGAGACCAACGGAAGAGTGGGAATGATCGGCTCTTCCTATGAAGGTTTCACCGTTGTCATGGCGCTGCTCAACCCGCACCCGGCCTTGAAGGTCGCGGCTCCCGAGAGCCCCATGGTGGACGGATGGATGGGCGACGATTGGTTTCACTATGGCGCGTTCCGGCAAACCAACTTCGATTACACCTCCCAACAGACCATGAAAAAATCTGAAGGCGAGGCCGTTCCTCGCGGCGCTTACGACGACTACGAGGCCTTCCGCCAGGCCGGATCCGCGGGCGCTTATGCCCGCCTGCATGGCCTCGATCAACTTCCGTGGGACGAAAAGATGATCGAGCATCCGGCTTACGACGCCTTTTGGCAAGGCCAAGCCCTCGACAAGTTGATCGTCGAGCATCCCCCGCAGATCCCGGTCATGTGGCTGCAGGGTTTGTGGGACCAGGAGGACATGTGGGGCGCAATTCATTGTTATCTGGCCCTCAAGGCGCGCGGGCAGGCCGATCACAATTACTTGGTTATGGGTCCTTGGAGGCACAGCCAGGTGAATGCCGACGGCTATAATCTCGGGCCGCTGAAATGGGACGGCGACACCACGCTTCAGTTCCGGCGCGACGTGCTCAAACCATTTTTCGATCAGTACCTGAAAACGGATGGGCCGAAGGCTGACACGCCGCCCGTGTTCATCTACAACACCGGCGAGAACCACTGGGATCGCTTGAAAAACTGGCCGCTGGCCTGCGAACAGGGCTGCGCCGCACCGCTGAAGCCGCTCTATCTGGAATCGGACTTCGGCTTGGGATTCGACAAACCAACCGGCTCTGAATCCGCCGCGGACTCCTACGTCTCCGATCCCGCCAAGCCGGTTCCGTATCTCTCGCGCCCGGTTCGCTTCTCCGACGGCGAGCGCTGGAGGCAGTGGCTGATCACCGATCAGCGCTTCGTGGCCGACCGCACCGATGTGTTGACGTATGCATCGGGGGTGCTCACGGCGCCCGTGCGGATTAGCGGCGCGCCGGTTGCCGAGCTTTTTGCATCAACTACCGGCACCGATTCAGATTGGGTGGTGAAGCTGATCGACGTCTCCCCCGACGAAGTTCCCAGCCAACCGGAGCTGGGCGGATACGAGCTCGCGGTTTCCATGGATATTTTTCGAGGCCGCTACCGCGAGAGCTTTGAGCATCCGTCGGCCATTCCGGCCGGCCAACCGCAGCGCTATCGCTTCGCGCTGCCTACCACCAACCACGTGTTCGAACCAGGCCATCGAATTATGGTGCAGATCCAGTCCAGCTGGTTTCCGCTGTACGACCGGAATCCGCAGACCTTCGTGCCGAATATTTTCTACGCCAAGCCGGCGGATTACTTGAAGGCGACCGAGACCGTGTACCGATCGGCCGGCCAGGCGAGCGCGGTGTGGTTGCCCGTGGTTCCTTAGAGAAGTCCCGTAGCGAAATCCAGTTGCGAACGGAATCATTCGTCTCGCAGCGCGATCATCGGATCGACGTTGGTGGCTCTCCGCGTCGGAATATAAGCAGCCGCCAGCGCGATGAGCCACAGAACTCCGGCGGCGGACACGTAGATGGTGGGATCCCAATACCGCAGCCCGTAGAGCTGGGAACGAATCAGCGTGCCGGCGCCTGCCGCGGAAGCCAGTCCAATCGCGGTACCGATCGCCAGCATGACTGCGACCTCCCGGACCACCAGTCCGCGAACATGGCCCGCCTCCGCGCCCAGCGCCATGCGAATGCCGATCTCGCGAGTCCGCCGCGAGACATTGTACGCCAGCACGCCGTACAATCCGATGGCCGCCAGCACCGTCGCCAGGCCGGCGAAAGACTCGGTGAGCGAGGAAAGGAGGCGCTCGGCGAAGAGATTCTCCTCAATCTGGGCCTGCATCGTTTTCAACTCCCGGATCGGCAGGTTGGAGTCGAGCGCGGCTACTTCCCGGCGAATCTGCGCGGCGATCTGCTGCGGATCAATCGCGGTGCGAAGGTAGAAGTACAGCGAGTCCTGACGTTTGTTCTGGCGATAGGGCAGGTAAAGGGCGCGCGGCGGCGTTTCGCGCATATCGGCGTACTTGGCATCCTTCACTACGCCCACAATTTCGATGTTTGGTTTGACCTTGTCGGCGCCACCCTCCGCGAAATGATGCCCCAGCGGATTTTGATCAGGCAGGAAATGGCGGACGAAGGCTTCATTGACCACCGCGACTTTCGGCGCCGCCAGGTTGTCGGCAGGCGTGAACTCGCGGCCCGCGATGAGCGGCATTCCCATGGTGCGGAAGTAATCCGCACCCACTGCGTCGACGTTCGTGTCGGCGGCTTCATCGGTGGGCGGCGCATAGCCCGGCACCGTGATGTTTTCACGACTAGTGCTGCCTGCGATAGCGGGTGTGTCCGCCGCGGAAACTAGCCGGGTCCCGGGAATCGCCGCCAGGCGCTCGGTGAGCCGATCGTACAACTGAGCGGCGCCCTGATCGGTGTACTTGTTGAGTTTCGGCGAAATCGAGAAGGTCAGCAGGTGATCCACTCGCACTCCCAGATCGATGCTCGAAAGATTCGCCAGAGTGCGCGCGAACAGACCGGCGGATATTAGCAGGAGAAGCGAGATGGCGACTTGAACGGTCACCAGCGACTTGCGAAACGTATTGGCGGAACCGGCCGTCCCGGTTTGGCCGGACTGGCTCTTGAGCGCCGCCACCAGGTCGGGTCTTGTGCTTTGGAGAGCGGGGAAAAGTCCAAACGCGAGACCGGTGAGAAGCGATAGACCCAGGCAGAATAGGAGCACCCGCGGATCGAGGCTGGGCGTCAGGAAAGATTGCTCACCGCTCGAGGCGGAAAGCGCGGCGATGACGGCGCGCAGAGTCCAATAGGCAGCACCCAGCCCCAACGCACCGCCGGCCACGGCCAGAATGCACGATTCCAGCAAGAGCTGCCGGATGAGCTGCGGGCGGGAAGCTCCTATCGCCAGGCGTACGGCGATTTCCCGGCTACGAGCCGAGGCTCGCGCCAGTTGCAGATTGGCCACGTTCGCGCACGAAATCAGCAGCACCATCGCGGTCATGCCCAACAGCATCAACAACGGCTGCCGTCTCTCGTCGCGCAGGCCGCCGCGCCCGTACTGGCCGGGACGCAGAATGATTTTCTTAGCGCGAAAACGCTGCAGCAGATTTTGGCTGGGATGACTAAGAAGCTGAATATCTTTCTCCAACTGGCCGCGATAGGTTACGTTGATCGCGGCATCCGCCTGCGCTAGCGTGACGGCGGGCTTCACGCGTCCGAACAGAGTAACCCAGTAGTTCTTGCGATCTTGAAACGCGTCCCAATCCGGGGTCAGCGCCTTCTTCATCGAAATGGGTACGTAAATATCAGGCAGGTTTCCCAGACGCTCACCCATGAATCCTTTGCGCGCCACGCCCACGATGGTCAGCGGGAAACCGTTGACGATCATGGTCTGGTTTAGCGCGGAAACGTCGGCTCCGAAGCGCGAGGTCCAATAGTTGTAGCTGAGCACCACGACGGGATGGCCGCCGGCGCCGTCATTTCGATCGTCGTCTTCAGTGAAGAGACGTCCCAGCGCCGCCCTGACACCGAGCAGTTCGAAATAGTTACCCGAAACCAGGTGCGCCGCGCCGGGCAGAGCACTATTGTGGAAAGCAATGCTGGCGCGCATTGCGCGGGTTCCGGCGATTCCGGAAAACGGAGTCTGCTCTTTCTGCATCTCGCGCTGCATTTCACGAAACATGGGATAGCTGAAGGACGGGCCGCCGTCTTCATCGCTTGAGACGCTGCCCTGCGCGGGCCCCGGGTGGTAGAGGAACACCAGCTCCTGGGGGTTCTTCACCGGCAGCGTTCGGATCAGGAACTGATCGAGCAGCGAAAACATCGCCGTGTTCGCCCCGATTCCCAGAGCCAGGGAAAGAATCGCGATTCCTGAAAAGACGGGTGTGCGGGCCATGCCGCGCAGGATTACCATTAGCTTCGCCATCCGGTTACCTCTCTACTACAGACGCTCTTCTAGTATCCGCCGTTTAGTCCACAAATTCATCCAAACGCCCGAGCGCGCGGAGGCTGCGGCGCTCTCGAAGCGCGAACCATTCCAGGTAAGCAGCCGCCAGCAGAATGGTCGCGCCGCCGGCGAAAAAATACGGGCGCATGGGCAAACGGCGGACCGCGTAGTCCCATGACAGCCAGGCCGCCACAATCGCCAGTTGCACCGCCAGAAACCATCTGCCGATACGGAGCGCGCGCAATTCGCGCAGGCATCTCTGGCGAGAGAGATCCAGAAACGCGGCGTTCGATTGCGACATTGCCTTCCATGTTCCGGCCTTGTTCCAGACCGCGAATCCGGCGGCGAAGAAGGTCCCGGCCCAGATGACGGCGGCCCACAGAATCCACTCCAAGGTCGGCCGGGTGGAAGCAAACCATGCCGAAAATGCGAGCATGACCGCGCCGAACAAGAGCTGGCCGAAAAGTCCGAGAGCCATTTTGCGGCGTTCGCGCTCCACCAGACGGCCAGGGTCCAGACGCAGCATCGCGGCGTCCGAGGGTTGGTGGGCCTGCCAGTCTGTTCGCCACGCGGCCAGTTCCAAATCCATGCTCATGGGCGTTCCTCCAAGATTGAACGCAGCGCCTTGCGGGCGCGGTTCAGCCGCACCGCTACGTTATTCTCCGTGACGCCCAGCACGGCCGCGATCTCCGCCGGCGTCATATCTTCCAATGCAAGTGTGATCACCTGGCGGTAATTCACCGGCAGTGCGCGGATCGCGGCAAGCAGGGTCTCGCGGCGGCGGCTGTCGATGGCCAGAGTTTCGGGACTCTTCCGCGGGTCCGGAACCTCAGGCAGCTCGGCTTCGCTCTGCGGCGACTTGCCGCGCCGCCACACGTGTGTCAAACATCGGTTGTGAGCCACGCGAAAAGCGAACGTTTTCTCCGAGCAGTCACCGCGGAAACTCGGAAGGGCTCTCCAAATGGCCAGCAGAATCTCTTGCAGCAGATCTTCGCGCGCCTGCGGCGGTGCTTCGTAGGAAGCCGTAAGGCGCAGCAGCGCCGGGCCATGGGCCTCGAAGATGCGTTCGTATTGCGCCGCCAGAGCGCGCCGGTCCACCGAGCTCATCGCTTCCAGACCGGCAATGTTCAACACTGAATCACCGGCCAAAGACCACGTTCTCATAGCGCAGCAGCCGCGCCGTCGCGAGCAAGGCCGCGGTTCCCAAGAGCACCGCGCAAGCGCCCGACAACGCGAGCCATGCGATATGCGGAATCTCGCCGCGTGTCAGCGCCGACAGCATGCGCTGCTGCCCCAACAAGGGAACGGCGGCGATGGCGGCGCTCAAGCGCACCGGGAAGAATTCGGCCAGCATCCCGGTCAGCATCGGGGCTAACAGAACCACGCCAAGATACGAGGTGCCTTCTTTGGGAGTCTGCGCAAAGGTGCAGATCAACAAATCGAGGCCGGCGGCGAACGGCACCAGGGGGACGGCCACCACCAGCATCCAGAGCAATGCGCTCGCGTGCATGCGGGCGTGCAGCGGAGTTGCGTACAACACTGCCAGCGCTACCAGCAGAGTGAGAACGACACCGGCCAGGCTGAACGCGCAAATCGCCAGCCACTTGCCGAGCACGAGCTCTGAGAGCGAGACCGGATTCATCAGCAGCGGTTCCAGCGAGCCACGCTCCCGTTCGCCGGCCATGCTGTCGTTGGCGACGTTCATGGAGCCGGTGAATGCGGTCACCATAAGAAACGCCGGCAGCAGCACCAGCGCCGGGCCTTGACGACAGAGCATCCCCACCAGCAGCGGCCCCAGCCAGCAAAACATCATGGCGAAAAACAAGGAGCGGCGGTCGCGCAGGCCGTCGCGCACCTCTTTGTGAAAGACTACGAACCAGGGATGGGTTCTCATGCGGTCAGCTCCACGAAAGCTTCTTCCAAGCTGCGTGCGTTGCTTGAGCGCATCAGCTCGGCGGGCGATCCTTGAGCAACGACCTTGCCGCGCGCGACCACCACTACGGTATTGCAGACGGCCGCAACCTCGGCCATCAGGTGGGAGGAAAGCAGCACGCACTTGCCGGCATCGCGAAAGCGCTCCAGCAGCGTTCGCAAGGCGCGGGCGCTCGCGACGTCCAGGCCATTCGCCGGCTCGTCGAGAATGATGTTCGGCGGATCGTTGATGATTGCGCGCGCCAGCGCCAGTTTCATGCGTTCCCCTTGCGAAAATCCCTGCGCGCGGCGGTCGGCAATCTCATGCATTTCGAAAAGGTCGAGCAGGTGGCGAGTGCGCGCTTCCAGCTCGACGGCCGGCATCCCGCGCAGCTCCCCGAAGTACCGCAAGTGTTCGCGAGTGGTGAGGCGCGGATAGTTGCCCAGCCCATCAGTGAGCGCGCCCAGGCGCCGGCGCGCGCCCATCGGATCTTGCGCCGGATCGATGCCGTCCACCCGAACTTGGCCGCTTTCCGGTCGCAGCAGGCCTGTGATTAAGCGCAAGGTTGTGGTTTTTCCGGAACCGTTGGGCCCTACCAGACCGGTGATGGCGCCGTCGGCTGCGGCGAACGTTAACCCGTCCACGGCTGGGCGGACGGCTGGGCGGCCGCCAAAGGATTTGCGAAGGCTGTCGGCTTGGATCATCGCCAATATAGTCTCGGCGCGATCCAAAAACTTACATTAGCGAAGTATTTCCACCAGCAGGACCCAGGCGCTCACGATGCCGGCCAGAAACGAAAATACGAAACCCGGCACCAGCCAGTAGATTGCGCCGGGCACGCCCGAAAGCAAGGTGATTCCAGCCACTACGAACGGAATGGTCCCGAACTGGCTCATTACAGCCCGGTTTACGAACCAGGACCAGGGATGGCCAGTTCTCACCTTCAGATATCGAATTTGAACCGTCAATTGGGCGCCCCAAGAGGCCGCGGCGATAACCAGGACCTCGATCGCAAATATAGGCTCGGGCTGCCTCGGGATTAACGCGACGGTTGAAATGAAAAACACCTGAAGAAATTGCACGATCGATTCAGCTCCGCGTCCCGAGAGTCCTGGAACCGCCAGAATTCTGCTCAGATTGATGGAGAGCGCGACGAACACAAGGCCCGTGAGCGTGGCCGCGGCGCCCGCCTCAACCGCCAGCAGTGTGCTCCATTCAGTTATCGACGTGCTCATGCAAGTCAGGGCCCCCGTGCTACTCGTACCGCAGCGCCTGAATCGGGTCCAATCTACTCGCCCGCAACGCCGGCAGCCAAATCGCCAATAGCGCGACCGAGCTCAACGCGATCGGAATCGCAGTGAAGGCCATCGGGTCTCGAGCATTCACGCCGAATAGAAACGCCGCCAGGAAACGCGTGAGCCCGAAGGCAGAGCCGATCCCGATCGCAACGCCGATCAGCACCAGACGCATGCCCTGCACCACCACCATGTTTCGCACCGCGCCCGTCTCCGCGCCCAGGGCCAGGCGAATCCCAATCTCCTGCGTGCGCTGCTCCACCGAGTACGCCATCAGGCCGTAAATCCCGATCGCCGCCAGCAGCAAAGCCGAGCTTCCAAAGATGGTCATCAGCAGCATGTTGAAACGCTGGCGCGAAAGCGAGATCGAGACGACTTCGTTCATCGTGCGAACGTCGGACAGGGGCAGCCCGCTCACCTGGCGTATTTGTTCCTGAATTGCGCTGCTCAACGAATAGGGCCGAACCCTGGTGCGCACCACCCAGGACATTGGCGATATCGTCACATTCAGTGCGTTCACCTCATCCGGAATCTGCCCCTGCGGGACGAACATCTTTGGTTCGGGATTGCGATTGAGGCCGCCATCGCGCGAGTCGGCCACTACGCCGATGATCTGCCGAGCCGGCTCGGAGGCGAACTCGTGCATACCGCCCTTGCCTATGATGAGTTGATCTCGGAGCGGATCGCCGGTCTTCCAGAACTTCTTCGCCATCGCTTCGTTGATGATCACCACCGGCCGAGATGCCTTGTCGTCGGTCTCGGCAAATGTTCTGCCGCGCTTCACCGGGATCTTGAACACCTCAAAGTATCCAGGCGAAACGGTAATCCACCCGCCGCCGCCGGTATGAGGCTCGTTGTTGGCCGGCGGCCTGCCGACGATGTCGAACGCCAGGCCGTAGCCGCCCTCCAGCGGAATGCAACAGGTCGCACTGGCGAGCTCCACTCCCGGCAGTGTCCGCAGCCGGGTGACGCCGTCGCGCACCATCCGTTCCACTCCGTCGGCCTTCAGAAAGCGCGGCCCAGTCAGCGCCATTCGCATGGTCAGAACGTTCTTCGGATCGAACCCAGGATCTACCGCCCCCAGCGCCATCGACGTGCGGATCAACAGCGCTGACCCCACCAGCAGGACCAGCGCCAGCGCCACCTCCGCGATCACCAGCACGGATCGCATCTTGTTCTGGCGAAACCCGGTGCCCGTCCGTCCGCTGCTTTCCTTCAGAGTTGCGCTCAGGTCGGCTCGCGAACTTTGCAATGCCGGAATCAGACCAAACAGGATTCCCGTGCCCACCGAAATCAGTAGAGTAAACGCGAGCACCCTCCAGTCGGCGCCCACTAGCGTGCCTTTCTCGCCCAGCCGTGGAAGATCGGCGGTATTTATCGCGAGCAAAGCCCGAATTCCGATCAGTCCAATCGCGAGCCCGGAGATGCCGCCCGCCAAAGACAACAAGACGCTCTCGGTCAACAGTTGCCGGATGATGCGCCCTCGTCCCGCGCCAATCGCGGCTCGAATCGCAATCTCGCGCCGGCGCGCCGTGGCCCGTACCAGCAGCAGATTAGCGACATTCGCGCAAGCGATCAGCAGCACCAGCCCCACTGCGGCCGCCAAAACCAGCAGAATCGGGCGAGAGTCGCTGACGAAGGCCTCCTGAAACGGCGTGACAGTGAATCCATTTTTGAATCCGTAGGCCGGGAACTTGCGCCGGTAGTCCTGTGCCGAGAGCTTCAACTTTGCTTGCGCCTGCGCCAAACTCACGCCCGGTTTCAATCGTCCGGCGGCTTCGAAATAGTGTCCCTGGTCGGTGGTTTTGGGATCGAGTTGGAACGGCATCCAAACTTCGGGCGCCTCGTCAAGTTCACTGGTGTCAAAATTGGAGCCGACGATTCCGACCACTACGTACGGTTCGCCGCTCAGCGATATGGTCCTTCCGATCACTTTTGGGTCGCCGCCGAAGCGCCGCTTCCACAGCCCTTCGCCTATTAAAGCGACCAGCGGTCCGCGCGGGAGATCTTCTTCAGCCGAGAACGCGCGCCCGCGGATCACCGGAGCGCCAAACAACCGGAAAAAGTCCGCGCTCACCTGGCCGTACTTCAGCTGCTCGGGAAGCGCGCCTCCGGTGAGGTTGACGGCGCCCGTGCGAAACGCCGCCGCGTCCTGGACTACACTCCCCTGCTCTCGATAATGCTGGAATTTTGCCGGTGAACACCCCGGTCCGGAGCCCTCCGGCCAAGTGCTCATGAACATCACGATCCGATCCGGGTCCGGGTAGGGGATCGGCTTCAGCAGAACTGTGTTCACCACCGAGAAGACGGCTGTATTGGCGCCGATTCCCAGCGCCAGTGTAGCCAGCGCCGTGAGCGTAAAGCCAGGACTCTGGCGGTAACTGCGCAGAGAGTGTTTGAGGTCAGGTAGGAAAGTATCCATGTCGACTACCGTCCTATGTGATTGCCCACTCATGGCATAATAGCAAGCCATGCTTCTGCTTCGTCTCGTCGCGATCTCCATTCTATTGAGCATCTCTCTGGTATGGGCTGGCGGCGCCACCGCGCAAACGCTTCGCTACACCATCCTCAGTAACGCCAGGATGGCGGGAAGCGAAGTGGATACCTACGGTCCGGATGGCAGCATCGACTCCACTTTCGAGTTCAACGATCGTGGCCGAGGCCCCAAGATCGCGGCCCATTATGTGGTTCGGGCGGATGGATTGCCATCTGGTACCGACATAACCGGGAACGATTATTTGAAGGCTCCCGTTGACGAACACTTCTTCATTGAAAATGGCGTAGCCCATTGGAAGAGCACCTCCGAGAACGGCCAGGCTTCGGCGCCGGGTTTCTATATCAGCAACAACGGGCCACCAGCCGAGATGGCGTTCCTGGTAGCCGCGCTGCTAAAGGCCAAGGGCGCCCCGGTGAAACTGCTGCCGGCCGGCGAGGCAAGATTGGAACGGCTGACGGACGTAACAGTCGAAGATCACGGCCGGAAATTGCACGTGACCCAGTTCGGGATCACGGGGCTTTCCTTCGAACCACAAACCATCTGGCTGGATGACGACCAACACTATTTCGGGTCTCCTGGCAAATGGTTCGCAACGATGAGGGAGGGCTGGGAGGGCGCCAACGATCGGCTGTACGCCCTGGACCGCACGGCTGAGGACGCCCGCAACGCGCGCTTGGCGCGTGAACTGGCTCAACACCCGGATCATCCGCTTGCGGTGGAGCATGTTCGCGTGTTTGATTCTGAGCGCGCGGCAATTCGCGAAGATCAAACTGTCGTCATCAATAAGGAACGCATAACCATGGTTGGTCCATCGGCGAGCCTTAGCGTTCCGAAAGATGCTCAGCGAATCGATGGAACTGGCGAAACATTGCTGCCAGGCCTCTTTGATATGCATGTTCATGCGCAGGCGCTGGATGGGCTCCTGAACATCGCCAGCGGAGTAACCAGCGTTCGCGATATGGGCAACGATATTGACGAGCTGAAGCACCTCCAGGACCAATGGAACAGTGGGGCTGCGATCGGTCCGCGCATGTGGAAGTCCGGAATTATAGACGGGCGCGGCCCATTTCAAGCCCCAGCGGGTCTGTACGCCGACACCGTCGAAGAGGCACAATCAGAAGTGAACCGCTACGCCGATCTTGGATATGTCCAGATCAAGGTGTACAGCTCGCTCAAACCGGAACTCTTTCCCGGGATCGTGAAAATCGCTCATGCGCGCGGATTACGAGTGAGCGGCCACATCCCCAATGGTATGATCGCCAGCCAGTTTGTAGAAGAGGGCGCCGACGAAATCCAGCACATCAATTTTATTTTTCTAAACTTCCTGGCCTCGAAGGTAAAAGATACTCGCACTCCCGAACGCTTCACTGCCGTGGGAGCAAACGCCGCCAAGCTGGATCTGAATTCCAAAGAGGTAAATGATTTTATCGGACTGCTCCAAAGGCATCACACCACCGTGGACGTCACACTGGCGGCTTTTGAAGGGATGTTCACGGGGCGTCCTGGGAAGGTGTCTCCCGACTACGCGCCCGTTCTGGACAAGCTGCCCGCACAAGTTCAGCGCGCCGCTTACTCGGGTGGACTCGCCGTGACTGCGCAGAACGATCAGTTGTACAAAGATTCCTATGCCGCCATGTTGCGCATGACCAAGCGAATGTACGACGCGGGCATTCCCATCCTCGCCGGAACAGACTCCACGGCTGGCTTCATGTTGCATCGCGAATTGGAGCTTGAGGTGCAAGCCGGCATCCCACCCGCGAAGGCGCTGCAGATCGCAACCATCAATGCCGCCCGGCTGCTGAAGCAGGAGAAGGATCTTGGGTCGATTGCGCCCGGAAAGCTGGCTGATTTCGTACTGGTGGAAGGCAATCCAGCCGAACACACCAGCGACATCCGCCGCTGCCGGCTGGTGGCAAAGAACGGTGTCCTCTATAAGAGCGCCGACGTTTATCGCGCCATCGGCGTAAAGCCGAACTAGAGAAGCCGTGAAGCCAAACTAGCGGACAAACACCAGCGTCGAGTGCCCCTTGTAATTCGCGAGGTGCGATTTCCGGTACCCGCATTTCTCCGCCACACGAATCGAAGCAAAGTTCTCAGGATCGATGATGCACGCAGTCGCGCCCCCTCCGAAGCGCGCGTCGCCCCACGCCACGGCTTCGCGAACGGCCTCGGTCGCATAGCCCATACCATGGAATTGCGTGGCGAATACCCAACCGATCTCCGGAGTGTCTTTGAGCGGCGGCTCCATATCCCGCTTATAATCGGCGAATCCAATCTCTCCGATGAAGCTGCCTGTCACCTTCTCTTCAACCACCCAATAGCCGAAGCCGAGGAGGGCCCAATGGCCGACGTAACGCAGCAACCTGCTCCAGCATTCCTCTTGGGAAAGCGGCCGGCCGCCGACGTGGCGAGTGACCACGGGGTCCGCCCACATCGCGCTACTGGCGGCAAAATCTGCGAGACAATGTCCGCGCAGCTTGAGCCGTTCTGTTTCAAGGACCGGTGCTGGTGCCGCGGAATAAAAAGAGCTCGCCATGACGTATACTCCAGTATGCGCGCTCTGATTTGCACAGTATTCTTGGCCACCGCCGGACTCGCTTCCGCTCAAACGATCACGGTCTCATTTCCAGCCTCGCGCTCCGGACAGCCCCTGGACGGCCGCCTGCTGCTCCTGCTCTCCAACGACCCGAAGGACGAGCCGCGAATGCAGATCGACGACACGCCCAAGTCGCAGATGGTTTTCGGCGTAACGGTGGACGCCTGGAAGCCCGGTGCGCCCCTCACAATCGGCGACCACGCGCAAGGCTATCCGCGGGCGAGCCTGAAGGACGTGCCGGCCGGAGACTACACGGTGCAGGCGGTCCTAAACATTTACGAGACCTTTCATCGGTCGGACGGCAAGACGGTGAAGCTGGCGCCGGATCGCGGCGAAGGCCAGCACTGGAACCTCGCGCCAGGCAATCTCCTATCCAAGCCGCGGCTGGTTCACATTGGTCCCGGAGCGCCGCCGATCGAAGTTTCGCTCACCGAGATAATCCCGCCCATCCAACCCGAGCCGGATACAAAATACATTCGCCACATCCGCATCCAGTCGCAGCTCCTGACAAAGTTCTGGGGCCGGCCGGTTTATCTCTCCGCGATCGTTCTCGTGCCGGAGGGCTTCGATGCGCACCCGCAGGCGCACTACCCCCTGATCGTTGCCCACGACCACTTTGTATCCGAGTTCACCGACTTCCGCGAGACTCCGCCAGACCCGAATCTGAAGCCCGATTACTCCGATCGCTTTCACCTCGCCGGCTACAACCGCATCCAGCAGGAGGAAGCGTATAAGAACTACCAGGCGTGGATTGCGCCCGGCACGCCGCGCATGTTGATCGTGAAGCTGCAGCATGCCAATCCTTATTACGACGATTCGTACGCGGTGAACTCGGCAAATCTGGGTCCCTACGGAGATGCGCTTGAGACCGAACTGATCCCGGCCATCGAGCATCAGTTTCGTGGCATCGGCCAGGGCTGGGCTAGATTCCTCTACGGAGGCTCCACCGGCGGCTGGGAATCCCTCGCCGTGCAAATGTTCTATCCCGACCACTACAACGGCGCGTTCGTCGCCTGCCCCGACCCGGTCGACTTTCACGCTTACATGACGGCTGACCTGTATAAACAGGACAATATGTTCTACGTGCAGGGCGCAAACAAGAAGATCGAGCAGCCGGCGATGCGCGACTATCTTGGTCATACGCTGATGTCCATGCGTGACAATATCGCCTATGAAGCTGCGCTAGGGGATCGCGGCCGCTCAGGCGAGCAGTTCGACATCTGGCAAGCGGTCTATTCTCCAACCGCGGAGGACGGCTATCCGCAGCCGATCTTCGACAAGCAGACCGGCGTTATCGATCACAAAACGGCCGACTACTGGCGCGAGCACTACGACCTGGACGCCATCCTGCAGCGCGATTGGCCGACACTCGGGCCGAAGTTGACGGGCAAGATTCACCTCTATGTCGGCTCCGACGACACCTATTTCCTGAATGATGCGGTTTACCTGATGGAAGATTTCCTGAAGCAGACCGGCACTCCTGGACATGGTGTGCCCTATGAAGGTGAGGTTCGCTACGGACCGCGCGCCGAGCACTGCTGGAATGGCGATCCGGAGAAGCCGAACTGGTACTCGCGGCTGCACTACGATCAAATGTATTTGCCGCAGATTATGGAGCGCATTCAGAAAACGGCGCCGCCCGGAGCAGATCTCACCAGTTGGCGATACTGACCGACTCCGACCGTTTACGCGCGCGCTTTCGCAGCCGCCCGCTTCATCGACCTCCGCACGCGTGTGGCGATGAATTTGGCGAACGGTTCGATCTTCATGTCAATGCTGGCGCGATCCAGCGCCGCTAGATAGCCGTCGCGATCCTCAACCCGGATGACGGTCCACGGATAGCCACCCGAGGCCAGCATCGCGTTCATCAAGAAACGCGCCACCCGCCCATTGCCGTCAGGGTAGGGATGGATATAGCCGAACAGCCAGTGGCCCAGTACGGCGCGGACGCTGGGCTCGCGTTCATCCTCCAGCAGATCGAAGAGTGCCGGCATAGCATCGCGAACCGTTTCCCAGCGCGGCGGCACATACCGCGACGTGCGCAGATACACCGCGCTATTGCGGTAGCCCGCCAGCGCCCCCGCCTCAATCAAGCCGGCCGCCACGCAGGGTTGGAACAATTGGCGGTGCCACTCCCTGTGAGCCGAGCGCGCCAGGACGCCGGGATTGCCACCGGCAATCACTTCACCTACCGTTTCCTTGACGCTCTGGAAAGCCTGCCAATAGCCACGCGCTGCGAGGGCATCGCGGCTCTCGCGGTCGTCGTCGTGATGATCCGGATCCCAGTCTCCCCGCTGCACTCTTTCGATCAGCGCGGGCGTCACGCTGTACCCCTCGATCGACAGCGAATGGTAGGCGTCGCTCTTATACATGTCGCCCACGAAGCGCAAATATTCCTTCCTGTTTCGCGGACGGCCCGGCGCCTTCGGAAACGTCTCGACGATCGCTTCCCGCATGGATTCCCATATCGCACGGATGCGTCCAACTATGGGCGCTGTGACCGCGGGCAGAACGCCGAAGGTCTGCTCCGGCGCGAAGGGATCGGTTTCACGCACGTCGTATCCCGCGGACTTCATCGCCCTGACGATCTCGTCGGCCATCTGCGGTCGGCCGATGCGGCGGAATGCTCCGGCGATCTGCCCTGCTTTTGCCGAATGGCCGCCGTTGAGTAGAAGCCGCAGCACATCCGATGCTTCGCGAATGCCTGCCAGCACCACCTGAGTCTCGATGGGCTTTCGTGTGAAGAAGCTCTCCGGAACCTTCACTAGCGCCGCCGCGGGAGAGAACAGTCGTAGCCCTTCGGTGACCGACACGTCCACTGCGGGCGGCATCTCCGGTTGTTTGAGGTCATAAAGGGATGTGCCGAAGAGCAGCTTCATGGTGTGATTCGTGCCTTTCCGGCTGTAGACCACCACCTGTGTTGGAATCACCGTATTCTGCGCATGCAGGAGAACCGACTGCTCAGGCGACAGGTGCCATGCATTTTTGAATCGGTCCTGGCAATAGCCCGCACAGAATTCCCAGAAGGACGCATACCATGGTGTGCTGTCGCCATCGCGCGCGTGTGGACCCGAGGACATCAGCCAGCCTTTTATGACCTCCCGCAAGAAGCCGCTGCGAAGCAGCCGCTCCCGGTGCGTGCGGCTCAGCTCGCGCGACCGGAAAACGCGCCGCCCGTTCCTCTGAAGATCCTGAAGCTCAGCCAGCGATTCCGCGAGTTTTTCGTTCGGTTTGGGCATAATGGCGACTCCTTGCGTTCCCGTGCCTCTACAAGCATATTCTGCCGTGTAAACACAAGCATATCATGTCGTACCATTGCAAGCATATTGTGCTGTGCCAATACAAGCTTATTATGCTGTACAGGTACAAGCACATTGTGCTATTCAAACCCAAAGCCCAGTCGAAAGACGCCACGCTCACAGTAGTGGCATATTAGCTGAATGAAGTTCACGCTTCTGCTTCTCCTCCCGCTGAGCCTGTTCGCCCAGGGCCTCTTCGGGCAGAACTACGACCTCGTTATCCGTAACGGGCACATCATCGATGGTACCGGCTCGCCCTGGTACGCAGCCGATATCGCGATCCGCGACGGCCACATCGCGGCCATTGGCCATCTCGATTCGGCCACCGCCAAACAGACCATCGATGCCGCCGGCATGGTAGTCGCTCCGGGTTTTATCGACATGCTGGGACAGTCGGAAGAATCGATCCTGGTCAATCCGCACCTCCCGTCAAAAATCTATCAGGGCATCACCACCGAGATCACCGGCGAAGGCGGATCGGCCGCACCACTCACCGACGCCATTCGCGCCGCCGACCACGCCGGCTACGAGCACTACAAAATCGACCCCTCCTGGAACACCTTCCGCGACTTCTTCGCGCGCCTCGAAAAGCAG
>Ga0182015_10003181_pt1 | contig 18737 bp, 19 predicted proteins | sample 712P3MmetaG_FD_120478 | JGI IMG/M metagenome (GOLD analysis project Ga0182015, IMG submission 120478) | Permafrost microbial communities from Stordalen Mire, Sweden - 712P3M metaG | ecosystem: Environmental > Terrestrial > Soil > Wetlands > Permafrost | place: Sweden: Stordalen | collected...
GCGAGCTCGCCGATCGAGCCTCCGGGAAAGGTCAGCGGCTTGACCACAAAACTGTCCGTCGTGATGGCCACCTTGGTCCCGCTGATGTCGACGTAGGCTGCATCGCCCAGAGGGCCGGGTGTACCGCCATACAGCAGCGGGGCGAAAAGGCCCTCGACCAGCCTGCGGCTGGCTTTTCCTCCGGCACCGTGCGCCATCTCGATCTGGGCATCGCGAAACCGGATGGCAGCGGGCTCAATCGTGGCCGGCGAACTCAGGCGATCGAGGCCAGCGGGCTCGCCGTTGCTGCCTTGCGGTGTTCGTAGCTGTAGAATGCGGCGCATGATCCCTCCGAAGACACCATGAGCGCCCCGATTGGGTGTTCCGGGGTACACTCGCGGCCAAAAAGCTTGCACTGATGCGGTTTCAAAACACCTTTCAGCACTTCCCCACACTGGGCGGCCAAAGGATCGGTCACCCGGACTCCGGGGACCTCGAAGCGCTGTTCCGCGTCCCATTCGGCGTAGCTATCGCGCAGGCGCAACGCCGACTGCGAGATGAAGCCCAGGCCCCGCCATTCGAAGTAGGGACGAAGCTGGAAAACTTCCGCCATCGCCCGCAGCGCCGCGCGGTTGCCTTCCCAGGGAACCACGCGTTTGTACTGATTTTCTACCCGAGCTTCGCCCTTCCTCAACTGATGCAGAAGCATCACGATAGATTGCAGCATGTCGAGGGGTTCGAAGCCCGAAACCACGATGGGCTTCGCTTGATTGCTCGCGATCCACTCATAGGGCCGGCAGCCGATGACGGTCGAGACGTGTCCTGGCCCAATGAAAGCGTCCAGCCGCATGTCGGGGGAATCCAGAATCGCCCGGATCGCGGGAATGATGGTTACGTGATTCGAGAAGACCGAAAAGTTGCGGATGCCCTCGGCCTTGGCCCGCATCACGGTGAGCGCGGTCGAAGGCGCTGTGGTTTCAAATCCAATGGCAAAAAACATGACGTGCTTGTCGGGATTGAGCCGCGCCAGTTTCAGCGCGTCGGAGGGCGAATACACGATGCGAACATCCATTCCCCGGGCTTTGTGCTCGAGCGGACTGCCCTGAGTTCCGGGCACTCTCATCATGTCGCCGAAGGCGGCAAAGATTACATCGGGCTGCTGCGCAATCGAAAGACCATCGTCAATCCGTCCCATCGGAAGCACGCATACCGGGCAACCCGGACCGTGGATCAATTCGATGTTGTCGGGAAGGATGTCCTTCAGCCCAAAGCGATAGATGGCATGAGTGTGGCCGCCGCACACTTCCATCAGTCGGTAGTGGCGTTCGCGGCCAGCGAGGCGGCGAATCTCCTCGGCGGTCCTCGTAATCAGCTCGGGTGCGCGAAACTCATCGACGAATCTCATGCCCATCCCTCCCTGGCCGGCAGTCCCCAGGCGGTCTCACGAATTCTCGAGACCATAGCCCTGGACTTCCTGTACCGCCCCTTCCACTTCTCCGAGCGCCCGCAGGGTATTCATCTGGTCGGTAGCATCCTGCTGGCTAATCTTGCTCATGGCGAAACCTACATGGATGAGTACCCAGTCGCCGGGTACGGGCATGTCGTCCAGCAGCAGCCCCAAATCAATCTTGCGGCGTACTCCGACGACATCCACGAGCGCGGAGGTGGGGTTGTCGGAGGAGATTTCGAGAATCTTTCCCGGTATGGCTAGACACATGCGACATCCTCCCGGCAGATCATGGCTTGCTTCATGCCCTTCCATCTTCTAAAACCTCGCCCAGTTGCGCTCGTTCACCGCGACTCATGATTGTTTGTGAGCGGTGATGTCAAACGTAAGCTTGAGATCATCTTTAAGTGTCACCGTGCCTCCGGCAGCCGACACCGGCTTGATTTCATAATCGCTCTGGCGCAGGGAAAACTCTCCGGCAGCCCGCAAGCTGTCTCCCGTGAGCGTCACCCGAGCCGACACCGGGTGACTGCGCCGCACTCCGTGCAACGACAGTTCTCCGTTGAGAGCCACCCAGTACTGTCCTTCGCCCGTCTTGCTGACCGATGCTACGGTGCACTCATACACGATTTCCGGATAGCTGTCGCCTTCGAGGACTTCTTGGTACATTCTGCGATTTATTTCCTGGCGATCCTTGTCGCTAATGTCATCGGTGACCTCGAGCGACGCGGCCTGAATCAGAACCCGCAAAGAGCTATTCTCCAGGGTATTCGGATCGACCAGCGCCTCGCCTTCAAAGCCCGGAATGGCAATCGTCGGGTTATGGCCAAGCGCCGAAAACAGCCCGGTGGCAAAGGCCCGGACGGTAAACTTGCTCCTGTCGTTAGCCGTGAGGTAGCGAACCATCGGTGCCTCCGAGGGTTGGGTCTGATCGATGGCGTTATGCAAGCACCCTCCGGTTTGGCGCCTAGCCCCGGCGCTTCGCGTCCCCAGCTCAGGCGCCGTTCTGTTTCGGCGCCACGAAATAGAATACGAACTTGAGTTCATCTTTGATTCGCAGCAATCCCCCGGCGACGGAAGCGATGGCGAGGTCATAGTCGGTTTGCCGCAGCCGAAATTCTCCATGAGCCCGCAGGCTGCCCACGTTCAGGATCAGCTGCGCCTCGATCGCTTGCAGGTTTTCGACGCCATGCATCGACATCGTCCCGTTAATGTCGGCGCGATAGCGATTGGCTCCGACCGCACTGCAAACCACCCGCGTACTGCGGTAGGTCACATCCGGGAACTTATCCGGCTGTAACACCTCGCCGAACATCACACGCTCAATCGCCTTCCGGTCGAGCTGTGTGACTTCATCCATGATGACCAACGATCCGGTCTTAGCGATCAGATGCAGTGAACCAGCATCCAGTTTGTCGGGGTCAAACTCCATGTCCCCAGAAAATTCGCGGATAAAGAAAGTAGGACGATGGTCCGCGATCCCGGCTAATCCCTCGGCGAAGGCCTGCACCGTAAACTTGCTGGATTTGGCATCCAACGCGTAATGTGTCTTCCCCATGCGGTATCAGGCCCTTCGATTTGAACTCAAAAGCATCGAACCACGCCCCCGCCCATCCGCCCCGAGCGTAACGAGCCGAAAGGGCCCAGCCTGGCCGCGCGCACCCTGCCAGGATTCACATGGACCGCAATTTCAGGTAGCGGTCCAGATCCGGCAAAGCCAGACTGGCCAGACTGCCGATTCCCAGCTGTCCCATATAACGCCTCGCGATGGGATTGGTCAGAATCAGACCGGCCCCGAAGACCATCAGGGCCAGCCCGCTGAGCATGTAAAGCGTGTCCTTATCGTTGAAGTCCTCGTTGCTATGTTGCATGGCCATGGCAGTCTCCTTGATTACTCCTCTTGCAGGACGTTTCACAGCGGCGAAAGTCTCGAATCAGGCCCTTCCTGCTCGAGGATTCGGCGAACCACCGACTCCACTAACTTGACCGCCTCATCGACGGCGGCCTCGACCGGGGCACTCAATCCCATCTGGCCTTCTTCGCCTCCGAGTGTGCCCGGCTCGCAGCCGACCAGCAGAACTTTCTTCACCTCGATATTCATAGCCCGGGCGGTGCGCAGTACACTCATCGGATTCATGGCATGCGCTTCGAGGGCCGGCGGAGCTTCGGCTCCAGCCCCGGGGTTCACCTCAGGCTCGATGACGTACAAAGTCCCCGGAGCCTCGCCGCGCGGGCACGCATCCACCAGGATTGTGGTTTCGTAGCCGTCTTCGAAAGCGTATGCCAGGTCCAAGCCGCGGATGCCGAAGTCCGCTACCCGTACGCCCTCGGGAAGCTTGAGGCCAGCCAGGCGGCGGATCACTTCCACGCCAAAACCGTCATCGCCGAGGAAAATATTGCCGATGCCAGCGACCAGGATGCTGGGCTTCGCGACGGGCAGGTGTTTCTGGGCTTCGAACTCGGAAAGCGGTTCGATTTCTTCCGCCGCGAAGAAGAAGCGATGTCCAGGCTGGCGGAGCAGGCCCATATCTCGGCCCGGGTCATTGTCGAGAACGACCGAGATGTGGCACTTTCCTTCGTAGTCCTGCTCGAGCGATTCGATGGTGGCAATCTGCCCCGCCAACGCGATGTCCATCACGTCGCCGCCCTTGCGAGGCCGCAGACGGACGCGACTTCCGGCCCGCACGTCGATCCCCAAAATTTCCATATGATCGACCGGGGTTTTCTCTTCCAGAAGTTGCCATTCCCACTGGTTCATGGATTGTCCTCCTTGAGTGGGCGCAATCCCCGCAGGACTCCGTGCAGCTTCATCAACTGCTCGACCGGCATGGATTCGGTGCGCTCGAGCATGGCGCGCGCGCGCTCGTCCGATTGGCTCATCTCGCGCTTCTCTTCGTCCGTCAAGGTCATGATTCGCAGGGAAAGAATCTCGTCAATCTCAGTTCCGTCGAACAAGTCTCCCGCGCTTTCGGGCGCGATCTGGGGATAGTCATAAAGGATGATGGGGGAGGAGAGCATGGTGTCCGATTCTCCTTCCACTCCGACCAGCACGGGCCAGGTGCCAACGTTTGCACAGCGCGCCACCAGCTCGACCAGTCTCTCCGCGGGCGCGAACTGGGACACAAAGCTGCCATCCTCGACCCCCAGGACGGTGTGAACCGAAACCAGCGAACTTAACAACGCTTCTTGGCGATGGGTCCCTCTGGTGGTCGCAAACGGCGTGGTGTTTGCAATCACCACCCGAATCTTGAACACCTGATCTTCGACCGCTTCGCCCGTAACTTGGACCACGCCGGACAGGGCTTCGTGCTCGCGTACGGTTACCCCTAGGATGACACCGCCAGCATCCCGTAGAAACTCCAAATGCTTCTCGCGAGGAAACGTGATCGCCTGGGACAGGGGACCGCGCCCCAGGGCTTCGAGATTCGACACCGGCAAACTGATTTCACGCTCGACCGCCTCCTGCCAAGGCTGATGAATGCGGCCATCGACGGTAAGTCTGTCGACCAGCCGAAACTCCGGCACCTTGTCCCCGGGCACTTCGCTCGCGGGCGTTCTCAGCTCGCCGATGGTGCGTTCGACCAGCTGGAGAAAACGGACTCGAACCGCAAGCGCCGTCGTCGAACTGCCCAGGACCAAGCACTCGGTCTGCATGGTCGAGGCTTCGTTGCCCTTCTCGGCCGCGCTGTAAGATGCGGGACAGAGCACGCCGAAGTTCCACCGCTGCTGATTTTTCACCGAGGAGGGCCGGTAGGGGTAGAGCATGTACCCTTCGTAAAGCACCGCCTTCGCGATCTGATCCGCCACTCGGAGATTCATCCGACCACCGTCTCTTCCACCGGGACGATGCGCTCGAGGGCCGCCTCCCAGGTGGGAATACCATGTCGAACCTTGTATTGGTACAGGCGGTGGAAGGCGTCTTTGTGCAGGCAGAGCCAGACGCTGTTGGGATAATAGGTATCCATCACTTCGCGCCAGAGTTTTACCGGCAGTTTGAACCGGGCTTCCTTGTCCCAGGAGATGGGAGCGACTTGCAAGCCGTTGTCGCTCGTGGCATAGAAGACCGTGCCACTGAACTGCAAGCAAACCGGGATTTCTCCCCCCGACAACCCGTCGAAGTACTTCGTGGTAGCCACGTTGAAATCGAAGGTGCAGGGCACCGGAAGATCGACCAAGGTGGTTCCCTGGAACGAGGGCACGACCAGATTGACATGCGTCCACAGCAGATTCCGCAAGGTCTGACCCCACCGGCTGGGCTCGCCAAACAGATCGAGCAACCGCGCCTGATCCTCGGGACTGTACTTGCGGCGGGTCACTTCCAGCTGGATCTGACAGCGCAGCGCGACCGTGTGAATGGTCTGGTCGGGATTGGCATCGCGCAAACGAAGCTTAAAGGCCAGCATCGGGGTCGCCGCATTGGCGACCAACTCGACTCCCTCGACTTCGAAACCCAGATTAGGCATGAGGTTCCCCTTCCAGCCGGGATCGCCCTTTGATCTCGACCGACCGGGATTTCAAACTGGTAAAAAATTCGCCCAGTTCCTGCCACACTTCGGTCCCGCCCGAGAGACCCTTCCAATGCATCCGGATCAGCCCCACCAGCTTGTAGCATTCATCGATCGGAAGCAGATAGTACTCGGCCGCGGAATATCCGCGGGAATAGCCCAGCCGGTTGACCAGTAGCCCCTCCACATCGGATTCCATTTCCTGCAGAATCGGATTGCGCGCCCCAATGTCATGCCAGGATTCGAGCGCGAGCAGCGATTCCATCGCGCCCGCGGGGCTGGGATAGAGTGCGATCACCCGATTCTCCAGGCTGCTCTCGAAGAAAAATGCCATATTGATGGGAACCATCAGGCCGTTCCAGTCGGCGTCGCTCAGCTCGAAGCCGGGAACAGAACGCACCCGCCGCGGCACGCGTTTGAACTTCACCCCCTGGCCACTGAACAGAATGGCGCAAGCTTCGCAAGTGCAGAGGAGTTTGCGGCGCGCCACCTCGATCAGGTGGGAATGCGTGCTTGCCAGTCCCTGACTGCACAACTCGCAACGCTCGAGAGGCCGTTCGCGGCGCGCAAAATCGCGTAGCGTTCGGAAACCGTCGGAGGAGCCGGTAAATTGTCCTGTACTCATGATTTCAGCATTCCCAAAATCTCAATCCGCACCCGGCGGTTCCAGAGCCACCGGCGGATGGCGTGGGACCTGGGATGCGACCGGGCCGGCCATCAACTGGCCCAGGGCCACAAATCCGGAAGAGGGCTTCTCCGCAAGACCTTCGATCGCCAGCGAGGTTAGATCGGGCGCGGCGTCGTAGATGGCTCCCTCGAGCGTGGTCTCGACCGTGTTCGCGTTCGAGCCGCAGCTATGGGAGCTGGTTTCGACTCGCAGCCGGACTCGGCCGTCGGTGATGTCGAGTTCTTCGACCTCCCAACCCTGTTTCCGCAACTGCGGGCGCACCCGGTCCAGGGCTTTGCGCAGGCGGGTTTCGAGATCTTCGGGATGGAGGCCATAAAGAATGAGCAGGCCGCTCACCAGCGAATCGCGGCCCAGCCGGTCGATGATGCCCATTCCTGGTTCTCCCGCCTCACAGACGATATCGAGTGCCTTCTCCCAGGCAGCGCCATGCAAATCCATCACCGACTGAATCAAGCCCTTGGTGGCGGCTCGCACGGCGGGATCCGCGATCGTTTCGATTTTGTCGACCAGCCCGCTGATGCGCTGCATGTCTTCCCGAAAATCTCTGTTGTCGGCCACTGGGCTCCTTGTCAAGCGGTCCTACTCCAACCGTCAAAAAAATGAGAGTGAGGGAGCCGTCTTAAGATGCCAAGTCGGTCGTGATCGAACCTCCCTGGCGCTTCCTGCGAGCGACCGCCCTCACTCCTTCGAAAACCATGGTCGTCCACCATGGTGCGGTTCAAGGTTGAAGGCCGAACATCGGGGAATGATGCGTCTCGAGCACCTTGCCGTTCCCCAGATACATGTGCACGCCGCAGGGCAAACACGGGTCGAAACTCCTCACGGCGCGCATGATATCGATCCCCTTAAACTTGTCCGGGCCGTTTTCTTCGAAGATGGGTGTGTTCTGCACCGCATCCTCGTAGGGGCCCGGGGTGCCATAGATATCACGCGGATTGGCATTCCAGGGAGTCGGAGGATAGGGATGGTAGTTCGCGATCTTCCCCTCTTTGATCACCACATGATGGGACAGGACACCACGAACCGCTTCGTGGAAGCCACAACCGATGGCCTCCTCGGGCACCTTGAATTCGGTCCAAGTCTTGGTGTGTCCGGCATGGAGTTCCGCCATGGCCTTTTCCATGAAATGCAGGGCGGCACAGGCGGCATAGACCTGGAAGTAGGTGCGAGCGCGATCGCGTTCGATGGCATTGCTCCACTTTGGAATCTTCCATTCGAACTCGACCTCGGGCAGCGACTGGGTCTTCGGCAGGTACATTTTCACGCTGCTGCCGGTCGACTTGATGTACCCGATATCGACCAGGCCGGCGAGCGCCGTCGACCACAGCCGCGCGATGGGACCGCCTCCGGTATCCATCGCCAGATGATCGCCCGTCCGCTTGTCGAACCAGCGCGGCGACATCACCCAGGTGTACTTGCCGTCGAAGTCCCTTTTCTGCGGCCGGGGAATCGTGGTCTGGTTCCAGGGATGATTCTTGTCCACGGGATTTCCCAGAGGATCGGTCTTCACGAAAACCGGGGAGTTCTTCCAGTCGTCGTAATAGGAACTGCCGAGCAGAATGCGGATGTTCAGGTTGATGTCCACCAGGTCCGTGGTCACCAATTTGCCGTCGACGATGATTCCTGGAGTGACGAACATACCGCGGCCCCAGTTCGTCATATTCTTGTAGGTGTAATCGCAGACGTCGGGATCGTTGAAGGACCCCCAGCAGGCCAGCAAGACTCGTCGCCGGCCCACTTCCTCATAACCGGGCAGGGCGTCATAAAAGAAGTCAAACAAATCGTCGTGCAACGGTACGACCTTCTTCATGAACTCCACATACTTCATCAGGCGGACCAGGTAGTCGGTAAAGAGCTGGATGGTCGGCACCGTGCCCACGCCGCCCGGATAGAGAGTGGAGGGATGAACATGCCGGCCTTCCATGAGGCAGAACATCTCGCGGGTCAGGCGGCTCATGACCAGGGCTTCACGATAGAACGCTCCCGTGAAGGGATTGAGCGCGGTCATGATGTCGGCAATGGTGCGGTAGCCATGCGCACTGGCGTGCGGAGACGCCGTCGATTGGGCTTTCGCCCAGACCTTGGGATTGGTCTCTTTGACCATCTGCTCGCAGAAGTCCACGCCCACCAGATTGTCCTGGAAGATATTGTGATCGAACATGTACTCGGCCGCTTCGCCGAGATTGACGATCCACTCGGCAATCGGGGGAGGCTTGACGCCAAACGCCATATTCTGCGCGTAGGTGGCGCAGGTGGCATGGTTGTCGCCGCAAATGCCGCAAATACGGCTGGTGATGAAGTGAGCATCCCGCGGGTCTTTGCCTTTCATGAAAATGCTGTAGCCGCGAAAAATGGACGATGTGCTGTGACACTCAACCACATGGCGGTTCTCGAAATCGATCTTGGTAAAGATGCCCAAGCTGCCCACGATCCGAGTGATTGGGTCCCAGTTCATTTCCACCAGGTTCCCCTTCTTGCTGGGAATATCCTTCGTCGGTGCAGTGATGGTGCTCATCGAATCCCTCCTTGATGGTTCTCAGTAGCTCTTGGGGTGGTACCCGGTGGTCAGTTCGGCACGCGGATGACGCCATTTCGGTTCTTTGTTCACCGTATTCTGAGTGATCGAGCGGAGAGCACGAATGGTGCGGCCATAGGCGCCGACCGCCGAGGTCGAGATCCGAGCGCCCGGGGGTTCATCCATAAATGGCATGAACTTGTCGGGGAAGCCCGGCATGGTGCAGCCGATGCAAATACCGCCCACGTTCGGGCATCCGCCAATTCCCGCCATCCATCCACGCTTGGGCACATTGCAATTGACGACCGGGCCCCAGCAACCCAATTTCACGATGCATTTCGGGGAACCATACACTTCGGCGAAGTCGCCTTGCTCGTAGTAGCCGGCACGATCGCAGCCTTCGTGGACGGTCGTGCCAAATAACCAGGTGGGACGCAGTTCATCGTCGAGCGGAATCATGGGCGCCAGACCCGCGACCTGATAGAGCAGGTAGAGAAGGGTTTCCATGAAGTTGTCCGGTTGCACCGGGCAGCCCGGAACATTGACGATGGGGAGACCAGCCTTTGACTTCCAATCCCAACCGAGGTAATCCGCCAGCCCCATCGCTCCCGTGGGGTTGCCCTCCATGGCGTGAATACCGCCGTAGGTCGCGCAGGTGCCGCAGGCTACCACCGCCAACGCCTTCGGAGACAGGCGGTCAATCCACTCATTGGTGGTGATGGGCTGGCCGGTCTTGGGATCGGTTCCGAGCCCAGCCCAATAGCCTTCCTTCTTGATCTTCTCGTTAGGAATCGATCCTTCGACGACCAGGACGAAAGGATCGAGCTGCCCTTTCTCCGCCTGATACCAAAATTTCAGAAAGTCATCTCCGTTCTCATAGGCAAGGACGGGATTGTGCAGGTGCACTTTGGGCAGGCCTGGAATGGCCCCGAGCAGAACGTCTTCGATGCTGGGTTGCGTGGCCGCAGTCACCGAAACCGAATCTCCGTCGCAACCGAGACCCGCGGTGATCCATAGAATGTGTACCTCGGCGACGGGCGATGGTTTTTGCGTGACCCGACCGTACGGGACTTGTTCCGCTGCCATAGCTGGACCCTCCTTTCCCACTTCCTCACTTAGGATGGAGTTGCCGACTCTCCGTTTCCCGTAGCGAAATAGTTCTAAAACCTTGGCCGCGAAGAAGTTCTCTTCGCTCGAACTGGAAACCAAAAGAGTGTCGTGTCTTCGACGACGCCCCTAGGATCTACAAACGAAAGAAGGCCCACAAGCGGGAGCACCACTTTTTCAGTTTCATGGAAATCACTATCGTTTCTATCAGGGATTCCCCGATACCCTGAGGGAAAATCGGGTGGACAAAAGGATTGATTCCCAAATCTGGAAAAAGAGCGGAACGAGAATCGCTGCCGCTCGCTAGGCGCTGGTGGCCACAGAGTTGCCAGGCGCAAGCCGGTTGGACGGCGTGCGGGGACTAGCCTGGCTTCCCCGGGACCGCTTGCTATATCTGGGTTCTGAATCTGACTCCGAAGTCTGGCAGATGGACCGGGACGGCAGCCATCGGCAGCAACTGACTCATCTCTCAGGTCATTCCGAAGATCCCTCCCCCAGCGCAGACGGCACTGTCATACTGTTTAGCCATATATCCTACGCAGATAATCATGTTGGCGTTTGGCGTATGAACGGGGATGGGAGCGATGCCAGGCCGATCACTCTCAGCGACCGCGGGACAATGGGTGGTGAGATCTCCCCCGATGGCAAATGGTTGATCTCTTTTTCGTACGAGCGTGGCCCTGCGAAGGTCTCGATAGAGGGTGGGAATCCTGTCTCGCTCGATCCAAACGGCGACTACCCTGCGATTTCTGCCGACGGCCGCTGGATTGCCTTTAACTCATCGGATCCGAAGACCAATAAACCTGCAATCGAAATCGTGGCTGCTGACAATCGTGGCCCTCGTCGCTTCTTGCCTTTCATTTCCGAGTCCCAAGTGCCTGCAGCATCAACCCTGGGCAGCCTGCCCCTCCATTGGACTGCTTCGGGCGATGCCATCACATATGTCCGAACGAAGAATGGCGTGTCAAACCTCTGGAGCCAACCGATTGACGGAGGGCCAGCGAAACAGATCACAAATTTCACTTCCGGCCTCATCTGGCGACACGCCTGGTCTCGTGATGGCAAGTATCTGGCTCTTGCGCGGGGTACGTTCTCGATCGACGCCGTCATGCTGACCGACCTCCGCTAGGCGAGTATCTCTCATGCAGGAACCCGCAGTTCATTGCCGAAATCAAGCGCGGGTGTTGAAAAAGGAGCCTTGGATGGTTAAGCGCTCTTTTCAGTCAGGTTCCACTGGATGGCGTGTTGCATGAGTTCCCGAGCGCTGCGCAAAGATAGCTTTTCTTTGATGTGCGCCTGATAGGATTCGACCGTCTTTACGCTCAGGTGCAATTCTTCAGCGATCTGCCGCGTACCGTGACCGTCTCCGATCAAGCGGAACACTTCCAGTTCCCGGTCGCTGAGATCGGCGATCGAGGAATGTCGTACCGTACCCGATCCGGTAATGTAGTGCTTCACCATCTGGTTGGCGATGCGGTCGCTCACATAGATCTCGCCGGCAAGAATACGGCGCAGGGCCACCAACACTTTTTCGGTTGCTTCCTGCTTCATGATGTATCCGTTGGCGCCGGCTCGCAGGGCGCGCTCCGCATACATCGACTCATCGTGCATGGACAGGATTAACACCGGAAGAGTGGGATGGATGTTTCTTAGGTTCTTGAGCAGATCGAGCCCATCCGGACCGTTCAGCGAAACATCCACTATGAGAATATCGGGCCGGGAGGAGGCGAGCGCCTTCATCGCTCCCACGGCCTCTTCGGCTTCGCCACAAACCACGAGATCGGGTTCCTGATTGATCAGCAGCGCCAAACCCTGGCGCACGATCGGGTGATCGTCGACGACCAGGACCCGGTTCTTTCTGGCGGCTGCGGGATGGGCTTTGAAGCTGGCAATCGGTTCTGCCTTCATGATTCTCCAGTCCGAGTCTGGTTGATCATCGTCTCGGTGAGCGTTGTTTCTTTGAGCAGCGTCTGTTTGATGGATGTCCGCTGCACCGATTCGTCTTTCGAAAATTGGGCCGGAAAAAGGCAGGTCACCACGGTCCCGCCCCCAGGAGCGCGTTCGATCTCGAGCGAGCCGCCAACCACTCGGGCCCGATAGTTCATCAGCTGACGTCCGATACCCACGTTGTTGGCCGGGACGTTCGCAATTCCTGAACCGTCATCGGTGATTGTGAGGGCGCCCTGTTCGGGGTCGGAGGCAAGGCGAATCATGATCCGTTTCGCATGGCCGTGTTTGATCGCATTGTTCACCGCCTCGCGTGCGATGTAGTACAAGTGCGTGGCCACCGTGTCATCATGAATCAGTACCGGGGTAAAACACTCGAAATGGCAGGAGACCCCGAACAGGTTTTCTACCTCGCCCGCCCATTGCTCGAGCGCCGACATCAGTCCCTCGGCGTCCGACACAACCGGCAACAGGCCTCGCGCCAGTTCCCGCGTCTTGTGGATGGCGTCGTTCACGAGTTTTACGATCTTGGCCGCATCGCCGGCCTCGGGCAGACTTTTTTCCGCGAGCCGCTGTTCCTGCACCTTGCTCATAAATGCAATGCCGGTTAGATGCTGGCCCAAGCCATCGTGCAGGTCTTGTCCGATGCGGCGTTGTTCCCGACCGCTGACCTCAAGAATCGTTTTTTCCAGATGTTTGCGTTCCGTAACATCAATTCCGGTGGCGATAATATGGGTTAGCGTGCCGTCCTTGCCCGGGAGCACGGTGCTCGACCAGGCAATCAGGCGGCGAGCACCGTCCCGCTTCACGAGGTAGCCCTCGTAATCCCGCGGCAAGTGATCGGCGCAGAGTTGCTGGAAGTCTGACTTGAACCGGTCCACTTCTTCCGGAACCAGCAATCGATCCCAGATCTTTTGTCCGGCCACTTCGGCGAAGGAATATCCGCTGGTTTGTTCACCCGCCCGATTGAGGCGGATGATCCTGCCCTCTGGGTCGAGCACCACCACCAAAGCTCCGACGGTATGGAGGATGGCCGAGACGACGTTGCGCTCCTCTTGTAAAGCCTCTTCGGTCCGCTTTAGGTCGGTGATGTCGAATCCGACTCCGTGGATAAACCAGGGCTCGCCGTCCGGCTTGCGAATCATCTTGGCTTCGCAATGAAACCAGATCACTCGGCCATCGCGTGCCACCACGCGATAGGCCGATCGCAGAGGTTTGCCGGTGAGAAACATCTCAGCCGCTTCGGTACTCCAGCGCTGCTTGTCGTCAGGATGGATCCGGCTATACCAGCGCACCGGATCTTCCAGCCATTCTTCCTGGGAAAATCCGAGCGTCGCCTCGATCTGCGGACTCACATACGCCTCACCAATGCCGCGATCGAGATAAGCCATGAAGACGACCGCAGGAATCTGCTCGACCAGGGCGCGGTATCTCGCTTCGAGATTAGGGAATTGCGGAGCCTGCGGGGTTCTCTCGAGCGGCTGTTCTCGCGGATACACGATGTGCCTGGCCTGGCTCGAGTTGCGGAAAGCGACTGCGGCCAAGCCCTGCAGAATTTCCTCCGCTTCGAGAGCATCCCGTTGGAGGTCGGCAACTGGGGTAGGGTTACCTTCTGGGCTGTCGCTCGAACTGCCCTGCATCACAAAAGACCAAACCACGCTCACCCCCCAAACGGCTCAGAAGTCCAGCCCAGGGCCGAGGCCCATGGGACCCCGTTCGCACCCCGTTTTTATGCTCTACCCGGTTCTTCTGCGCTTAATCATGGGTTTATGATTCCTTGCACCCGGGGGCGCGTTGGCTTGCGCCATGCGGGTTCTTTGTTGAGTGAAGACTGCGTGAAGCGGCGCAAAGCGTGAATCGCGCGCCCGTAAGTCTGGACCGCAGCCGACGATAGCAGCGAACCGGGCGGCTGATTCATGAACGGCATAAACTTGTCCGGAAACCCGGGCATGGTACAGCCGATGCAGATTCCTCCGACGTTGGGACAGCCGCCGATGCCACCCATCCACCCCCGCTTTCCGACGTTGCATTGGACGACTGGCCCCCAGCATCCCAGTTTCACGATGCAAAGCGGCGATCCGTATTCGTCGGCAAACTGGGCCTGCTCGTAGAAGCCGCCGCGGTCACAACCTTCGTGCACGGTATTGCCAAAAAGCCAGGTGGGCCGCAAGGCCTCATCGAGCGGAATCATGGGCGCGCGGCCCGATGCCTGATACAGCAGGTAGAGAAGAGTTTCCATGAAATTATCGGGCTGCACCGGACAGCCCGGAACGCACACGATGGGAATCGACGCCTTGGACTTCCATTGCCAGCCCAGGTAGTCGGGAAGCCCCATACACCCGGTGGGATTGCCCTCCATGGCGTGAATGCCGCCGTAGGTGGCGCAGGTTCCCGCCGCAACCACCGCCCAGGCCCTGGCCGCCAGGCGATCGATCCAGTCACAGGTCGGAATCGGCTGACCGGTCTTGGGGTCGGTGCCGAGCGAAGCCCAATAGCCTTCTTCCTTATTATGTTCGTTCGGGATGGACCCTTCGACTACCAGAATGAAATTTTCGATCTTGCCTTCCGCCGCCTGGTGGAAGGGTCGCAGGAAGTCGTCACCATTGGCCGCGGCCAGGAAGGGATTGTGCAGGTTCACTTTGGGAATCCAGGGCAAGGCGCCGAGCACAACTTCTTCGATGCTCGGCTGGGTCGCTGCGGTCATGGCGATGGTGTCGCCGTCGCATCCCAAACCGGCCGTGATCCAGAGAACTTCGATTTCCGCGATCGGCGGAAGCCCGATCGTTTTCTCCTGCCGGCTTGGTTGCGGGGCCTGGTTTGTCATTTGCCTCACGCTCGGTGTCGGATCGACGGAAAGGAACTCGGCCGCCATGGGCGGCGGCCCGATCGGACGCATTCTACGCTGTTTCGGCCTTGGGTGGCAGGACTCAGGTCGGTTTATACTGCCCTCCGTCGGGAAGGCATTCTTCTGAGAATTGGCAGTTTGTAACCCCGGCACTGCCACCGTCTGGCGCCACCATGCGGAGGCACGCGCGCTCCGCCTTTTAACCGGCTCGCCTTTCCCGGCGGACGGAGCCATCCTCCTGACTTCCGTCCAGGTATCGCCCGGGAACTATCAGACGGCAGTCAGATGGGTAAGGCCCCGGCGGTTACCCCGGAATACCGTCTCGGCACCCTACCTGGCCTTAGGCCGAAAACTACAGCATTCCCCCGATTCATTTTTGGTAATGGCTGTGCGAGAAAGAGCTTCCAGCTTTTTCTTTAGGAGCACTGGAATGGTCTCGAAGTGCGCTAATCCAGGGTGCGATGCCCGGCTTCACTACTTCCGGGAGGGACGCCTCTATCAATTCGAGACCAGGTCCAAGACCACAGACATATGGCGGGCAGACGCCGGAACCGGAGCCTCGGTCCGGCAGGTGCGAAACTACTGGCTCTGTGGTCCATGCTCCGCCCGGCTGGCTCTCACCTTTACTCCCGGAAAAGGGGTTGCGGTGACTCCCCTGTCTCTTGCTTCCCATGCCTGCGAGGTTGTGTCGCTCGACTAGACCTGGGCTACACTAAGCAGACATGACGCCTCCGAGACGCGCCGTATACGGCACGATGTTCGTGCAGTCCAAACCCGCCGTCTGGCCAGGCAGGCCCTATCCGCAGGGCGCGACCTGGGACGGAGAAGGGGTGAATTTCGCCATTTTCTCCGAACATGCAGAAAAGGTCGAGCTTTGCCTTTTCGACCAGAATGGACGCCAAGAGACTCATCGGGTGGTGCTTCCCGAGCACACCGACCAGGTCTGGCACGGCTATCTGCCGGAAGCCCGTCCGGGTTTGCTCTATGGCTATCGAGTCTACGGGCCGTATGACCCGCCGAACGGCTTCCGCTTCAACCCCAACAAGCTTTTGCTCGACCCCTATGCCAAGCAGATCTTGGGTACACTGCGCTGGAGCGACGCTCACTTTGGATATCGCATCGGCCACAAACTGGAAGACCTGTCATTCGATCGCCGTGATAGCGCCTCCGGGATGCCCAAGTGTCGAGTCATCGATTCGGCATTTACCTGGGGCGCGGATCGGCCGCCGCGGATTCCCTGGCACCAAAGTGTGATCTACGAGCTGCACGTGAAGGGCTTTACCATGCGGCATCCGGAGGTTCCCGCACCGCTGCGTGGAACCTATGCCGGGCTGGCCACGGCTCCGGTCGTGAAGTACCTGCAAGGCCTGGGAATCACGGCCGTCGAATTGATGCCGGTTCATTACTTCGTCGATGACCGGCACCTGGTTGACAAGGGTCTCAGGAACTACTGGGGCTATAACTCGATCGGCTTCTTCGCACCCGAAACACGCTATTCCGCAACCGGCTCGGTCAATGAGTTCAAGACGATGGTCAAGGCGTTGCACTCCGCTGGCATCGAGGTCATCCTGGACGTGGTCTACAACCACACCGCGGAAGGCAGTCAATTGGGTCCCACGCTTTCCTTCCGCGGCATTGATAATGCGGCCTACTATCGGTTGAGCCCAGCCAACGCGCGCTATTACACCGACTACACCGGCACCGGCAATACCTTGAACATGCGCCACCCGCGCGTGCTGCAGCTCATCATGGATAGCCTGCGCTATTGGGTCCTCGAAATGCATGTCGATGGCTTTCGCTTCGACCTGGCGGCCACCCTGGCGCGCGAGTTGCACGAGGTAGACCGGCTGGGCGCCTTTCTCGACATCATTCATCAGGATCCCGTGCTCTCGAGCGTAAAGCTCATCGCCGAGCCGTGGGATCTGGGGGAGGGCGGCTATCAGGTCGGCAAGTTCCCCTCCGGCTGGGCGGAATGGAACGACCGCTATCGCGATGCGGTACGCGCCTATTGGAAAGGGGACGGAGGACTGATCGGCGAGCTGGCTTACCGGATGACTGGTTCAAGCGACCTCTACGAAAAGAGTGGCCGCCGCCCCTCTGCCAGCATCAATTTTGTGACCGCGCATGACGGGTTCTCCCTGCGCGATCTGGTCAGCTACAACGACAAACACAACGAGGCGAACGGGGAAGAAAACCGTGACGGGTCCAACAACAACCTGAGCTGGAACTGCGGGGCCGAAGGGCCGACCGAGGACCCGGCGGTAAATCAGCTTCGCCTGCGGCAGTCGCGAAATCTGTTAGCCACCGTTCTTCTGTCCCAGGGCGTGCCCATGCTGCTGGCGGGAGATGAGATCGGACACAGTCAACAGGGAAATAATAATGCCTACTGTCAGGACAACGAAATCAGTTGGCTGGATTGGGATCTGAAGGAGGGAAAGGCCGGGCTGCTGGCTTTTGCCGGGCGCATGATTGCCCTGCGCAAGCGGCACCCCGTATTCCGCAGAAAAAACTTTTTTCAGGGACGACCCATCAAGGGCGAGGGGATCAAGGACATCTCCTGGCTGACTCCGGACGGGCGGGAAATGACCGACGAGGAATGGAAGGAATCCTCGGCCCGATGTCTGGGAATGCTGCTGGTCGGACAGTTGATCCTCGAACAGGGGGAACGCGGCGATTCCGTAACCGATGACAACCTCCTGGTGCTAATGAATGCCCACCACGAGCAAATCCCCTTTGGCCTTCCGTCTTCGGCAGTTGGCACAGGCTGGCGCGCGACCATCGATACGACCTGGGCCGTCCCCTCCCGTAGAGTCATCTATGCTTCCGGCACGAACTACCCTTTGCAGGCGCGATCTCTGGTGGTGCTGGTCGAGCATCGCGAAGCCGCTGAGCGAAGGGAGGAGCAGTGAGGCCAGCGGTGAGTGGCCGCGAAGCAGCTTGAGGCCAAGCGGGAAACGCCAGCCCGGGCAGGAAGATGAATCGGAAGAATGGCCCGGCGATCGCGACCTGGGACCGCCGGGCAAGCCGTCTTCCGGGGGTGTCAGGTTCGCGCGCTGCCTCGGCCCGAGAGGTGCATCACCAAGGTGATCAGAAAAAACACGAGAAAAACGAAGAACAGGATTTTGGCGATTCCGGCCGCGGCCAATGCGATTCCGGTAAACCCGAACAGGGCCGCAATCAAGGCCACCACGAAGAACATCAGAGCCCAATACAGCATAGAGCCTCCTTTTTGAGCAACGAGTAGCGTCTAAGCATTGCTAACCTTCGACTCACCTTAGCGCCGGGCCCGGATCGAGGACTATCGGGCCGAGGCTGTAATCTCGGGGGATGGTTGCTGTAGCCAGAGCGCACCCCATCGGGCGGCCGCCCGGGCGCATCTTAAAAGGCACGCTACAACTTAAAGGCGCGCTACCGCGCTACAAAAAAGAAGACGCGCTAGGACGCGCTATCGGAAAATGAGAGGATCAGGGATGGGTGGCCCCAAGGCACGAGCATCCCAGAAGGCGGATCGCAAAAGAAAGTGGGTGGCTGCAGCAAAGACCGATTCCACTCATCCGCCGGCGGGGCTATTCACCAAAAAAGCAGCGACCATCGCGAAAACGCTAGCGTCAAAGAAGGTGTCTCCGAAGGGGCCGGGCTCCGGTATGCGAATGCTCTCTTACTTCATCAATCGGGCGGGACGCGGGCTAACGGCGAGACGGCGA
>Ga0182015_10003183_pt1 | contig 18731 bp, 19 predicted proteins | sample 712P3MmetaG_FD_120478 | JGI IMG/M metagenome (GOLD analysis project Ga0182015, IMG submission 120478) | Permafrost microbial communities from Stordalen Mire, Sweden - 712P3M metaG | ecosystem: Environmental > Terrestrial > Soil > Wetlands > Permafrost | place: Sweden: Stordalen | collected...
CGAACCAAAGAAGCACTCGATCAGGCCATCGCAGAACTGCTCCCGCTGCTCACCGCCGACGATGCAAAAGCCTGGTTCAGACTCCCATTTAATGCTCTACAGCAATAGGAGAAATGCTCTAGTTATTTCAACTTCCGGCAGCCGCGGGTGCGCAGAATCGCGCGTTCCTTATCGGAACTCGCCTATAAACGAAAGGGACGGGCCGAAGCCCGCCCCTCTCGGTCAACACAATCAATTAGAAGCTGATCCGCGCGCTCACCTGGATCTCGCGTCCCGGCGTCGCAACTTCGGTGATGCTGCCGAAGCTTGACGTGTTCACAAACCGGTTGGGCGTTCCAAGGTTGGTGTGGTTCAGAGCATTGAAGAACTCGGCACGCGCCTCAAATCGGGCTTTCTCTGCCAGGCTGAAACTGCGCGCCACGGCCAGGTCCATGGATTGAAGGCCCGGTCCGTATATTGAGTTTCGTCCGACATCTCCAAACGTGTAGGCGGGGGGCGCCTTAAATGCATTTGGGTTAAACCATGTGGTCGAGTTCCGCGTCCCCGTGCCAAATATCGGCTGACCGGTAAGGTTGGCGCGAATGGGGTTCTCTCCCACCACCGTTCCGGCGTTAGCCGTGTCGCCAAAAACCGAAATGGTCATCGGGAATCCGGTCTGCGCCTGGTATTCGATTGAGCCCCGCCAATTGCTTGTCAGGGCGCGCGTCAAGCTGTTCCGCGTGAAGGCCGGCGGATTGTAGACGGCGCTCACGGCCACGCGATGACGGACGTCGCAGCCGGGCCCCTTTTCGGCATTGAGGTCGTTGTTGTTCTGCGGAGTGGCGGCCTCGAACATCGGTGATCGGAAATCCGGCGCGTTTTCAAGCGACTTGGCAAAAGTGTAGTTGGCCATGAAGCTCAGCCCGCTTGCGTAGCGCCTGCGCACGTTGACGTAGCCGGCGTCATACCAGCTCTGTGACGTGTTCTCCAGCAGGTTGATCGTGCTCACCGGAAAAGTGGAACTGGTCATCGTGGCGGCCACTGCGGCCGGGAATACGGTGTTGGCCACGAAACTGATCTTCGGAAACGGTCGCCGTGGCTGGATCAGTCCTGGTCCCGGTTGCGCGTTGTTGATCAGGTGCGAACGCTGAAGATGGAAACCGCCCGCGCCCAGGTACCCAATCTCAAGAGTCGTCTGCGCACCCAGTTGCTTTTCCACTGAAGCGCTCCACTGCTGCACGTATTGCGCCTGCGCGTGCAACTGAACTGAGGTGAAGCTGACGGCCGTAGTGCCCAGCACAGGGGTTGGGAAGTTTAGCGTCGTGATGCTGGGAATATAGGGATCGCTCTGCGCGGTCTCCGGGAAGACATAAGGAACATTGTGCCTCTGGTTGCACCATGTATTCATGTCCACCGGGGTATAGAAGATTCCGTAGGCAATGTGCGCCACCACGCCCAGCTTCGGCAGGCTCTGTGCCAACCCCAGCCGCGGCGCGAAGTTCGTGTGGTTGGCATACATCAGCCCGCGCGGATAGCCGTTCTGCCCGCCGATGAACACCTGGGGCACGCCGCTGGAGAGGTCGAGGTTGCTGTTCGCGTAGTCCAGATCAACAAGTGGGCTCATGAACTCATAGCGCACGCCGTAAGTCAGCGTGGTCGTCGAGGTCATCCGCCAGGCATCCTGTCCAAAGCCGTCGGCATACCACTGCCGCAACTGCATCTGCGGGACACCTGCCTGGCCTTGCCTTGCCGCGGGAAGGCCCAGCAGGAACGCGGCCAGCGCCGATCCGGTGCTGCTATCATTCAGCGCGTACTGCGTCGTGTAGCCGTTCGTGTATTGGTAGTAGCCGCGATTCTGGAAGAACCCCCACATCGGCCAGATAAAGTTCTGATACGCGCCGCCGAACTTCGCGCTGTGCCGCCCGACCTGCCAGCTAAGCGAATCCCGGCCCTCGATCACCGTGTCCCAGGCATGCATCGGCGTTGCCAGGTAGTTGTCGCCAAATGGCGAGTACCCTTGCACGGTGAAGTACGGCGCGCCCCACGCATTCGGCCCGCCGAAACCGGTCCCCGTAATGCCCAGCTGGGTCACAATGTTGTTCTTATTCGCGCTTTCAGTGCTGTGCATCATCACCAGCCGTGAGATCGCTGCTGATGCCATATTCACCGTGTGTGGCGAAAGGACTCGGTTCCACGCCAGAATGCCGTGCTGCGATAGGTTGTTGTGGTACAAGCCAAAGCCGGGAAGGCCCTCCGGCATGAAACCATATTCGCTGCCGGCTGAGTAGCGAAAGAAAGCAGTGTCGCCGTCCCTGAAGCTGTGATCTATACGGACGGTTCCCTGGTCATCGGTCATCTGTTCCTTGCGCGTATCCAGATAATTGTTGGCGTCGTTGCCGGCGCCGATCACGGTGGGCTGTCCCATCATCGTCATGCTGCCCATGTTCATCGTGTTGGGCAGTGGGGTGTACTTGTTCAGCATGATGGACGCCGCCTGCGTCAACCGCCCCGGCGGAATCACATTCAGTTTGCCGTTGTACTGGAACTGCTGTCGAATGTATTGCGGATTTGAGGGGCTCGCCGGGAGGCTCGGGTTATAGCTGGGATTCGAAACCGTCGTGTTCGGGTCATAGATGTTCACGCCGCTCTGGCTGAAGTCACCCGCATCCTCAGCGGCCGTAGGCACTGTGTCCACCATCGCGTCGATTTCGACGTGACGCAGGGCCTCATAATTCATGAAGAAGAAGGTCTTGCTCGCGTGCTTCACCGGGCCGCCCAGCGACGCGCCAAAGTTGTTCTGCACCAGAAAATTGGAAGTGCCCATTTGGTTGAACGAGTGCGCGTCCAGCGCGCCGTTGCGCAGGAACTCATAAGCCGTCCCGTGTAAATGGCTGGTCCCGGAGCGCGTGGCAATATTGATCTGGCCGCCTCCCGCTCCGCCCATCTCCGCGGAATAACTTCCTGTCTGTACTTCAAACTCCTGAACCGCGTCGGGCGACGGGCTCAGATTCTGCGTGCTAAATGTCGGGTCAGTATTCGTCGCCCCGTCGAGGAGAAAGTAGTTCGCATTGGGCCGGCTTCCACCAATGCTCACAGCCGATCGTTGCCCTGGCCGCCAATACAGGGTATTCATATCGCCAGTGGAGGCACCGTGGCTGATGTGCGCCCCCGGCACGGTCAGCACCAGGTCGATCAGCATGCGCCCGTTCAACGGCAGCGAATCCACTGATCGCTGATCCACAACCTCGCCCACACTGGCATCCTGCGTCTTCAGCAGCTCCCCTGAAGCCTGCACGGTCACCGTCTGCGTCTCGGAGCCAAGACGGAGTTGCAGGTCGAGCGTGGACTGCTGGCCCACTTCCAGGTTCACCGTCTGCGTGGATTTCTTGAAACCAGAGCTTTCTACAGCCAACGCGTAAGCACCCGGCTGCAGACCCGCAATCTCATACAGACCGGTGGCGTTCGACACCACCTCGCGTCCCACCCCGGTTCCGGCAGCGGTGATCGTGATGTGCGCACCGGCCACAGGGCGCCGCTGTGGGTCCAGAATCGATCCACGCACCACGGCGTAATTGCTTTGGGCCTGAGCTGTAACAAGGGCGATTGCAAGAAACACAACCAAACGCACGATTTTGCGGATCATGGCTCTCCTTAAAAGTAAGACTGCGTAGTAAGAGGCCCGCAGATGCAGGCTGGGATCGTTGGAGGCCGCATACACTGTGCGCCGGGCCGGACCTTAGGTAAACAATTCCGTTCGCAAATGAAAGAAGATCAGGCACACAGAACGACAAGTAGCTGATTAACAATGAGTCTAGGCGCGGGTCAAATCGACGTCTTGAGACAGATGATGGAGCAAAACCTCATCATTTCGATGGAGACGGGGACCGGTTTCGACCTGGGCATTTTCTGATGGGTGCTTCGCCCATGACGATTACTTGCTGGCCGCTGCACCGTTCCCCGCGCTCAGCAGGTTGGCCAGAATCCGATAAGCTCCAGGAACTAGCTCCGGAAGCTGCCGGTAGAGCGCATACGCAACGTAAATATAGGTGCCTTTTCCTGGATGTGCAACCAGCAGCCCGCCGCGCTGCGGATCCTGCCCAGGGTCAGCGGTCTCAGTCAGCGCCGTGTAACCGGGGTCCCATGCCTCCAGGAAGGAATGCCCGCGCTCTTCAAGCCAACCATCGAAATCCGCCGTCGTAATCGCGTTCGGATAAGTTAGCAGGGAATTGGCAGAGTCAAGCAGCCTCACCGGCGCCTGCTCGTCCACAACGCGCTCCGGAATCCGCCCCATCGACAGCGGTAGCGGGGCAGGGAAGTTCCCGGTCTGGTATTGAACAATCAGCGTTCCACCCCGGCGAACAAACTCCTGCAGTCGCGCCTGGGCTGCCGTCAGCTCCGGTCGCGTCGAGTACGCGCGGATCCCGACCACCAAAACATTCCACGAGGAGAAATCGTCTGACGCTATCTCCGGAGGCGTCAGCACGTGCGGCATCACCCCCAGTGCTTCAATCGCATCCGGCACCGGGTCGCCCGGGCCCATGATGTAGCCAATGCGCAGGCCGGGCGCAATCTTCACGTCCACCTTCCGCGTCTTCAGCTGCGCCGGCAGGTACAGGTTGTACGGGCGCAGCCCCGCATACCCAACGCTCTGCCATCCGGATTCATATGTACGGTCACCGGAGTGTGCCACAGCCTGAATCGTGTAGGCGCCGGCTCCAGACGCTCCCGGGGCCCCCATCGACGGGTCCTTGTCGATGGGGTGGTTGGCTGGAGTGACGGAAAACGGAAATGGCTCGCTGTCGCCGCCGATCTCGAAACGGAAATGCGATTCCGGAGGTTCGGAGCGCCATCCGTCGGGAAGTTTCAGGCTGACCGTTCCCTCTGAACGACCCTCGGAGTGCACGATCACGTTGATCGGCAGCGGGCTGCCGTCGAGAGGCAGAATGCGCGCCTCGGGCTCGATGCGCAGGCCGATGGTGGGAGTGACCACCAATGGCTGATAGATGCCCCCGGGCCCAAGAACGCGATGCAGGGTCTGCACCACTTGGCCGAGCCGAATGGGCAGGCCGTCGAAGCTGAACTCGGCCCACGCAGCCAAAGGCCAGGGCGCAAATGAGTGCAGCCGGTACTCCGGATGGGTCAGGTCGTAGTAAGGCTGCTCTGTCGAGGGCCTGGTGAAATACGGCTCTGTCGGCTCCGCATTCGCCGCTGCCTGCACCTTGAATATCTGGTCCGTCGACAATGCTGGATGCTCGGTCGGGTCAATCGCGCTGGCCGTGTTTTCGCTCTTCCATGCGTCGTCGCTTGTGCTCTGCAGCCAGACTTTGTCGAGCTTGGCGTCACCCGTGGCATGCGCGGTGTGGACCCGCACGCGGAACTCCTCGCCCGGTGCTACGCTGGGCGGCATCTCGTCGGCCGAACTCCCAGGGAACGGCCCGCCCCCGGTAACGCTCGTTGCCTTGGTAGTGAAGGCGATCAGATCCAGCCCCAGCAAATCCTTCAGTGCAGCCTGAAACTCGTCGATCTTGGCGCCAAGCTCAAGCAGCAGCCCTGCCTTGGCCTCCGGCTCCAGCTCGCTCGCGTCAACCTTCTTACAAAGTTCCAGTGTCTGTTTGTAGATCGGTGCCAGCTTGTGCGCCGCTGCAAGATTTGAGGTCGTCTTGCGCTCCGACTCAAAGCTCACCAACCCCGCACCAATCTGGTGCAGGCCATCGGCGAGCCATGCGGGAGCAGGCACCTTCACCAACCGCGCCAGCCCTTCGAGCCTCGTATCGATGGAGACACGGCCGTTTTCAAAGAGGCTGCTTCCTGTGATTTTGACATTCTTGTTGGCGTTAATCTCCGCAGCACCCGTCGCCGCCCACAAATGGTAGTGCGATTCCGCCGGCCCGCTCAGCGTCGGGTTCGCGCCCCCATTCTGAGACTTCTGCTCGCCCCAGCCCTCGCGCGCAATCTGCAGATAACTCCGTCCCAGTGCCGGGTCCCATGTCCCCGACGGAATATTCACATCCGTCGAGGGAATCTCGGTGGACCATTCATCCGTCACATAGTTATGAAACTTCGCCGGCGCCCACTTGCCCGTCGCGTAGTCAAACATCTTTCCATCGGTGACTCGCGCAAACGGAACCATCGAGTAGACGGCGAGCGGTTGCCACGGTTGCAGTCCATCCTTCAGTTGCTCCGGAAAGACCTTCGGGTCCGCCGCGGCCTTGAACACCTCCTGCGCAATCTCGCCGCTCACCTGGTGGTGCCCATGTCCGTCCGTAATGCCGCCAACAAAAGTCGAGACAATCACCTGTGGCCGTTCACGCCGCACCGCCAGCACCGCGTCGTACAGCACCCGCTCGTGACTCCATTTGCTGAAGGCTTCTTCCTGAGTCTTTGAGAATCCAAAGTCCACCTCCGTGCCCCACAGCTGTTTCACACCATAAAACCCATCCGCTCGCAGCAGTTCGTTTGTACGAATCAGTCCCAGAGCATCGTAGCTGTCCCCGGACATCGCGTTCTGCCCGCCCTCGCCCCGTGTGAGCGTGAGCAGCGTGCACCGCACACCCATGCCGCGAGACAGATAGGTCAGCAGCGATCCATCCTCGTCGTCCGGGTGCGCAACAATCATCATCAGGCTGGCCGTTGTTCCCAGCCGCTTCAGCGTTTGCTCCAGTGCGGCTTCTCCACGGTCTTCGGCCAATGGCAGTGCGATCGCGTTAGGCTCGGCAGTGGGGCCGCTGAAGGTGAGCGTTTCTGTTGTGTTGTTGGCCTGCTGGGCGGGCACAACACGTGCGCCCACCAAAATCAGCCCGGTCAATGCCGCGACCGCTGCTGGCAAATAGATTCTGCGAACTCTGTCGGTGAGGAACATAACTCCCGTCAGTGTACAATCCGGTGAGCGTATTCGCCTCATGTCTCAATCCCCCCATATCTCCGCAGACAGCGATACCCTCCAGCGTCGCATCGGCCTGCGCTCCGCCGTCCTCTTCAACATGCTTGAGATGATCGGCGTCGGGCCCTTCATCACGCTGCCCCTGGTCATCGCAGCGGCAGGCTACCGGCTCTCTGTATGGGCCTGGGTGCTCGGCGCGGTGATTGCTGTTGCCGATGGCCTGGTCTGGGCGGAACTCGGCGCAGCCTTTCCACGCGCCGGTGGCTCCTATGCCTTCCTCCGCGAAATCTACGGCCCCCACCGCGCAGGGAACTGGCTCAGCTTTCTCTACGTCTGGCAGGTCAGCTTCACCGCGCCGCTCTCCATCGCCTCGGGATGCATCGGGCTCTCAAGTTTTCTCGCCTGGTTCTGGCCTTCAATGGACGCAGCTCCACTCTCCGCGTTGCCTGCCCTGCACTACACCAACTTCGCCGCCGCAGGCACCTGTCTGCTGGTCACAGCGCTCCTCTATCGCAACCTATCCTCCGTCACGCGCCTCGCCTGGGTCCTCTTCGCCGGCGTGTTGACGGCGATTGCCGGCGTCATCGTCTCTGGCTTCGCACACGCATCGCAAACCGGCGGTTGGCACATGCCCGCTTCGCCCGCGCTGGCCTTACCCACCGCGTTGAGCGGCCTGGCCCAGGGAACACTGCTCGCCACCTACTGCTACTGGGGCTACTACAACATCACCTTCCTCGGCAGTGAAGTCCGCAAGCCCCAGCACACCATCCCCCGCGCCATCCTGCTCTCCGTGCTCTTCGTCTCCGCCTTCTATGTAGCGATGAACTACGCCGCCCTGCCGTCCATGCGCGACGCCGCTGCACATGTTGCCGCCGGCGCAACCGTCCGCCCGCAGCTCGTCGCCGACATCGCCCAGTCAGCCTTTGGCCATTGGGCCGGATGGCTCATGGCCGCCCTCATTATCTGGACCGCCTTTGCCTCCGTCTTCTCCCTCTTGCTTGGCTACTCCCGCGTCCCCTATGCCGCCGCCCGCGACGGCAACTACTTCCGCTATCTCGCTGCCGTCCATCCCAGGCACGGCATTCCCCATCGCTCCCTCGTAGCACTTGGATTGGTCGCCACAGCCTTCTGCTTCTTCTCCCTCGCCCAGGTCATCACCATCCTGGTCATCACCCGCATCCTCCTCCAATTCTTCTTGCAGCAGGTCGGCGTCATGCTCCTCCGCGTCCAGCGCCCGAACCTGCCGCGCCCCTTCAGGATGCCCCTCTATCCGCTGCCTCCGTTGGTCGCCATCACAGGCTTCGTCTTCATCCTCGTCAATCGGAGCCACGCTGTCGGCGGCCTCGCCGTCGCCTCAGGCATAGCCATCGTCGGCACCGCCATTTACATCGTTCGCGCTCGCCGCCTCAACCAGTGGCCGTTTCTCCGCCCCAGTGATTAACGCCCTCCTCTTTTCCGCGAGCCGCAATCCAATTGCCCTTCTCGGCACGTATCTTGTAACGTGCAGGCACCCAATCGTGTCTAATAAATGCAAGTGCGCTTTTCCCTGCGCTGAGGTCAACCTATGCTGATCGGTAAACCGCCGGACATCCCCTCGTCGGCCATCACTCCCAAAGACCAGTACCTCAACCGTCGCCGCTTTCTTCGCGGAGCGGTCTCGGGCGCGGTCACCCTGGGAGCCGCCGCACTGGGTGCCGATCGCCTCGCCGAAGTCTTTTCCCCCCGCATTCGCGCCCTCGCCGGAACCAAGCTCGAAACCATCAAGAGCCCCCTCACCACCACCGGCGAAGAACTCACCTCCTACATGGCCGTCACCACCTACAACAACTTCTATGAGTTCGGCGTCGACAAGGGCGCGCCATCAAAGAATGCCGGCGGTCTGCCCACTCGTCCCTGGATCATCCAGGTAGACGGCAAAGTCAAAAACCCCAAGACCTTTGACATCGAGGCCCTCCTCAAACTCCGCCCTCTTGAAGATCGCGTCTACCGCCATCGCTGCGTCGAGGCATGGAGCATGGTCATTCCCTGGATCGGCTACTCGCTCTCCGAGTTCATCAAGCAGTGTGAGCCCCTTTCGACCGCCAAATTCGTGCAGTTCCGCTCCTACTATGACCGCAACGTCGAGAAGTGGTCGCTCGACGAAGCCATCTACTGGCCTTACTCTGAGGGCCTGCGCATGGATGAAGCCATGAATCCCCTCGCGCTCCTCACCTTTGGCCTCTACGGTGAAGTCCTCCCCAACCAGAACGGCGCGCCCGTCCGCATCGTTGTGCCCTGGAAGTATGGCTTCAAGTCCGCGAAGTCCATCGTCGGCGTGCGCTTCCTTGACAAGATGCCGTCCACCACCTGGAACGACCTCAACCCGGGCGAATACGGCTTCTACTCCAACGTCAATCCCAACGTCGACAACCCGCGCTACAGCCAGAAGACCGAACGCCGCATCGGCCAGCCCTTCTATGCACAAACGCGCTCCACGTTGATGTTCAACGGCTACGGTGATCAGGTAGCTTCGCTCTACACCGGAATGGATCTGAGGAAGTTCTACTGAGTAGCTTCAAGCTGCTGGCTCACCCACCATGAAAAGCTCGACCCTCATCCTGCTCAAAACCCTCACCTGGCTCGTCTGCCTCTGGCAGTTCGATCTGCTCGTCTACGGAGCTGTCACCAACAACCTCGGCCCCGACCCCACGGCCAACATCGAGCTCTCCACCGGCTACACCACCCTGCTGCTGCTCATCATTTTGCTGGCCATCTCGCCGCTGCGCAAGCTCTTCCAGCCGCTCAGCTGGCTCATCAAGTTTCGTCGCCTCATTGGTCTCTTTGCCTTCTTTTATGCGACCCTGCACATGCTCGCTTACGTCGCGCTCTACGCCAACTTCGACGTCCGCTCCATGTTGACTGACATTGCCTCACGCCGCTTCATCACCATGGGCGTCTTAGCTTGGCTGCTGCTGCTGCCTCTGGCCCTCACCTCCACCACCTGGGCTATCCGCAAGCTCGGCGGCAAAAACTGGAACCGCCTCCACACCCTCGTCTACGTCGCCGCCGTTTGCGGAATCATTCACTTCTGGTGGCAAGTCAAAACCGGCGTGCTCAGTCCGCTCAATCTCACCATCTCGCTGGCAGTCCTGCTCGCCATCCGTCCCGTCCTGGCCTGGCGCCAGCGCCGCAAATCCCGCCCGGCCGCAGCCTGAAGAGTGTTCGAAATGCGAGGAACTGTAACAGGGGATGACTTCAGTCATGCCGCATTCGCACCAAAAAAGACATGGGGCTTTAGCCTCAGCGGTCCGACTTCAATCGAACTCCAACACCGTCTGCGACACCGGATGAAAGCTCTTCCGATGCAGCGGCGTCGGTCCCAGCCGCGCCAGCGCCGCCATATGCTCCGGCGACCCGTACCCCTTGTGGCTCGCCAGCCCATACCCTGGAAACTCCCTGTCCAGCTCCATCAGCATCCGGTCGCGATGCACCTTCGCCAGCACGCTTGCCGCCGCAATCGAATAGCTCGTCGCGTCTCCCTGGATCACCGCCTGCTGCGGGCAGTCCCAATCAATCGTGTCCCGCCCGTCGATCAGCAAGTAGTCCGGGCTCAGTGCCAGTTGCTGCACCGCCAGCCGCATCGCCAGCAGCGACGCTTGCCGAATGTTGATGCGGTCAATCGTCTCCGCATCCACCACCGCAATCGCCCACGCCACCGCATTCGACCGGATCTCCGGCTCGAGCTCATTGCGCTTCTTTTCAGATAGCTGTTTTGAGTCAGTCAGGCCTTGCAGGCAGCAGCCCCCTTGAAGGATGACTGCAGCTGCGACAACCGGCCCAAACAGCGGCCCGCGCCCCACCTCGTCCAGCCCGGCAATCCGCAGCGCCCCAAGCTTCCGCGCCGCCCGTTCCAGCGTCCACCCGCAAACCGGTCCCACCGCAGCCGCGTCTTTGGATGCTGGGTTTGAGCTCGACCCCTTGGCCATGCATCGAGTATAGAAACCAATCGCCGTTCCACAAAGCAAAACCCCCAGCCGCACGGGCTGGGGGGTTTGGTGGAAAAGGGGGAGGCCTTCCGTTTACGCTCTGACCTTGCCGGTCACGCGATCTACTTCCTTCAGACGGGCAGCCTTGCCGCGCAGTCCGCGAATGTAAAACAGCTTCGCGCGCCGAACGCGATAGCTGCGTACCTTTTCAATCTTGTCGATCACTTTGGAATTGAACGGAAAAATGCGCTCCACGCCCTGCCCAAAGCTCATCTTGCGGACGGTAAACGTGCCCTGCGGCCCGCGGTTAATTGAAATCACCAGGCCCTCAAATGCCTGGAGCCGCTCTTTGTCGCCTTCCTTGATCTTGACCTGGACGCGAATTTGGTCGCCGGGGACGAACTCTGGAAGGTCGGTACGCTTCAGCTTATCCGCCAAGCGCTGCATTACTGGATGGATTGACATTGTCTCTTCCTACTGTTGAACTCAGAACTTCAAGTTTACCAGACAACCACCCCCCGTGCCTAATCCCGTCATTCGTCGGTAGGGTCTCAGTTTGAATTATTGGGAGCTGATACCCGTGGTCGGATTGGCTACAGGGGAGTCCAACGCATTTACCGACTCGCACGACACTATCCGGTATGTTTACGGGAGGGCCCAGCCCCCCCAGCGGCCCCATATCATCCTAGCAGCGCAACCAATTTCGCTACACTTCAGACGGCGGGTGCCCCTTGTGCGCCTCTTTTCCGGCGAAGGGTCGGGTCCCATGCCGCCTGTTTCCCACGACTGAATCCTGCCCCAAATCTCCCAAATCTCCCCCAAAACCCGCACCGCAACCGCCATGGAACAGAAAAAGCCCATGAGTTATAGTTTCTCCATATGGATGACAAACGCGAACTCCTGCGTCACACCCTGGCCGCCCTGGCCTATCGCACCACCCGCGCCCTTGAAGGCGCACCGGACAGCTTTGCCACCTTTGAAGGCGCAGGCCGCAAGCCCGTCGTCATCCTCGCGCACATGGGAGACCTATTTGACTGGGCGCTTAACATGGCGGCTGGCAAGCCTGCCTGGCACAACTCCGATCCGCTGTCCTGGAATCAGGAGAAGCAGCGCTTCTTCGCCGCCCTCGGAGCCTTCGACGCCTACCTCTCCTCGGCCCAACCCCTCCACGCCGAAATCGAGCGCCTCATCCAGGGTCCGGCCACCGATGCGCTCACCCACGTAGGCCAGTTGGCCATGATGCGCCGCCTCGCCGGCAGCCCCACCTGTGGAGAGAACTTCTACGTCGCAGCCATCGCCGCAGGCCAGGTTGCTGAAGACCAGCCCGCCCCCGTTCAGCCCTTCAAGTAGCCCGTTCCTCTTTGATCGCGTCCAGCAGTTTCCGGTCTTCTTTGCTCAATGCCGCGCCTTCCAGCAAATCCGGCCGATTCACCAGCGTCTTCCGCAACTGCTGCTCGCGCCGCCACCGCCGAATCTGCAGGTGGTCTCCGTTCAGCAGTACCTCAGGCGTCCGCAGCCCGCCAAACTCGGCAGGCCGTGTGTAGTGCGGATAGTCCAGCAGCCCGCCCGCTCCATGCTGCGACCGCGGAACCCCTTCCACACCGCTCGTGATCTCCGCATCGGCCACGCCAAAGCTCTCAAACTCCCCTGAAGCCTCGTTGCCCAGCACCCCGGGAATCAGCCGCATCGCCGCGTCAATCACCACCGCCGCCGCCAGCTCGCCCCCGCTCAGCACGTAGTCGCCAATCGAAAGCTCCATGTCGCAGTAGAGCTGGTTGATGCGCTCGTCCACGCCCTCGTACCGCCCGCAGATCATCACCACCCGCTCCAGCTCCGCAATCTCGCGCGCCACCGTCTGCGTAAACGGCCTCCCCTGCGCCGACAGCAGAATCACCCGCGCCCCGTCCTGCTTGGGCCTCTCATCGCCACTTTTCGCCTCAACCCCCAGCGCCGCCAGCGCCTCGGCCAGCGGCTCAGCCTTCAAAACCATCCCCTCGCCGCCGCCAAACGGCCTGTCGTCGACCGTCCGATGCCGGTCGTGCGTATACGTGCGCAGATCGTGAATCCCCACCTCCACCAGCCCTTCGGCCAGCGCCCGGCGCAGGATTCCATTCTCGAAGAAACTCGAAAAGAACCCGGGAAAGATGGTGACGATCTCAAATCGCATACTCTTCGATAATAAGGCGCCCATCGCCGGTCATCGCCCTCTCGTCGAATTCGGAAAGCGGCCCGCCCATTCAAATGCCGTAATGCTTGAATGGAATATCCACCTTGAAGTAGAACGTCTCTTCCGTTCGATCGTTCATGCTCTTCACCTTCGTCACATCGAATGAATGTCCGTCCTTGTTCACCAGGCTCTGCTCTGACGGCCTGAACCCAAGGGCGCGCAGCACCACGTACTCCTCGTGAACATCGATCACGACCCATGCCTTCTCCGTGGACTTCCCATCTCCTGAGTCGCAGATCGAGTCAATCAAGCCGCAAAAACAGCCTGATGAAACTTCGCCTTCTCCGGCACTCCCATCTCCTGATTTGCGATGAAGGCCACGAAATGCGCATCGATATTCACATAATTTCTCGCCAGCACAATCTCCGCATCCTTGAGGGCTGTAGGAAAGCCCTTCGCGCCCAGGGCTTGCGTCATGGCTTTCTCAGGAGCCGAGGTATCCTTTGTGTGCGCGGACTTCGGAGAATCCACACAGCTCAGCCGGAGCCGGCCGTAATCGATATTGGTGTTGTCTGCTTCAGCGCCGCCAGCAGAGAGGCGTATTCAGACGGAGGATTCTCAGCGGCTAAGAAGAGAGGAAGAGCAATCAGGGCAAGAACAAGAGATCGAGCGCGCATGATTGGGGATGTTACTCCCTGCGCTAGCCGGCGTCTTGAACTGCTGCCCCATTTCCCCAAGCCCTCCGCGCGTCTTCTCCATTCGTCTTGTTTCCCGCTAGGCCTTGACTTGATGCAATTGTCACCAGGAATTTCAATGCCTCACCGCGCGGCCCGGCCCGCTTGTGCTCTAATGTTGCCCAACTGCCATGGCTCACTATGAATCGCTGTTAAACCGCTGGCAATCCGCCGGCGTCCTCGATGCTGAAGCAGCCCGTCGCATTCGCGTCTACGAGTCGGAACAGGCCAGCCCCGCCGGCATCACCTTCAAACGCATCGGCTGGCAAGGCATGGTTGCACTCATCCTCGGAGCTATCCTGCTCGCCTGCGGCGTGGTCCTCTTTGTCTCCGCCCATTGGGACCAGATCGGCCCCGGCGCGCGCTATCTCCTCGTCATCGCCATGGTCGCTGTCTTTCACCTCGGCGGCGCCTGGGCACGCGAGCGCTATCACGGCCTCTCCACCGCACTGCACGCCGTGGGCACCGTCTCCACCGGCGCAGCCATCGCACTCGTCGGCCAGATCTTCAACATCCAGGAGCACTGGCCCGGCGCAGTCCTCCTCTGGGCCATCGCCGCCGCCGCTGGCTGGATTCTGCTTCGCGACCAGGCCCAGCAAATCCTCACCCTGCTCGTCTTTCCCGCGTGGATATTCTCTGAACTGTCGTTCGCCGCAGAAGGCCACATCGGCCAGAACGTCTACCTCGGCCGCTTCCTCCTCGCCTGGGCGATCCTCTACCTCACTTTCTTTCTCAGTTCTCCCCGCAAAGTGGTGCAGGGAATTCTCTTTGCGGCCGCCGCTATTGCCTCAGTGGTCGGGACGGTAATGTTGCTGGGGAGTTGGGACGCTTGGTCGGCCATTCAGACATTTCTGCCGTTTTCAACGCGCGCCTGGGGATGGGTCGATATCGCCGCCCTGCCGCTGCTCATCGCGCTCTTCCACTTCCGCAAGAGCTTCGTCCCTGCGCTCGTCGCCATTTGCTTCTCCATCGCGCTGCCCTGGTGCGTGCAACTACGCACCGAGCACTACGACTATGGCAACGTCCACCGATCTTGGGCCTATGTCGTACCCAATCTATGGGCGCACGCGCTAGTCGCGGCCTTCGCCGTCTTCATCATCTGGTGGGGTGTGCAGCAGACTTCTCGTGCGTTGGTGAATCTCGGCATCGTTGGCTTCGCCATCACGGTCAGCTGGTTTTATTTCAGCGATATCTTTGACAAGATCGGCCGCTCCCTCGGTCTCATCGGCCTGGGCGTGCTCTTCCTCGCCGGCGGCTGGGCTCTCGAAATGATGCGCCGACGCCTGATCAGCCAAATGGGCCAGTCAGGGAATTCCTCGCAGCCGGCCACTGCGAATGAGAGGGCGCAATGAAGCTCGCCAAAACATCCATCGCGATTCTGGTTATTCAGCTGGCCATCGTTTCCCTCATCGCCGCCAAGTATCTCTACCAGCGCTGGACCTGCCCACGCGTATGGACCCGCACGGTCATCTACGACCCCGTCCTGATAATGCGCGGCCGCTACCTGAGCCAGCAACTCATCGTCGACGGTTGCCAAAGCACGCTGCCGTCCGCAAAACTCGCCATGATGCCCAAAAATGTTGATGGAATGCCAGTCGGCAAAAGGTTCTCCGTCAATTCGCCAGGCCTTGTCCGGTTCTCCGCGCAAGTCAAGGTCGGAGACAACAAGCTCGTGGCCATCCGGATTCCGGACACTGACAATACGTCTTCAGGCCCGCCCGGGAGCCAGATGGTTGTCGCATGGCCCGGCTCGTCCTGCGACGATCTTCGCCTCGAAACGCCCGTCGATTTTTATATTCCGGAACATGCCGCCATTCCCACGCCGCTCAGGCCCGGCCAGGAAATCTGGATCGAAGTCACCGTTCCGCCCAAAGGCCCGCCAAGGCCGCTTCAACTCGCCCTAAAGCAGGATGGCGTCTGGCAGCCGCTCGCGTTCCAATAAGCTGATCCTCTAATTCGAACCGGCTGTCGTGTTCAAATCCGCCAGCCCTTCCGGTAGTGCCATCTCCACCCGCTTGCCGGCCACGTCCACTCTGCGCAGATAGCTTTTCGCATACGGAATCAGCACCTCGCCGCCCGCTCCAAGCACCACAAGCAACGCCACCGGCCCCGCCGACCGGTCAACATCTTCAATCTCGCCAACCTCCACCGCAGCCGCCCCCGCCACATCGACAAGCATGCATCCAATCAGGTCGCCGATGTAGACCTCATCGTCCGCCAGCGCAGCCCGCTCCGCCCGGGGAATCGCTACAATCAGCCCCCTCAACGTCTCCGCGGCAGAGATCGAATCGACCCCCGCAAAATGCAGCACCACACCGCCTTTGTGCCGCCAATGCGCCGCCAGTTCCACCTCACACGGCCCTGCAGCGCCACTCTCGGCCAGCAGCCAAAGCCGCCGTCGTTCAGCAAATTTTTCTGGGAAGTCGGTAAGAATGTCGGCGAAGACCTCGCCCTTGCGGCCTTGCGGATGCCGCAGACGCGCCAGCCAAACCCATTTTTCTATTGGATCAGCCTGTGCAGAGGTTTCGGGTGCGGTCATCGCGGCCTCCGGGACTCGCCGGATCATGGGGCAGCGGCCAGCCTTGGGTTATTCGTCTTCTTCCAGGATGTCGAGCGTGTAGCGATGGTGCAGCTTCATGCTCACCGCCCCAAGAATCGTCCGCACTGAACGTGCAGTGCGGCCCTGCTTGCCTATTACCTTGCCCACGTCCTGCGGCGCAACCCGAAGCTTGAGAACCGTGTTCTCGTCCCGGTCAACTGATTGCACATCGACGGCTGTCGGCTCATCCACCAGGGCCTGGGCAATCTCGCGGACCAGCTCGGCGACGGCGGTTGGTGTAACTGAATCGTGTTGGGTCATGCTCGTGCCCCTGACCAGATGTGTCAAAAATTATTCGACTTGAATCTGTGCGCGAATAGTATCAGCACACACCCGTCGCCGTCAGAAAATGTGTAGGCAATACCCCAGAGGCTCCCGCACCCAGCTTGGAAAGCTTGCTGGCCAAAGGGCGGGGCGGAGCGGAGCAGAAAGGAGAATCAGGCTCCTACGGGGGTCTCGACAGACGCCGGGGCCGGATTGTTGGCCACCAGCTTTTCCACGATCGTGGAGAACTGCGCGCCAACGCTGCGCCAGTAGGCGATGCGCTCGTGCTTCAGGTCCACTGTGGCCGGGTTGGTGCGGGGGTTGTAGGTGCCGACGACCTCGATCGACCGGCCATTGCGGGCGCGGTCCTTCTCGATGGCCACAATGCGGTAGTAGGGCTGCTTGCGGGCGCCAAAACGCGCCAAACGAATCATCACCACGGCGATACGGTTCCTTTCAAATTCCGGTGCTCTGTTGTGGTCTTTTGGGGTATGCCCGGCCGGCGTCAGCTCCATCTCGAGCGCGCCCTGCCGATTCAACGGCCAGGCAGGCCCGCCCGGCCACACAAGACTCAACATCTAAGTATCGCCGAAAGTGAGCGTTCAGGCAAGTTCCCGCGGTCCCGGACAGCGGGCCAGTTTGAATGGTACGGGCCTCTTAAGGGCCACGGTCTTCAGCTTGAAGGGTACCTGCTTTAGACCGTACATAAGCCAAGCAGAATGATCGTGGACTTCAGCCCCTGAGGGAAGTCCTTTCAAACTGACCCACCACCCGGTGCTGGACAGGCGCGCGACGGCCTCCAACCATCCCTCGTGGAGGCGCTGAGCCCAATCCTTACTTTTTCCTTAATCAGCACCTGCCTGTAAGAAAACCCCTCCGCCGCCGACTACCTTAGATGTGGAGCAAATCCAATCAATACCAGGCATCGCGCACAGCGAAGAAAATTTCTTCGAGCAAGCTGTGGCGACGTATGGCGCTGCGCTCGAACGCCTGGCTCGCGTCTACGAGGCTGACCCGGAAGCGCGCCGCGACCTGCTGCAGGAGATTCATATCGCGCTTTGGCGGAGTCTCAAAAGCTTTGACAACCGATGCTCGCTCCGCACCTGGGTCTATCGCGTAGCCCACAACACGGCCGCTTCGCACGTGAACCGGCAGCTGCGCACCACCCAGCGTCAATTCGTCGGGATCGAAGAGCTGGCAAATCTGGCGGATCACACAGCGGGCGAGGACGCCGCCAGTCAGCGCGATGCCATCAGCAAGCTTCACGAAATGATTCAGCAGCTCAACACCCTGGACCGCCAGGTCATGCTGGCGTACCTCGAAGGAATGGATGCGGCATCGACGTCGGAAATCACTGGCTTGTCGGCCCGCAATGTGGCAACCAAGATTCACCGGATTAAGCAAGTCCTGAAATGCAGGTTTCAGGAAGGAGGGCGAGATGAGCGATGAATCCTCTCAGGATCGCCGCATGAATGAGCTTTGGCAGAGTCAACCAACGGAAGGAGTGCGTATGTCAGTCGAACAGATTCAGGCAAGCGCAGGAAAATTCCAACGCAAGATTCAATTCCGAAATGTACGTGAGTATTTTGGGGCAGCAGCGGTGTTGGTCTTCGCCGGCTTCGAGTTCTGGCATGCCGGGGACCTGCTTGTGCGCATCGGCTTCGGCCTGATCGCCGCCGGGACGTTCTACCTGGTCTGGCACTTGCTGTCCAGAGGTTCCACGCGGACACTCCCCGAAGACAGGGGGCGTTCAAGCTTCATTGAGTTCCAGCGCGGCGAACTTACACGCCAGCGCGACTTACTCACTAGTGTCTGGCGTTGGTATTTGGGACCGCTCGTTCCAGGCATGGCCGTGTTGCTGGTGGCCTTCGCCCGCGCAAATCCCGGTCACATTAAACATCCAAGTTTCGTCGTCGTGCCGGAAGCCATCTTCTTTGCCGCCTGCTTTCTTGCCATTGCAAAGCTGAATGCAACTGCCGCGCGCAGGCTCCAGCGCCAGATCGATGAGCTGGACCAGGCAACCCTGGAGTCCTGAGTTCCTCTGACCCACACGGCGTTCTATCGGGCTGGAAACAGAAACCTGAGCATCGGCCGCACCCGCCGCGCCCAGCTACTCTCATCGTGAGTCCCCCCCGGCACGTGC
>Ga0182015_10003185_pt1 | contig 18718 bp, 17 predicted proteins | sample 712P3MmetaG_FD_120478 | JGI IMG/M metagenome (GOLD analysis project Ga0182015, IMG submission 120478) | Permafrost microbial communities from Stordalen Mire, Sweden - 712P3M metaG | ecosystem: Environmental > Terrestrial > Soil > Wetlands > Permafrost | place: Sweden: Stordalen | collected...
GGGTCTCTTTTTTTTGGCCTATGCCAAAAATTTTCGAGATCGGATGCTGGGCTTTTGCGGAATCTTTGCAATGTTAATTGGCGTGTATATAGCTAATGCTCGAGGCGGCGTCATCGGAGTATTAATGGGGTCCGCGGCGTTTGTGCTGCTCTATACAATCAAAGCTGTAGTTCGGGACAAAAGTAGCTTAATTGGTGCGTGGCTTGTAAGTTTGTTGCCCGTAATATTTAGTATTATCCCTGCAATGATGCTCGTCTCTCATACGTTTACTGTAATGATTACGGGTGGCGCAGAAGCCCAAGACAGTAATGATGATCGGTTCATACAATGGAGTTTGGCGTGGCCCAAAATCTTGCAACGTCCGATTACGGGTTGGGGATTGGGCAATTCTGGTACGGTGGTTGGCTTCAAGAGCAGTGGCGCGGCTGGACTTTCGGTCGACAGCTACCCACTAACACTAATCACAGATGCTGGAGTACTTGGATTAATCGCGTTTTATTCGATACTTGGCGTTATCCTTTGGCGTGGAGTAAATCTCTATCTTAGGAACTCAAACCAAGCGTCCACGAAAGCCATAATCATTGTATCGACGTTCGTTGCTTTCCTCGTGCAACGTACGACTTTATCCCAGACCGAAAACTTCATAAACATTTTCCTGTTTATGGGATTTTTTCTCGGACTCGAAAAATTTGTCGCTAGCCAATCAGCCGTCACAATTGCTGAGACTAACAGCGGGGTCGACATCCGCAAGATCGAAGCTTGATAGAGGCCATTGATGTTTCTAATGTATCTACGTGCAGAACATAAATCAATATGCAGTTGATCGAAACATCATTGCCCGAAGTTAAAATCGTGGTACCGCAACGTATCGGCGATTCACGCGGCTTTTTTTCTGAAGTGTGGAGCGTGCGCGACTTTGCGGCAAATGGAATCAAGACCCAATTCGTCCAAGACAATCACGTGCGCAGCCCACTCAAGGGAACCTTGCGCGGGTTGCATTATCAAATTCCGCCGATGGCGCAAGGGAAGCTATTACGCGTGACGCGCGGTGCCGTTTTCGACGTTGCGATCGACATTCGGCGGGGCTCGCCGAATTTTGGTCGCCATGCCGCCGCGGTATTGTCCGCGGAGAACTGGTATCAGCTATGGGTCCCTCCTGGCTTCGCGCATGGCTATTGCACGCTCGAAGACGACACTGAAGTACAATACAAGGTATCCGATTTTTACAGTCCCGAACATGACCGTGGTATTTCCTGGGATGACCCGGATATCCGAATCAACTGGCCAGTTACTGGTGAGAGTGCACTTGTCTCCGAGCGCGATCGAAGACATCCAAGACTCTCCGATCAGCTCGATTTATTCGAATACCATCTATGATGACCCGGTACCTGCCCTACTGAAAGGTGCGAAAGCGCAATCAAAGGAGCAACGATGGCCATCATTGGGCTGACGCGACAGCTTTTTCGACAATTGCGAGCTACAAGCATCTTCGTGGTTTTTATTGCTATTGCGACATTTGATGGTCCGGTCCTCGCTGCTGGACCGTTCGCGGGAGACTTCCCGACCGACCCCAGTTTTTTCCCTATTGGTGTGTGGATGCAATCGCCAGGCAATGCCTCCGAATATAAGAGAATCGGCATCAACACGTTCGTTGGCCTTTGGGAAGGTCCGACGGAAGCACAGCTCGCCGCGCTAGCAAAAGATCGAATGTTTGCCATAACCGAACAGAATGAGGTGGGTTTGACCTCGATCAACCGTGAGCTCATTCGAGGTTGGATGCAGCCGGACGAGCCAGACAATTCCCAATATTCTCTTTTGGGTTATGGTCCTTGTATCCCGGCTGTCGAAGTAAGCGCGAAATCGCGCGCGATCCGGCTGCGCGACCCCACACGTCCGATACTGATCAATTTCGGTCGCGGCGTTGCCGACCCATCCTGGCCAGGCCGCGGCAGATGCACCGGTGATCAGGAGTATTACGCAGCTGCCGCAGTCGGCGCGGATATTCTATCTTTCGATATTTATCCTGTCGGATCCGATACGCCCCATGTGAAGGGAAAGCTCGAATACGTTGCCTCCGGCGTGAACTTCCTAGTGAAGCGTGCAACGCCGCAACAGCGCGTCTGGGCGATCTTGGAAACCACGGCGCTCGATCCAAAGCGTCCGGTTACCCCAGAAGAACTTCGTGCTGAAGTTTGGATGGCATTAATCCATCACGCGACGGGCATCGTCTATTTTGTCCACGAATGGGCCGGCGGATTCCGCGAGGATGGCGTCTTCCGCCACCCCGACATCGTAAGAGAAATTTCCAATATCGACCGTACAATCACCGAGCTAGCCCTGGTCTTGAACGGTCCTTCGGCTTCGATACCTATCACTGTTTCATCAGAGGTTCCAGTCGACCTCATGACGCGAGAGCGCGATGGTTACCTTTACATTTTCGCTGTCGTGATGCGTAATGAAGCGGCGATAGCTGAATTTACAATTCCCGGGCTCGGCAATTCTATCGCGACCGTACTCGATGCTGACGGGACCATTCCGATTCAAGGTGGAGTTCTAAAGGATTCGATCCCAGGCTACGGCGTGCATCTTTATAGGGTTCCTCTCAGCGTCGTCCCCGCTAGCAACTCAGTCCATTAGCCTTCGGCGACCTGAAGCCTGGCATGCAACGAACGTACGACGCGAGCCGCGGTCTTGCCGTCCCATTGATCTGGCGGTCCACGCCGGACCCATTTTCCATCCAGAATCTCACCGACTGCGCTCTCAATATCGGCAACGCGAATAAGCCGATTGGTGCCCTGCGAGATCGTAATAGGTCGCTCAGTAGTTTCCCGCACCGTTAGGCAAGGGATCCCGAGATATGTCGTTTCTTCTTGAACGCCCCCCGAATCGGTAATGACCACACACGCAGCCCCGACCAGACTCATGAACTCAACGTAACCCAATGGCTTGACGAGGGTAATTCCTGCGACTTTATCAGCCAAATTGAACTCGTTGATGCGCTGCCACGTTCGCGGATGAACCGGGAAAATAAGCGGCAATCGCCGGCTAGTTGCCCGTAACTGAGAAAGGAGAAATGAGAGTGCGGCACGATCATCGACGTTTACCGGACGATGCATGGTAACGACGCCGAATGTCAGCGGGGCGATGCCGATGTCGTCGTAATATCGTCGCGTAACTATCGTATCCCGTAACATCTCAAAGGAATCGATCATAATATTACCGACGCGTTCAATCTTATCGGGTGCGATACCTTCTCGGATCAAATTCTCATCGGCATCAACTGAAGGCGTCCACAGCAAATCCGCAATGCCATCGGTAATGAGACGGTTGATCTCCTCCGGCATAGTCCGATCGCCACTGCGTAAGCCCGCCTCGAGATGGGCTACGGGCAAATTCAATTTCTTAGCGGTAATGGTACAAGCGGCCGTGGAATTAACATCCCCTACGACGATCACCCAAGCCGGGCGGTGGCTCAGACATACACGCTCGTAAGCGAGCATGACCCCCGCAGTTTGCTCGGCATGCGTTCCGGAACCGACACCAAGGTGCAAATGAGGATCTGGCAATCCGAGCTGGCGAAGAAAGATGCCAGACATTTGTGGATCGTAATGTTGACCGGTATGCACCAGAATCGGTTTGCTCCAAGCTGCCCTACTTAAGGCGTGGAATAGTGGTGCGACCTTCATGAAATTAGGTCGCGCTGCAGCGATTAGATGAATTTCATGGATCATCTTTTCATCTTTCAAAGCGTGTACTCACGCATTTATAGTATCAGAGAATTTCCGCTCGGATTGGAACCCAAACTATTCAAGCCGAATGTCATCGCATCACAATGAGAATTCGCTACGCTCAGTCAAATCCGTGTAATCGGTTCGGCCACCGAATGACCATAATATCCAGCCCAACTCATAACTACGGCATTCCTCACGCAATACTAGCCCGTGCTGATGCGTAACCGCGTCACTACGACCAAGTGTAGCATTGATCAAGCTCCGCAAACCGCGCGGCCACGAAGTCTTAAGTTCGCCTCTTCGCACCTGAGAGCGATAAAACATATTTTCCATTGGCCGGAGCATCGAAATATTCATCTGATTGTGACTGAACAGCCAGTTAAATCCTCTTTTTAGCGCTTCGCGCGCGCCGACCACGCCGTGGTTGACCGCGTGGTGTAGGAACGCCGGCGCCATCCCGTGCTGATGCACCGAATAGACTTCATAGAAGTCCACGATTTGGCCACCGGGAATGTAATAGAACCACGCCCATTCTCCGAGAGGGCCTTGTAAAGAAATGACTCGCCGCGATGCTTCATTGGCGAGTTGGATCGCCCAATCGGCACCGAAGGCCTCACCATATTCATAAAGCGCCAACATCGAGTAGACTTGGCTAGCGAATGACGAAAAATTCCGCCGAAATCCACTGGGCTGATTATAGAATAGTTGGTGACGAGAGTTGTAATAATGGCGCGGTAGTCGTGCGACGAGCATGTCTGCAAAACCACGCCATCTGCCACCCTCTTTGACGCTCATTGCCGTCGTCCCCGACACGAGCATGCCAACATCTTGCGCCGTCATGGTATCGAGCACGGAGGAACTGCTTAGCAAAGTCGTGACATGATCCACCAATTGAAGAGGCGGAGAGAATCCAAGCGCGGCACCGGTCCAAAGAGCCATACCGTAAGCGTACGTGCTGAGTCGTGGATCGCCCGCTGCACCGCAGCAAGACTCATAGATCGCTCGCAGGCCGTCCGGCCTACCTTCGAAGGTGGTCGGGACTTTCGAGAGGCCAAGCAAAACATTGAAGGTATAAAAAACGTCGCTTTCGAAGACGGATTCATTTCCAGGCTGTTGGGGATGGAATTTATAACGGTGGGAGTACCGCTCGTATTCTGGCATCCAGCAACGATTTAAACCCTTAAGCGCATAGGCGATCAGATTAGACATAGAATTGGTCCCTGCGCACGTTTAGTTCGGCACATAACTAGGATATTGTATTAAAGCAAGATTGAGAAAACCTTATTCTTGGCGTCGCGAGGCCTACATTTGCCTACCGTGTATCCAAATTGGCATTGTTCGGTTACAAACTAGGCGTTAACTTTCCCTCTGTACGATCTAACTGTATTATGGACACTCAATGCAGACTACCTCCGATCAATCAATAGCGCATTTGACTACGGACGTTGATTTTAGCGCCCAACGCGATTTTCTTGGCGTTTCGATAAGTTGTCTTACACTCGACCAAACAATGGCCGCCGTTGATCATGCCATTAAGCACCGACGCATGTTGCGACATGTGTGTCTCAATGTCGCGAAGTTCGTCGCGATGCGGTCGAATCAAGAATTGGATCGCGATGTGCGGTCGAGCAATATCGTCAGCGTCGACGGTATGGGGATTGTTTGGGCCGCGCGTGCCCTCGGCATCGATGTGCCCGAGCGGGTAGCGGGGGTCGATATTATGAGTCGCGTGATCGAATTGTGCGCGGCAAAGGGTTATCGCGTCTATTTTCTTGGGGCTCGTCCGGACGTCCTTGAACGGGCGATGGTAAACGCGAAGATACGGTTCCCTTCCTTAGTTTTTGCTGGCTCGCGCGACGGCTATTTCACAGCCGAGGAGGAACCTAAAATCGTCACGGCGATACAGTCTAGCCGCTCTGATTGCCTTTTCATCGGTATGCCGACGCCCCAAAAGGAACGCTTTCTAGCGCGTTATGGAAACTCGCTCGGCGTTCCATTCGTCATGGGTGTGGGAGGTAGCATGGATATATTGGCTGGTAAGACGCGGCGAGCCCCCCTCCTTCTGCAGAAGGTCGGTCTAGAATGGCTCTTCCGCACAATTCAAGAGCCAATACGGCTTGGACCGCGCTATCTAAAAACGAATGTCCGCTTCATCGCGATATTTGCTGATGCGTTAATTTCTAAACGTTTTTCTAGTTGAGGACAAAGTGGCAGTTTTTGTCCGTCCTCCGGATAACTACCGTCGAATCACCTTGCGACCCGCATTGCTAGCATCGCGCCCTATCGCGCCTCGCAAGATCTACACTGAGTTACAACTAACTTCTAACGGTTGTTGTCCGGAGCGTTTTTAGAGTGAAAAATTGGAAACTCGCACGTCTACGAGCCGCTGGATTTCGGTCTTATCTAATAGAAAACCTCTATACATATGCTGCAAATCTTGCCTGGTGGCATCTCGTTCCACTGCGTTTTTTTGAGGATATCCCCCTAACCCAAACAGAGATTCTCCTTAAGCGGTAGAGTACTTTTAATTTATCCTTTTCGCGGACGGCTTGTTGAGTTAGGGAGGCCTTCGTTGTCTAGTTTTCAAAGCCCCGGATCACAGCTTTACCTACCGACCATTACTCACTCCCCCGCTCTAGCCGGCACGACCGGGCCCGTTGAACGATTCAACATTCTCCCGGGACTAACAGGCGTGCGCGGCGTGGCTGCGATGGGTGTATTCCTATGCCATCTACAGCCCATTGTTCTTTCGATTTTGGGGCTTGACCCGTCTATCGGGTCTCGAATCATTGGCAATAGTTTCCGAGGCGTTGATCTATTTTTCGTTCTGTCGGGTTTTATATTGTTTCAGGTGCATCGTCATGAGTTTGCGAATATACGACATGCGTTATTGCTGAAATTCTACTTGCTGCGATTCTTTCGTGTCTATCCACTAAACACCGTTGTTCTAGTATTTATGCTGCCTCTACCGTTTTTGTTGCCAGAATTTACCGCTTGGTATCGAACTGAACATCTTTCGCAAGGCGCATATCACGCGAATGATTTTTCAATTGCTGCTTTTGTTCAGGGTATTTTGTTATGTCAGACGTGGACTGGATCTAAACTAGGAACCTGGAACGAGCCCGCATGGACGCTAAGCGCTGAAGTGCTCGGCTATTCTATATTCCCATTTCTCGCCATGTATGTCGGAAGGTACAACTCCGCGGCTAGATCGGTCTTATTGGCTGCTTTCAGTTTGAGCGCGTTCATTGGTCTCATGGTGATCGCGGGTCATGCAACAAACAATCCTAGCGGAATATTCGGTATAGTTAGGATGTTCACTTGCTTTTTTGCGGGCATATGTCTTTGCCAATTTTTTCATCTTCGCGTAATCGCACCGTCAACCGCTAAACTATTAACGCTATTATCTACGATCGAAATCTTCATATGTCTGGAATGCGATTGGTTAGGAACTTTTACAGTACTTGGTTTCGCAGGTTTGATACTTGGCTTGGCTTTTGAAGGCGGAGCGATAAGTTCTCTTATGAAGAGTCGGCCATGCATGTTTCTGGGAAGAATTTCATTTTCTTTTTATATCGTACACATCATACCTCTGAATTTATTCGCCTGGATTATAGGCGACAGAATTCTAGGCTTCAGCACCGACGCGAAAATGATCGTAATCGGTGGCATTATTGGCACATGTATTTCGCTGGCGGTATTGACCTATAAATTTGTGGAAGTACCATTTCAACGTTTGGGTCGTCGAACCGCCGCTCGAATTCGCGTAAATGTGGGCGGCGAAGTCCCCGTCACAGCAACCGCGACCTAACCAGAGTTAATTATGCGCCTTGGAGTGTTATCTAATCGCAATTTAAGCCCGTGGGTAAACTGGACGACGCTTGGTCCTCCATTGCTTGAGCCACTAGCTGCCAGATTCAACGCCCAATTAATTGCTCCGCCACGTATCGTGCCTGGGAACTTTCGAGAGTGGAAATCCGTCATTCAGAATGTGCGTTCGGCAGATACCTTATTTTGGATGCAAGGGGCTTCTAGACCAGAAATTCCAGTCCTCATTGCCTCACTTTCTGGGGGCCGACTAAGGCGGTCAGCCTTCGTCATAGATGCGTGGAAATATTTGATCACAAAAATTGGTGTCATGTCGGTCATTCAGCAACTTGATCCGTGTTTCGTCGCCTTTCACGAAGCCTACGAGGAACTGAAGAGACGCTTTCCTCAGGGGCGGTTTGAATGGATGCCGTTCGGCGTTGATACTAACGTTTTTAATTCTGGTACGGGCGAGAAGCCAATATTTGCTTACTGGATGGGGAGACGATACGAGCCTCTGCACTATGCGTTACTTAAATATTGCGCAGATCGCGGACTAGAATATCGATATACTCGTCGTGGGGGTGAATTTACGGATTCCTCTGAACTTGGTAGAATGGTTGGCCATAGCCAATATTTTATTGTGACCCCTCCAGATCTAGCCGACCCTGGCCGCACGGGAGGATTTAGTCCATTCGTAATGCGATATCTGGAAGGACTCGCGGCGGGAGCACGGCTGCTGGGCGTACTACCTCGGAGCGGTGAATACGAGACGCTTCTTCCGCTTGATGCAATATTGCAGGTGGCGCCAGATGGTAGCGACCTTGCTGAAAAACTATTTTCTGATGCGAATGACCCTAGATCCCGTGCGGCGGTCGAACGTGCTCGTAGCTTGGTTAGAACTCAACATTCGTGGGAGAAGCGAGCTGAGCAAATTTATGATCGTCTCAGTATTGGAAAGCGTACGGACTTCGGGAAAGTATTCTCTAAACACGTCTGAAATCATTATATCCAATAAAATGTTTGCATTGTTAGAGCGCCATATTTAGCCGTTTATAACAGAGGTGGTCCCGGTTTCCGGGACAGAATGGCGGCTTGGTTAAGGTGGATTCTGGGTTCGATTACGCCGCCGATTTTTCCTATTCGATCTGCATAGCATAGACCTCGTTTGGCGTCCTGCCATTGAATGCCGAATGGGGTCGATTGGCATTGTAGTAGCCGATCCAGCGCCCGATCCCGGCTCTTGCCTCGCTGCCGGTGTCGAAGGCATTGAGGAAGACGCATTCGTACTTCAGCGACCGCCTCAGGCGCTCGATGAGGACGTTGTCCATCCAACGGCCGCGGCCACCCATCGAGATGCGGATACCGGCATCGCTCAGCGTGTTGGTGAAAGCGAAGCTGGCGAACTGGCTGCCTTGGTCGGTGTTGAAGATGCCGGGCCTGCCGTAACGGGCGATCGCTTCCTCCAACGCTTCGACACAGAAGTCGGCGTCCATCGTGTTCGAGAGATTCCAGGCCAGAACCTTCCTGCTGGCCCAGTCCATAATCGCCACGAGGTAGAGGAACCCTCGTCTCATCGGGATATAAGTCACGTCGGCACACCAGACCTGGTTCGGCTCCTCGATGGTCAGATGGCGCAGCAGATACGGATAGATCTTGTGCTGCGGGTGCGGCTCGCTGGTCTTCGGATGCTGATAGATCGGTGCTAAGCCCATTTCGAGCATCAGCCGACAGACGCGATGCCGCCCAACGCCCTAGCCCTGGCGCCGCAGATGCCGCGCCATTTGTCGCGAGCCGTACCAGGGCGTCTCGAGGAACTGCTCGTCAATCAGCCTCATAAGAACCAGGTTCTCCGCGCTCTCCGGCATGGACACGCGGTAGAACGAGGAGCGCGAGATCGACACCAGCTCGCACTGGCGCACGATCGAGAGCCGTGGATGACCGGGGTCGATCATCGTCTTCCTCCGATCCAGGCTCAGCGACCGAAAGCCTTCGACAAAAATCCCGCTCCACCACCAGCTGACCGATGTTGGCGTGAAGCCGGACGATCTCCCCATCCCGTCTCTTCTCCCGATCCAAGCCCTTCTCATCGAAGACCTGGGCAAGCTTCTCGACAGCCTCACGCTTCCAGGCCGCGATCTGGGTCGGATGGACTCCGTGCTTGGTCGCCAGCTCCGCAACCCTCTGGTGGCCCTGAATCGCCTCAAGTGCAACCTTGGCCTTGAACTCAGCCGCAAACCGTCTCCGCGTCCTCATGGTGGATCATCCTCTTCATTGCAAATCCACCTTAACCGGCTGTCTCACGAAGTGGGACCACCTCTCAACTTTATTCTCGTCTCATACGGGCTCGCCAAACACGTTTGACCTTTGAAAGTAGTCTACTTTTTTCTAATATTGCCCTCATCGGCTTTTCACTCAGAGCTACAAGCGTCCGCAAAGAATTTACACTAAATCCCAAGAGAGTTGGCGCGAATATATAAACTGAACTTTCCCACCAGCTCCGGTTACTCAACCTTTCTTTAAATTCTGCCTCGCCCAATCCGAAATCGACCTCGGTCGGCTGACCAGCAGCATCAGGGTGGTCATAGATGTCCTCGATTACTTTGATGACGAGATACATCCCTGGCGAATATTTCGCATAGCGTGGATCAAACCCCTGTACATTACTGTGTAGTACGTTGCCGCAAAGCGACGTAATCCAGAATGAACAGGGCTGGTCCCCGAGATATAGGACGTAGCCGCGTAACCAGCCTTTTCCTGCCTCCATAGTTAGGCGCTGACGCATGAATTCGGTGTCCGAAAAGCCGACACCTAAGCCTCGCTGGTAAGATTTACATGCTACCACTTCGGCATCTTGCATCAAACGACCTACCTGGTCTTGCCGCGTGAAGCATTCGATGCGTACATTTCCTTGAAATTCTTCTACAAGTGCTTTTGCTTTCCGACGTTGTTGATATCTCGCTTTTTGGGAAAGGCTATTAAGGAAGGTGCCTTTGACACTGCATAGATCCGTCATCCGATGGACCTTCGGTGTGGTGACGCGATCTGAGAACCGCCTTTTTGGCAGAGAGATCGCGAGCCTAAAGAGGGGCATGTTGACGTCGAGAGAATGAAGCATTGCAACGTCGGCTTCGCCATCACGGAGTACCTCTAAAATGCTGTGGACGAAGCTTTCGCTGCTCAACTCCGATTGATCACCCAGCAACCCTTGGTAAACGAAGGTCAGGGTCCGAAGTTTGCGCGTCCATAAACGAAAATAGCCAATCTTGATGTCTAATCTTCGTTCTTCAAGCCGGCCGACGAGAAGGGCGTAGGGAAGGCGATCTCTATAAAGCGCAATCACGTGAGGACGTATGACTTCCGGGGTCGCCCCAAGAAAAAAGAGATAAAAGGCTAAGTCCGCATCGCGATGGGTCGGTTGGGAAGTCCAAAACTCCCGCAGCGGCTCGATGGCGGCAATAGTGCGAATAATTTTTAGATCATCATGCGCGATAGGTGATTTCATAAATCAACAACATTACCTTTGAACGAAATCCCGGCCGCTTTAGTGCGCGCAATCACGGCGGCGTATTCGAAAGTGCAACTCCCGTTGCCATATTCCAGTTGTTCGAAAATGACCATGTAGACCCACTATAGAGACCACTCGAATATGCTTGAAAGCTGCCTGGATAGAAAGCTCCGACCGAGGTTCCACTGATCGTGCCCGTCGGATCAATGTAATTATTTTCTGCAACTCCACCACTGACATCCGTGTTAGCGCCTGCGGGACCGTGGTTTATATAAGACATGGTGTTCGCGCCGCCATTCGGCAAAGCAATCTCGACGTTGTTTGCCAAGAGTGGGTTCACTTCCGTAAAGGTCGGACTACCGCCGCCACCAGCCCAACCCCATTGATATCCCTCTGCGCCGCCTAGCGATGTTTGATAGCTGGTGTTGTAAGCAACCACGGGATTTGTGATGGTCCCTCCCGCTCCTACCCATTGCAAGTAATTCATGTGATTTCCCGGATATACGTTAACGGTATCAAAGAAATTATATTTATCAATTAAAGATGACCCGCTAGCTGGCGTTCCCTCCGATAACGCTTGTTGAGCCGAGTTTTTGAACCAATTATATTCCAGCGTTGTGGTCCCGCCACCACTCGATATGATGGGTACTGGCTCGCTGGATGGTGAGGCTACTAAACTTCCCCCATCAACTATGTTGTTATTGAAAGTGAAGTTTGGGGAACCGGAGTCTGTATTTATTATATAATTATTGCTTCCATACCCGGTGGTGCCCGGGCCAAAATTGGAATTTGTGACTGAGCATCCGGTGCAACTGGTAATAAATAACGTAGCGTTGCCGTGAGAAGTTGAGGTCGAAAAATCAACGCCATTCAATACGACGCTAGAACCAGTAACAGAGACGAGATAGGGCGCGCTCGATCCCGACATGGTAACGCCTACGTGACCAGCCTGAACGTACGTATACCAGTCGACGAGCGTGACAGAGGACGAAGGCCCAACCGCATAATTGACGCCAGCAACGCACCATGTCGGCATCTTCGCGTAGCCGAGAGTCCCACCGCTGACGTAAGCCTCTGAGAACAAACTCGAGTACAATGACGACTGCAGGTCGACGTGGGTCGCGTCGACGACGTTGATGGTCCAACTTCCATTCGCTTCCGTGGCGCCGACAACACTGGCAACAACCCGCGTTGAGTCGGTCCTAAGGTCCGCTGTCGACGAAACTGTTAGACGAACCAAGCCCGACCCGTTATTGGCGACGCCGGTAATCGGTTGGCTCAGGAGATAGGAGTGCTGGATCGTCCCATTGGGTGCTGCAGCAGATCCATCGAAGCCATTCGGCGTACAAGTCGGGCTGCCCGTGCCGCCGCCGGTCCCCCCGCCGCCAGTACCGCCGCCACCGCCCCCCGACGAGCCGCCAATACCGATACCGTCCCCACCACTGCCCCCACCGCCGCCGCCGCAGGCCCAACAAACCAATGGTACCAGAGCCGCCAGAACCTTTATCATTTCCGCCTTCACGATCTGCCTTCAGGCCTGCACGATCTTACCATCGGTGATACCGCGGCTGGCGCATGCATTTCGTGTATCGATCACTAATGCACTCGCATCGACGACCAGCCGGTAATCGACGTTGTCATGATCCGTGCAAATGAGCGCGCAATCGAAACCGGTCAGGGCGGCGCGATCGAGCGAAACCGAGGATCGCCCCGCGTATTGCGGATGCTCGCGCGTGTGCGGAATCACGACAATATAAGGATCATGATAAGCGACCTGCGCACCATTCGCCTCGAGCAACTCGATGAGCTTGAATGCGGGGCTTTCTCGCGTATCGTCGACGTTCTTTTTGTAAGCCAGTCCCAGCACGAGAATTCGTGAATCTCGTAAGCTCTTGCCGCTACGCAAGTTCATCGCCTGTGCAACTCGATCGACAACGCGACCCGGCATTGCTGTATTGATTTCACCAGCGAGCTCGATGAAACGTGTCGACAGTTCGTGCTCGCGTGCCTTCCAGGTGAGATAAAAAGGGTCGATCGGGATACAGTGGCCTCCTAAGCCCGGCCCTGGATAGAAAGGCATGAAACCGAAAGGTTTTGTCTTCGCCGCGTTGATGACTTCCCAAACGTCAATGCCCATCGCCTCGTAGACGACCTTGAGTTCATTGACAAGAGCAATGTTGACTGCACGAAAAATATTCTCTGTCAGCTTAGTTGCCTCGGCGACTTCAGGCGAAGATACTGAAATGATCCGACCAATGATCTCACCGTAGAGGCTCACGGCGAGCCTCAAAGCATCGGGGCCGTCCCCACCGACAAGCTTGGGCGTGGTAGTCGTATCGTAGTGTTGATTGCCTGGATCCTCGCGTTCGGGCGAAAACGCTAGGAAGAAATCAATACCGGATACTAAGCCGCGGCGCTCGAGGATAGGCTTCATGACTTCCCGTGTCGTTCCGGGATAGGTCGTCGATTCGAGAACCACAAGTTGCCCACGTCGTTGATGGGCGGCGATCGATTCCGCCGTAGAGACAATAAAGGATAGATCCGGTTCACGATGCCGAGTGAGCGGCGTCGGAACGCAGACGATGATTGCGTCCATTTCCGATAACAGCGTCATATCGGTAGTCGCGCTCAAAATACCCTGAGTCACAGGTGCGCTGACTTTTTCAGATGGAATGTGTCGGATGTAGGATTTTCCTGCATTCAGCAATTCGATCTTACTAGGATCGGTATCGAAGCCAGTGACCTTCAGGCCTTTCGATGCGAAAGCGATCGCGAGCGGCAATCCGACATAGCCCAGCCCGATTATTCCAACGGATATTTCGTGACGCTTAATTCTGGCGTCGAAAGCCGCAGGGTCGATAGCAAGGTTTGCAACAATATTCCTTTGTATTTGCGTTTCAGTCATATCGGAACCACTCCAATAGGAACGCTGCACGTTAGGGTATTGCGAAAGTCGCGAATTCGTCTGCGCGTTGGTAGGCCCAAGGCGGTTTCGGCTCATGTTATGACCGTTCCATAAACGATGAGTAGGGTTAAAAATCCATTAAAACCACACCCAACCGCCGGTAACTCTGGTTCCGTGTGCTTGAAAAAAGCGGTAAGTTATTGCTAATTGCTCGGGGTGCATTTTATTCGATCGCACCTTTGCCCGAGTGGTCAGAAGCCAGCAACGTTTAACGGTCGAACCCTGTGCAAGATTCCGCAATAGCTAATCTGGACGGGACGCTCAACTCCAGAAAATCTGCGAACACGATTGTGGTTGCAATAGTCTCTTATGGCAGACCCGCTGACGTCATTGCGTGCTTATCTGCCCTCTCCCGCTCAAGCTACACCGATTTCGAGGTCATCATCATTGAGAATGCCGGTTCTGTGGCCTTCGATCGGCTCACTGAAGCGTTGGACAGTGTCTTTTCTATCACGCCCGCGGAGCTATCATGCTCGCCGCATGCAAATGTACGGCTGGCGGGCCTCGCGTGCGTCCAATCACGCAACTATCGGCTGTTGGGCATGCAGCATATTCTGACAATCGAGGCTAACGACAATCTTGGCTACGGCGGCGGCATAAACCTTGCGCTACGCTGTTTGGACGGCGCGACCGACTGGCAGGGCATTTGGATTCTCAACCCGGATACCGAGCCCGCGCCGACCGCACTCGAGATGCTTGTAAACCACGCCAACGCCGGAGGCTATGGCGCGGTCGGGTGCCGGCTTGTCCTTGCCGGTCGCGACCGCATCCAGATGCGGGGCGGTCGATGGTGCCGTTTGATCGCGCGAGGCATTAGCATAGGTTACGGTGAGCCTGCGGAAGCGCCGGCCGATGTGAACACGATTGAACGGCAATTGCAGTGGATCTCAGGCGCCGCGCTCTATGCTACGCGGACTTTTGTGACAACGGTTGGTCCACTGTCCGAGCATTATTTCCTTTATTGCGAAGATGTCGATTGGTGCATGAGGCGCGGTCGTTTTACACTCGGCTATGCGCATAACGCCGTTGTCAATCATATGCATGGGACAACCATTGGCTCCGCGGCGCGAATGGGTGCGCGCTCCGATCTTTCTATCTATCTATCTGAACGCAATAACCTACTGCTGACGCGAGTGCATTTTCCCGTTCTTTATCCATTGGTTATTCTAGTCACGTTCTGCCTAACCTTTGACTACCTCATTCGCGGCAACCGCCGCGTTTTCGCTGCTGCTTGGCGCGGTTGGTGTGCCGGGCTACGCGGTGAAATCGGGCGCCCCTAACGCGTATGAATGCACGAAATCCCTTTATAAGACGCCATGTCTGAGCTCAAGCCATTTGTTTCGGTTATCATTCCACATTACAATGATTTCGAGAATTTGCGCCAATGCCTTGAATTGGTCTACCGACAAAGTTGGCCCGCAAAAGCCCGCGAAATCATCGTCTCTGACAATAATTCCGAAGGCGGCATCGCAGCCGTACAACGCGTCGCATCGAGTGATACGCGAATCATATCCGCACCCCAGCAAGGCGCCGGCCTTGCGCGCAATGTAGGCGTTGCAGTTGCCCGCGGTACGATCTTTGCGTTTCTCGATTCCGATTGCTTCGCCGATCGGGACTGGTTGACGGAAGGAGTAGAGGCTCTTAATCACTTCGACTATGTTGGTGGGAAGGTGATCACGACAGCGGAAGACACGCGGAATCTCACAGCGGCGGAAGCCTACGAAATCGTGTTTGCCTTCAACTTTAAGAAATACATCGAGAAGGACAAGTTCTCTGGTACTGGCAACTTATTTGTTTTACGGAAAATTTTCCAGAAAGTTGGCGGCTTCCGAAGCGGTGTGTCCGAGGATGTTGACTGGTGTAGGCGCGCCAACGCCATGCACATGCGGCTAGGGTATGCGGAAAAAGCAATCGTCGAGCATGCGGCAAGACGCCAATGGTCAGCTTTGACGCGCAAATGCGATCGGGTACTAATCGAAACATTCCTCCTGTCGCAGGAGCGACCAAATTGGCGTCTACGCTGGCTTGGCTACACGGCGGCGGTCGCAGTTTCGCCGCTAATTCATTGGGTACGCCCGCTACTTAGCCCACGCCTGCCTGGGTTCCGCGCCAAGATCATGGGGATAGTTGGACTTATCGGTATACGCGTCTATCGCAGCTACCACATGATGCGGCTCCTCATGTGGCAAACCTCAAATCGCCCATGATAACCCGACGTCGTGAGAGCTGGTTGTGCGTTTGAAACGCATTCTAGCGCTGGGTTCGATCGTCTCGGCCTCGCCGATGATCGAATACGCATCGCGCCTTGGGCGAACGATAATTCTCTCGCATATGCTGTCACCGACTGAGTTCGGCATCAGCATCGCGCTTACCATCCTCTTAGCCACAGCAGGGCTCGTTACCGATATTTCACTCGATAAATTTCTTATGTCCTCGGGCGGTGACGATGTGCGCAAGACCCTCGGTGCCGTGCATTTTCTAACCGTCCTGCGCGGTCTGGTGCTGGCTGGTGCGATCTTTATTGCAGCACCATGGATCGCAGATTTTTTGGGGCACCGGGATCGATCTGGGCATTTCGATCGATTGGAGTGATATCGGCAATAAGTGCCTTCGCGCATTTCGGTATCAAGCAAGCGCTGCGTGATTTTAGCTATGGGCGAGACGCGGTCGCTAACGTCGCAGCTCAAGTTACCGCTTTTGCCGCGATATATCCGGCCGTGCGTGGTTTCGGTGATCATCGTGCAATAGTGTTGAGCCTGCTGGTCGAGGCAATCGTATATGTTGCCGCCTCGCACCTACTGGCACGCGTCCGTTATAGCGCGACATCGGCAGAACGACATATCTTGGGTCAGGCGCTCGCCTTCGGCTTACCGCTGACGCTAAACGGGCTTGGTCTTGCGATGCTCTCACAGTTCGACCGTGGGTTAGTCAGTCATTGGCTGGGGCTCAGCTCGCTAGCACTCTACGCCGTAATCCTTAATCTTGCGGTCGTCCCGATATCACTCATATTCCGCGTGGTCGGTCAACTTTGGCTATCGTTCCTAACACGTGCCAGGCACCGGGGTAACGTAGACACTAAAGTTTACCCCGTAATGGTCTGGAGTTTTGCATTGGTTGCTTCGACATATGCGCTCTTTACCGCTATGACCCTCGATCTGCTGGTGCCGCTGATCTTTGGGCGCATCTATACCGTATCGCCGCTCATTCACATGCTGGTGACGATGATGGTATGGTTTCGCGTTCAACGCGGCGGGGCTCCGTCACTCTTGATGCTGTCAGATGGAAGAACGAGCCGGTTGACAATTGGAAACCTGACCGCCGGCACCGGCATCGCCCTTGCACTTGTTGGGCTTTATTTTGTCCCCCGTCTCGAAACAATGTTTGTGTGCGTCGTAATTGGAGAAGCAATTTCAACAATCGTCATGTTTTGGATTAGTCAGACCACGCGAACACAATCGAGAATATTATATAGCCATGTTTTATGGTCGCTGAGCGCGACAGTCGTCGCTGCGATCGGTGATTTCGTTTTAGTACCATCAAATCTGACAGGGCGTATTATTGTTTTCGTAGTTGCTTCGATCATAATCCTGGCACACGCGACGTACGGAATTCGGAAGTATTCATCCTACATGACAGCATGGTTCGGATTTCGTTTCAGCGAAGGAAGTTGAGAACGTGTACGAATCGTCTTCGAAATCGCCTAGGAATTTTTCAGTAGTTGATTTGCGCGCCGATCTGACAGCGACAGTTTACATTTGCGCTCATTATATACCGAACCGAATCCAGTATTTAGCGCTCGTGCTGGCAGGGATCGAGAGTTGGCCGATGGCGCGAGTTGATGTCGTCATCGTGAGTAATGATGTCGCAATTGGTGAGGAGAATGCGATCGCCGCTGCGCGTGAAATTTTTGCGACTCGTGGATGGAAACTGAGAGTAGAAGTCGCTTTCGGCCTCGACCATCCGTTTCATCTGACCTGGTGGCATAAACGCTATATTCCGAACTGGCTTAACAAGGCGGTGCCTGCCAGAGATTATTTTGTTTACATCGAAGACGACATCGTCATCGACGGAGACAACATTAGTTATTTTGTTGATTCCCTACAAAGGCTAGCGCCACACGGATTGATTCCGAGTTTTCTCCGCTATGAGATTGATGTTAATGGAGATAGACGATCTGTTGATCTCGTCTCTCGACAGGCGCTCGGCGAGTGCAATTCTCGAAGTATCGAAGACAGGTTTTACGTAGTACCTCAAAATCCATATTGGGCGGGTTTTATATTAGATAGAGCTCTGGCCCACGAATATATTCTAAGCGCGTCATTCGATATCATTCAGTCTGAACATATTTCGAATTGGGATGTTCGCGCTCGCGCTGCGATGGGTCTAACATGGGAGCACATACCAAGCGGCTTGCGGTCGCGCTACGTTATTCCCCTAAATACAGGAAAACCAAGTCCTGGATGTCAAATTTGGCACTGTGCAAACAACTATTCGAACATGCGTGATACATTATTTTGTCGCCTGTCGATTGATCATGTATTCCTCGCGGATAATCTGCTTTGGCGAATGCGCCGAAAACTCATTCCTAATAATTTTCTTTGGCACCTTCAGCACGGTTTTAAACGAGGGTTACGTTATTTGATGAGGAAGGCGGCAGTGAAAGTTTTTACTTAACGGTTCTCGATTTTCTGAAAGCTCTTGTCATTA